>Ga0136846_1209500_pt1 | contig 15232 bp, 13 predicted proteins | sample HopSoiMetagenom2_FD_96841 | JGI IMG/M metagenome (GOLD analysis project Ga0136846, IMG submission 96841) | Grasslands soil microbial communities from Hopland, California, USA - 2 Assembly 2016 (version 4) | ecosystem: Environmental > Terrestrial > Soil > Grasslands | place: USA: Hopland... | reverse complement strand
CGGTCGGCTTTTGCCGTGAACGCTCGATCTCGGCTTGCTCCAGCTTCGGTGCGATCTCGCCGACCACGCGTGCCGTGACATGGTCCTGCAGATCGTAGATGTCCTCCAGCGCCCCGTCGAAATAATCCGCCCAAAGATGCGCCGCCGTCATTGCATCGATGAGCTGCGCGGTTATGCGGACGCAGTTTGCCGCCTTCCGCACGCTGCCTTCAAGGACGTAGCGGACGCCGAGGTCGCGCCCGACCTGCTTCACGTCGACCGCCCGGCCCTTGTAGACGAAAGAGGAGTTGCGGGCGATTACGAAGAGCTCACGGAACCGCGATAAGGCCGTGATGATGTCTTCGACCATACCGTCGGCGAAGTATTCCTGCTCGGGGTCGCCGCTCATGTTCTGGAATGGCAGGACCGCGATCGACGGCTTGTCGGGCAACGACAACCCTTGTGCCGCCGGTGTCGTGGCTCCGGTTGTCGAGGTCGTGTTACGTCCGACCTGAAGAGAATAGATATGCATCGGATCGGCGATATTCTTGAGCCTCGTCTCGCCAAGATCGCTGATCGCAAGATCGGGCCGCGATTTGACCTGCCGGTAGGCGTCTTCCGACAGACAGATGGCTCCGGGCTGGGCTATGCCTTCCAAACGTGCCGCGATGTTGACGCCGTCACCCATCAGGTCGCCATCACTTTCCTCGACCACATCGCCGAGATGAATACCGATGCGAAATTCGATGCGCCGCTCCGGTGGCAGACCGGCGTTGCGCTCGATCATAGAGTCTTGGATTTCGATCCCGCAGCGGACAGCTTCGACCACGCTGCGGAACTCCACGATGGCGCCGTCCCCGGTCCGCTTGACGATGCGTCCGTTATGGACGGCAATTGTCGGATCAATCAGGTCGCTTCGAAGTGCACGGAGCCTCGCCAATGTCCGGTCTTCGTCCGATCCCGCAAGCCGGCTGAACCCGACGACATCCGCCGCAAGGATCGCCACGAGCTTCCTCGATTCAGCGATATGAGGTCGTGGAGAAGGATCGTTCATGACACAAGACCTCGAACATGCCGCACATCAGTGCGCACCCGCACCGGAGAGTTGGCCCACCGGCTTCAGCAGCAGGGAGGAGATCAGGGCGATGGTCAGCGCCACGCCCAGCAGGAAGAAGGTGTCGCTGAATCCCATGATATTCGCTTGCTGGCGAACCAGCTTGCCGACCGCGACGACAGCCTCGTGACGCGCGGTCGCCAGATCCGAGACACCATGACTGAGAAAATATCGGATCAAACCGTCGATCCGTGCCTGCACCGCCGGATTGTCGATGCTGACGCTTTGCACCAGGATATTGGAGTGGAACTGCTCGCGCTTGGTCAGAAAGGTCTGCAGCAGCGCGATGCCGACAGCGCCGCCGATGTTCCGCATCATGTTGAACAGCGCCGAGGCGGAGCCGGCGTTCTCCTTCTCGATGCCGGCGGTCGCGACAGCCGAGAGTGGCGCCAGAACCAGCGCTTGGCCGATCGCGCGCACGATGTTCGGCAGCAACAGCTGGTCGGCGGCCGTGTCGCGGGTCATGTAGATGTTCATGAAGTTGCTGACGGCGAAGAGGCCAAAACCCAAGCCGATGATCAGCCGCGCGTCGAACCGATGCATGATGCGTGGCACCAGGGGGATCAAGAGCAGCTGCGGCAACCCGGTCCACGCCAGCACCATGCCGATCTGCTCGGCATTGTAGCCTTGGATCCGCGCCAGATAGACCGGCATGATGTAGACCGAGCCGTAGAGTGCGACGCCGAGCAGGAAATTCGACAGAATGCCGAAGCCGAAGTTGCGGCGGACCAGCAAGCGGAGGTTCAGCAGCGGTTTCCTGGCGGTCAGTTCTATGGCGACGAACAGCGTCAGCGAGACGGCGGCGATCACCGAGAGACGAAGAATGAAGGGCGAGCCCAGCCAATCGTCCTTGTTGCCCTCTTCGAGTGCCGTCTGCAGCGTGCCGAGGCCAAGCGCCATGGTGACGATGCCCGGCCAGTCGCCCTGCCAGAACAACGGCAGTTTCATCGGCTCCGGCTCCAGGGAGAACCACAGCATGCCGACCATCAGCGTGCCCGGCACCAGGTTTACATAGAAGATGTATTCCCAGCCCCAGTTCTCGGTGAGATAGCCGCCGATGGTCGGACCGATCGCCGGGGCGAAGGTGGCGGAGAGCGCGAAGAGCGCCAGGCCGACCGGCTGCTTTGCCTTGGGGAGCAGAGTGATGATGATGGTGAAGGACATTGGGATCAGGACACCTCCGGCGAAGCCCTGAATCGCGCGCAGAACGATCATCTGCTCGAGATTGCGTGCGAAGGCGCAGGCGACGGAGAAGGCAAGGAAGAGGAGGGCGTTGACGATCAGATAGCGCCGCACCGAGAACACCTGGGCGAGCCAGCCGCTCAGCGGGATAACGATGATCTCGGCCACCAGATATGAGGTCGAGATCCAGCCCCCGTCGTCGGTGCCGGCGCCGATCGCGCCCTGGATATCGGCCAGCGAAGCGTTGACGATCTGGATGTTGAGGACTGCCATGAAGGCGCCGAGGACCGAGCCCAGTACGGCGATCCAGGTCCTGACGCTGGTGGCCGCGGGCTCGACCGGAAGAGCTGGAGCCGACATCCCAGGAGTCCGGACCGCGGCGTTCACGACCCGCTCGCCTTGGTGTTGACGGTCGGCTCCACCGACATGCCGGCTTTCAGCAGGTCGGCGCCGAGCCCGTTGTCATCGATCATGATCTTCACCGGCACGCGCTGCACGATCTTGGTGAAATTGCCGGTCGCGTTGTCCGGCGGCAGTAGCGAGAATTCCAGCCCGCTGGCCGGCGAGACGCTGTCAACCTGCCCGGTCAGCCGGACGCCCGGATAGGAGTCGACGGTGATGGTGACCGGCTGGCCCTTGCGCACATTCGTCAGCTGGGTCTCCTTGAAGTTGGCGACCACATAGACCCGGTGCAGCGGCACCACCGCCATCAGCTGGGTACCGGCCTGGACATACTGGCCGACACGCAAGCTGCGCGCGCCGACCGTGCCGTCGATCGGCGCGACGATGGTCGTGTAGCTGAGGTTGAGCTCGGCCTGCTGCTCGACCGCCTGTAACCGCTGCACTTCGATTTCGGCCCTGGCCTTTGCTGTGACCAGCACATCGATCCGCTGCTTGGCGGCCGTCAGGCCCGCGCGGTCGCGCTGCAGATTGGCGTTCTGCTGCTGCAACGCGGTCTGGGCGCGCTGCTCGTCCTGCACCGAAGTCACCTTCTTGGCGGTCAGGCTGTGATAGCGCTGGTAGTCCTGCTGGGCGAAGGTGACTCCCGCCTGGTCCGAAGCAACCGCGGCTTGGGCCTGGGCGATCACCGACTGCTGCTCCTCAAGCTGGGCCTCGGTGTTGGTCACATCGGCCTGGGCGCTCGCCACGTCCGCTCTGGCCTGCGCCAGCGCCGTGCGGAAGTCGCGATCGTCGATCTTGGCCAGGACTGCACCGGCATTGACCGCCTGGTTGTCCTCGACCCGGACCTCGGCGATGTAGCCGGAGACCTTGGGCGCCACGATGGTGAAGTCCGCCTTCACATAGGCGTCGTCGGTGGATTCCAGGAACCGGCCGATCCGGTAGTAGTCCTCGCCGTAATAGCCGCCGGCAACGACGGCGATCACCGCGGCGGCACCGAGTGCGATCCGGCGCACGGAAACGCGGCGGTGCGGCTTCCCGTCGGGAATTGCATCGGTTTCGGTGGCGATCCGGGCGGCGATGTCGGCGCGCGGGGCGATGGTATTCATAGTGGCTCTCTTCCTTCCTGGTCGTCTGTGGAAAGATCACCCTTCGAAAGGCCCCGCGCGCCGGTCGTCAAGAACAGAGTCTTGATCGACCGGACATCTTGGGCGCGGCTAGCTCCCTACAGATCCGTGACGTGCTCCGGGTCGGCCGAAGCGAGCGCGGCCACACGCTCGGCACGGGGTGGATAGATCCAGACGGTGTTGATCTCCTTCTTGGTGGCCTTTGCCTTGGCGCCGACCAGTTCCAGCTTCCGATCCCATCCACGGGTGAAGATCGCTCCCGCTTGGCCAAGGTCCAGGCACGTCGCGTAGCCCTTCTGGTGATAGGGCATGGTCGGCTCGCCGAGCAGCTCGGCCGCCGCATTGTTGCCGGCAAAGGCGCCCATGCGCGTCGCGTGCTGACAGGACATCAGGGCGTGGTTGCCTTGGTCGTCGCAGGCGGCCTTGGCGGCATCACCGGTTGCGAAAACGCCGGCAACCTCGGGGACGCGGAGTGCGCGATCAACCAGGAGCCGGCCGAACTTGTCGCGTTCGCCCGGAACCTGCGCGGTCAGCGGCGCCGCGCGCATGCCGGCCGCCCAGATCACCGTGGCGCTTTCGATGCGCGTGCCGTCAGAGAGGGTGACGCCCGCGTCGTCCAGCGCCGCGACCCCCACGTTGAGACGGGTTTCGACCCCGCATTCGGCCAGCGCCTTCTCGATGACCGGGCGCGGCTCGGCACCCATGTCGGGCGCGATCGCGGCGCCGCGCTCGACGATGACGACCCGGATCTTCGCGTCCGGCCCGAGAATCTTGCGCAGCCGCGCCGGCATTTCCGTCGCCACTTCGATGCCGGTGAAGCCGCCGCCGGCCACGACCACGGTGTCGCGCGCGCTGGAGGCGGCCCGCCCGGCCAGGCCGTGGATGTGGCGATCGAGCTTGATCGCGTCATCGAGCTGATCGACGCTGAATGCGTGTTCCGCCAAGCCCGGGATTTCCGGACGGAACAGGCGGCTGCCGGTGGCGAGCACCAGTCGATCATAGGGCATGGTGTGGCGACGGAGCGCCTTGCTCGCGACTTCGATCGACCGGCTGCGGGTGTCGATGGCTTCGACGGTGCCCTGGACATAGCGGACATCGATTGCCTTGAGGACTTCGTCGAGCGGGGCGATCAGAGTTTCGGGATTCGCCTCATAGAGCCGCGGACGCACCACCAGCGTCGGCTCCGGCGCCACCAGGACGATCTCCAGCTTCTCGGCCGAAGCGCGCTTTGCATCGCGCAGACGGGCCGCCGAAAGCGCGGCATACATGCCGGCAAATCCGGCACCGATGATGACAAGTCGCTGTGGCATGATCGTCTCCATTCCTTGTATTCGGGAATGGAATGATCGCTTGCGCAGCCGTGGCTTCGATACTGTGCGGCGGGATAGGTTCTGATCGCCAAACGCTAGGTGAGCCTGGGCCTTAGCATGATCTGACGAGCTTCATACATTTCCATCGTCACGATGCTGTCCTCGCTTCGACGGGTAGGGTGAAGATGAAGGTCGCGCCGCCTGGTTCGTTCTGCTCGGCCCATAACCTTCCGCCGTGTGACTCGACGATCGAACGGCAGATCGCGAGCCCCATGCCCATGCCGTTCTCCTTCGTGGTGAAGAACGGTTCGAATATCCGGTCAGGAAACGCGATGCCAGGACCGCGATCGCTGATCTCGGTCTGCACCAGATCCCCGATTCGGCGGGCTCGCGCCCGCAGCGCCCGCTCGCTCGTGACGGTCTCCATCGCGTCCATGCCGTTGCGCATGAGGTTGATCAGGACCTGCTGAACCTGCACGTGATCGAGTGCGACGAGCGGGAGCTCGCTCTCGACCTCGACATCCAGACGGACGCCGCGCCGCGTCGCTTCCTCGGCCATCAGGTCGCGGGCCTCGGCGATGATGCTGCCAAACGCGGTCGGGATTCTCGTATCCATGGACTGCTTGAACAGAGCGTGGATGCGCCGCACGACGTCCGCTGCGGCATTTGCGTCACGAATCACCCGTTCGACGGTCTTCTGGGCGCGCTCTATGTTGGGCGTGTCCGCCGTGAGCCAGCGTTGGCAGGCATGGGAATTGGCGACGATAGCCGCCAAGGGCTGGTTCACTTCATGCGCGATCGAGGCGGAGAGCTCGGCGAGGCTCGCCGCCTGGTTGGCCCGGGCGAGCTTGTCGGAAGCTTGCCGCAGCCCCTCCTGGGCCCGGATCTCATCGTCGATGTCGAGGGCGACGCCGTACCACTGCAGGATCCTTCCATCCTCGTCGCGCAGAGGCTCGGCTCGCCCTTCCTCCCAGCGATAGGAACCATCCTTCTGAAGGCGGCGGAACCGCATCGCGAAAGGCGCTCCGGTCGCAAAACATTGTTGCATGGTACGCGCCATCTCGGGTGCGTCTTCGGGATGCATCAGCTCCAGCATCAGTTTCCCGAAACGCGACTCCTCGACCGTATCGAAGTCCGGCACGACGGATCGGAGATAATCCCGGTATCGCTTGTTGAAGTAGGGCGCCTCACCGGTCGCCGTTGCTCGCCAGAGGCGGACCGGCACGGCATCGATCATCTGCTGAAGCTGCTGCTCGCTCCGCTGCAGCGCCTCCTGTGCGCGTATTTCATCGTCGATATCGAGAGAAACGCCGTACCATTGCACGATGGTCCCGTCTTGATCGCGCCAAGGCTCCACCCGGCACTCCGCCCAGGTATAGGCACCATCTTTTTGACGCCAGCGGAACCGCATCATGCAGCCCCTGCCGGTCTCGGAACTGTCTTGCAACATGCGCCACACTCCCGGCGCGTCTTCCGGATGAACGAGCTCTTGCAGCAATTTCTCGAGGCGCGGTTCTGCGAGATCTTCAGGTTGCGCGACAACGGAACGCAAATGATCCAGGTATCTCTTGTTGAAGATGACCGGCCCACCCGCAGGTGCCGCGCTCCAGACGCGGACCGGCACGGCGTCGATCATCTGCTGGAGCCGCTGCTCGCTCTGCCGCAGCGCCTCGACGTGCTCGCGCAGGGCGCGTTCGCTTTGGCGCAATGTAAGCACCGCGTGATGGTGCTGCTGCGATATGGCCGCCACGATCAGCGCCGAAAATGCCGAGATCGCCAGAAAAAGCTGCAGCATGATCTGATTGTGCTTCTGCGCCGCGGGATCGCCGGCAAATTGGCTGACACCGGATATCGTGAATGCCGCCGTGATCACGGCGAGGAGGGCCAATGAAACGGCGACGCCCTTGAACTCGAAACGCACCGCGGCCCAGAGCAAGGGCGGCATGATGATGTAGGCGAAGGGCAGGTAACCGCTCAGCGAAAGCCCGGCGACAGTAAGAAAGATAAGTCCCAGGACGCCGGCTTCCATCCATCGCGCGGCCGAGAGATTGGCGTTGCCGCGCCAGTTCTGGAGCGCGACCAGCGCCAGCGGCGCCACGATCAAGACCCCGGTGGCGTCTCCAATCCACCACAGGGGCCAGGCCGCAGCGAAGGTTTGCGATAGGATGCCAAACCACGCCAGTGTCGCGCTTCCCACCGTGGCGCTGACGACCGGCGCAATTCCAGCGCCGAGGACGACGAAGGCAAGAACCTCCTGCACGGTTTCCAGCCGGATCGGGCGCTTGCAGGCGCGGTTCACGAGCCATGCGCCGATCGCGGCCTCAAGCGCGTTGCCGCTAAAGATCAGGAAGGCCGCCGGCAGCGGACTGTGGAACCAGAGAAAGTTGCTGAACAGCTCTGCCAGGCAGCCCCCCAGCATCCACCACGGCCAGCTCGGCCGGGAGGCGAGGACAAGCGTCGCGATGAAAAGCCCGCTCGGCGGCCAGATGGAAATGCCTGTTCCAGGCACGATAGCGAGCGCTTGGGCGAATCCGCAGCCCAGCACATAGCCCGCCATAAACAGACCCAGGTGCAAGAAGGGGGGACGATGCGACCAGACGGAGTTCATCGGCGGTTCCTGCCCGACAAAAAAGCCTGCGGACCGTCGGCGCCCGTGCCGTCCCTGGCCAGGTCCGTCGTCGTCAGGGGCTTGCTCTTGTTTGCGCCTTGGGAAGCGTGAATCGGAAATACGCGCCACCCGCGGGATTGTTCGAGGCGGTAATGCTCCCGCCGTGGGCGGTGATAATGGATCGGCAGATGGCAAGTCCGATGCCCATTCCACCTTCCTTTGTGGTGAAGAAGCTCTCGAATAGGCGGTCGAGATCGTTCTGCGCAATGCCAGGCCCGCTATCCTGAATTGAGAAAACGAGCAGACCGCCGTCTTCGTGGATCGCAATCCGAATTTGACGTTTGGGCGACTGGTTCTGGCTGATCGCCTGAATGCTGTTCAGCAGCAGATTGACGATCACCTGTTGGAGCTGAATACGATCCCCCGCCACGTCGGGCAGCGCTTGTGGGACGTCGATCGCCAGCGCGATCTTCTTGGACTCGATGTCATGCCGGACGAAGGAAAGTGCCTCCGCGGTGATCGCTTTTAAGTCGAGAGTCGCGTGCTCCGGCTCGCCGCGTATGGCCATCGTTCGGATACGCTGGATGATGTCGCTGGCATGGTATGCGCTTTCCACGATCCGGGCGGTCAGCTGCCGGACCTTGGGGACGTTCAGATCCTCCCGCGACAGCCAGTGCAGCGCGGTCTCGCCATTGGTCACGATGGCTGCCAGCGGTTGCTTTACCTCATGCGCAATCGAAGTCGCCACCTCACCCAGGGTTGAGATCCGGGCGGCATGAGCGTAATCGGCCTGAAGCTGCCGAAGCTGAGCTTCGGTGAGCAGGCGATCCGTGATATCCGTAATGGTGATGAAGGTCGTATCTTGCTGCTCCGGCGGCGTCGGATACGTCACCGAGAATATGACGTCGCGCATCTGCCCGTCGAAGGTGAGGATCTTCGCTTCTTCCGTATAGTTACGCTGGCCCTCGAAATGCGCGACCATCACGCGCTTGGCCATGCCCGGCGTAGCGGCGAAGAGATAGCGGACCGGTCGGATCATGTCGGCCGGACTGCGGCCGTGGAACAGCGCGACCGCCTCGCGGTTGATCTCGGTGACGAGGACGGTGTCGCATGCGGTCTCGACCATCTCCTGATGTGCATCCAGATAAGCGGCGATATCCGTGACGCCTTCCGCCCGCAAATGCTTGAAGGCCTCTCCGGCTGCCCGCGAGTCCACCTGCCACAAGGCGGTGGGCATGAAAAAAATGAGCTTCCGATATTTGTCGTCGCTGGCTGAGCTCGCGTTCTCGTGGGCGCGCTCGCCGGTTTCCGCGCCAGCGGCGGTGCGAGAGAGATAATCGCGCGTGGGAGACTTCTCGGCCATTATGATCGTTATCCTTCGCCCGGCTCCCGAGGGCGACTGACCTGATCAAGCGCGCGCGTGACATGGCCAATGAGGACCTTGTCGCTGAACGGTTTGGTCAGATAGGCGAATGCCCCCTCCTGCATCGCCCGTGTCCGGTGGAGTGGATCCAGCGAGGAGGTGATGACGATCACCGGGATCGACGATCCGAGCGCCTTCAACCGCTGGTGCAGCTCCAGACCGTTGATGCCTGGCAGGTGCAGATCGGTGATCAGGCAGTCAAACCGTCCGGGCAAAAGCTCGGTCAGAAAGGCTTCCGCTCGCTCGAAAGTACGACTGGAGAGAGAGAGCACTTCCAACAGCTCCGACAGAGCTTCACGCATGGCTGCGTCATCTTCGACGACCGCAATGACTGGCGGATTGGGCAAACGAATGGTCCTTGCTGCAAGGGTCCATGGAGGCAATCAGCCGACAATTTCCCGCAATCCGACAGGCATTGGTACCATACCAAGGTCTAGGTTGGTGCCTTCTCGCGCAAGCTGACCGGCAAGGCCTCCCAGGCCCGGACGATGTCGCCGACCGAGGCGGCGTGCATCTTCCGCATCAGATTGCCGCGGTGCAGCTTGACGGTGATCTCGCTGATGCCGAGGTCGAAGGCGATCTGCTTGTTGACGCGGCCCCGCGCCACTTCCCGCAGGACCTGGCGCTCACGCGGAGTGAGGGTGTTGTGTCGCTCAACGTACTGCCGGACGCTCTCGGCCGCGGCGCGCTGGGCGATATCCCGGTCGATTCCGACCATGATGGCGTCGATCAAGGTCTGATCGCGGACCGGCTTTGTCAGAAAATCGACGGCGCCGGCTTTCATGGCCTGCACGGACATCGGAATGTCGCCATGCCCGGTGAGAAAGACAATCGGCTTTGCCTTGCCGCTCGAGGCGAGATGGTTCTGAAAATCGAGGCCGCTCAAGCCCGGAAGGCGCACATCCAGGACCATGCAGCCGGGTCTTTCGGGCAGCGCCGAATCCAGAAGCTCCCGGGCTGATCCGAAGCAGGCCGTCTCCAGCCCGACGGACGCCATCAGTTCCGCCAGCGCTTCTCGAACCTTTTCATCGTCATCAACGATCACAACCAGCGCACGTTCCTGGTCAGCACTCCTGACATTCATGGGGCTCTCCTGCGCTTAAGCTCGGGACCGTTCTTGCGACGGCGGGCGGGCGCCGGCTTGCGGGTCCGCATCTCGTCCTTGTCGTCGAGCCATTCCGTTACATCCGTCCAAAACTCGGCCGGAGCCTTGCGGCCGAGAGTCTGGGCCACGTCGGCCAGCGACTGGCTCCTGAGCGCATCGCGCATCGATTTCTCGGCGCGCAGCATCGCGGCGTGGATCGCGCAGGTGCCCCTGGTGGCCCAGGTCGGCGGATCCTTGCCGAAAAGCGGGCATTGTACCCGCACTTCCCGGCAATCAAACAGCGGCTTTTCGCCATCGATCGCATCGACGATTGCAAGGAAGCTGATGTCTTTCGGCGGCCTGGCAAGCAGGTATCCGCCGCGCACTCCTTCGGAGGCGCGGACGATTCCGGCCTTCTCGAGCTTGGGAAATATCTTGGCAAGGAAACTGGGCGATATGCCGCCCAGCTCCGCCAACTCGCGGCTGCTCATCGGCCTCTCTTCCTGACCGACCAGCCAGAGAAGAGAGTGGATACCGTATTCCACGCTGACAGTAATATGCGCCATAACGCGGATAATATCCGTCCGCGTTCAGGTTCGCAAGATCGGAATCTGTTGGCCGGCCCATTCCAAAGTTTGGGCACACCTAGCGATCGGCGATGCGAACCTATACGCAGGAATGATACCGGCCGTGCCACCGAAGGCGCACCTTTCCTCCACCGACGTTCCAACAATCAAACAGACGGAGGAACCACCATGAAGATCGTCGTCATCGGCGGCAGCGGCCTTATCGGCTCGAATGTCGTGTCGCGGTTGCGCAGGAAGGGGCATGACGTCATCGCCGCCTCGCCGAGCACCGGCGTCAATACAATCACCGGCGAAGGTGTGGCTGATGCACTGGCTGGCGCGCAAGTCGTCGTCGATGTGGCGAACTCGCCCTCGTTCGAGGATCAGGCGGTCATGGAGTTCTTCCAGACCGCGGGCCGCAACCTGCTGGCGGCGGAAGCAAGCGCCGGTATCCGTCACCATATCGCGCTTTCGATCGTTGGCGCCGATCGCCTACCGCAGAGCGGCTACATGCGCGCCAAGGTCGCCCAGGAGCAGCTGATCAAGACAGCTGCGACGCCTTACACGATTTTGCGCTCGGCGCAGTTCTTTGAGTTCGCCGGTGCGATCGCCGAATCCGGAGCCGACGGACAGGTGATCCGTTTGCCGGTCGCGCTGATGCAGCCGGTCGCATCGGATGATGTTGCTGCATTGCTGGCGCGGATCGCCGGGGTCGCGCCGCTCAACCTGACCGTCGAGCTGGGCGGTCCGGAAATGATCGGCATGGACCAGTTCGTACGCCGGTTCCTCGACGCCAGAGGGGATTCGCGCCAAGTGATAGGCGACCCGCATGCCCGCTATTTCGGCGCCGAGCTGGACGATGGCTCGCTGACGCCGGGACGCAACCCCCATATCGGCGCGATCCACTTCGACGAGTGGTTGAACCTGGCGCGGGCCGCCGCCTGACGGCCACGGCGAACTTCACAACGCATCATCAAGGAGCTTTTCATGTTCAAGTGCCTGCTGTGCGGCATTGCCCTGACATGCTTGGTTTTCGCGCCGGCTCTGGCCGAGGACGCGTCCGCCACCAAATCCAAGGTGACCCTGGTCTTCGATCACCCCCTTCCCAATGTGCCGGGAAAGAGCATGCGCGGCGTGCTGGTCGAATACGCGGCCGGGGGCAGTTCTTCCGCACATACCCACCCGCATTCCGCCTTCATCTACGCGACGGTGCTCGAAGGCGCGATCAAGAGCCAGGTCAACGACGGTCCGGTCACGGTCTACACTGCGGGGCAGAGCTTTGCCGAGATGCCGGGCGACCATCACGGCGTCAGCGCGAACGCCAGCGGGACCGAGCCGGCGCGCCTGCTCGCTGTCTTCGTCGTCGATACGGCGGAGACGAATCTCGTCACCGAAGACGCGCACTGAGGCCAATCACCACTGAGGCAATCACCATGGATCGAGCCACTCTACGCAAAAGCGCGTTCGCGATGCCACCCATCAGCCCGGCCTTTCCGCCCGGCCCCTATCGCTTCGTCGATCGCCAGTATTTCATCATCCGCTACCGCACCGATCCCGAAGCCTTGCGGCGAGTGGTACCTGAGCCGCTCGAGATCGTCGAGCCGGTGGTGAACTACGAGTTCATCCGCATGCCGGATTCGACCGGTTTCGGCGACTATACCGAGAGCGGGCAGGTGATCCCGGTCCGCTATCAGGGAAAGGCCGGGAGCTATACCCATCAGATGTTCCTGAACGACCATCCGCCGATCGCCGCCGGCCGGGAGATCTGGGGCTTTCCGAAGAAGCTGGCACAGCCATCGCTCAGCGTCGAAACCGACACGCTGGTCGGCACGTTGGACTACGGCTCGGTCCGGGTTGCCACGGCGACGATGGGCTACAAGCACCGCGCCCTCGACATTGTCGCCGAGGCGCAGGCCATGGACGCGCCGAACTTCCTGCTCAAGGTCATCCCGCATGTCGATGGCAAGCCGCGGGTCTGCGAACTGGTGCGGTTTCACCTCGAGAACGTGACTGTCAAGGGCGCGTGGACGGGCCCCGCTTCCTTGCAACTGAATCCCCACGCTTTGGCGCCGGTCAGCGAGCTACCGATGCTCGAGATCCTGACGGCCAAGCATCTGGTCGCCGACCTGACGCTCGGCCTCGGCACTGTCGTCCTCGATTACCTCGCCTAGAACGCGAAGGAAAAATCCATATGCGCGCTTTGCAATCGAAGAAGCCGGCCCGGATGGCCGGCGCAGTCGAAGTCCCACCCTACGACGTCGTCGCTCTGGTCCTGCAGGGCGGCGGTGCACTCGGTGCCTATCAGGCGGGAGTCTATGAAGGTCTGCATGAGGCTGGCATCCGGCCCAACTGGCTCGCCGGGATCTCGATCGGGGCGCTCAATGCCGCGGTGATCGCGGGGGCGCCCGAAGCGGAGCGGGTCGAGCGCCTGCGCGCCTTCTGGGAGACGATCTGCGCGTTGCAGGTCGATTGGCCGGCCAACGACGATCTTGCGAGCAATCCCTGGGGAAATCTGTGGGGCGGCCTGCCTTTCGCCTTCGCCTTTCGTCCGGTTCAGAATGCGGCTGCTGCCATGCGCGCTCTGACGATGGGCCAGAACGGCTTCTTCAAGCCGCGCTTCCCGCCACCCTTCCTGTCACCGTTTGCGGGCGATCCGGCCACCAGCTTCTACGATACGGCGCCGCTCAAGGCCACGTTGGAGCGCTTCGTCGACTTCGACCGGCTGAACTCCGGCGAGACCCGGGTCAGCGTCGCGGCGGTCAACATCCGCAACGGCAACCTCGTCTATTTCGACACGGCTGAGCGCAAGCTGAGGCCCGAGCACTTCATGGCGTCCGGCGCCCTGCCGCCCGGCTTCCCCGCAGTCGAGATCGACGGCGAGTACTACTGGGACGGCGGCATGGTCTCGAACACCCCCTTGACGCGCGTGCTCTCGAGCGAGCCACGACGCGACACGCTGACCTTCCAGGTGGATCTCTGGTCCGCCAAGGGCCGGCTGCCCTACGACCTGCGCGAAGTCTGGAGCCGCCAGAAGGACATCCAGTATTCCAGCCGGACCCGGGCGATCACGAGCCACATGATGCAGATGCAGAAGATGCGGCAGGCCTTGCAGCTTCTCATGGAGAAGCTGCCCGAGGCCGCGAAGCGTGATCCCGCGGTGATTGAGATCGCCGATCTGGCCAGCCATCGGGCCAGCAACATCATCCATCTCATCTATCAATCCAAGGCGTTTGAAGGCCATTCCAAGGATTACGAGTTCGGGCCCGATGCCATGCGTGAGCATTGGCAGAGTGGCCTCGATGACATTCGGCGCACGCTCGCGGATCCCGGCCGCCTCGATCGCCCGGCGCCTGGAATGGCCGTCACCCACGACGTCCACCGCGCCGATCGTGCGCGCTAGAAACCCCAGAAGGAACGACACTGTGTTGACAACCAATTTGAAGGACAAGGTCGCGATCGTAACCGGCTCCACCAGCGGTATCGGTCTGGGCATCGCCAAGTCCCTGGCGGCTCAGGGCGTGAATGTGGTGTTGAACGGCTTGGGCACCGCGAAGGAGGTCAACGCCATCCGCGGCGAGATCGAACGAACGCATGGCATGCGCACCGGCTATAGCGACGCCGACATGTCCAAGCCCGAAGCCGTGCGCGGCATGATCGAAGCGTCGGCAGAGCTCATGGGACGCGTGGACATCCTGATCAACAATGCCGGGATCCAGTTCACGGCGCCGGCAGAAGAGTTTCCCGTTGAAAAGTGGGATGCCATCCTGGCGATCAACCTGTCCGCGGCATTCCATGGAATTGCCGCGGCCTTGCCGGTGATGAAGAAGCAGGGGTGGGGACGCATCGTCAACATCGCCTCGGTGCATGGCTTGGTCGGGTCGACCCACAAGGCTGCCTACGTTGCCGCCAAGCACGGCCTAGTCGGCCTGACCAAGGTGGTCGGCCTGGAGACGGCTGGGACCGGTATCACCATCAACGCCGTCTGCCCGGGTTGGGTGCGTACGCCTCTGGTCGAGAAGCAGATCGCGGACCTGGCCGATCAGAAGCGAATCTCCGTGGCGGAAGCCGCGACCGAGCTGCTCGGTGACAAGCAGCCGTCGCGCGGCTTCGTGATGCCGGAGCAACTTGGAGATACCGTGGCATTTCTGTGCTCGCCCGCGGGCGACCAGATCACGGGAACGTCCATAGCGGTCGACGGGGCCTGGACTGCCCAGTAACCACAACAACGGGGCGGCCATGGATGATGACTATTTCCCAGCACTCTTCGCCGATACGCATCCTCTGCCGGCGGATACGCGGCCGATCGGCCCAGTTTCGGATGTCGAGGCGATGAAATCGCCCGCGCTCGAAAGTGCCTCGCAAGCGTTCGTCGCCGGATATGTGGACAATTGCGGGTTCATTGCACTCTTCGGCCTGTTCACCGCGCATGTCACCGGGAAT
>Ga0136846_1239183_pt1 | contig 15234 bp, 14 predicted proteins | sample HopSoiMetagenom2_FD_96841 | JGI IMG/M metagenome (GOLD analysis project Ga0136846, IMG submission 96841) | Grasslands soil microbial communities from Hopland, California, USA - 2 Assembly 2016 (version 4) | ecosystem: Environmental > Terrestrial > Soil > Grasslands | place: USA: Hopland... | reverse complement strand
TGAACCAGCACGTCACGCGTCGTCTCCGGATGCAGATACCGGAACACATCCGACAGCGGAAATGAATGCTGCGGCCCAAGCGAGAGCAGCAGCGCGTCGTCGGTGGCCGCGGCCTGGAGCTCGAAATTGAACTGGCGGCAGAAGCGCTTACGCAGCGCGAGCCCCCAGGCCTTGTTGATACGGCTTCCGAGCGGCGCGTGCAGCACGAGCTGCATGCCTCCGGATTCATCGAAGAAGCGCTCGAGCACGAGCGTCTCCTGCGTCGGGATGACACCAAGCGCCCTGTGGCCTTCAGTGAAGTAGTCGACGATCTGCTCGGCGGCGCCGTGATCCAGGCCGGTTTCGGATATCAGCCAGGCGCTGAGTGTCTCCTTCCGCCTGAAGGCGGAAGCCACGAGGTCGGTATGGGCGGACGCCACGAGGTCGGTGTGGCCGGACGCTACGAGATTCGTATCGACGGACGCTGCGAGATCGCCCGAAGCTCCGTGATCGGTACCCGGGCGAGCGGCGGGCGCATCGATGAATTGCTCGATGTCCGACCGCAGCTCGCTGACCGCGCGCGAGAGCTCGTCACTTCGAGCCGGCGCTTCGCCGAGCCAGAACGGAATCGTCGGCGGCGCCCCCTTCGCATCGGCGACCCGCACAGTGCCGGCGGTCACCTGCAGCACGCGCCAGGACGCGTTGCCCAGCTGAAAGACGTCGCCCGCGCTGCTCTCGATGGCGAAGTCTTCGTTCAGCGTTCCGATGAACGTCTCCTCGGGATCGAGGAGGACGCGGTAGTCGGCAATGTCGGGGATCGCGCCGCCGGAGGTCTGCGCGACGAGACGCGACCCGCGGCGGCCGCGAACGCGCGCGTTGACCTCGTCGCGGTGGAGGAGAGCGGCCCGGCGGCCCCGGCGCGTGGAGAAGCCGTCGGCGGCCATCGCCACCACGGCACCGAATGCCGAACGCTGCAGGTCGCGGTAAGGCCACGCGCGGCTGGCAAGCGCGAACAGGTCGTCTTCGGCCGCTGACTCCTCTCGCGACGATGCCTCTGCGACGATCTGCTGCGCAAGCACATCGAGCGGTGCGTCATATTGCACGATCCGGTCGAGCTCGCCGCGCCGCACCGAGCGGAGCAGCGCGGCGCATTCGATCAGATCGTCGCGCGAGACCGGAAAGACACGTCCCTTTGGCGTGCCGCCGATCGTGTGACCGGAGCGCCCGACGCGCTGCAGCAGCGTGGCGATTCGATGTGGCGATCCGATCTGGCAGACGAGATCCACGTGCCCGATGTCGATGCCGAGCTCGAGCGACGCGGTTGCGACGAGCGCGCGCAGGCGGCCCGTTTTCAGCCGCGTCTCCGCATCGAGCCGTTTCTCTTTCGAGAGGCTGCCGTGATGAGCGGTAACCGCATCTTCTCCCAGGCGCTCGCTCAGATGGCGAGCCAGGCGTTCGGCCATCCGCCGCGTGTTGACGAAGATGAGCGTCGTCCGGTGCGCTTCGATCAACGCCTGCAGACGATCGTGGTACTCCTGCCACACCTCGTGCGACATCACGGCGTCGAGCGTGGAGCGCGGGGTTTCGATGCCGAGATCCATCGCGCGGCGATGGCCTTCGTCGACGATCGTGCAGGTGCCGCCGTCGACCCCGACGAGATATCGCGCGACGTCCTCAATCGGCTTCTGCGTAGCGGACAACCCGAGGCGCACGATCGGATGCCGCGCGACGTGCTGCAGCCGCTCGAGCGACAGCGCCAGATGCGCGCCGCGTCGTGCGCCGATCACCGCATGAATCTCGTCGATGATTACCGTGCGGGTGGTGCGCAGCATCTGGCGGCTCCGCTCCGCCGTGAGCAGCAGGTAGAGCGATTCCGGGGTCGTCACGAGGATGTGCGGCGGAGTCCGGACCATGGCCGCGCGCTCCGATGCCGTCGTATCCCCCGTGCGCACTGCTGCCGTGATCCGCGGCGGGTCGAGTCCGGCGTCGGACGCGAGCTGCCGGATGGCACGCCGCGGCTCGGCGAGGTTCTTGTGAATGTCGGCGCTGAGCGCCTTGAGCGGCGAGACGTAGACGACGCGCACTTCATCGGGGAGGGGCGCGCGCAGCCCTTCCTGGAACAGGTCGTCTATCGCCGTCAGGAATGCGGCGAGCGTTTTCCCGGATCCGGTCGGCGCCGCGATCAGCGTGTGGCGGCCGTCACGGATCGACGCCCATCCGCGTGCCTGCGCCGGCGTCGGTTCTCCCAGCGTGCTCGTGAACCACTGTTGAACGATTGGATGAAAGCGCGAGAAGGACATGGTTGCCGGTCTGCGTCGCGAAGCAGGGGATCAGGATACCTCAATGCGATCTACGCGTGGCCGATGTCCTCGTGGCTCCCGCCGCCAGGCGGCACATACTGCGGCAGCCGTGAATCCAGACGGCGCGTAGCAGAGACGGCGGAACCCGCCCCTGGGAGGGCCGCAACCGCGACGAGATACACCAGGATTGTGACGAATGCGATATAGCCGCTGATCTCCGGCAACGGATCCTGCGTAATCGTGCCGAGCGTGGCTGCGTCGAACAGCGCGACCAGCACGCGCTTCGTGCGTCCTCCCTCGGGATCGGACAAGCCCGCAAGAATCACGAACTTCAGCACGAACGCGGATCCGCAGATCACCATCAGGCTGCGCAACAATCGCACGCGATCCGGCGATGCGACGAGCGTGTTGAGCAGAAGGACGAAGAGGAACGCGTTCACCGCGACGAGGGGCAGTCCGGACCGTGGGGACAGGAGGTTGAACATCTGCGTCGTCGCGCCGAACAGCGCGAGCAGCGCGATGGCGCCATTTGCGTTCGCCAGGCTCGTGCGCGAGTCGTGGACGAGCCGCTCCGGTACCAGCGTGCCGCTTCGTACGAGCGCGGCGAACAGCATGACGGCGAGCACCAGCGCAAAAAGCGGCGGCGGCGCAAATGGCTCGGGCCTTCCCGGTTCCAGTCCGCCAACGCATGCGACCGTCAGGAATGCGAGAGGCAGGAACAGCGCTTCGCGCCCGGCACTCATTTTCTGGTCCTGAACAGGCGCATCGGGTTCAGATCGGAGAGGTCGCGCTCGAGACCACGCTGCAGCTCCGCCTTCAGTTCGTCGGCGGAATGCATCTGCAGATTGGGATCGCTGACGACGAGGCGGCCGCCTGGCGCGAGGGCGATGGCTTTGTTCACCGACTCGAGGCCCTTCGCAAACAGCGCCTCGCTGCTGTACAACCGTCCCCAGCCCTCGCGATAGTAACTGTACGCGATGTAGAACTGGGTCTGCGCATCACGCTCGGCCGGATCGGCGCGCGCGAACGCCGCTCGCGCTTCGATGAACTGGTCGCGCCTGAAGAACTGCAGCCCGTCGTTGTACGACTGCGGGTCCACGTGATACGCGCCAATGGTCGCGCTCAGGCCTCCCGTCATCTGGCTGACGGTGCGCGGCTGTCGCGCGTAGGCCCAGACGATGACCGACGCGTAGACCAGCGCGATCACGAGGCCGCTCGCGCGGATGATCTGTTCGCGCAAGGGACGTGAGCGCAGGACGCGCGACTCGGGACTCGCGACCCGCGACTCGGGACTCTCCACCCGTGACTCGGGACTCGTGACGCGCGACTCAGGACTCGGAACCGGGATTCGGGGCTCGGCACTCATTGTCGCCGCGCATCCGGCGCGAGGCCGAGGATGAACGCGCTGATCTGCGCGTTCCGTACGTTCGCATAGAAGTTGTTGCCGAACGCGCACGACGTGGTGGAATTCGCGGAAATAATCCCCGCAAGCGACCACGTGCCTGCCTCTGAAATCAGCAGCGCCCCGCCGGAATCTCCCGGACACACGGAGCTGTTGGTCGTCGAGACCTGCGTCTGAAGGTCGTTGGACGCGACCGCGGAGATTGTCGTCGACCCTGCACGCAGCGTCGATCCTGCCTGGCTCTGGTCGCGTCCCCAGCCCGCGATGACCGCCGTTTCACCCACGCGTGCGTCGCGGCTCAAGAGCAGCGGAATGATCGCCGTGGCGATGTCCTCCGTGAAGAGCATCACGCCGACATCCAGCGCGTTCGCATCTCCTTCGCGGAATCCGGGATAGGGATGCAGCGAATCAGCCGCGATCTGCGATCCGGCTCCCGTGAAGATGCGCGCCGAAGCCGTCGGTGCGTCCAGGCAATGCGCAGCGGTCACCACCGCGCGTGCGGCAACCACTGTTCCCGAGCACGCGCCAACGAGGTCGCCCTGCGAATCGCGCAGGTTGATGAGCACGACGGGCGAGTTCGTCGTCGAGCACGTGGCGCCATTCGTGATCGCCGTCGCCGCAGAGACCGCGCCCAGCACGCTGCACGCGGCGGCAATCGGCACCGTGGGTGCCGGCGTCGGCGACGAGGGCGGGGGGGAAAAACCACCGCCACATCCGGTGAGCAGCGCGGCGAGGATTGCCAGCGTGATGCGCACCCCAGCATCTTACCGGCAACGCCATATAATGAGCCTGTCGGTTCCTAACCAGGAGGACCCATGAGCCAACCTACGAAATGCGCCCATGCTGCGTGCTCATGTACCGTTTCCGACAAGGGTGAGTGGGGTAAGTACTGCAGCGAGCACTGCAAGAATGCCGGTGGCATGAGTGAGCTCCGCTGTGGCTGCCAGCACCCGGAGTGCCGCTAGCCTAGCCAGCCGCCTCGCAACTCGGCGCCAGCACACGTAGCGCGCGTGCCCGGATCCGGCAATGCAGCGGAGGCTGCGCGACGACGATCTCGCCATCGAGGGCGAGCCCGATTCTCGAGTGCGACGGCTCGACGATAATCTCGCGCGCCGTGAATGCTTCGAACGTCGCGCCGGCCGACAATCTGCCGGCGAGCGCGCGAAGCGGCATCGCCAGTAACTCCGCGCGCCCGCACTCCGGCGCGACGTAAGCCGACAGCCGTCCGGCCTCCAGTGATGGACGTGCGCCGAGGTCGATCCCCTCCGCGTGGTATTCACCATTCCCGATGAACAGGAACGGACTGCGCCGAACGAGCGGCACGCCATCGAGCACCATCCGCATCGTCAGCGTGCGATACGACCACCAGGTCTTTGCGAGCGCGATCGAGAACGCGGACCATTTGTCGCGTCCGCGGCGTTGCTCCGCGCGGCGTTCCCACACCAGCCTCGGATAGATCCCGAGGCTCGCGTTGTTCACGAAGATCCGGCCGTTCAGTTCACCGGCATCCACGGTGCGAATCGTGCCCTGCCGGATGATCGATGCCGCCTCCGTCAAGTCGAGCGGTATCCCGGTGTCACGTGCGAAGTGATTGAACGTGCCGAGCGGGAGCACGCCGAGGGTGGCGCCCGTCCGTACCGCGACGTCGGCAACAGCCGACACCGTGCCGTCGCCGCCGGCCGCCACGATGACGCCGTCTGCGGCCGCCTTCTCCGCTTCCATGGCAATATCGCGCCCCCGGACGACCACGATCCGCGCGTCGAGGCCGGCGCGCATGAGCGCGAGATCGAGTGCGGCGACATCGCGACCCGCGGTGGAGCGGGCCGCTCCGCGTCCTGCCTCCGGGCGAATCTCAGGCCCACGCAGGAGCGAAAGGCTCCCACCCTGTCCCGCCGAGCGATTGACGAGGACAGTGACCGAGGCTCAGTCCTTTTTGTCCACGCGCTCTTCGACGGGATGCGGCAGCGCCGTTCCGGTCCACGGCGCCAGCACGCCGGCCTTCACATAGGTGAACAGCTTGTCGCGGGTGTCGATGATGTCGAGATTTCGCATCGTCAACTGCCCGATGCGATCCTGCGGCGAGAACACCGATTCTCCCTTCTCCATCGTGAGGCGCTCGGGCTTGTAGGTGAGATTGGGCGACGAGGTGTCGAGGATCGAGTAGTCGTTTCCGCGACGCAGTTCCAGCGTGACCTCGCCGGTGACGGCGCGTGCGACCCAGCGCTGCGCGGTTTCGCGAAGCATCATGGCCTGCGGATCGAACCACCGTCCCTGATAGAGCAGGCGACCGAGGCGGCGGCCGTTGTCGCGGTACTGCTCGATCGTGTCCTCGTTGTGAATGCCGGTGACGAGACGTTCGTACGCGATGAAGAGGAGCGCCATGCCGGGCGCTTCGTAGATGCCGCGGCTCTTGGCTTCGATAATGCGGTTCTCGATCTGATCCGAGATGCCGAGCCCGTGGCGTCCTCCGATGCGGTTCGCTTCGAGCAGCAGCTGCACCGCGTCCTTATACGAAATCCCGTTGAGCGCCGCCGGCTGCCCTTCCTCGTACCGAACCGTGATCTCTTCGCGTTTGACCATCACGTCGTCCCGCCACGACGCCACGCCCATGATTGGCTCGACGATCTTGATCCCGGTGTTCAGCTGTTCCAGGTCCTTCGCCTCGTGCGTTGCGCCGAGGATGTTCGAGTCGGTGGAGTACGCTTTCTCGGCGCTCATCCGGTATGCGAAGCCTGCACGCGTCATGTAGTCGGACATTTCCGCGCGGCCGCCGAGCTCGTCGATGAACTGCTGGTCCAGCCATGGCTTGTAGATTCGAAGCGAGGGGTTCGCGAGCAGGCCATACCTGTAGAACCGCTCGATGTCATTTCCTTTGAACGTGCTTCCATCCCCCCAGATGTTGACGTCGTCCTCCTTCATGGCGCCGACGAGCATCGTGCCGGTCACCGCCCGGCCGATCGGCGTCGTGTTGAAATAGGGGACGCCGGCCGTGGAGATATGGAACGCGCCACACTGCAGGACGGCGAGGCCTTCGGCGACGAGCTGCGCGCGGCAGTCGATCAGCCGCGCCTTCTCTGCGCCATACTGCACGGCGCGTCTTGGAATGTCGTCGTAGTCCGGTTCGTCCGGCTGGCCGAGGTTCGCCGTGTAGGCGTAGGGGATTGCCCCCTTGCTTCGCATCCAGTGCAGCGCGGCGCTCGTGTCGAGGCCTCCCGAAAAGGCGATCCCGACTTTCTGCCCGATCGGAAGACTCTGAAGAATGGTTGCCATCGATCCTTTCATCATATCTTCTGCAGGACTGGCGAAAGCAGACCTGCGAAACTGGAGGGCGCATGCGACTGGAATCGGCCCAGGGACTGAAGCAGCAGCTGCTGCAGGACATCATCGTTCCGTTCACCGCAACGGAAGCATTCGCGGTTGGCGCGCGGGCCCTGAATACGGTGCCGCGAATACACCGGTCGATTGCCATCGGCGTGGCGCCGCACAACGGAGAGTTCCGTATCGCCGTGCGCCTCCAGCGGCCGACCCTGGTCGACAGCCCGATCGTCGAACAGCTGACGCGCCAGGCCAGCGGAGAGATCGATATCCGGCTGATCGGACGCGTCGACAAGCGCGCGAAGCGCCGGTCGACTGCCCGCGGGAATGACGGGCGTGCCGACCGGAGTGGAACAGCGACACGCTCCGCGCCAGCTCGAGGCGAGCGCTCGCGCCGCTCAGGGCCAACGGTCCGCGCGCAGGCGACGCATCCCTGGTACCAGCTCGATGCGCGGCCCCTCCTGATCGGCGCATCGATTGGTCACTTCAAGATCACGGCCGGGACGACGGGCGCGTTCGTGCGCCGCGGGACGACCGTGCACGTCTTGTCGAACAATCACGTGCTTGCGAATGAAGACCAGGCGAAGACGAACGACTGGATCCTGCAGCGCGCGCCGTACGACGGCGGCAAGCAGCCGGCCCAGCGCGTTGCGCGCCTGAAGCAGTGGGTGCGTCTCAAGCCGACCGGCACCAATTTCATCGACTGCGCAATTGCAGCGATTCAGCCAAATCTCGCGTACGACGCCGGACGGCTGCGTGAGCTGGTGAGCAACACCGATCGCCAACTGGCGGGCGTCGCGACGGACCCGCTCGATGCAGGAGACTTCGTTCACAAGGTCGGTCGCACGACGGGGCCGACGAAGGGTCGCGTGACTGCCTTCGACGTGGACAACCTCGTGATCGGCTACGACATCGGCAACCTGCGCTTTGACAACCAGATCGAGATCGAAGGCACGGGACGGACCTCCTTCAGCGATGGCGGGGACAGCGGATCGCTGATCGTCAACGAATCGATGCACGCCGTCGCCTTGCTCTTTGCCGGAGGTGACCAGGGGGGAACGAATGACCTGGGGCTGACGTATGCCAATCCGATCCAGCGAGTGCTGAGGGACCTGAAGGCGACGCTCTTGTTCTGAGCCGCGGTTGACGCGATGATGGGTGCCTCGATGGCAGGCGTCACGCTCGAGCAGGCGCGTGCGGCGAAAACCGCCGCGCTGCAATACTTCGAAAAGCTCGGTACCGTCGTGGGCGCCGGCGTGACGCGCGTCGACGACGACTACGCCGTGAAGATCAATCTCCGCGAGCCGCTCGCAGACGGAGTCGACGTTCCCGCCGAGATCGATGGCGTTCCGGTTCGAGTCGAGGTCGTGGGCCCGATTCGGAAGCGGTGAGAATTGACCCGGGATTGCTGTTCCGCAGACTGCCAGACGGAGTTCAACCATGAATCGCTGGATTGGATCGTTCGGGGTCGTCCTCCTGTGTTCCGTCGCCGTGCACGCCGACGTGACCGTCACGACCACAACCACCATCGAGGGAGGCCTCGCCGCGTTGATGGGCGGGTCGACCCCGAAGAGCGTCATGCACATAAGGGGCATGCAGGCGCGCGCCGACATGGACGCGATGGGGCGAGCGGTCGCGACCCTGGTGGATCTGAACAAGAAGGAAGTGACGCTGCTGCGCTCCGAGGACAAGACCGCGCAGGTCATCACCACGGTGAATCCGCAGAAACCCGGCACACCTCCCGCGACATTGCCACAAGTGAACGGTTCGTTCGCGCCGACCGGGCGTTCCCAGACGATTGACGGCCTCAAATGCGACGAGTACGCCTTCACGATGACGATCGCGGTGAACGAGATGACATCGGGTCAGCAGATGCCGCCGCAAGCCGCGGACATGCTCAAGGACCTGCAGATGTTCATGAAGGGTTCGATGTGGATGGCGAAGACCGCGCCCGGCGCCGCTGAATATCTCGCCTTTCAGAAGGCGGCCATCGAGGCCAATCTCGCGACAATCCTCGCCGGCGGCATGCCCGGCGCGCCGTCGAACGGCGTCGACAGCGTGATGAAGAAGTTGACCGGTACCGAGGGGATTCCTTACTTGACGGAAGTGAACATGACGCTCGAGGGCGCGGGTCCCGCGGCCGACATGATGAAGCAGATGGGCGCGATGAAAATCACGAGCAAGGTGACGTCGATCTCCACCGACCCGATTGCCGCCGACATGTTCGTCGTCCCGCCAGACTACAAGGTGATCAAGTAGGAGAGCGGCGAGCGTTGCAGGACCGACTGACGACGTGCCTCGGCCCGTCGGCGGCGCTCATTGGTGCCGCGCCGCCGCGATGTATCCGTTTCGCGCGCGCACGCGGTAACTGGCATTGACCATCCTGACGCGGATGCTGTGATAGCGCCCGTCTGCCGCATGCGGCGGCGAGTAACCGAGCACGTACTGGCTGTTCAACTCTTCGGCAATACGCGCAGTTGCCCCGTCGAGATCCCCGCTGTTGCTCACGACTTCGGTCGTGCCGCCGCTCTGGCTGGTGATCTCGCGGAGCGCTTCAGGGTTCACCCCCGCGTTAATCGGCCGTCGATCGGAAGAATCGATTGCGACGGCGTAGATGAACGCATCCGTCCGCAGGACCTCCGACCGCACTTGGCGCAGCGTCATATCGCTCGCGGTGTCTGCGCCGTCAGAAATGACGACCAGTGCTGCGCGTTCCCGCGTCCGCGCGTCGAGCATCGGCTCCGCGCGGACGATCGCGTCGTAGATGGCGGTTCCGCCCCACGGTTTGATGGCGGCAAGCGCGTCGCGGACCGTGGAGGGATCGTTCGTCCACGGAGTGAGGACGCGCGGTTCGTGATTGAATGCCATCACGAAGAACGCGTCGGCGGGTTGCAGCAGTTCGAGCAGGAACCGCTCGACGGCCCCTCGGGCATCGACGATGCGCCGGCCGAACATGCTATCGCTGACATCGAGCAGCAGTCCGAGGCCGACCGGCACGCGTTCGTTGGTGAACTGTGAAATCGACTGGCGGTCGCCATCCTCGAAAATCTCGAAATCTTCGCGAGGAAGTCCCGTGATGAGCCGCCCGTCCGTATCTCGAACCGTTGCCGTGACGACTGTCAGCTCAACGCTCGAGCGCAGCGGCCGTCGGTCCACGAGTGTCGGATTCTGGACGCTCAGCGTCAGCGCTGAAACAGCGGCCGCGGCGGCGAGTGTCCTCATGTGTGCCGTTCGATTCTAACGCCACGCGCTCCCGGTTCCGCTACACTTCCGTCACCAAGATTGCATGCCCGGCCCAAATTGGAGGATCTGATGCGCGAGCCGCAAGATGATGCGACCCCGGACGCTCCGGTCGACTGGGACCCTGAGCCTGAGGCCCGCCGCGACACGGACGAGGTACAGAACTTCGAGAAGGAAGTCAGCGACACCGGCACCGACTACGACGCGGGGTTCGACGAAACCATGACCCCGCTGGACGAGTCGGAGGAGATCAACGAGCACGGCAGCGAACGATAAGTAAAAGGGTACTGCGCTTGCGACTCGGCGGCCGCGAAGGACCCTGCGACCCTCTTTCCAATACCGGAGGTCTATAAATGGGTCCTGGCCGTGCCCTTAAGTTCCCAAGGATTCTCCTCCTCCTCCTGATCTGTACCGGGCTGGTGCCCACCCGAGCTCAGGCGCTCGAACGCTTCTGCGACTCCGCTTATCAGGATTGCCGGACGCCGCTGCTCCAGCTGATCGCGAACGAGCGGATCGGCATAGATATCGGCTTCTGGTTCATGGAGGACTCGAGATATGTGAACGCGCTGATCAACCGGTTCAAGGCCGGCGTGCGTGTCAGAGTCCTCGTCGACCAGCGTGCGAGCGCGAGCGATCCTCTGAATGCGACCACGCTCTCGCAACTCGCCGCCGCCGGCATTCCGATGCGCCAGAAAACCACAGGCGGCATCCTGCACTGGAAGGCAGCGATCTTCGACGGCCAGGGAACCGTGGAATACGGCAGCGCGAACTACAGCGGCTATGCCTTCGTGCCGATTACGCCCTACGTCAACTACATCGACGAAACCATTCGGTTCACCGAACAACGGTCGATCGTGCAGAGTTTCATGCGACAGTTCGACGACCTCTGGATCAGCACCAGCGGCTACGCCAATTTCGCGAATGTGCACACGACGCCCGTGCGGCAGTACCCGGTGTTCACCAAGGACCCCTCACTGAACTTTCCCCCCTCCGAGGACTTCGGCGCGCGCTCGGTCGCGCGCTACAACGCGGAGACCACGCGCATCGACGTGATGATGTATCGCATCACCGATCGGCGTCACACCGACGCGATCATTGCGGCGGTGAAGCGCGGCATCCCCGTTCGCCTGATGACCGAGCAGCAGGAATACCGCGACCCGAAATACCTGTGGGATTCGTGGAACGTCGATCGACTGTACATGGCGGGTGTGCAGATCAGACAACGGAAGCACGCGGGTTTGAATCACGGCAAGCTGGTGCTTCTCTACGGCCAGGGCATGGCGATTTTCGGATCGTCGAACTGGACGCTCTCCTCCGCGACCTCTCAGGCCGAACATAACCACTTCCTGGTCGATGCCACGGCGTTCAGCACGCTCACGCAGCAGTTCTCGCGCCGGTGGAACAATTCGACGGGGAACCTCGAGACCGCGCCGTTCACACCGCAGGCGCCGCAGACGCCGGTGAACGTGGCGCCGCAATCCGCCACCCACCAGCCGACGAGTGTCCGCATTTCCTGGAAGCCCGGTTACTGGGCACACAAGGCGGATATCTATTTCGGCACGAGCCCGAGCCCGCCGCTCCTCGCGCACGACGTGGCGGTCACGCCGAACACCACCGCGACCTACACGCTTCCGCCGCTCGCAGCGGGGAAGACCTATTACTGGCGCATCGTCAACAAGACGATGGCGAACAAGACGGCCGCCGGTCCGGTCTGGAATTTCGGCACCTAGAGGGCCGTGGTTCACGACCGGGCCCCTGAGGACCCGGCCCCCACGCGAGCGTCCGACGTAAATCGTTTACCTGCCGCGTAATGCACCCCGTCGAGGTTCGCGAAAACAGGCCTGTTTTCGCGAACCCGCCGCGGTATCGCGTTTGCCCTACCCTCCCCGGGACGATTCCGACACATTGGGAGGAACAGCAATGCGACAAGGCAAATCGCTGGCGCTCGCGCTGGCGTTGGGAGGCGCACTGTCACTCGTGGGCTGCGGCGGAGGTGGCGGATCACCGACGACCCCGACACCCCCGAGCAACGGCGGGGGCGGCGGCACCAGCAGTATCGTGACGATCAACATCAAAGGGGTGAACGGGAAACTCTCGTTCGATCCGAACCCCGCGACGGTCGGCGCGGGTCAGCTGATCGTGTTCAAAAACAACGACCGCGTTGCGCACCACGTGATGCTCGACGACGGCACCCAGCAGACGAGCGACATCGCGCCTGGTGCTTCGAGCCAGCCGATTTCCATCGGTGCCAACAAGAGCTATCACTGCGCGATGCACCCCAGCATGGTAGGCAGCTTCAATGGCAACGACACGCCGGAGCCGCCGCCCTGCCAGGGCTATTGCGGCTGATTGCACTGTTTCAATCGAAGCGTCGAGGGCGTCGACAGGGGTGAAGGTGCCAGCCTGATCTTCCAGGCTTCATCCCGTCGACCATCTCTTCGATGCTCCGATTGACGCGTGTCATGCCTGGCGCGTCGCGCCGCCCCGAGCGGGCAGATCACGCGGCGCTAGAGCGGTCGTGCGTGGACGGTCGGTCACCGCAATCGAGCTAGCGCGTCGCGCCCAACGCCGAAGAGCAGCGGCGACACGCGTAATCGCAAGTGCCGGCACCACGCACGCCGATTCCACTCCTCCTCGATTCTGACGTCCCGACGTCCTCGAAAGAGCGGTCCGCGCTTTCGATTCCTGAAGTAGAAACGCGGTCGACCGTATGCGACGGGCGAATGTTCAGTCCCATCGCTGTAGCGACAATCTCTCATCCTCTCATCCCCAAAACCGCGGTTCTGGAATCGCCATTGCACCTGCCGATTCGATTGATGCAGTTCACTGCGCGGAGGAACTCATCAGGGGAGTGCACATGCAACACACGCACGTACGTGGTGAAGGGCTGGCCAAGGGGCTCGGATGGTTCAGCATCGGGCTCGGGCTGGCCGAAATGGCATCACCACAGTCAGTCGCACAGCTGGTCGGTATCGAAGACGGCGCACGCACGCGCGCGATGATTCGGGGATATGGCGCGAGGGAACTCGCCAACGGCGTCGCTATTCTGTCGCGGCCGGATGCGAGGTGGCTCTGGGCACGCGTCGCCGGCGACGTTGTCGACCTCTCGTCGCTCGCCGCTGCGCTTCAACGTGACAACGCCGACGGCCGCAAGGTCGCGCTCGGCCTTGCCTCGGTTGCGGGTGTGATGGTCGCCGACATCGTGGCGGCACGCCGGCTTGGTTCTCACGCCGACCGGTCGCCCGGCCTCGAGAAGCGAAAAGACAACACGCTGCGTGTATCGAAGACGTTCACGATCAATCGATCGCGCGAAGAGGTATATGGGTTCTGGCGGCAGCTCGACAACCTGCCCCGCTTCATGTCCCATCTCGAGTCGGTCGAGCTGCTCGGCAACCAGCGATCGCGCTGGGTCGCGCGTGGACCGGGTGGGTTCAAGGTGATCTGGGAAGCGGAGACGATCGAGGACGCACCGAATCGCAGCATCTCCTGGCGCTCGCTGCCGGGATCGCAGATCGATAACCGGGGCACGGTCCGGTTCGATCGTGCGCCGGGGAACCGCGGCACCGAACTGCGCGTGCTCCTCGAGTACGCGCCGCCGGGCGGCCGTGCCGCGAACCTGCTGGTGAGGATGATCGGTCAGTCGCCAGACCAGGTGATTCAGGAAGATCTGCGGCGGCTGAAGCAGTTGCTGGAGACCGGAGAAATCGCCAACAGTTCCGGCAGCTCGAGCATCATGCAGCCGGCGCAGCCAACGGGCTACGGCGAGCCGCGCATGGCGGGAGGACGACGATGAGGGCCACCTGCTGGATGGGCACAGGACGCGTGGAAGTGCGCGACGTGCCCGAACCGAAAGTCATCAACCCGCACGACGCAATCGTGCGCATCACCAGCACCGCGATCTGCGGGTCCGATCTCCACCTGCTCGACGGATTCATTCCGACGATGCAGAAGGGAGACGTCATCGGTCACGAGTTCATGGGCGAAGTCGTCGAGACGGGCAAGGACGTCAAGAACCTGCGGACGGGCGACCGCGTGGTCGTGCCGTTTCCAATTGCCTGCGGCCGCTGCAACATGTGCCAGAGCGAGCTGTATTCGCTCTGCGAGAACTCGAACCCGAACGCGTGGATGGCCGAGCAGATGTGGGGGTATTCGCCGTGCGGCATCTTCGGATACTCGCACATGCTCGGCGGATACGCCGGGGGGCAGGCGGAGTACGCGCGCGTGCCCTTTGCCGACGTCGGCCCGCTGAAGATCCCCGAGCAGCTCACGGATCAACAGGTGCTGTTCCTGTCGGACATTTTTCCGACCGGCTACATGGCGGCGGACCAGGCGAACATCCAGCCGGGCGACGTCGTCGCGGTCTGGGGCTGCGGCCCCGTCGGTCAGTTTGCGATCAAGAGCGCGTACATGCTCGGCGCCGAGCGCGTGATCGCGATCGACCGGTTCGACTACCGCATGCGCATCGCGCGCGATCGCGCCGGCGCCGAGACAATCAACTACGAAGACACGAACGTCTACGAGGCGATCAAGGAGATGACGGGCGGGCGTGGCGCCGACGCCTGCATCGATGCGGTCGGCATGGAAGCGCACGCGGCAAACGCGTGGCATCTGTACGACAAGATCAAGACGAACCTGATGATGGAGACCGAGCGCGCCGTTGTCGTACGGGAGGCGATCATGTGCGTCCGCAACGGCGGCACAGTCTCGATCGCGGGCGTCTACGGCGGGTTCATGGACAAGTTTCCGATTGGCGCGGTCGTCAATCGTTCACTGACGATCCGCAGCGGCCAGTGCCACGTGCAGAAATACATGCGGCCGCTGCTCGAGCGAATCCAGAACCGCGAGATCGATCCGAGCTTCATCATCACACACGAGATGAGCCTCGACGAAGCGCCGGAGGGTTACGACAAGTTCCTGCACAAACGTGACGATTGCCTCAAGGTCGTCATGCATCCGTAGGGCACCAGGAAATCCGCGAGCCCGCCTTCGGCCAGACCG
>Ga0136846_1235186_pt1 | contig 15238 bp, 11 predicted proteins | sample HopSoiMetagenom2_FD_96841 | JGI IMG/M metagenome (GOLD analysis project Ga0136846, IMG submission 96841) | Grasslands soil microbial communities from Hopland, California, USA - 2 Assembly 2016 (version 4) | ecosystem: Environmental > Terrestrial > Soil > Grasslands | place: USA: Hopland... | reverse complement strand
GGGGTGCCGGGGGTATCGGAGGTGCGGCGGGCACGAGGAGTGCCGAGGGTGCGGCGGGGGTGGTGGGTGCGGCGGGTGCGGTACGGGGGGCCAGTGGCGGCGGCTTGGACAACGCGCGGCGCCCCCTCACCGCCGTCTGGTCCGACTCCCTCGGTTTCGCCCGCACCGATTCCGGGCCCGCCCTCGTCGCGCACGGCGCCGCGCTGCGGCTCGACGGTGCCGGGGTCGTACGGCTACTGTCGCCGGGCGATGTCCCCGTGCGCCTCGACGACCCGGGGCCGGCCTGGCTGGCGCTACGCGCGCCGGGCGCGGGCACGAACGCGGGCGGCGATACGGACGGCGGCACGGCGGCGGCGCACCGGCTGCGAGCGGTCAACGAGCGGCGGCTGGTGGAGCTGTTCACCCGGGCCGATCTGCTCCTCACCCCCACCACCCCGAACCCGCCGCACGGTCACGACGGCCCCGGCGACCGGTACTCGACCGCGCTCACCTGGGCGTTCAACCTCAGCGGCCACCCGGCGGCGAGCATTCCCGCGGGCTTCGGCCCGGACGGCTGCCCGGTCGGGCTCCAGGTGGTGGCCCGGCACGGCGAGGAGGAGATGCTGCTCCGGGTCATGGCGGAGGCGGAGGAACGGGCGGGACTACGGGCACCCCGGGCGCCGGTCCCGGGGTTCAGGCGGGGATGTCCTTCGTGGTGAACCGTGCCCAGGCCGCCGAGCCGAACACCGCCGCGTACAGGGCCTGCAGGCCCAGGTTCTTCACCAACTCGTCCCAGTAGACCGGTTCGCGCATCAGGTCGGCGAAGGACAGCCAGTAATGGGAGAAGAAGTACGGCTGGAGCGCGTGCAGTTGGGGTATCTGGTCGAGGATCTGGATGGTGATGAGCAGCCCGACGGTCGTCGCCATCGCCGCGATGCCGCTGCTCGTCAGGGTGGAGATGAACAGGCCGAGCGCCGCCACGCCGATCAGTGACGCGGCGACGACCAGGGCGATCAGCAGTGCCCGACCGAGACCCTCCGTGAAGCTGATCTTCGTACCGGAGATCGTCGTCAGGTCGCCGAGCGGGAAGAGGAACGCGCCGGCCGTGAGCGCCGATATCGCCACCACCAGCGTCGCGACCAGGCAGAACGTCAGCGTGGTCGCGTACTTGGTGAGGAGCAGTCGGGTACGGCCGGCCGGGGCGACCAGCAGATAGCGGAGGGTGCCCGCGCTCGACTCGCCGGCGATCGCGTCGCCCGCGATGACACCGATGGCCATCGGGAGGAAGAAGGGGAGGGTCGCCGCCAGCCCCGTGAACACCAGGAACAGACCGTTGTTGCTGATCTGCGAGATGAACGCGGGTCCGCCTCCGGCCGGGTCGGCCGAGGAACCGTCACCCGTTTCGATCTTGACCGCTGTGCCGACGAGGATCGGTACGGCGGCGAGTACGGCGAGCAGTGCGAGGGTGCGCCAGCGGCGGAAGGTGGTGAGTAGTTCGCTGCCGAAGAGAGTGCCTCGGAAGGTTGCCCGGCGGCTGACGGTCCGATGTGGCTGTTCGGTCCGATGTGGCTGTTCGCGCGGTTCCTCGCGCCGTTCCTCGCTCCCCTTCGGGGCGCTCGTCTCAGCCCGCGACATCGAAGCCCTCCCCCGTGAGCGCCATGAACGCGTCCTCCAGGGAAGCCCGTTCGACGCCGAAGCCCCGGACCCGGACGCCCGCGCCGACCAACGCGGCGTTCAGGTCGGCGAGTTCACGATCGCCCTCCGGCACCTCGCCGGTCACCCGGTCCTCGGTCACGACCATGTCGGCGACTCCCTGTTCCTTGAGCACGCGGGCCGCGTCCGCCGTGTCGGGCGTCGTCACGACCAGTCGGCCGCGCGTTCCGGCGGCCAGCTCGGCCACCGCGCCCTGGGTGATCAGCCGCCCCTGCGCCATGACGGCGGCGTGTGTACAGACCTGCTCGATCTCGTCGAGGAGGTGGGAGGAGAGGAAGACGGTGGTGCCGTCGGAGGCCAACTCCCTTACCAGGGATCGGATTTCGCGCATCCCCTGCGGATCGAGCCCGTTGGTCGGCTCGTCGAGGACGAGCAGCCGCCGCGGCTGGAGCAGCGCCGCCGCGAGACCGAGCCGCTGCTTCATACCCAGCGAGTACGCCCTCGCCTTCTTGCCCGCGGCGGCCGTCAGACCCACCCGGTCCAACGCCGCCGCGACACGCGCCCGCCGGGTACGCGGATCGGCGGTCGGGTCGGCGGAGTCGTACCGTACGAGGTTGTCGCGGCCCGAGAGGAAGCCGTACAGCGCGGGCCCCTCGATGAGAGCGCCGACCTGCGGCAGGACGGCGCGGGTGGCGCGGGGCATCGGTCGCCCCAGCACCCGCGCCGTGCCCGACGTCGGCTCGATCAGGCCCATCAGCATGCGAATCGTCGTCGTCTTGCCGGAGCCATTGGGCCCGAGGAAACCGAACACGCTGCCCGCCGGGACGGTGAGGTCGAGGCCGTCGACGGCGAGCTGTCCGCCCCGGTAGCGCTTGGTGAGGGCGCGGGTGACGATGACCGCGTCGTCGTCCCGGTGCGACTCTTGCGGCTCCGTGGCGGACGGTTCCTCCATGGGCTCCCTCAATCGTCGTGCTCCTACGGCGCTTCCCCTACGGGAGTCACTTGGCCGTGTTCGCCGCCTTGACCAGGGCGTCCTTGGTGACGGCGCCGACGTAGAGCTTGCCGTCGTCCGTCATCAGGGCGTTGATCAGGCGGGTCTTGAAGACCGTGCCGGAGCCGAAGTCGCCGGAGACCTTGTCGCCGAAGGAGCCGAGGAAGCCGCCGAACATCCCGGCGTCGGGCGAGGCGTCGTCACCCGACGGCAGACCGCCTTCGGCCCCGGAGTCGAACACCGCGATGGAGTTCCAGCCCTCGCCGATGACCTTGCCGTCGGCGCCGGCGCCTTCGGCCCCTTCCGGCCACCCGTGACCGTCAGGCCCCCGGTGGTCGCCGTCGAACCGCTCACCGAATTCCTTGCCGAAGTCCTTGCCGGGCGCCTTCCCCGGCGCCTTCTCGGCCTGGCCCATGCCCTCCTCGGTGACCTTCGTCCCCTTGGGCGGGGTGAAGTCGAAGGTCGAGGCGGCGGGCTTGGCGAAGTCGACGTCGACGAAGCCGGCGTCCACGACCGCGGCGCCGCCGCTCGCGGGGGTGAGCGTGAACTTCAGCGGCGTCCCGGTCTTCGAGTCGACGGCGATGCTGATCGCCCCGACGGTGGATCCGGACGCCTTCGGCTTGATGACGAGCTTGTACGCGTCCCGGCCGGCGACCTGCGCCGTACCGTCGACGGTCACGGAGGTCGTGTCGTCGACCGCCTTCAGGGCGTCCTCGGCGAGCTGTCCGGGCGTGGCGGGCACGTCGTCGCCGGGCCGGGCCCGGTCCTTGCCCTTGTCGTGCTTGCGCGCGGCTTCGGGGGCCGTCACGTGGTAGGCCTCGTTCGACGCGCTGTCGTACGCCCACACCTCGTCGCCGTTGTGGATCACGCTGTACTCGGCGGCCTTCTCCAGCAGCGACACCTTCTGCCGGTCGGGGCCGTCCGCGGCGATCCGTACGGTGTGCGTGCCGGAGGCCAGTTCGAGGAGCTTGGCGCTCGGATCGGCGGCCGACCCCTTGCCGTCGGGATCCCCACCGAGGCCACCGCCCGACAGAAGCCCGCTCTCCAGACCGCCGAGGTTGGGCAGCCCCAGATCCGTACTGATCTTCACCGTGCCGGACAGTTGCTGTACGTCCGACGCGGCGATCTTCTCGATGAGTTCCTGCGCGCTGATCTTCGGCAGATCGGGGTCACCGGAGCCGGCGAACGCCGGTACCAGTCCGATCGTCGCGACCGTCAGACCGATCACCACGGCCGGGGCGGCGTACCGCGCGGCCTTGCGGCGCGGGGACGGCGCGTCCTCGGCCTCGATCAGGTCCCCGGCGTTGGCCTCTTCGTACGGTGCCATGTGTGCCTTACCTCCGTCGTCGGCGGCGGCTGTCCGTCTCACACTTGTCCACCCTCAGCCGCCATTCTCACCCGAACCGGTGAGGAGTGGTGGTTTCCATCTCACCAAATCCGCGACGACGAATCGTCAGACCTTGGGCTCAACTCCACGTACTGCTACGGGATGACATGAGGAGGAGAACCTTCCCGCAACCCGTAGGGGACCGACGCATTCTCCACGCGCCCTCAGCCCGTCTGGGGGTCCCCCCTCTGGGGGAGTTTGAGGACAAGGCCCGTTCAGGGCCGAAGCGGGGGTCCGGGGGCGGCAGCCCCCGGGATGGGACGGCTAAGGGCGGCGGGGGCGACCACCTCACCCAGCCCGATGCACCACCGCATCGCACATCTCCAACAGCGCGGCCTTCGCATCGCACTCCACCAACGGCGCCAACGCGGCCCGCGCGTCCTCCGCGTACCGCACCGTGTCCCGCCGAGCCTGCTCCAGCGCCGGATGCGCCCGCAGCAGGCCCAGCGCCTCCGCGTGCCGCGCATCGTCACTCAGGTCGGAGTCCAGCAGTTCGCACAGCGCGACATCCTCGGCCAGCCCCAGCCGGGCGACCCGCTCCCGCAACCGCAGCACCGGCATCGTGGGAATGCCCTCGCGCAGATCCGTCCCCGGCGTCTTCCCCGACTCGTGGGAGTCGGACGCGATGTCCAGCACGTCGTCCGCGAGCTGGAAGGCGACCCCGAGCCGCTCCCCGTACTGGGTGAGCACGTCCACGACACCGTCGTCGGCCCCGGACATCATCGCCCCGAACCGGCAGGCCACGGCCACGAGCGACCCGGTCTTCCCACCCAGCACGTCCAGATAGTGGTCGACGGGGTCCCGCCCGTCCGACGGCCCCGCCGTCTCCAGGATCTGCCCGGTCACCAGCCGCTCGAACGCCTCCGCCTGCACCCGGACCGCCTCGGGCCCGAGGTCGGCGAGGATGTGCGAGGCCCGCGCGAACAGAAAGTCCCCGGTGAGGACCGCGACGGAGTTGCCCCAGCGCGTGTTGGCGCTGGGCACCCCGCGCCGGACCTCGGCCTCGTCCATGACGTCGTCGTGGTACAGCGTCGCGAGGTGGGTCAGCTCGACCACCACCGCGGACGGCACGATCCCCGGCGCGTGCCGGTCCCCGAACTGCGCCGCGAGCATCACGAGCAGGGGCCGAAACCGCTTCCCGCCTGCCCGTACGAGATGCTGCGCCGCCTCCGTGATGAAGGGGACCCCGCTCTTGGTGGCTTCGAGCAGCCCCGCCTCGACAGCCGCCAATCCGGCCTGGACATCGGCTTCGAGAGCCTGGTCCCGCACGCTCAGCCCGAACGGCCCGACGACGGTCACGAGGGATCTCCTGTCTGCTGTGTCTACTGGCGGTCACACGGTGGGTCGATAGGTCGCTGCCATCACTCGAGTCAGCGTATCCGGTCACGTTTCGATCACCGCGAGCGCCCGCCCGTCCAGGCCAGGCGCTATGGGATCACGACCGGAATGTTTTTGATCAGTCCAAAGCATGGACATTTATAAGCACCCCCTCACCCCACCAGCGAGCGCCCATACGCGTACCTCACCTCGCTCCTACCCCCAGCCGCGACCCTCACCACGACAACGACGCGCATCGAGCAAGAGGTTCCGCACTCACGCCGGACACGCACCCCAAAAAGCCCTAAGTACCCCAAATCAACCAATCACCCCCTCCGGCGCCACCCCCACCCCAGCCGCGTGATCGGAGTCACGCCACCAAGCGACCGACACCACCCCCTCCCCTCAAAGTCCCCATTCACAAAGGCAAGTTACCCTCCATCCACTCATCTCGATTTGCCCCTTTTATCCCTAATGGGTGCACCAAATGGGCAAGTCCTGCATTTTTGCCCCTTGTTCCACGCGTGTGCTCTCGCATACGTTTCGCGCCACACCGGGCGGATCGCCAAATCCTGCCACCGCCCGTAGAGCACCCAACACCCACCCACACGTGACTCACGCAGGCAGGAGCGGGGGACCCAGGTAAGCCGCCGGTCCGGACATCGACGCCGGAGCGGCTAGGGGTGAAGCCGCGCGCCGCAACGCGCCCGGCCGGGCATCTCCCGCCCGAACCCGACAGCTCACCTCGCAGGCGCCGGAGAGGAATCAGCATGCCCGCACGAGGTCAGCACCACAGCGCGAAAACCCCTCGCCGCCCGCTCACACTCACGCGCACACTCGCCATCACCACAGCGGCCGCCGCGGCCCTGGCCATCCCCTTCCTGACCGCCACGACGGCCTCAGCCGCACCGGCGGCCACTTCGTCGACGACGACGTACTACGCGAACAACCTGGACGGCTGGATCCGCGAGTCGCTCGACATCATGGCGCAGAAGGGAATCCCGGGCACGTACGACGGCATCTACCGCAACGTCATGCGCGAGTCGTCGGGCAACCCGTACGCCATCAACAACTGGGACTCGAACGCGGCAGCCGACACCCCCTCCAAGGGCCTCCTCCAGGTCATCGACCCGACCTTCGCCGCGTACCACGTCGCCGGTACCTCCTTCGACCCCTACGACCCGATCGCCAACATCACCGCGGCCTGCAACTACGCGGCGGCGCGATACGGCTCGATAGACAACGTGAACGGCGCCTACTAAGCCGACCGCCACTGGCCGACCGACCGGCCGACCTGGGCCTGACGGGCTCCGGCCGGCCGGCCCAGGTCCGGCCCAGGCCGCTCGCCCGCCCCGGGCCTACTGTCGGCCGACCCGAGTCTGCGTCGATGTCGACGCCGGCATCGACGCAGACACAGGCCCAGGCACAGACGCCGACGCCGACCAGTCCGCCCCCCGCCCGAACAACCGCTCCAGCACCACCGCGATCCCGTCGTCCTCGTTCGAGAGGGTGACCTCGTCCGCCACCGCCTTGAGCTCGGGATGGGCGTTGGCCATGGCGACACCGCGGGCCGCCCAGTCGAACATCGGGATGTCATTGGGCATGTCGCCGAAGGCGATGGTCTCGGACGAGGTCAGCCCGAGATAGTCGGCGGCCAGCGCGAGCCCCGTCGCCTTGGTGATGCCGCACGGCTGGAGTTCGACGGTGCCCGGCCCCGACATGGTGACCGTCGCGAGGGAACCGACCGCTCCGCGCGCCGCCGACGCCAACTCGTCGTCGGACAGCGACGGGTGGCGCAGCAGCACCTTGCTGATGGGCGCGGCCCACAGATCGTCCCGGCGCGGCACCCGTACGGCGGGCAGCGTCGGGTGCGGCATCAGGTACCCGGGTTCGATGAGCGTGAGCCCGTCGACGCCGTCCTGATCGACGGCGGCGTACACCTGTCCGACCTCAGCCTCGATCTTGCCGAGCGCTGTCTCCGCCAGGTCCCGCTCCAGGGTCACCGACCACAGCAGCCGGTCCGCGCCGGCGTCGTACAACTGCGCTCCCTGTCCGCACACCGCGAGCCCCCCTGCACCGAGGTCGTCGAGCAGCGGCCGGACTCTCGGCGCCGGGCGCCCCGTCACGACCAGATGCCGGGCGCCGGCGGCCGTGGCGCGCGCCAGCGCGGTCCGCGACCGGTCGGAAAGCGTGTCGTCGGCGCGCAGGAGCGTTCCGTCAAGATCCGTGGCGATAAGTGCGTATGAGGTGGGAGCGGCCATGATCCAGAGAATACGGATCGTTCGGCCCATCGGTCTCCGCCCGAACCGGACGACGTTCGCCGCCCCGGCAGCAACAGCCCTGTCACCTGAGCCAGTTCCCGCCACGGGCACCTGCCCCGGAGACCAGCACCGCCACGACAACTCGACACAACGGGCCTCTGGTTCACAAGATCGAGTAACGCGCACGTTGACCAGCGTTCCAGAACCCGACCGGTCCCCCTGTCTCTGCCCCTCTCCTCGCCTCTCCTCTCCTCTCCTCACCTCGCCCCTCCATTCATGGACCCTCCACTCCTGGGCTCAGCTCCGCCCGTTCCTACCGGTGCGCCGCCGCCAGATGCCCCGCCAGCCGCGGTGACGCGAACTCCGTACCGCACACGAACCGCATCACCGGCCCGTACGAGGCAGCCGAGGGCAACCCCGTGAAGTACAGCCCGGGTACGGACGACACGTACCCGGCGCCGAGCCTCGGCGTTCCCCGGCTCACCGCCAGCTCCGTCCGCAACTCGTGCCCGAGGAAGTCCATGGCGGCGATGTCGACGCGGTAGCCGGTCGCGGCTATGACATGGTCGGCCGACAACTCCCCCGTACGGCCGTCGAGTTCCCGCACGGTCAACACCGGCCGCCCACCCGCGAAGCCCACCCCGCTCCCCGAACCGTCCCCCCTCAGCGCGCCCTTGGCGCCCTTGGCGCCCTGCGCTCCCTCCACCTCAGCCGCTCCCGCGACCTCCACACCGTCCGCGACTCCCGTCCGGACAATGCGCGCGACCTCACTCACCCGCACCTTGCCCTCGAACCGGTCGCGCAGCCACCACGCCCCAAGGGGTCCGAGCACCCGGCGGACGAGGTAGTGGCGAGCCTGGGCAGGGAGATAGCGGTAGAGATGCGGGTAGTAGCTGAGGGCCCACAGCGACCACGCGTTGCCGAACGGCGACTCGGGCCGCAGCCTGGACTGCTGCCACGGGGGCGCGCCGAACGCGACGCGGCCGGTCCCCCGTGACACCACCCGCACCCGCGCTCCCGCCTCCGCCGCCAGTGCCGCCGTCTCCAGCGCGGACTGGCCCGCGCCGACGACGATCAGGTCCCTTCCCGTGAACCGGCTCAGGTCGTGGTGCTGCGAACTGTGGGACACCGGCCCTGCGGGCGAGGGCCCGTCCGGCGCGGCGCCCGCCAGCTCCGGGGGCAGATGTGCGAGCCCCGACAGTCCCGTCGCCACGACGACCGCCCGTGCGGTGAACAACTCGCCCGAGTCCAGCTTGAGTTCGAAGCCGTCACCGCCGCTGGCGCGACTGTTCGCGCCCCCGCCGCCGGTGTCCTTGTGCCGCCGGTCCACGGACACCACCCGTACCCGCTCCAACTCGGGCACCAGCTGCTGCTGGAACCACTCCCCGTACGCGATGAAGGTCTCCACCGGGATGATGTCCTCGTCCCTGACCAGCCGTGACACCCCCGCCGCGTCGCAGTAGTCGGCGAGGGTGTGGCCAGGCTGCGGGGCATTGATGCTGGAGGCCGCCGGCGTCGACTTCAGGAGCATCCCGGCGGGCATGTGGTCCCGCCAGCTCACCATGGGTTCGCCGAACACTCTCACCGGAATGCCCCGCGCCCTCAGATGTGCGGCGGTGGACAGACCGAACGGTCCCGCGCCGATAACCGCTACTGGATGATTCACGAAGTCCCTCCCCAGGACGCTGCTCGCCACTTCGTGCCGCACTGCTGCTCACTGCCACCCGCCCCCGCACCCACACCCACACCCACACCACCGTCAGCCCCGGCTCTCAGCCGACGCCGGCGCCACCGCCAACACCACCGCGACGGTTGGTCCGCCACAACTGGTACAGGTGCTTCGCGCCCGGCCTCACGAAGCGGGCGAGCATCGTGAGGAACGGCAGCGGGTCGTCACCCGCGAGCCAGGCCAGCTCCGTCCCGCTCGCCCGAGTCGGCGCGTGCGGCGTCGTATAGCCGCTGCGTCGGTAGGCGAGAAGAGCGGGCAGGTCGATGTTCTCCACGATGTACCGGTGCCCGGCGCGCTGTTCCCCCTCCGGAACGTCCCGCCCGGTCAGATCGAGATGCATGGCCCGGACGACGTCCACCCCCGACTCGCTCTCGAAGAGCCGGAACTGGGCGCCCATCCGTGGGTTGAAGTCGAGGAGTTTGTACTGTCCGTCGCGCCGGTCGAAGCGCAGGTCGAGGTCGATGATTCCGGTGAAGCCGATCTGTTTGATGAAACGCGCGGCGAGGTCCGAGAGTTCCGGATTGTCGACGACGTATGCATTTGCCGTCATTCCGGCGTGCGGCGGCCAGGAACGGACCTTCACGCCCGTGAACAACGCCCGCGGGTTCGAATCCGCGTCGAAGTAGGCGTGCACGATCCAGTCCTCGGCCTCCTCCCTGGGCAGATACTCCTGAAGGATCACACCGGGACGCTCGCCCCAGTCGCGCGCCAGGGACAGCAACGCCGCCCGACTCGCGATGCGCGTCGTGCCGTTGACGGCGGGCCGCGACCGCCGCACGAACGCCTCCCGGTTCTTGGCCACCACCGGGAACCTGGCCGTCCGGGCGAACCGCTCGATGTCGTCGTACGACTGCGGAAAGGAGGCCGCGGGAGTCGCTATGCCGTGCTCCACGCACAACTCGTGCAACCCCTGCTTGCTGGCGAGCCGACGCGGCAGCCCCGCCTCCACGCGCGGGAAGAGGAACGCTCCCCCCAACTCCTGCTGCCGCTCGGCGATCAGGACGGCCGCCTCCTCGTCGGTGGGCACAAGGAGGGCGGGGCGCCCTATCCGCTTCCCGACGCGCAGCAACCCGTCGACGAGCCGGTCCGGGTCCTCGGTCCCGGTGGTCGGCCAGACGAACGCGCGCCGCAGATAACGCGACGAGGCCGCCGGCGTATACGGGTCCTCGGTGATCGCGTACATCGGAACGCCCAGCCGCCCCAGGCTGCGGATGGCCCCGACGCCTCCGTGGTGCAGCGGATAGTCGCCGAACTTCACGATCAGCGCCGGCACGCCGGCGTCGGCCGAAAACGGCACACTGCTGTTCCTGGCCACGGGTCCCCCCACGTGTCCCCCCTACGGACCGGACCCACCCCGTCCGTGTCCCCCAAAGGACGCTAAGCCGGAATCGCCGACTCCGGACAACGCTTATCCGGACATTACGAACTCTTTAGACACTGGGGGCACTGCCCTGAGCCCGCAACCCACCCGTAACCTGTGGCGCGACCACATGACGACACGGCGCGACCCCGACACGCCACAGGCTTTGACGACACACGAGAGCGAGGCAGCACCCCATGCCCCCCTTCGATGTCCCCGAGGGTGACCCTTTCGGCCCGCACAACCTCCCGTACGGCGTGTTCTCCCCGGCCGGCTCCACGGACCGCCGGGTCGGCGTGCGTCTCGGCGACCATGTCCTGGACGCGGGCGCTGCGGCCGCCGCGCTCGGCTCGCCCTATGTCTCCGTGCTGGCCCGCCCGACCCTCAACCCGCTTCTCGCCGCGGGCCGCACGACCTGGTCCGACATCCGGCGCGCCCTCACCGCCTGGGTCACCGTCCCGTCACACCAGGAGACCGTCGCCCCGCTCCTGCACCCCCTGTCCTCGGTGACGCTGCACCTCCCCTTCGAGGTCGCGGACTACGTCGACTTCTACGCGTCGGAGAACCACGCCCGTAACGTCGGCCAGATCTTCCGCCCCGACGCCGCGGACTCCCTGACCCCCAACTGGAAGCATCTGCCGATCGGTTACCACGGCCGCTCGGGCACCGTCGTGGTCTCCGGCACGGAGGTCGTACGTCCGTCGGGCCAGCGCAAGGCCCCCACCGACCCGGTGCCGCTCTTCGGCCCGTCGGTCCGCCTGGACATCGAGGCGGAGGTCGGCTTCGTAGTGGGAGCGCCGTCGCCCATGGGCAGCCCCGTGGCCCTGTCGGCCTTCCGGGACCACGTCTTCGGCCTCTGCCTCCTGAACGACTGGTCCGCCCGCGACCTCCAGGCCTGGGAGTATGTCCCGCTGGGCCCGTTCCTGGGTAAGTCCTTCGCCACGTCCGTCTCGGCGTGGATCACGCCGCTGGACGCCCTGGACGACGCCCGGATCCCGCCGGCTGCCCGCACCCACCCCCTGCTTCCCTACCTCGACGACGCCGAGGAGGAGCCCGGCGGCTACGACCTGCGTATCTCCGTCGCCGTGAACGGCCACACCATCTCCGAGCCTCCCTTCTCCACCATGTACTGGACGGCCGCACAGCAACTCGCCCACATGACCGTCAACGGCGCCTCCCTGCGCACCGGCGACCTCTACGGCTCCGGCACGGTCAGCGGCCCCACCGAACGGGAACGCGGCTCCCTCCTCGAACTCACCTGGAACGGCACCGACGCCCTCGACCTCCCCACCGGCAAGCGAACCTTCCTGGAGGACGGCGACGAGGTCACCCTCACCGCCTGGGCACCCGGGCCTAGCGGTACCCGCGTGGGCCTGGGCGAGGTGACGGGCACCATCACCGCGTCGAGCTGAGCGAAGCGCCCGGGGACCGGCGGGGGCGGCGCGCGATCCGGCGCCGCCGGCAGTACCCGGGACGCCCCGGCCCCGTCCCGCCGTCCCCCCTCTCCCTGGTCTCCAGCCCTCTCCCTACCGCAACCTCGCCGCCCTCTGCTCTCGCCGCTCCCGCTACATCCAGTCCTCCGGCTCGGGCTCCATCTCCATCTCGGGCCAGTCGTCCGGCCCGCTCTGGTCGAACTCCGGACCGGGCGCCGTACTCCCGCCGCCGTTGCCGCTGCCCGTGAGACCGGGCCCCGCCTCCGCTCCGGACTCCGGCGCCCCGCCCAGCGCCGCGAGCGCCTTCAGGACGCCCTCCCCGTATGTGGCGAGCTTCTTCTCGCCCACTCCGCTGATTCCGCCCAGCTCCGCCACCGACCCGGGCCAGACGCTGACGATCTCCCTGAGCGTGGCGTCATGGAAGATGACGTATGCCGGAACTCCCTGCTCACGGGCCTGTTCACCACGCCAGGCCCGCAGTGCCTCGAACGCCGGCACCAGTTCCTGGGGCAACTCGACCGCCGCCGCCTTCGCCTTCCGCTCACCCCGGCCGCCGCCACCGGCTGACCGTGCGGTCGCAGCCTTCTTCGGCTCCTTCCGCATCGGTACGTCCCGCTCGCGCCGCAGCACCGACCCGCTCTCCTCGGTCAGCACCAGCGTCCCGTACTCCCCCTCGACCGCGAGGAGGCCCTGCGCCAGCATCTGCCGTACGACACCGCGCCATTCGCCCTCGGCGAGCTCCTCCCCGATGCCGAACACGGAGAGCTGGTCGTGGTCGAACTGGATCACCTTCGCGGTCCGCCGGCCCAGCAGGATGTCCACGATCTGCACGGCGCCGAACTTCTGCCGCCGTTCGCGCTCCAGCCGCCACACCGTCGACAGCACCTTCTGCGCGGCGACCGTGCCGTCCCAGGTGTCGGGCGGTACCAGGCATGTGTCGCAGTTGCCGCAGCCGCCCGGCTCCGGGTCCTGTCCGAAGTAGGCGAGCAGTTGGCTGCGCCGGCACTGCACCGTCTCGCACAGTGCCAGCATCGCGTCCAGGTGGGCGGCGGACCGGCGCCGGTGCGCCTCGTCGCCCTCCGAGCCCTGGATCAGTTTCCGTTGCTGTATGACGTCGTTCAGCCCGTATGCCATCCAGGCTGTGGACGGCAGGCCGTCGCGGCCCGCGCGGCCCGTCTCCTGGTAGTAGCCCTCGACCGACTTGGGCAGGTCGTAGTGGGCGACGAACCGGACGTCGGGCTTGTCGATGCCCATCCCGAAGGCGATGGTCGCCACGACGACGAGACCGTCCTCCCGCAGGAAACGCGACTGGTGCGCCGCACGCGTGCCCGCGTCCAGCCCCGCGTGGTACGGCACCGCCTCCACGCCATTGGCGGACAGGAACTCCGCCGTGCGCTCCACGGAGTTGCGCGAGAGGCAGTAGACGATGCCCGCGTCCCCCGCGTGCTCCTCCTTCAGGAAGGACAGCAACTGCTTCTTCGGGTCCGCCTTGGGCACGATCCGGTACTGGATGTTGGGACGGTCGAAACTCGCCACGAAGTGACGGGCGTCCGGCATACCCAGCCGCTGGGTGATCTCCTGGTGCGTCGCGTGCGTGGCAGTCGCCGTGAGCGCGATCCGCGGGACCTCGGGCCAGCGCTTGCCCAGCAGCGACAGCGCCAGGTAGTCGGGCCGGAAGTCGTACCCCCACTGCGAGACGCAGTGCGCCTCGTCGATGGCGAAGACAGCGATCTTCCCGCGCGAGAGCAGATCCAGGGTCGACTCCAGACGCAGCCGCTCCGGAGCCAGATACAGCAGGTCCAGCTCACCGGCGAGGAACTCGGCCTCGACCACCCGCCGCTCGTCGAAATCCTGCGTGGAGTTCATGAACCCGGCCCGGACACCGAGCGCCCGCAGCGCGTCCACCTGGTCCTGCATCAGCGCGATGAGGGGCGAGACGACAATCCCCGTACCGGTTCTGACCAGGGAAGGAATCTGGTAGCAGAGCGATTTTCCGCCGCCGGTCGGCATGAGGACGACGGCATCGCCGCCCGCCACCACATGCTCGATGACGTCCGCCTGCGCGCCGCGGAAGGAGTCGTACCCGAAGACCCGGTGCAGCGTGGCCAGCGCCTCGCTGTCCGCCGCCCCGGCCACCGCGCTCGCGCCCGGCACCTCACCCGCTACCGCCATCACATCCGACCCGCCCATCACGCTCATCGCGCTCATCGTCGTGTCCCCCGTACGTCGCGCCTCGACCACTGCGTCCACCATAGGGGCCCGCACCGACAGCCCCGGAGTTATCCACAGGCCGCCCCGCCACACAGCGCGCCCGCGTCACCGGCCACCTCCCCCGGGCCGGGGTGTTCAGCCCAATGGGCTCCTTCGCGTGGCGGCCCCTGAACGCCCCGGGACATGCTGCTCGGACGGGACCCGGGGGCCCGCCCGCCGAAGGACCGGCGCTCTTCCACGCCCCTTTCCCGCTCAAGGAGCCCCCACATGCCCCGCCGCCAGCTCAAGGTCACCGCCGCCCTCGCCGCCGCGTCACTCTCCCTGGCCGTCGCCCCCGCGCATTCCGCGCCGAGCGACCCAGTCGACCCCACGACGGTCTGGACCGAGCTGGCCAAGACGCTCGAAGCCACGGCGAAATACCAGTACGCCCCGTTCGCCGTAACGGACGGCTACCAGCCCGCATTCTGCGGAGTCCACCCGACGGACGGCGGGATGGGCTTCCACTACATCAACAAGAACCTCTACGGTTCACTCGATCCAGCGAAGCCGGCCGCTCTGCTGTACGAGGACCGAACCGACGAGGACTGGATGGACCAGGTGTCGGACGCGAGCTGGGTCGACGACCTCGACGCGCTGGACGGGGACGCCCCCGCTGTCATCGCCCCGAGCGCCACCGCCGAGTCGCGCAGGCTCGTCGCCGCGGAGTGGATCGTGGTGGACAAGGACCAGAATCTGGCGACCGACGACGACCGCCCCAGCCTGTTCGGTATGCCCTTCGACGGTCCGATGCCCGGCCACGTGGATGGCATGCCGATCCACTACGACCTGCACGTCTGGCTCTGGAAGCACAACCCGAGCGGTCTCTTCGCTCCCTGGAACCCCAGCGTCAGCTGCTGATCCCGGCTGCGGGCGGGGCC
>Ga0136846_1208332_pt1 | contig 15238 bp, 10 predicted proteins | sample HopSoiMetagenom2_FD_96841 | JGI IMG/M metagenome (GOLD analysis project Ga0136846, IMG submission 96841) | Grasslands soil microbial communities from Hopland, California, USA - 2 Assembly 2016 (version 4) | ecosystem: Environmental > Terrestrial > Soil > Grasslands | place: USA: Hopland... | reverse complement strand
TCGCCTATGCCGAATTCTATGTCGACCCGGCCGAAGCGATCGGGGTCGGCGGCGGCCGTTTCAAGAATGTCTATCGCAACCCGGCTCGGTTCGAAGTGTACATCTTTGTCCCGCGTGGCTGGGGTTTGCCTCCAGCGCTCGAGTATGCCGAACAGGTGGCGGCGCTTTTCCGCTCCTACCGAGACACCGACATTTCCTGTTTCGACTGCACGGTGTTTGCCGGCGGCGACGGCACGAGCCTTACCCCGCCCGGCCTCACCTCGGAAGTCGGCAACTACTACTACAGCGTAGCGGCGGCGAACCTCTGGTTCGACCAAGTCGGGTAAGCCCGACCCCTCTTCGCATCACTGTTTCTGATGCTCGCGTGTCGCCCGCGCGAGTGTTTCGACGTGCGCGCTTGGGCAACGCGATCTTGAAAGGGCAAGCCCATGCCGTTGTCGGAAGGCACATCAGTCCGAATCAGCTACAAGGAGTATGCCACGGGCCTCATCGAGTCCAACACGCAGCCGGACCCGACCGTGGATCCGGGGACCACAGGTGCCCAAGTCGTTCGCCGGGTCAGTTCATCGCTGAATTTGGTAAAAGATACCTACGAGTCGCAGGAAGTTCGTACCGACCGGCAGATTGTCGATTATCGACATGGCGTCCGCCGGGTTACCGGCTCGATCAGCGGTGAATGGTCCCCGGCAACTTATTGGGACTTTATCAAGGCTGCTTGCATGGCAGACGATGAGGTGGTGACCGGTTCGACTGCACTGGAGCTGGGGTCGGTTGCCGCGGACAATCTAACATCCACACTGACATTTACCAACGGCGACCCGGTTGCTCTGGGGTATCGCGTCGGCGATATCATTAGGCTCAGCGATTTGGTGGCCGGCGCCGCCAATAACAATGTGAATTTCGTCATTGCGGCGTTCGGCGGCACTTCTAACCGAGAAGTTACCGTCTCGCCCGCGCCGGCCACGATGGCGGACGAGCCGACATTCAACTTCAAGACCTCAGGACGCGGCGTGGCAGTACCCTCGACCGGTCATATCCGCAGGAAGTTCGCGTTCGAGGAACAGTTCGACGACATTGATTTCGCGCGCTTGTTCTTGGAATGCCGGATTGGCGGGATCACGCTGAACTTGCCGGCGACCGGGCTCGCGACAATCGAAATCCCGGTCATGGGCCGCGATATGGGCGTTTTCGAGGGCGCCGCGGCCCCGTTCTTCAGTACTCCCGATCCGCCTACCGATACCGGCATTTTTGCGGCCGTGAATGGGCTTATTCGCGTCAATAATGTATTCGTCGGCGTGATTACCGGAGTCACGATAACGATGACTCTTGAGCCGTCCTCGGATGCGGTGGTCGGGCAAAACTATGTCCCCGAGGTATTCCTCGGAAGCGTTCGGGTTAGCGGTACGCTGACCGCGATGCTTGAGAACGCAGACATGATCAACAACTTCGTCGATGAAGACGAGATCGATATCCTGATAACCCTGACCACAACAAATGCATCCGACTCACCTGCTGCTTCGGTGCATATGCCGCGTGTGAAATTCGGCGATGCAAGCGTCGCCGTCACAGGCATGGGCGCGCAGATAATTACAATGCCGTATGTGGCGTTGAAGGACACCAGCACCCTGGCTGGGGTCGTACAAACAACAATAAGATTCTTCGACTCGGAAGCCGCGGCGTAACCGCCGCTCCAAGAACCTGCCGCCACGGGACCGTGTCCGCCCCCGGTGGACCGGCATGCCGGGTCGGGCTCGCTGGCGGGTGAGCCCGACCATTCCACTCCTTCCGCCAAGGGATTCAAGATGAACGGAAAATTCGCGGGCATGGAAATGTCCGTCGATAAGCCTGAGCGCTTGCCGCTGTTGCACCCGACGACCCGCCAGACGCTCAGGGATGGCAACGGCAACGAGGCCTTTCTCGACCTTTATTCCCAGGACAGTAAAATCGCGCGCGACCACACGCTCGCCATCCAGCGGCGCCGGCTGCGAGCCGCGCGCGGCAGGCTGCGGATCGAGCCCGAGGAGATCGAGGCCGATACGGTCGATCTGCTGGCGTCCTTAACCGCCGGGTGGCACTTAGTCGGGCTGAACGGCACCGTCCTCGACGTGCCCTTCTCGACTGACAATGCCCGTGAGCTCTACTCCGCGCCTCAGCTCGCCTGGGTCAGAGAGCAGGCGGACGAGTTCGTGAATGACAGGGGAAATTTCAAGCCGGCCTCGTAGCGGAGCTGATGGAGTGGGCCGAATACCATTTTCGGAACCGAGCCGTCACAGCCGATGGGACCGAGGCCGGCGACCATTTCGAGTCGGCGCAGCGCCAGCTCGCCCGGCTGCCAGGGCGTAAACGACCCAAGCCAAACGGCTCTTTAAGCCCCGAGGGTCCGCCGTTCCCCGAGCCCCTCGAGTATCTCTGGCAATGGTTCGAAGAGATCTCCATGGGGCTGCCGATCAGCGGCATGGCACCGCCTGTGGTCAGCTGGGACAGCCTGCAGGCGTGGCAGCGGCTGACCGTCGCCGGTCCCGTCGAGCGGTGGGAGGCCTACACCCTCGTCCAGCTCGGGATGCTGCGCGCCGGGATCCAGGCCGAGGCCAACCGCAATAATCGAAACAAGCCGCCGGCCGCCAAGCAGCGGCCGCCCGCGATCGGCAAAGGGAGTCGTAAAGGATGACCTACCCGTAAATGCCCGACACGATCGAACGGGCGGTCTATGAGCTCGATAGCAGCGGCTTTGTCAAAAGTGCTGACGCCGCCACACAGGCCACAGAGCGCCTGACGGTCGCGGAGCGCAAACAGGAGAGGGCAAAGCGCGAGTCTGCCGAGGCGCTCGAGAAATGGATCCGGAGCGCCGATCGCCAGCTGCGCGTACTGAACCAGTACGCAGTCGATCTTGATCGGCTGTCGCGGTACGAGCGCGAGGAAGTCGGCACCGCCGAGCAGCGCGCCCGCGCGCTCGACATGATCACCGAGAAGTACCTCAAGAACGCGCGCGCCGCTGAGGAGGCCGCGAGCGGCATCACCAAGTTGCGCGGCAAATTTGACCCGGCAAGCACGTCGGCGAAGTCCATGAATGCGGAGCTCGCCGAGCTCAATAAGGCCTTCAACCAAGGTATCAACATTGCGGGTGGCTATACCAACAACTACAACGAGATCATCGCGAGGTACAACGAGGGGTCAGCCGAAGCCAAGGCAGCCCAGGCCGCACAGCTCGCGCTCAACAATACGCTCCAGGGCTTCCGCGACGAACTCGACGCAACCCTGCCGGTGCTGCGGGCCTACGAGGCCGAGCTCGAGGCGCTCGCAGCGCTCGAGAAAGCAGGCAAGCTTGAGCCCGGTGAGAAGGTGCTGTTCGAAAAGCACATCGATGACAAATTCACCGGGAGGTACAGGCAGGCCTCGGGCCAGGACGAAGCCGATCGCAAAGCGGCCGCTGAACAGGACCGTCTCAACGCAGCCTTAGAGAAGGCCCTCAACGTTATTGAACCAACCCGAGCCGCGACCCAGAGGTACAACGCGGCGCTAAAGGAACTCGACGAGCTGCTCGACAAGACCGACATCGGTATCGAGAAAGCGGTGCTTGTCCATGATGCACTGACTGCAGCCTACGAGAAAGAGATTGCCGCGCTTCGGGGCCTCTCGGCAGCCGAGATCGAGGCGCAGCAGCACCGCGAAAAGAACGCGATCACCCGCGCTGGAAGCAATCTTACGAGCGAGGCCTCTCAGGTCGGGGTCAACCGCCAGCGCTACACCAAAACACCCTCGTTTTTCGATGTCCTCGACAAGGGGGACCGGACAGGTGCGCCCACGTCCGGAAATTCCGCTCTCGAGGACCGCGCCGATCAGCAGGAGAAGCTCAATAAGAGCGTCGAGAGATGGCTCAAACTGATCGATCCGGCGCGCGACGCGGTGGCAGAATACAACGCGGCCCTGACCGCTCTGGGCGAGGATGTCGCCAACGACAGGATTTCACTTCAGCAGTTCGGCGAGGCGTACGACAAGCTGACCGCGGCGGCTCGAAAACAGATCGATGCTCTGAGAGGCGTCACCGAAGCCGAGCAGAAGGCCAAGGCACAGAGGCAGGCGAACAGGGCCGATGCGCAGGAGGCAGAGAACGCGCAGAATAAGCTGACCAAGTCAGCGCAAGACTATATGGACAAGCTGGATCCTGTCGCCGCAGTCACACGAAAATACAAAGAAGAACTTGCAAACGTCAAACAGCTCGAACAAGCGGGCTATCTTACCCGCATGCAAGCGGGTCGGGTTACCAAACAATTGGGGATTGATCACGACGAGTTGGTAAAGAAGACCACGGCGGCTGCGAACGCCAATGGCGGCCTGAGTAAAGGCATGCTTGGTGCAACACAGCAATCGCGTGCGATGCAATTTGCGGTGCAAAACTTATCGTTTCAGCTAAACGATGTATTTACCTCGATTGCCAGCGGTCAATCTATTACAAGAACAATGGCTCAACAGTTTGGCCAGTTTGTACAAGTCTTTCAGCAAGGCGGTGGCGTCAAGAATGTATTAAGTGAATTTGGCGCTACGTTAGCTCGACTTGCGACTCCGTTGAACTTGTTTCTGGTTGGACTCGCTGCAGTCGGCGCCGGCTTTTTGTATCTCATCGGACGCGCCGAAGCGACAGAATCCAGACTGCGCAATTTCGATGTCATTTTGCGCTCCATGGGCACGCGCGGTCAGAGCAGCGCGGCCGGTCTCGACGAAGTCGTCAAGAATCTGCGCGATACCGGAACGGCCGCCGAGGACGCGTACAAGGCGGTCCAGGCCTTCGCACGTACGCCCCTGGTCAACCCGGCAACAGCCGGCAAGCTGCTGCCCCTGGCGCGTGACATCGCGGCGGCGAGAGGCGAAGATTTCGCGTCGGTCAGCCAGCGCATGGCCGACAGCTTCAGTCAGGGCACCGATGAGGCCATAAAATTCGCGCAGGCCGTCGGCGGACCAAACGCTTTGACGGCGAAAGAAATCGAGAACATGAAGGCGATGGGGAGGCACGGCGATCAAGCCGGTGCGCTGCGCATCGAGATCGCCGCTCTCCAGCGCCAGTTCGGCGGGTCGTTCCGTGACGTGATGTCCGACACCGAGAAGGCTGCGATCGGGATCGGCGCCGCCTGGAACAACATGCTCGATGCACTGTCGAAAACGACAGGCGTTCAGATGGCGAAAAACGCCCTCGTCGGCATGCTGCAAGGCGTCGCGAATGCGGTGAATGCCCCGAACCCGCAGACCCCGGTCGAACAGGCTAATGCCCCGCGTCGGGCGCTCGGGCTGGCTCCGCTGACCCCGGCGCAGGAAGAAAACCTCAATCGGGAGCGCGCCGGGCAGGCCAACGTCACAGGCGGCGCGCTGACCGGCGCCACCTCGACCTTTACCACGTCGCCGACCAGCTCGGTGTTTTCGACGACGGCCAATGCCGCGCTCGGTCAGGTCGATCCGCAAGTCGTGCGCGACTTTGAGCGGAACCTGATCGAAACCGGAATGAAGGCAATCATCACCAGCACGACCACCGGCCCGCACACCAAGGACAGCCAGCACTTTACGCGCAACACCGTCACCGGGATGGGCGAGGCGCTGGACTACAATCTGATCGATCCGGAGACCAATCGCGTGGTCACGCACGACCAAGCGCGTGTCCGCGGCAGCCGCGCGGAGGGGCTCTACCGCGATTTCGAGTACCGGTTCAAGGCGCTGCGGCCCGACGAATATCGCGCTGGCGTCGATTTCAACGACCCGGGCCATGTCGATCGCGGCCTGATATCGGGTGCCGCGCCTGGGCGGTTGGCGGGCCGGCTGGGCGGCGGGCCGCTGCCAACAGAGCAGACGTTTGGTACGGGTGTGCTCGCCAGGGCGCGCGCGCCCGAGGCACCGCAGGAGGTGCCCGGCGGGTTGACGGAAACCCAGACGGCCAACCTCTCTGAGATCGACAAATTTAACGATGCGATGGCCCGGTCGCAAAAGCTGATCGGAGAGAACAGGGTCTATTGGACCGCCTATGTCCAAGCCCTTGGACCGGGTGCATCCAGCCTGGAGAAGACTACCGAAGCCGAGCTCGCCGGCATGCAAGCCGTCCGCATGTGGAAGCTCGAGATCGACAAAAAGAACGATACCGATCGGATCGCCAACGATCTTGCGCTGCAGCAGGCGAAAGCGTTCGGCACCGATGTCGTGGCCGGTTATGACGCGGCTGCGGAGGCCGAGGCCAAGTTGGCTGTGCGGGACGAGTCGCAATACACGACCGCGCAGAAGAAGCAGCTCATCCTCGAGAAGAATGCGGCCGACGCGGTCCTGCAGGGGCGGACGCAAACAGCGCTGGCGGTCACCACGCTCGCCAACCAGCAGAAGCTGCTTGATGCCGCCGGAAAAGGGGAGGCGGCGCAGCAGGATCAGGCTATCGCGAACGAAGCCACCGAGAAGACGCAGGACGCCCTCAACCGGGCGAAGTTGTCACACATCGAGATCCTGAAGGAGGAGGCCCAGAAGCTTTACGACACCGCGCTGGCGCAGGCCAAGCTGAGCGCCGAGCAAAAAGCCGGGCTCGAGGGCACCAACGAGATCAAGCAGCTCCGCGTGACGCTGCGGAGCACCACGCTCGAAACCGGGCTGACCGCCTCGGGCCTGCCGCAGGATGCCATTACGCGGCAGCTGGATTACCTCGCGGCCGTCGAGAAGTTGAACACGGAGCTTCTCAAGGCGCCGCCTGAGATCAGGGCTTCCTATGCCGCGACGGCTACGGCCGTGGCGGACGCGAAGTACCAGCTGACCCAGGTTCAGCGAGAACAGCAGCGGTGGAATGACCTTGTCACCGAGCTGACCTCGAGCATTCAGAACGAGCTGACCCAGGCGATTCAGGATGCGTTCTCGGAAGATAAAGTCGAAAGCTGGGGCAAGAAGCTGCAGAAATGGATTGGGAGCGCGGCCAGCTCGCTGTCCAGCGCCCTGTTCATCAAGCCCGCCTTGGGGACGGCTGCCACTGCACTCGGCTTTGGCACGGTCGGGCAATCGCTCGGGACTTTCGGCAGCCTGGGTGGTGGGGCGAGTTTGCTTGGCGGGGCGAGCCTGCTTGGCGGGGCGAGCCTGCTCGGCGGCACCAGTGGCGGCACGGGTCAGTCGGCGGTCATTACGCAAAAAGCCGACGGCACATACAGCCTGCAGACCCTGTCGTCGGGGGCCTCGCTTGTCAGCTCAGGGTCAAGCCTGTTGGGCGGCGGCAGCACCGGCACGCTGGGCTTCCTCGATACGCTTGGGGAGAAGCTCGGGTTCTCGACACCACTGCAAGGCCCGACCCTGAGCGGCGCGCCGCTCGGCTCCGGTTCACTATTCTCGTCTTCCTTCGGGTCATTCCTGGGCGGGGCCGGCGCCGGCCTGGGGGCCGGGCTCACGCTGAACAGCCTGCTCGGTGGCACCAAGCTCGGCGGCAGCGTTGGTAGCGCCACGGGCTCGCTGACGGGCGCGTTGCTCGGGTCGATCTTCCCTGTCGTTGGCCCGATCGTCGGCGGCATCGCCGGGGGCGCGATCGGCGGCGGGTTGGGCGGCTTGGTCGGTCAGACCCACAAATCGGCCAACGCGACCGGCGTGTCGATCGATCTCGCGTCTGGGAAGGCAACTGGATTTACGAGCTCGGGCAGTGCCGAGAACGATAGAACCCTGAAGGAAATTCGCGACGACTTGTCGAAATTCACAAAGAACGTCCAGGTATCGACCGGCGGCACGGCGGCGGGGTACATCAATCCCCAGGCGACGGACCAAGGAATTAAGCTGGATTACGATATTACCGGGTTTGGTAGCGGGGTTTACAATACCAAAGATTCGCAAGACGCAATCGACGTGGCAGAGCAGGCCATTATAAAAGGCCTGACAGGGGTCAGTGACCTGACCCAGCTGGTCATCGATAAATACACTGGAAACATCGATGATCTAACAACCGCCCTTGATGCCGCATCGACCTATAAAGATACGGCAGTTACCGATACCGTAAGAACGGTGATCGACCAGACCACCGACCCATCTAAATTAGCGGACGCGCTCAAGTTCGCCGAAACATACGACAAAATCGGCGAGGCGGCAAAGGACGCGTTTTCCTCTATCCCGGCCGATTTGGATATCGCGGGTCCGTTCAAGACGGCCAGCGACGACATTAAAACTACATTTGATGACCTCGTCGATACTGCAAATTCGTATAATCTAGCGATTGACAAAATAAACGAGGCTCGCGATGAAGCAAATTCGCGTTTAACGAAAGATTTTGACAGATATATGAACGACCTTGTGGAAGCGGCAACCGATCCGCTGCAGAGCCTCGTCGATATTGAGAAGCGTGCCGGGGAAGCCCGGGTTAAAGAGGCGGAGGCCGCGGCCGGTGATATGGAAGCTGTGAACAAGTTGAACGCGGCGAATCTGGATAAGATTTGGACCGACTCCACCAAGAGTATCAAAGACCTGCGCGACGAATTCAAGACCGGCGATTTGTCCGGGTTGACGGATTATCAACGGTTGCCGGCCGCACGAACAAAATACGTTGACACGCTAGCGGCGGTTCAGGGTGGTGACACAAGTAAGTGGGACCAGCTGATTACCGACGCAAAAGATTTGTTCGATTTGTCGAAAGGGGCTTACGGTGAGGGGCCGAAGACCGCGCAGTGGCGTACGGCGATAACAGCCGTACTAGACAATGTACTGGCCGGTCGTAGCTTTGCCGGCGGGACGATGTCAACACCTCCTGGTACAGTCCTAGTCGGCGAGGATGGCCCTGAGCTTATCTCACAACGTGGCGGTCTATCCGTTTACACGCATCGGGAAACCGAGAAAATTCTGTCCGATCCGATAATGCGGCACGTAAACAACACCAATACGTTCATGCCGATTATGACCGGGGTTTCTGATGGAATGAGTGGGGTATACCAGACCCTGGTCGCGCCGCCGGATTTGACGATGCCGTCTGTTGCTGCTGCACCCACAACGACAGAAAATGATAATTCCGATATCATAGATGTACTACGAGATGTTGTTGCGGCGGTCAATGTAAATAATACCATAACTCGCATAGGTCATTATGAGACGGGTGAAGAGCTCAGGACACAGACGAGCGAAATGAAAAAGCCTGCGCCTTATGTGCCACCCCGCAGGCGGGCGGCATCTTAATCGTGATGCGGCGGTAGGATCCAGGCTGCGCGTCTGACGCGCGCACGCCGCAGCTTCTTCAGTGCTTCGCGTCGGCCTTCGTGGCCGTGAGATGCGACGAGTTGCTGGAGACGGCCTTCTTGGACAAGTCGCAGTCTTCTCAGGCGCCTCTTTATAGGGGGCTCATACCCCCACGCGTCGATGCCTTCTATTAGGTAAATCGGCATTGCTTCGTTGCGCTTCCTGTTGGTTGGGCTAATTCGCCGAATGCATTCATCGGGGAGACGGCTCTTGGCAATAAGTATAGCTGCATTCCGTATCGTAGTCACGGTAGCAAGCTGATGGCTGGGTTCAGCACCAAGGCGTACGGCTCAGCGCACTATACGCAAACCAGAGGAATGTTGCTGTTCAGCACGACGACCGGAACGGGTCCATACGCACTGAATGATCCGCAGCCGGGCTTCGTAACACCTGAGGATAGACTCTCTGGTAGTGCAACGGTGCGGTATCGGGTCTCAAGTGGCATTAAGCAGGAAATAGGAGAGGGCATATTCGAGTTTGCCGCCAATCGTCTAACTCGTGGGCTATTGGATATTCCAAATTCAGGGCTGCCTGTTGATTGGGGTCCGGGCCGTAAACTGATTTATATCCTGAAGGTGGGGAAATGACGATATACTTTTTCGGCACCGAAGATATTCATTTCGTCCGGGCAGGCGCCCCGAGCGTAGTTGTTGATCCCTCTCGGTTTCGGCCTGCATGGTCACGATGTGCATTGGTAGCAGGTTGGGGGCCGTTTTGGCGAGCGCCGTTGCAAAGTATGTCTATAAGCACAAGTGAGTTTTGGTTTACCTGTTACATGTGCCAAGACGCTTCGGTTATCTCGTTTTCAGACTGGATACGCTTTCTCAATGGAGATACCTGGCAGTTTGCGGTTTATGGTCGAGAAAGTGAGTATCCGAAATTACTGAAAAACAATGGCGATGATGTTCCACCCATAACGCTCGCTACGGGCAGTTTGCCGATGTTTGCGCTCAACCGTGTTGGGCGCGTCGATATTTATTCGAATACTGGATCAGGCGAATTTCGAATGTATTTAGACCGTGAGCTGGCGCTCAGTTTCACCGGTGGTTTCAGCGATAGCGGGGCGATTACCGGGTTTGATCTTTATGGCGGTGGTTTTGAGGCAAACGCGAGTTTTTCCGAGGTGTGTTGGAGATCGGACGATACACGAAAAATGATTGGCGTGCGCTCGGTATGGCCCTTCGGCGACGGCGTGAATATGCAATGGATCGGTGTCAAAGAAGACGTTAACGAAATTCCGGTCGATGAAACTGACGCCAATTACACGGATACGCCTGGGCTTGTGCAGGAATATACTATACCGCCGCTGCCCGTCTTTACACAAAATGTGGTTGTCAGCGCCATTATGGTCGGCGCACGCATGGCAACTAATCCTACCAATCAAGCGGTTGTTGTGCGGACCAACGACGCCGATTACCTGTCACCCTCTTTCAGTACAGGTGGCGCGATCGAGGACCGCATGGGCATCTGGGAAACGAACCCGGCGACGTCGGCGCAATTCACGCTAGATGAAGTCAACGATTCGGAGTTCAACATTGGTGTCGCTAGCACCTGAGAGGAAACGGCTCATGCTTGTCGAAGCGGCTCACGCAACCGGCATATTCACCGCGTGGTTTCACGACGCCGATGGGAATTTATGCTGGGTTGACGAATTCAAGAATACTGTCGTGACGGTCGGGAAGAATCTTGGGCTGGACACTTATCTGGCGGGCTCCGCCTATACCGTCACCGGCCCCTACGTTTTTCTGATTTCCTCGGTGAGCTACAGCGCGATCAGTGCCGCCGACACGATGGCCTCGCATGCGGGGTGGACTGAGTTTGCCGGTTATACCGGCAGTCGACCAACCGCCGCTTGGAGTGCGGCTGCCGCTGGAGCAAAGGCGCTTTCGAGCCCTGCGGCTTTCACTATCAATGCGGCCGGCACGGTCAAGGGTGCTGCGTTGGTTTTCGGGTCAGGGGCTTCCGCGACAATTGGTAATACCGGCGGGACGTTGTACTCAGCCGGTTTATTCTCGGGAGGTGATCAGCCAGTAACAATCGGCGGCACGCTTTCGGTCAGCTACACCGCGTCACTGTGAGCCGGTTATGGCTACGCTCGGGACCGATGGGTTCGACCGCTACGGGGGCCTCTGCTCGGTCACCGCTCTTACTACCGCGCTGCTTGGTCAAAATGGCTGGGCGACTGTTGTAGCTACCGGGACTATCGGAGGAAGCTCTAGCCAGCAGATTGTTGCGGGCTTGAGTTCTCCAGGGTTTGCGTTTCAAAATACATCCTCTTCCAGCACCTCCATTGCTGTCGCTACCTACGGAATACAAAAAACACTTCCGGCGAACTATTCTCGGCTGATCGGTGGCTGCCGATTTAGCTGGAATTGCCCGACTCTTACGGACCCCACCTTAGTGGCTGCCGGTATTCAGTTACTCGACAGTGCGTTGGCCCAGGTTTCCTTTGGTATCAAAGTCTCTACTGGGCAACTGGTCGTCTTTAGCGGCGGCCTTACCGGTACGGTGTTGGGCACATCCGTAATAACTGTCCCGCAAAACTCAACGCACTACCTCGAGTGGGACATCACGATCCACAATACGACCGGCTCTGTTCAGATCTGGCTCGACGGTCAGTCGGTCCTTTCCGTCAGCGGGGTCAACACGCGCGGCGGCACTTCGGCTGCTCAGGCGAATGGAGTGCGGCTGTCGTGCTACTCTAATGCCGTAGCAATCGTTACTGGTATTTACGACGATTTCTACCTGTTCGATACGTCGGGTTCGCGCAACAACGCGGTGCTGCTGACCAACCCGCGCTGTGAGTGGCAAGTCCCGACCAGCGACGTGCAGAAGCAGTGGACGACCGGTGCCGGCGTCTTGGGCAGTGTCTATGCCAGGACAACGACGACGCTTTCCTTGGCCGCCAATCAGCTTCTACTGCGGCCATTTACGCCGTCGGTTAATTGTACGTTGAACAACGTGTCTTTTGTCTGCACGACGACCAACGTTGCAGCAAAGTTCAAAGGCGCGGTCTATGCGGATAATGGAAATACCCCGGTTGGGGGCACGCGTCTCGGGTCAGGAACAGAAGTGGTTGGCTGCACTGCGAATGTTGCGCAGACCAGTCCGTTTGCGTCTCCCGTCAGTCTGACCGCAGGTACAAAATACTGGCTCGGGTTTGTCAGCGATACCACGCTGACTTTTGTTTGCAATGACGCCAACGCCGATGCCGTCCGGTGTACTGTTACCTATGCGACGGCACCGCCGACCCCCGGCCCTGCAATTATAGCCAGCGGTATAGCGAGTGTTGTTGTATATGGAAATGTTACGGGCATGTCGACGAACTGGTCCCAGGTCGACGACTCTGGCGGGTCTGGTGAGAGCGATCCGGACATCAATTTCAGCGCTACGTTAAATCAAGAAGACCTGTTCGGGTTTCCGGCGCTGTCGGTGACCCCGGACAACGTGTACACAATGTCCGTGTGTGGCCTGATAAAACGGTCGGACACGGGCTCACGTACGGTTGACCTGAGAGCCAAATCGGGCTCGACGACCAGCTCGGGCAGTACTACCGGTATCTCGCCGGGCACGACCTACGGCTGGTCGGAGACCCGGTACGAGACCAATCCCGATACGACTGCTCCCTGGACGGGGTCCGAGGTCAACGCCGCATCGGCCGGCATCAAAATAGTGTCGTAACCCGTGACCGACCTTCGCGTCGATGTCCTCGGGCGCGAGGTTCTCCTCACACTCCGGACCGACGCTCTCAATGTAGATTCCCTCGGGCGCGAGGTTCTTCAAAGCCGTCAGAGCGCGATCGAGATCGATGTCCTCGGTCGTGAGGTACTGGTCCCGACCACGCAGGTCGTGGAGCGCGCCGCCGCGACCGACACAGTCAGCGCCACGTTCTCGGTTACGAGAACGGTCAGCGAGGCGGCCGGCGCCACCGATTCCGTCTCGGCGGTATTTACCGGCGTCTCGCTCGTTTCCGAGACTGCAGACGCGGCCGATGCGGTCTCGGCGAGTTTTGACGCCACAGCCTCGATCACTGAGGCCGCGCCAGCCAGCGATGATGTCTCGGCGATCTGGGCTCCGCCCGCTTCATGGTTGGGCTCGATCGCGGAAAGCTCCAGCGCGGACGACGCCGTCTCGGCGGTGTGGGTTCCCGCCGCTGCATGGTCGGGAGCGATCGACGAAGGCGCCAGCGCGGACGATGCCGTCTCGGCGGTGTGGGTTCCCGGCGTGTCGTGGTCGGCCTCGATCACGGAAAACGCCAGTGCGGACGACACCGTCTCGGCGGTGTGGGGCTATGGCTGGTCTGTTTTAGTCACCGAGACGGCATCTGCCTCCGACGACGTCACGGCGATTTTCACACCGGCTCCTTGGGCTGGCAGTTCCTCAGCGCACCAGATTGCCGGATCCGTCGGGTTCGAGAATGCAGGGCCTACTGCATTTAGCCGCGCCGGGTCCGGCGGGGTCGATGCGGCATTTAAAATCGCCGGGACCGTCGGGTTCGAGAGCGCAGGAACTACTGCGCTCAAGATCGCCGGTGCAGTGGCCACGGATAACTGGCCGACCTCAGCGCTCAAAATTGCTGGCGCGGTCATCATTGAATACGCGAACGGCGTTCCCGTCGAACCGCCGGAACCGCCAGTCGAGCCACGCGTACGCTGCCCGGTCGGAATGGCTGAGTACACCGAGACCGTCGGATTAACCAATGGTTACCTTCTGAAAGGCGCAATCCCGGGTTTCGCGACTCTAAGATCACAACTGATCGATAAAGAAGAGGTGCGTTACCGGATAACCAATTCGCAAAAAGAGGAAGTCGGCGAAGGGTGGTTCGATTGGCCGGCGAACGTACTGCATCGCACGAAGTTCATAGTTCCAACATCCGGCATCGACTGGGGGCCGGGGCGGAAACTTATACACATCATTGAAGACTACGACGACGATGTGTGTTTAGGCGCTAGAATCAATCCAGACTCGCCGCTTTCGATCGGTATAGCAGAATACACCGAGACAACCGGGACTGGGGCGTATGTGCTGAAGGGGCCGGTCAGGGAATTCTTTACATTGAGGGGCCGCATCCCCAGTGGCGCGACGGTCAAATACCGCACCACGAATGTGGCGAAAGAAGAATACGGCGAGGGCACCTTTGATGCCGGCAGCAACACGTTAATAAGAAACGCGCCTTTGATTCCCTCGTCCCTTGTCAATTGGGGACCAGGGAGAAAGTTGATCTACATAAACGAGAAGTGACAAATGGATAGAGTATCTTCAGCTCTCGAGATTATCAGATCTCAGAGAGACAGTCTCGCTGCGTCTTATCACGACTTGCAGGTTGAGCATATCATGCTCAAGGAGTCGTTGACGTTGACCAGTAAGTTATTAGAGACGGCGAAAGCGCGAATATCGGAATTGGAAGATCCTGTAAACGCTGAAGGGAATCTTGCGAGCCATGCCGCTACCGACGCCTCTGCGTGAACTGGTCACCGCTGTCGAGTTGGACCTGATGAATGGCGAGTCCCTCGAGACACTACGCCTTTGCGACGTGGGGCCAGTGCTTGGCGCTGGGGTCACCGAAACGACTGTTCTCTCTGCTAGTTTCCGGCCCTGCTTGTACGTGCCACTGGATGTCTCATCGCGCATCGTCTCGGACGGTGTTAGCGATGTTATGCCGTCATCAGGCGATAGTGGCGGCTCGCTGAAGTTTTCCTTGCGCGAGTCTCGCGCAGGCATTCCGGAGACAGATCCACCGCTTTGGCAATATCTGGACATGGGGTGGCTCGGTCGTCGCATTCGCTATTATACTGGAGAACAAGGATCTAGCTTTGAGGATTACGAGTTATCGTATCTCGGGCGCGTTAGCGATGTCGAGCACGATACTCTTGACGTAACCGTCAAGACCGCAGATGCCAGTCTCGATCTCGACGATGTGCTCGTGCCATTTCTTTATGATTTATTCGCTACGATTTCAGGAGACTCGGGTGTCCCGGAGGTATTGATAGGGAAACAGCTGCCGGAGGCTCGTGGGTCCGTATATAAC
>Ga0136846_1224793_pt1 | contig 15244 bp, 4 predicted proteins | sample HopSoiMetagenom2_FD_96841 | JGI IMG/M metagenome (GOLD analysis project Ga0136846, IMG submission 96841) | Grasslands soil microbial communities from Hopland, California, USA - 2 Assembly 2016 (version 4) | ecosystem: Environmental > Terrestrial > Soil > Grasslands | place: USA: Hopland... | reverse complement strand
GCGACCGGCTCTCTCCTCATTTGCTCGCCGCGGGCCTCAAGGCCAGGTACAGGGCTCCGCGGCTCGCATCGCCCAGTGGGGAGACGGTATCCCGCCCAAGACGCCTTTCCAATAGGCCGTCCGGCCCATCTTTCCAAGTCGCACGGAGCATGGTTGCCCTTCGGAAAGCGGGTTTTCCTCGACGCGTCCGGCCGGTCTCCGTATCATCCGGAAGGCCCAGTGAGCCCGCAAGACAAGGCTGTCTACCTCAACGCGGTCCCCCTGCTCGTTGTGGCGGCGTCGTATCTCTACGTCGCAACCGCGCTGGCCGTGACGCTTTGGCGCGAGCGCGAACGGGTCACGCCCGCCGACCTCGCGCTGGCCTCCATCTTTCCGGCCGTCGGGATCGCGGCGTTGGTCCTCGGCGCCGTGGTGTTCTACGACCGTTCGACCGTCGGCTCGCATGCCTGGCCGGCCTTCATTGCGTGCCTGATCGCGCTCGTCCCGGCGCTCGCGTTCCTGTTTCGCGGGCGCGAGCGGAAGAACGTCTTGATCGGCACGGTGCGCGCACGCGAGGCGGAAGAGCTCGTCTCGCTGCGCGACCGCGAGCTCGACTCCGTTGCGAGCCTCGCGCGGTCACTCGCGCGCACGCACGACCCGAGCGCGGCAGGTCGGGCCCTCCTGGACGAGATCGAGAGCTTGCTCGGCAACCAGTTCGCCGCGCTCGCGCTCATCGGCGAGGACGGCCGCGAGGCGCACGGCCTCGTCGCGCGCTCCGGCGCCGACGACATCGACTGGTGGGCGACGATGCGGATCGATCTGCGCAACGAGCCCTCGGGAATCTCGAGCGCGTACTTCGAGGCCGCGCCCGTCTTCGTCTTCGACGTCGAGTCGTCGCCGCTCGTGAGCAAGCGACTCGCCGACGCGGCCGGAGCCAAGAGCGCCGCGTTCATCCCGCTGACGGTCGACGAGCGTGTGACCGGCGTCCTCATCGTCGCGACCACCACCGACCGGCGCGTGTTCACGCCCGAGGAGCTCCGCCTCATGCAGACGATCGCGGGGGAGGCCGCCATCGCGCTCGACCGCATGCGCTCGGTCGTCGCGCTCGACGAGGCCCTCGGCCGGGAGCGGCTCGTGGCGACGATCTCGCGTCGCGTCCGGTCGACGCGCGATCTCGACGAGTTGACGAGCGTGGCCGTCACCGAGACCGGCCGCGCCTTGCGCGCGTCACGCTGCTTCCTGCGCCTCGGCGAGCCGGACGAAGTGCTGCCGCTGCGCGCGGAGTGGTGGGCAGAAGGGCTCGAGCCGATCGGTGAGGGCGCCGAGCGGCTGCCGGTGTCGAATCTCGCAGCGCGCGAGCAGCGGACCGTCGCGGTGGACGACGTCCGCGACGACAACGGCATTGGTGGCCAGGACGCCCACGAGAGGCTCGGGACCCGCGCGGCGCTCGCAGTCCCGGTCGTCGTGTTCGACCGGATGCTCGGCGTGCTCGGCCTGCACCGCCCAGACCCGGTTCCATGGTCCGACGGCGACATCGTGCTGGCCGAGTCGGTCGCGCACGAGATCGCGCTCGCGATCCACGTCGCCGCCCTGCTCGCCGAGAACGAGCGGCGGCTAGGCGAGCAAAGCGCGCTGCTCCAGGCTGCGCAGGTCGTGACGAGCGAGCTCGAGCTCGACACGGTGTTGCAGCGCCTCGTCGACGAGGTCGCCGGGCTTCTCCAGGCCGAGGCCGTCGACTGCTTCCTGCTCGACTCCGAGCGAGACGTTCTTCGCTGCGCTGCCGTGCACGGCCTGCCGGACGAGATCGTCGGCTTCGAGTTCCCTGCGGATCGCGGTCTCGCCGGTCGGGCGATCGCGCGGGGCCGCTCCGCTCTCGCCGACGACTACAAGCAGGTTCCCGAGGCCGTCCCGCACGCGGCCTACAAGGGATTCCACAGCGCGATCGTCGCGCCGATGCGGTGGGCCGGGGAGGTCAAGGGCGTCCTCGGGGTGGGCACGCGCGACCCCTCGCGGCGGCTGACCCGCGCCGAGGGCGAGCTCCTGGAGGCCTTCGCCAACCTCGCCGCACTCGCGCTGCGGAACGCCGAAAGCTTCGAGGAGCACTCGCGCCAGGCCCGCGTGCAGCGCGGCTTCTACCGGATCGCCGCGGCGCTCGGGGAGCCGGTGTCCCTCGAAGCGACGCTCGACGCGCTCGCCCAGGCGGCGGCCGAGGCGCTCGGCGGCTCGAGCGCGGCCGTCCTGATGCCGCGCCACGAAGATCTGAGGCTTGCCGGCCTCCATTCGTTGGCGGCCCCACTCGTGCGCTTCCTCGAGAACGGCCTGGGTGACCCGGACGGGCCGCTGCGCTCGGCCGCCCGGCGCGGGCGCGTGCTCGCGGCGCCGAGCCTGAGCTCCGATGAGCGCTTCGACGAGCAATGGCGCCGCGTGCTCGACGAGTCCGGCTGCCGCGCGCTGCTGGCGGCACCCGTCGAGACGCCGCGGAGCGACGAGTCCGCGCTGGTGCTCGTCTTCTTCGCCGAGGAGCGGCGTTTCGCGGACGACGACCTCGAGCTTGCCCGCAACCTCACCGTCGCTGCGCGCGGAGCGCTCGAGCGAAGCGAGCTCTTCGAGTCGGAGCGCCGCTCGCGCGCCCTCGCGGAGCAGCTCGCCCGAACCAGCAACCTGCTCTCGCCGGATCTCGATCCGGCCGCCGTGCTCGAGGAGGTCGTCCGGCGGGCGCCGGAGCTGCTCGCGGCCGACGCGGCCGTGCTCCGGCTGCTCGAAGACGATGAGCTCGTCGTGGGCGCCGTCGGCGGGGACGGCCCCTCTGCCGAGCAGCGCCTGCCCTCGACGGCGCGGCTCGCGGGCGACGCCGTCCAGTCGCGCGCGCCGGTCGCGGTCGCCGATGCCCGCGACGACAACCGCCTCCTCCAGGCCGACCCGGTGCTCGCCTCGGGCTACGCGGGTTACCTGGCCGTGCCGCTGATCGGTCCGGAAGGGACAGTGCACGGCGTGCTCTCCGTCTATTCGCACGAGCCGCGCGGATGGAGCGAGGACGAGATCAAGGCCCTGACCGCATTCGCGACCAACGCCTCCGCCGCGCTCTCCGGCGCCGAGCTCTACCAGCGCGTCGCGCTCGAACGGGAGCGCAGCCTCGCGATCCTCTCGAACATCGCAGACGGAATCGTCGCCGTCGACCGCGAAGGGAACGTCGTGCTCTGGAACCGGGCCGCGGAGGCGATCACGGGCGTTCCCGCGGACGAGGCGCTCGGCCGCGCGCCCCGCGCGGTCCTGCAGCGTGAGCTCGAGTCACCGGGCGATGCCCCCGCCGGCGAGCGCCTCGTCTCGATCCGGCGCGGTGCGGAGGAGATCTGGCTCTCGCTCACGGAGGCCGTCATGCGCGACCCCCTGGGCGCCGTCGCGGGCCGGATCTTCGCCTTCCGCGACATCTCTGCCGAGCGCGTGGTCGAGCAGATGAAGTCGGAGTTCGTGGCCAACGTCTCCAGGGAGCTCAGATCCCCGCTGACCTCCATCTACGGCTTCGCTGAGACGCTGCTGCGCGACGACGTCCTCTTCGGCGAGGAGGAGCGCTCCACGTTCCTGGGCTACATCGCCTCCGAGGCGGGCCGGCTGACCACGATCGTCGACCGGCTGCTCTCGGTCGCGCGGCTCGACTCCGGAGACCTCCAGGTCCACCTGGCCGTGACCGATGTCTCCTCCGTCGTGAGGGACGTTGTCCGCAACGCGGAGCACACGCTCGGAGGCGGTGGCCACCGCTTCGTGCTCGACCTGCCGCCCGAGCCCCTCGAAGCCGAGGCCGACCTGGACAAGCTGCGCCAGATCGTCGCCGACCTCGTCGAGAACGCGGTCAAGTACTCCCCGGACGGCGGCACGATCGCTGTGTCCGCCCGGCGGACCGACGACGGGATCGAGGTCTGCGTGGACGACGAGGGAATCGGCGTGCCCGAGTCCGAGCGGGCTCTCATCTTCAGCAAGTTCTACCGGGCCGATTCCGACGGGCGCGAGCTCGCGAGCGGCGGCACGGGCCTCGGGCTGTTCATCGCAAAGGAGCTGCTCGAGGCCATGCGGGGCCGCATCTGGATGCGGCAGCGCGAGGAGCGCGGGTCGAGCTTCCTGTTCGTCCTGCCGGCCGCCGGCGAACCGATACTGAGCGAACGCGAATGAGTCTCGACGCCGCGGGTATAGGGACCGACGCGACCGTGATGAGGGTCCTGGTCATCGATGACGAGGCGCCGATTCGGCTTCTCTGCCGGGTCAACCTCGAGGCCGAGCAGATGGAGGTGCTCGAGGCCGGCGACGGCCCGACCGGGCTCGAGAAGGCGCGCAAGGAGGAGCCCGACGTGGTGCTGCTCGACGTGATGATGCCGGGGCTCGACGGCTGGCAGGTGGCCGAGGAGCTGCTCAGCGACGAGCGGACGCGCTCCATCCCGATCGTCTTCCTGACCGCCCGCGCCGAGGTTCGGGACCGCGCGCGCGGGCTCGACCTGGGCGGAATCGACTACGTGACGAAGCCGTTCAACCCGACGGAGCTGGCGCCGCTGATCCGCGAGCTCGTCCACCGCGTCGACTCCGGCGAGCGTGAGGACGTCCGCCGCGAGAAGATCGCGGAGCTCCGGGACCTGATCGAGCCGAGCTGACTAGCGGCCGGCGAAGTCGGTCGTGATCAGCACGGCGCCCGGGTAGCCCGAGAAACTGCCGCTGCGGACGCCGACGCCGACCGTTCGGTAGCCGGCGTGCAGCAGGTTCGCGCGGTGCTCCGGGCTCGCGAGCCACATGTTCACGATCGAGCGTGCGCTCGCGAGCGGGCCCGAGCCCCAGGCGAGGTTCTCGCCGACGCGCGGAGCGCGAACGCCGGCGCGCCGGATCCTCTGGGCGAAGGCGCCGTGGAAGAGGCTCTGAACCTGCAGCATCCTGGTCGAGTGGCGGCGGGCGGCGCCCTCGAGACGAACGTCGACCCGCAGGGGTCGCAGGCCGTTCGAGGCGCGAACCTCGTTCATGACGCTGAGCAGTGACGCCTCGCGGTGGGTCAGCGACGCCGGGCGCGCCTGCGCGCACACACTCAGGGCGACGGCGACGGCGGCCGTCAGGCTGACTACTCGTCGGGGGGCCACGAGCGCGTCCATGTAAGCACACCTTTCGGTCAGAAAGCTGGCCGAAGTTAGAGTTTTTACATCTCGCAAACCACAAAGTTGCCGCTATTAGCGGGAACTTGCGTTCTGCAAGGCGCCGCCTACACTGAAAGCGCCTCGGGACGTAGCGCAGCCTGGTTAGCGCGCCTGCTTTGGGAGCAGGAGGCCGGCGGTTCGAATCCGCCCGTCCCGACTAGACCGGCACAGAGGGCGTCGAGACTACGCCGAGCCGCGCCAGAAGGCCCTTTGACTCACGGGCCTCCACCGAAAAGTCCTCGCCGCGCAGCGCGCGAAGCCGCGCGAGCGCTTCGAGCGTGAGCGCGAGCTCGTAGGTCTCGTCGGCCCCCCGGGCAACCTCGAGGCTCTTGCCGAGCGCGGAATCGGCCGCGCCAAGGTCGCTCTTCTGCATCAGCGCATAGCCGCGGATCCGGTGGACGAAGGCGTGGTGAAGGGAACCTCCGCCCGACTGCTCGATTGCGGCGAGCGCCTGCTCGGCTCCGGCGAGCGCCTCCTCGGTCTCGCGGGCGAAGACGGCGCGCTCGGCGAGCCGGGCCTCGATCTCGACGACGAGCCCGGCGGCGCTGATCTCCTCCGCGACCTCGCGCGCTTGGTGCAGCAGCTTCCGGGAGTCGTCCAAGCGCCCTTCGCGCGCGGCGATCCGGCCGAGGTTCGAGAGGGCGTGCGTCAGCAGGTTCCGGTGACCGGCGTTCTCGAAGACGACGCGCGCGGCGTCCGCATGCTCGGCTGCGCTGGTCAGGTAGCCCTGGTCGGACTTCACCTCGCCGATGTTGTTCGTGATCGTGGCCGCCCCGACGACGTCGCCGATCCGCTCGCGCATCGCCTTGCTGCTCTCGTAGAGCTCGAGCGCCTCCCGCCAGCGTCCTTCGTAGTAGGCGTCCACGCCCATGTTGTTGAGGACGTTCGCCTGGCCCAGTAGGTCGCCGAGCTCCGCGTAGATCGGCAGCGCAACCCCTCGCAGAGCGGCGCGCTCGGGGCTTCGGTTCGAGATGTAGGCGAGGTGCATCAGGTAATAGGCGTGCGCGATCGCCTGGAGGTCGTCCGGGAGCGCTTCGTCGAGCACTCGCCGGCACCACGCGGCGCCGTCCGCGAACTCGCCCTGGCGGACGCGGACGCCGGCGTAGGCGAGCCCGAGCTCCGAGCGCATCGTGGCCTCCTCCTCCGGCGGCAGAGACTCGAGCGAATGGAGGCCGCGGTCGTACCACTCCAGCGCCTCCGCGTAGCGGCCGAAGCGCTCGCGGATCACGCCTTCCTTGTGCAGCAGCCGCGGATGCCCGTCGAGCGTCCGTGCGCGGCCGTACGCCTCCTCGGCGTCCGCATACAGGCCCACGAGCTCGCTGACGTCGCCGAGCGATTCCCAGATCCGCGCGACCTCGTCGTCGGGGAGGTCGCGCTCGGCGCCGACCTGGAGCGCTCTGCGGTAGAAGCCGGCAGCCTCGACGTTGGCGAACTTCTCCTTGGCCCGCTCGCCCGCCGTGAGCGAGTAGCGGTACGTCTTCTCGCCGTCACCCGCGTGGAAGAAGTGAAGGGAGAGCAGCTCCGGGAACTCGCCGCGGCCCTCGTGCTCGAGCCGCTCGTACGCCTCGCCGACCTTCGCGTGCAACGCACCGCGCCGCTGGTACGAAAGGCCCTCGTACGCCGCGTCGCGGAAGAGGGCGTGGCGGAAGCGGAACGCGCCGGGCGTGTACGGGTCGCGTTCGATGAACTCGCCGAGACGGTCCCATCCGTCCGCGTCGGCCAACGCTTCGGGATCGGCCGCGAGCACGTTCGCGACGAGCTCGGCGCTGAAGGTGGCGCCGAGCACGGCGGCGTAGCGGAGCAGCGTGCGGTCGCTCGCCGGGAGCCTGTCGATGCGCGTCGCGACGACGGCCTCGACGCTCTCGGGCAGCGTCTCCTCATCGGGTGTACGCGAGGAGGTAGCGAGCTCCTGCAGGAACAGAGGGTTGCCGCCCGCACGGTCGGCGATGGCGGCGACGTCATGCTGGAGCAGGCCCCCGGCGGCCGCCGCCCCGATCAGTTCCCGCGACTCGTCCGCCGAGAGCGGTTGCAGCTGGATCGTCATCGCCGGGATCGGCGGGACTCCGTCCGCTGCCGAGAAGCCGCCCTCCACCGGCCTGCGGGTGACGCAGATCAGCCAGGGCTTTCCGGAGACCTGCGTCCCGAGGTGGCGTAGCAGCTCCGACGACGCCTCGTCCATCCAGTGCGCGTCCTCGACCACCAGCAGGGTCGGGCTCTCGAGCAGCTCCGACAGCAGCTTCTCCATCACGCCGTGGAGTCGGGCACGCCGGAATGCCGGCTGCAGTTCGTCCACCTCTTGCGTCGGCTCGACCGCCACGTCTAGAACGAGAGCGATCAGCGGCAGCCAGGGAAGCAGCTCCGGGTCGAGGCGCTCGATCTGCGCCCGCAGCGTCTCCGCTGCCGTCTCGTCGGCGGGAAGGTCGAGGAGAGCGCGCAGGATCCCGCGGAACGCGAAGTACGGAGTCGAGGCCTCGTACTGCTCGCAGACGGCGGTGAGGCCGACGAGGTCGGGCGCGCGCTCCTGCAGCTCCGCCACGAGGCGCGACTTGCCCAGGCCGGGCTCGCCGATCAGCTCGACCATGTTGCCGAAGCCCATGCGCACGGGGCCGAGCGTCGCGGAGACGATCGTCAACTCGCGCTCGCGGCCGACGAACGGGACGCGCTGCTCGGGGTCGGTGGCGGCGACGGCGGCGACGGTGTGCAGGTCGAAAGCGGTAACGGGCTCGTCGATCCCCTTCAACTGGAACGGCTCGAGCTCCGTGCTCTCGAAGGTGCTGCGGCAGCGCTCGAGCACGTCCGCCGTGGTCAGCACCTGGCCCGGCTCCGCCTTCGCCATCAGCCGTGCGGCGAGAGCGGCGGTCTTGCCGAGGATGGTGTAGGTCTTGCGGAACGGCGCGCCGACCTCCCCCGCGAACACACGCCCCCGGCTCGCGCCCATGCGCAGCGGCAGCCGGCTCGGCCCGGACGCGATCCCGAGCAGCGTGCGCAGGAGCCGCTCCTCGTCCTCGCCCTCCGTCTGCGGCGCGCCTGCGACGAGGATCATCTTGGCTCCGTCGGCGTCGATGTCGGTCTCGAGGAAGGTGACGCCGTGCTCGTCGGCCGTCCGCTGCGCCGCCACGACGAGTTCCTCGAGAACGGCCGCCGCGTCTTGCGGGCTGGACCCGGCGAGCAAGGCGTCGACGCCCCCGAAGTGGACGAAGCCGACGGACGCCTGCCGGTGCTCCGGCTCGCTCTCGCCTCCCTCGAGATGCCTGCGAACCGGCCGCGGTACGCACGGGCCGACGTCCACGTCTTCGAACGGCGGCAGCGGCGCGACCTCGCCGCTGACGGCCGGCGGCGACTCGAGGAGCCGACCCCCGGCCTTCGGCGCACCGAAGAGCTCGGAGGGCAGCGTCGCCGCCGTCTCCTCGCTGACGAGGATCTCGCCCGCCTCCGCGCCGCCTTCCATCTGGACCGTGCGCGTGACTCCGGGGCCGCTGACGAGGAGCTCGCGGTGCGACTCGCCGACGAGGAAGAAGCCATACGAGTCGCTGTGGATGCCGACGTGCATCCTCAGCGTCACGGGGCCGGCGGAGGTCTCGAGCGGGCCGAGGTCCGCGAGCGCGCGCCTCATGCCGTAGGCGGCGTCGCAGGCGCGCCCGGCGTGGTCGGGCCCGTTGAAGAACAGCAGCAGTGCATCTCCACCGAACTTGAGCAGCCCGCCACCCGAGGCGTACCCCACGTCGAGCAGCAGCGCGAACACGCGGTTCATCGTCACGAGGACCTCCTCGGCACCTCGCTTGCCGAGTTCGGCGAGCCGCTCGGACATGGCCGTGAAGCCGGAGATGTCGACGAACGCGAGCGTGCCTTCAAGCTCGCGGTGGCGAGCCTCGGGAGCCTCGCGCAGCCACTCGACGACGACCCGCGGGACGAACGGCGTCAGGTCGACTGCCGGCGAGGTCGTCTCAGATGTCGCCATCAGCAGCCCTTCCCGGTACCAGACGTCGTTCGAGACATTGTCGCATGGTTGACAAAGTCTAGAAACGGCGTCAGATTTGAAGAGGTTCGGCCCGGGGGAAGGCAACGAGGGGAGAGGTTTACGTGGGATCTGCGGCCCGCAAGGGAATCTGGACGTTCGTACGATTTGCCGTGCTCGCTTTCATTGGGGTGGGTCTGCTGGCGCTCGGGGGCGCGGTCGGCGTGGCGCAGGGAGACCCGCCGCCTCCGGACCTTTCGCTGACCCTCGGCGCCGGCACCTCGAAGGCGTTCAAGCCGGTTATCCACTTCAACGAGCTACCCCCGCGCGCCGACGTCCTGCTCGCGATCGACACGACCGGCAGCATGGGGCAGGCGGTCACCGACGCCAAGGCGGACACCGACGCGCTCGTCCAGCAGATCCAGAACGAGATCCCGAATGCGAAGTTCGCGCTGGCCGACTTCAAGGACTATCTCTCGTTCGGCGGGCCCGCCGGCGACTACCCGTGGCGCGTCGACCAGGACTTCACCACGAACGGGACGGACTCGAGTTGCACCGTGGGCGAGTCCTATGTCACCAAGATCGCGTGTGCGCTCAACGGGATCCAGCCACCGGATCCGAACGCGGGGGGCGACATCCCCGAGTCGTACAACAGGGCGTTCTACGAGGCCTACAGCGACTCGACGCACCTCCACTGGGACGATGGTGCAGCGCGATTCATGGTCGTCCTCGGCGACTCGCTGCCGCACGACGCCGGCCTGAACACGTTCGACCCCTTCTGTCCCAACACCGGGCCGACGGATCCTGGTAGCGCGTTCACGGTGCCGAACGGTCAATACGGCGATGTTGGCGCTCTCACCACCGCCTCCGTACTGGACGGGCTCAAAGCGGCCCACACCAACCTCTCGTTCGTCACGTACCACCCGAACAACACCTTCGGCACTCCTTCCCTTCCGATTCCTCCGTGCCAGGCAGCGCTGGCCGCGTACACGGGCGGGAGTGCGGTCATCCACGGCGCCGGCACCGCCACTGTGGGCACGCAGATCCTCAACCTCGTCAACCAGGCCGCGTCGCACGTCGACCAGGTCGTCTTCAACGTGACGGGCCAGTACGGCGAGTCGAGCGTGGCCAACGCCGCCTCGTGGTTCGCGTTCAACCCGCCGACGCTCGGCCCGATCACGGCGCCCGCGGACGTAACCTTCGACGAGGGAATCAACGTCCCGGCGGATGCGCCCCGCGGCCATTACACCTTCCAGGTCACCGCCGTCGGGGACGGCGTCCTGCGCTGGTTCCAGCAGGTCTCGATCGACGTCACCGACCAGGGCGTCAGCGCGCTGCAGATGACCTCCGACGATTCGACGCTCCCGGCCGGGATCAAGAACGTCACGCTCGCCTCGCTGCCTCTCTCCCGGCTCGCGACGTTGCCCCTCGACCCCAGCTCGACAGGCCCGGCGGGCTCGACCGGCACCTCGGGATCGATCGGCACCGCTGGCTCGATCGGAACGGCCGGCTCGATCGGAACCGCCGGCTCCATCGGAGCGGCGGGCTCGATCGGCACCTCCGGATCGATCGGCACGGCGGGCTCCATCGGCACGGCCGGCTCGATCGGAGCGATCGGATCGATCAGCACCGGGAGCATCGGCCTCGGGACGATCGGCACCTCGGGCTCGATCGGCACCGCCGGCTCGATCACGACGATCCCGGGCGGCGGCGCCGTGCTGAGCAAGATCACCCTCTCCCAGCTCCCGCTCATCGGCACGACGTGGGCGAACATCCTCGAGGGCACGAGGTTCGCGACCCAACCCCTCCAGGCGATCACGTTCCTCGACATGGCGACCGACACCGAGCGCGGCACTGACGGGAAGACGCCGTGGCAGCGCCTGAGCGGCCTCCCGCTGAGCCAGCTGGCATTCCTGACCTCGCTCTGGCGGAACGTCCCGGTTGGGACGCTCCTCCTCGGCAACACGCCGCTCGACCAGATCCCCACCCCTGTCGGTGCGGACGGGACGCAATACGCCAACTGGCGCGACGCGATCGTCGCCAGCGGCGGCCGGCTCGACGACGTCGACACCTCGACCAACACTGCGTTCGGGGTCGCCGTCGCCGGGGAGCTCGGCACACCGAACATCGGCTCGATCGCCGTCAGCGGCACGGGGACGTCCGGCTCGATCGGAACGGCCGGCTCCATCGGGACGATCGGCTCGATCGCGATCTCCGCGCTCGACCTGCACTTCACGTCGCTCGGGACGATCCCGCTCACGAGCGTCGATGCCACCGGCATCATCACCTGCACCGGAGGATTCCTCTGCCCGGCCGGGTCGACGCTCAACGACGCCCAGGCGGCCGGCGCGATCCTCCCGAATCTCACGCTCGCCGCGCTGTACACGCACCTCAGGTCGCCTGCGAACCAGACGCCGGTGACGATCGGGCAGCTGATCCAGGCGATGCTCGACCGGGCCGATTACCCGTGGGAGCAGCTCAGCATCCAGGGCCTCCAGGACGTCGCCGGCACCGGGCAGAACGTGCACTACCACGTCAACTTCGACCTGAGCTGCTCGGCCGCCCAGAACATCGAGGGCCCGCCCACCTTCAGCGTCCACGTCAACCTGCCCAACGGTTTCTTCCCGGTCTCCGGCTCCTCGCGGTTCACCTTCGCTGGGGGCGACCCCATCGACGAGGGCAACCCGACCGGCGGCCCCGGCACACCCACCTGGGGCAACGTGCAGCCCGGGCCGTGCAACGTCGAGAACCCTCCGGCGTCGGTCCACGTGCGGCTCGACTTCCAGTCGTACGTCGGCCTGACGCTCGGCTCGAAGACGTCCGACGTCGCCGTCGACGTGCACGACAGCACCTACTCCGCCTCCAACCAGGCGCCGGTGCTCGTGACCCAGAACTGGGAGCCGAACGACAACGCGGCGACCGCGCCGACGCTCGCCGCCAACAGGCTGGCCGTCGGCCACATAGCGACCGCGAACGACACGGACTTCTATCGCTTCCCGCTCGACGGGCTCGCGCCGGGCTCCAAGGTCACCGTCTACCTGAAGGTGCCCGCCGACGGGACCGACCTCGACCTCGCGGTCAACAAGCCTCCGGCGCCGGGCGTCTCGTCGAGCGGCACGTCGGGCTCGATCGGCACCTCCGGCAGCATCCCGATCGAGGACACGCCGCCGGGAATGGACAACTCGGCGACCGCGCTGCAACCCGACGCGCAGTCCGACCTGAGCGCGGCGTCGATCGGCACCGCGGGTTCGATCGGCACCGCGGGGAGCATCTCCGCGAACCGGGGCGACGTGAACGAAGTCGCCCAGATCGTCATGCACGGCGAGACAGGAGCCGCGGTCATCGGCATCGGCGGCTACAACGGAGCATTCAGCAGCGACCACTACGTCCTGCGCGTGAAGGTGACGCCGCCGCCGCCGCAGCTTCCGTGCGACGCGGTCACCGGCATGGACACCGCGACGGCGGGCACCCTGCCGTCGGTCGCCTCGCTGCCGACGAGCACGAAGGCGCTCATCCTGGTCGACCGGCAGCGGATGGTCGGGCTCTACGGGGCCACGCGCACCGACGCGCTCCTCAACGGCGGCACGGCGTCACCACTCAACCAGGTGGCCACGATGGCCAATGCGGCCGTGCTCCAGGTCGACGGCAGCACAACCGTCCAAAACGCGTACGTCGCCTGGGACCGGAACCCGTGCAACATCGAGAACGCCAACGCCGTCGTCCGCTCGATCAACGACCTCGTCGGCACCTACCGCGCGCGGCTGCCGAACCTCAAGTTCGTCGTCTTGCTCGGAACCGACCAGGTCGAGCCCTCGTGGCGGCAGCAGGACCTGTCCTCGAACGCGCCCGAGGTCGACGAGGCGAATGACCTCTCCTTCACGACGCGCGGGCTCACGAAGGGGAACGAGATCTACTCGACCGCCGGGCAGAACGCGATCCTGACCGACGGCGCGTACGGCCACTTCACGCCGACGAACTGGCTCGGGCACGACATCCCGATCCCGCAGATCAGCGTCTCGCGCGTGGTGGAGACGCCCGAGGACATCAACGGCCAGCTCTCGCAGTTCATGGGCGCGAACGGGACGCTCGGCCCCACGAGCGCGCTGATGACCGGCGACTCGTTCTTCTCCGACGGAGCCGCGGCGGCGAACGCCGCCCTGTCACGCCAGTTCCCGGCGCTGACGTCGAACAGAATCCTTCAGCCGACGCTCGCCGGCACGCCCCCTGCGGTGACAGGCTGGACGCACGCCGACCTCCTGTCGAGCTTCTTCAACGCCTCTTCGGTGCCGAGCATCGACGGGATCTGGGCGCACTACAGCCACTGGCTCGCTCAGCCGCCCTTCCTGCCGACGACGTTCTCGGCCACCGACTTCGGCTCGACCGCCGACGTCAACTCCGCGCACTCGCTCGCCGGGCGCCTGCTCTTCACCGTGGGCTGCCATGGCGGCCTGAACGTGCCCGACACGCTCCTGCGGCCGGACGCGCTGACGTCGTTCACTCCAGACGTTCAGCGGCGCTTCCTCGACTGGGCGCAGGCCTACGGGACGTCCAGGGCCGCCGTCTACGTCGCGAACAGCGGCTTCGGCTACGGCGACACCGACACGATCGACCTCTCCGAGCGGCTCTACGGCCACCTGGCGAGCAGCCTCAACTCCGGCGGCACGATCGGCGAGCAGTGGGTTCGCGCTCTGCACCAGTACTACTCGGAGCCGGCCAATTACGACGTCATCGACGAGAAGGTCATGATCGAGGCCAACATGTACGGCCTGCCCTTCTACACGTTCACGGGCACGCCGCAGAACCCGCCGCCGACCGTCACGCCGCCGGGCCACTCGGTCGTGAACGGCGTCGACACCGCGCACCTCCCGGCGGTCACGGGCTTCAACATCGGCCACTTCGACCCGGCGCACCCGCTTCTGTTCGTCGACCAGAACCACGCCGACGAGTCGACCTTCACCCAGAACGGCGCGCCGTGGACGATGGGGACCCTCTCGGTCTTCTACCGGCCCGAGCAGCCCGAGGCCGCGCGCGACGTGACCGTGCCCGGCACGGTCGCGCATGGCGCGTGGGTGTCGTCCCTCTCGACGTCCACGATCCCCGGTGTCACGCCGTACAAGCCGTTCCCGCTCGTGCGTTCGGCCGACGACCGGCCCGCGCGCGACTTCCCGAACATCTTCTTCCCGGCCTCGTTTGCGACGGTCAACCGTGACGTCACCTTCGGCGCCCAGCACGACACCGTGGTGGTCAACCTGGGCCGCTTCTTCCCGAACACCGACACCAGCGGGAACGTGACCGGAAATCAGGGCACGGAGCAGGTGGTCAACTCGATCGGCCTCGACATCGGGTACTCGACGTCGGGCGACTACACGCCGCCGTCGATCCTGCAGACGAATGCCGTCAACAACGGCGACGGCACTATCACGGCCTTCGTCCGCGTCGGCGACGCCTCCGGCCTGGCCCGGGTCGCGGCGCTCTACCACGACACGGGCAGCAATGTCTGGAATGTCCTCCAGCTCGATCACGCGAGCGGCGACCTCTGGAGCAAGACGTTCAGCGACCCGAACCCGATCCAGCTCGACTCGCAGGCCGAGGATCTGAACGGCAACGTCGCCTACAGCTTCAACAAGGCCGTCAACTTCCAGTCCGTCCCGGCTTCGTCGGTCACAGCGCCGCGGATCCTGATCGACAACCCGCTCCCCGCTAACAACTTCACGCTCAACCAGCAGGTTCCGGCCACGTTCTCCTGCTCGTCCGGCGCGGGCATCGCCGGCTGCAGCGGCGCCACCGACGGCGGGAGCTCCGTCCCGAGCGGCGGCCTGATCGACACGAGCAAGCCCGGCACGCACACGTTCACGGTCGCGGCTGAGGATCTCGCGGGCAACGCGGCCACGAGGAGCGTCACCTACACGGTCGCGTTCGTCTTCGGTGGCTTCCAGCAGCCGGTGGACAACCCCTCGACCCTCAACACTGCGAACGCCGGCAGCACGATCCCGCTCAAGTGGACGGCCCTCGACGCCGCCGGCAACAGGTACGCGAACATGAACGCGGTTCAGGCGGTCTCTTCGAAGCAGATCCGCTGTCCGAACGGGACCACCGATCCGGTGAATCCACCGGACTTGCCGATCGGGACGACCGGCGTCGCCGG
>Ga0136846_1218058_pt1 | contig 15245 bp, 12 predicted proteins | sample HopSoiMetagenom2_FD_96841 | JGI IMG/M metagenome (GOLD analysis project Ga0136846, IMG submission 96841) | Grasslands soil microbial communities from Hopland, California, USA - 2 Assembly 2016 (version 4) | ecosystem: Environmental > Terrestrial > Soil > Grasslands | place: USA: Hopland... | reverse complement strand
TATTTACTTTCCGGTTGTAGTCATCAACTGTCTCTATGCCTTCACAGGCACAGGAGCTACCAGCAACGCTGGTGCACAGATCCTGGTTCTTCTGGATAAAGCACAATTTAGGGCAAAGTTCAAAATTTTCAATCAGCTTGTTAAGCAGGTTATAGCCATCGAGCAGGGAATTACAGGTATAAATTGGGTCGCTGTATTTGCGGTATTTATCTACCGCGAGGCGCACGTAGCCACGCTGATCTTCAAATGAGTATAAGCAGTAGGCATTCTCAAATCGTTTTAGAGAGCGGTTGTATTTAGGCCACAGGCGTTTGATCTCGATAGCTTCCAAAACAAATGCGATCAATTCAGTACCGCAAACCTGGTAAGTTACCTGGTGTATATTACGTAAAAATTCCTGACGTTGCAATCCGGGGTTATTACCCGTAAAATGGCTGCTCACCCGCTTCTTCAGGCTTTTGGCCTTGCCTACATAGATCACTTTACCCTTTTGATCATGAAAGTAATATACGCCCGGCATATAAGGCAGCTGATCAAGGTCCTTTTTGGGAAGATTAGGAGGCAGTAGTTGTTCTTTTGATCCTTGCTTTAGCGCACCTTTGATATGCCCTTCAGTATCGCTATTCAGTAGCAAGGTAAATAGCTCCGCTGTGGCCTCCGCATCACCACCGGCGCGGTGACGGCTTTCATTATCAATACCCAGGTGTTTGCACAAGCGCCCGAGACTATAGGAAGGTAGTCCGGGTAATATTTTACGCCCTAAGCGTACAGTACACAGTTTATTACATTGCAGATCGTATCCGGCGGCGGCTAAATGATAACGTACAAATGAATAGTCGAAATTGACATTGTGCGCCACAAATATTTTGCCGTGGATAAGGTGGTAAATATCAGCAGCTACATCTTCAAACGGCGGGGCTTTTTGTACCATTTCATTAGTGATACCTGTTAACGCACTAATATAAACCGGGATGTCCCTAAGCGGGTTTACCAGCGACTGGAAACGTTTAACCACCTTTTTACCGTCATGTATACATATGGCAATTTCGGTAATACCATTAGCGCTGGCATGGCCCCCGGTGGTTTCGATATCGACAATTGCATACATGTTTCAAATGTAATACATTTTGCTAATTATTTTAGTGTTTTTTTGTTTTTAAGGAAGATTAAAAAATGCGTCATTGCGAGGTACGAAGCAATCTCTAAACTATACAGAGGGAACTTTTATGGTTGACCTACCTATGTAGAGATTGCTTCGTACCTCGCAATGACGCGTAGGGGAAAACAAAAAGCCCTGAAAGACGAATCTTTCAGGGTTTTTTGTTTTATATGTCTTTCAGTCCTTTGTCCTAAAGTTTAAAAGTTCCAAAGTCAAAAAAACTATTTCTTCTTAGGTTGAATCTGTTGTTGCTGGCGCATCATTTCTTCCATGCGAGCTCCAAAACCCGATTTCTTTTTCTTTTCTTCGGGCTTCTTTTTGTTTTCCTGGATCTGGGCATGGATCTTTTTATCATCAACCATGAATTTGATCAGGTATTGCTGTAAAAAGGTAAGCATGTTTGCCAGGAAGTAATAGTAGTTCAATCCTGATGGATAGCTGTTCAGGGTAGCCAGGAATATGATAGGCGTAATATAACCTATATATTTCATCTGACCGGTTGCGCCCGAGATCTGGTTGTTGAAATAAGTATATATCAATGTCGATATCGTCATCAATAAACACATTAAACTGATGTGATCACCAATTAGCGGGATATTAGGAAAGGTAACTACCGCATCATAAGTTGAAAGGTCATGCATCCATAAAAAGCTTTCGCCGCGCAGCTCAAATAAGCTTGGAAAAAAGCGGAAGAACGCGATCACTATCGGCATTTGTATGAGCAATGGTAAGCAACCACCCAATGGGTTTACACCGGCTTTTTTATAGAGCTTTAAATATTCCTGTTGTAAAAGGGTAGGGTTGTCTTCACCAACTTTAGCTTTGATTTCATCCATCTCTGGTTTCAATACACGCATTTTGGCCATCGACAGGTATGATTTGTAAGTAAGCGGTGATAAAACCAGCTTCAATACAATGGTCAGGGCTAAAATGATCAAACCATAGCTCCAATTAAACTGCTTCAGGAAGTTAAATACTGGCAATACAGCAAATTGGTTGATGTATTTTAGCGGTCCCCAACCCAGGTTAACCAACTTTTGCAGATCAGATCCCTGTGCTTTTAGGGTTGAATAACGGTTAGGGCCAAAGTAAAATTCCATGGGTACACTGCCATCAGCACTGCGTGCAATGGTCAGATCGGCTTTCATTTGTTTAACATCAGCAGTATCAGCTACATCGGTTGAAACTGCTAAATTTGAACGGCTGATGCCATTTTTAACGATCAACGCGTTTGAAAAGAAGTGTTGCTTAAAGGCAATCCAAGCCATTTTCTTATCGCTGATATCTTTTTGATCATCTTTATTTTCGCTCAGCCAATCATCATGGCCTTCAGTATTAAAATAATACACAGTTGAGTACTGACGTTCCTGCTTGATGTCTTTCTCCTGTTTGTGCAGGCTGGCTGCCCAGTTCAGGTTGATATTGCCACTGTTATTGATGATGCCATCAAGTCCGGTTGGCTTAATGGTTAAGCCCAGTTTATATCCGGTACCTTTTAAGCTGTATACATAATCAATATACTGGGTAGGGCTGTAGCTTAAACGTAAGGTAACCGAAGCTGAATCTTTTTCGGCAACTTTAAGCTCAGGGGCACTTGATGTAAAATAATAATTGTCGGTATTGATAGGTGTATTACCCGCGGTGAAGGTTAAACCAAAATGATTTTGATCGCCGCTAAAAAGTATAAGTGGCTTTTTATTAAACGTTTTGAAATTTTTCAACTCAACCGATGCAACTTTACCTCCGTGTGTGCTCAGTTTTACCAATAGTTCCTTATTCTCTAAGGTAATCACTTTTTCGCTGCCTACAGAGGCTGCTCCGAAAGGGCTTTTTAATAGGGCAGAGTCAACTGCGTGGGTTTTGCTGGTGTCTGTTTTAGCTGTTGTTGCCGCGGCAGTTTTTGCTTTAGCTAAACCCTTTCTTATAGAGTCTTGCTGCTGTACCAGTCGCTCTTTTTTAAGTTCGGCATCAGATGGCTTCAGAAAGTAAATTGAGCCAGCTATAATTGCCATGATCAGGAATAATCCTGTGAATGTATTTTTATCCATTATCTATTGTATCGAATGATCAGTTTTTTTATCAGTTATTGATCATCACTGTTAAATTTTCGTCTTTATTGTTCATGATCGATGCCTCCTTTGTACACTACATATTGCTTAGAGTTATCATCTGCAGGTATGTTACGATGGCTTAACTCAATTATAGTATATTCAAAACGCGTTCGGGCATTATAAATATCTGTACTTACTTCTTGCGGGCATAAGCCAGTGAAGCGGCGACAAAGTTAATAAAAAGTGGGTGTGGATTAGCAACTGTTGATTTTAATTCGGGATGAAATTGCGCGCCCACGAAAAAGGGGTGGTTTTTTAACTCCACAATCTCTACCAGGTCGTTCTCCGGATTGATACCAGATGGGGTTAGGCCAGCGGTTTCATATTGTTTAAGATACTCGTTATTAAACTCATAACGATGCCTGTGGCGTTCAGAAATTCGGGTTTTTCCGTATATGGTGGCGGCTTTACTACTCTTTTTTAATTCGCAGGCATAAGCGCCCAGGCGCATGGTACCGCCTTTAGCGGTGATGTTTTTCTGATCCTCCATCATGCCGATCACCGGGTACGGAGTTTCGGGGTTCATTTCGGTACTGTTGGCGTTTTCCAGCCCTAAAACATTACGGCCAAATTCCACAACCGCGCATTGCATGCCTAAACATATACCAAAGAAGGGAATATTATTTTCGCGTACATGGCGTATAGCCTGTATTTTACCTTCAAAACCACGCTCGCCAAAACCCGGGGCTACCAGTACACCATGCATGCCTTTTAATTTTTCAACAGCGTTTTCGGGTGTTAGTTGCTCCGATGGGATATATTCAACCCTCACTTTACACTCCATTTTGGCTCCAGCATGTATAAACGCTTCGGTGATAGATTTATATGCATCTGGGAGTTCTACATATTTACCTACCAAAGCGATGCGTACATCAGCAGTAGGGTTTTTTAAACGGCCCAGGAAATCTTTCCAGCTTTCCAGATCAGGTTCATTTTTATGGGCCAGTTTAAGTTTGGTTAGTACTGTTTTATCTAATTGCTCCTTCAGCATCAGCAAAGGCACGTCGTAAATAGTTGATGCGTCTATCGACTCAATAACGGCGTTAATATTCACATTACAGAACAAAGCTATTTTTTTACGGATATCATTGGAAAGCGGATGTTCGGTACGGCAAACCAATATATCGGGTTGAATACCATATTCCAACAACATTTTCACGGAGTGTTGGGTTGGTTTGGTTTTTAATTCACCTGCAGCTGCCAGGAAAGGCACTAATGTTAAATGGATAACCAAAGAGTTACCAGAGCCATTTTCCCATCTAAACTGGCGCACTGCCTCAATGTAAGGTAACGACTCGATATCGCCTACGGTACCACCCAACTCGGTGATCACGATATCGTACTCACCACTTTCACCCAATATGCGGAAGTTTCTTTTAATCTCATCAGTAATATGGGGCACAACCTGTACGGTCTTACCCAAAAAAGCGCCCTCACGTTCCTTATTGATCACATTTTGGTAAATACGACCTGTAGTAATGTTGTTTGCTTTGGAAGTAGGGGTATTTAAAAAGCGTTCATAATGGCCAAGGTCCAGATCTGTTTCGGCGCCATCTTCGGTCACATAGCACTCTCCGTGTTCATAAGGGTTTAATGTTCCCGGATCGATATTGATATAAGGATCAAATTTTTGGATAGTGACGCGATAACCGCGTGATTGAAGAAGTTTGGCTAAAGAGGCTGAGATAATACCTTTTCCTAACGACGAGGTAACGCCGCCCGTAACAAAAATATATTTAGTCATGATTTTGTGTAATGTGGTACCTTTTTTACATGGTACCAATTGTTTGTGTACGGGATACAAAAGTATGAAAAATTTTGGGTTTCGCCTTAATAATTATTGAATTATTGATTTAGTGAATTGGTGATTTAACAGGATGTATTTTCTGTTTACTGAATTATACAGTATGTGTATAATGATTTATCCGGGCGATATCTGCTGATTAATATCGATCGCTATTGCCTTTAAATCAATATGTTAAAATGTGTTAAAAGATGTTAAGGAATGTTAATGCTCATGGACTTTTGACCCTTTAACCCGAACTTGGTTTTCAGTTACATATGACAAAACTTTACAACCTTATTTATGATACGCTACAATAAGATCAACAACCTGTTTGGCTGGCTTTGCCTGGTGATAGCCTTTGCCACCTATGTTTTAACCCTGGAGCCATCCGTTAGCTTTTGGGATTGCGGCGAGTTTATTGCCTGCGCCTACCGCCTGCAGGTATCGCATCAACCAGGTTACCCGATGTTTGCCATGCTGGGTAAATTGTTCTCGTTACTATCCTTCGGCGATAATACCAAAGTGCCTTATTTTACCAACCTGGGTTCGGCGCTGGCCAGCGGGGCAACTATCATGTTTCTGTTCTGGACGATAACGGCCTTGGCTAAAAAGTTGCTGATTGCCAAAAACGAAGAAATTACCACATCACAAATGATTACCATCATGGGCGCTGGTTTGGTAGGAGCATTGGCCTTTACCTATACCGATACCTTCTGGTTTTCGGCGGTGGAAACTATTGTTTTCGCATTATCGTCATTATGTACCGCTGTTGTGTTTTGGGCGATACTGAAATGGGAAGCCCATGCCGATGAGCCCGGCGCCGATAAATGGATTGTAATGATTGCCTATATCATGGGCCTGTCCATCGGTATACATTTACTTAACCTGCTCACTATACCGGCTATTACCATGGTTTATTATTTCCGCAGGCATAAAAATCCTACTATAAAAAGCAGTATCGTGGTGTTTTTGATCAGTATTGTGATCCTTGGTCTGGTGCAATACGGTATCAGGGAATATACCATCAAAATAGCTGCTTATTCCGATCTGTTTTTTGTAAATACCCTGGGTTTGGGTTTTGGCAGCGGGGCGGCATTCGTGTTTGTAACTATCGTTGCGCTATTGATTATGGCTATCAGGTACAGCATCCGTCACAAAAAGCCGGCCCTGAACCTGGCGCTGGTTTGTGTGGTCTTTATCTATTTCGGTTATGGATCATTTATATATATCCCAATCCGGGCTACTGCCAACACCAATTTGAACAATACGCATCCTGATAACGCTTTTACGTTGAACAGTTATCTCAACAGGACGCAATATGGCGATAATCCTTTGTTATACGGCCCGCAGTTTGATGCCAAAGTTATTGACCAAAGCGAGGGCAGCGCTATGTACCGCAAGGGCCGTAACCGCTATGAAGTATCGGGCAAAAAGCAGAATTATGTGTTTGATCATAACACCATTATGCCCCGCATGCACAGCACCGAAGGCGACCAGGACTTTGCCCAGAACGTTCAATTCTACAAACAATGGCTTAACCTGCCCGATGGGCAAAGCCCGACTTTTGCGGATAATATGCGATGGATGCTCAGCTGGCAGATGTACCAGATGTACTGGCGCTATTTTTTGTGGAACTTCGTGGGCAGGTATAACGATCTTGACGGGCAAACCAGCACCGCATCTACCGACGGCAACTGGACATCGGGCCTGTTTGATGGTGCGCGTCATCTGCCTAAATCTATCACCACTTCAAATACTTATACGCCTTTATATGCACTGCCATTGATTATTGGAATACTGGGCATGGTTTATCATTTTAAACGCAGGAGGGGCGACGCCACGATAATTGGCCTGCTTTGGTTTTTTACCGGCCTGGCCATTGTATTATATGTTAACCAGGTTAATCTGCAGCCCCGTGAGCGCGATTACTCGTACGTGGGCTCCTTCTACGCTTTTGCTATTTGGGTAGGGCTGGGGGTACTGGCTATTAACGATCTTATACGCCGCAGGGTTAACGCCCACGGCGCTGCGCTGGCATCGGTGGCAACTTGTCTGTTGGTTGCCCCGATACTGCTGGCCCGGCAGGAGTGGAGAGCACATGACCGGTCGACCAAAATGATCCCGCATGATATGGCCTATAATTTCCTGATATCCTGTCCCAAAAACGCTATCCTGTTTACTTATGGCGATAATGACACTTACTCGCTTTGGTACGACCAGGAGGTGGAAGGTATCAGGCCAGATGTACGCATTGTATGTAATAGTTTGCTCGGGATGGACTGGTATATACACCAGATGGATAAGCCTATGAACCAATCGGCTCCTTTACCGTTAACCATGCCCTTTGAAAAATACAGGTTGGGCACACGCGATGTAATAGCGTATAATGATGCCAAAATAACCGGATCGGTAGATGTAAAAGATGTGTTTGATTTTATTACTTCGGATGATAACCGAACTAAGGTACAGTACCAGAACGGCGAAACCATGAACTATCTGCCCACCAAAAACTTTAAATTGAGCATCAACCCCGATGAAGTGCTGAAGAACGGTGTAATAACCGCACAGCAAAAAGATAAACTGACCACCGAGATGGAGTGGAAATATCCGGCTAATTATATTTTTAAAGATAACCTGGCCCTGATAGATATAGTTGCGCATAATAACTGGCGCAGGCCTATCTGCTTTAGTCTTGGCTTTGGTCCCGAAAGTATGGGCGGTTTGCATCCATATGCATACAAAGAGGGCTTTGTTTACCACCTGATACCGTTTAAGGCCGATACATCTATACAAAACCAGTTGAGTAAGGTAAATAGCCAGGTGATGTACAGTAATGTGATGACCAAGTTTAAATTCGGAAATTTTAAACACGCCAAGTATCTTGATCCGGTAGCAAAAACTGAATTTTATCCTTTTATGGAAACTACTTTCCATGATTTGGCACAGGGGCTTATCAAGGATGGCCGGAATGATCTGGCTCTGAATGTGCTGCATAAATTTGACCAGGAAATGCCGGATATCAACCCCAATATCGATTCGGCCCACCGCAAACTCATGCTGGCACAGGTGGCCTATAAGCTGAATGATAAAGAACTGGCTAACCGCTATGTAAAAGGTATTGATAGCTATTTGACGGATCAGCTGGCCTATAATTATACACTGCTGCAAAATAAGCCCGAAGCGCTGAATGCCAATGAAGTGCAGTTTCAGCTATATGTATTGAACGGACTGGCAGATACTACCAAAAACTACAAGGAAACAGCCCTGCATCAACAATACCAGGCACAACTGGATGATTATGGAAATAAGTTTGCGGCTTTACTGAACAGGCAGGAGTAATTATAGTCTAAAGCCTTTTGGCACGATGCTCCCGCGGGATACACTTCGCTAATCCCATGGGACGTGCTTAAAGCCTGCGGCTTAATTCAGCTGAAAACTGAAACCATATACCTAACGAGTTGGAAACTCGCCGGAGCGGGTAACAAATCAACCGTAAAATAAGATGGCTGCCTCAATGTGAGACAGCCATCTTTTGGTTAATTAGTTTTCACGCTGCACCTCGTGTTGCAAACAAATTACACCTGAGCTAAAAACATGCGTTTTCAGGAGTTTCAACGACTGTTTTTCTTTAATATTTTTAAATACCGGAATCCCCGCACCCAACAATACCGGATTGACGAAAAGCCAGCATTCATCGATCAGGTTTTCTGCCAAAAGGGTGTGCGCTGCGGTAGGACTTCCGAATAACAAGATATCTCCTGTTGTTTCCTCTTTTAATTTATGAAGAGCTGCAGCATAGTCCTTACTAATCACCGTTGTATTGGTGAATGTTGCCTGGTTCAGCGTGTTTGATAGTACTACTTTATGCGCGGTTTTGTACCAGGCGGCATGTACCCTGTCGTGTTTGCTTGCATCGGGCTGCTCTGCTGCTGTTGGCCAATAGCTTTCCATCATTTGAAAGGTTACCCTCCCATATAGTGCCGTATTGGTTTGCGCGATCCTTTCCTCAACGAAATCAAAAATCTCCTGATCTACATGGATCCAGTTCATTTCGCCTTTTGTACCGGCAGCAAAGCCATCGAGCGATGTATGCATGAATAATACTATCTTTCCCATATTGGTTTTTATTTTAATTAAAATGATTGCTTTGTATGTGATACAAATCTCAGGGAAATATAGGTAATAGAATAGGGAAAAACCGACAAATAACAGGGGTAATTACGACAAATACCGATTTGCTTATTTATCCGGATAAGCTGATAATATAAAAAAAGCCGTCTCGGGGACGGCTGCTCCTTTTTTAAATACTTGTGGTACTATTATATTGCTGAACCAGGTTCCTGATCCGTTTAAAGCTGAATTTATTTTCGGCGGTATACTGAGTGTAAACCGCATTGTTATCGCTGATCAAAGTAGTAAACTCTCCCTTGCGCTGCTTTTTTGATTTAGTCATAAATACATCATCAGTTTTTAAGGGGCGGGCAATATCCGAGCCTTTGGCAACATACCACTTGGTAACTTGAGTAACAGTGTTATTTACATAAACATCGGTAGTTTCTTCGTACAAACTTATTTTCCCGGTCTCCAGAACAAGCAGGAACTCAGGCTTTGTTTTTCCCTCTTTGATAACAGCGCGGTATAGGGTATTCTTTTTGCTGATATAGTATTCTTTGATCTCTTCAGGTTTGATTTTTATAGCCTGGCTATTGGCGCTTGTTTTGTAATTGCCATAGCCGCAGGTTATTAAGGGGATCTTGATGGTACAAGGTATCGAATCACCCTTGGTAGTGATCACATAGTCCTGGGCTTGTGCTTTCACACCAAAGGTAAATAAGGCAGCAGCTATGTAGGTGATTACTTTTTTTAATAGAGGCTTCATAGTGGTGTGAGGTTAATGTAAAGGCAAAGTTATTACATGTTTAACCCCATAGTGTTATATGAATGCCATATTTTAATCAAACGATTAATCGTAAGGCGTTCGAAAAAAGCGGGGGTGTCATTCTGAGCTCTGTCGAAGGATTGAGCGCAGAGGCCTGCCCACCATGCTTCGACGAGCTGCATGACACCCTTTTTAGATAAAAGTTTATTAGATAAAAGTTTAATTGATGAGCTATGATTTTTCCGTGGGGAGGGAATGTAAGATTCGGAATTAGTAAGGGGGATAATTAAAACTTCAATCTCAACAGATCTTCCGGTACATCCACCGCGTAGGTTTCCAGCTCGGTTTCGGCAACTTTAATACGGTAGCCGTTCTCTATCCAGCGGAGCTGCTCCAGACTTTCGGCTTTTTCCAGTGACGACACTGGTAGTTTGGTGATCCGCTGTAATACATCGGCCCTGTAGCCATATATGCCAATGTGTTTAAAGAACGTATAAAACTCCAGCCAGTTTTCGGGCTCCTCTCCGCGAATATGCGGGAGGGCTGAGCGTGAAAAATAAACGGCTTCAGATAACTTGTTTACTACCACTTTAGGCGAATTGTTATTGAATAACTCCTCTTCGGTTTTGATCCTTTTAATGAGGGTAGCCAGTTGAGTCTTTTTATCAATAAAGCAAGTTGCCAGTTTACCGATCTGTTCGGGATCGATAAAGGGTTCGTCGCCTTGTATGTTGACGATCACATCGTGCTCCGGGTGCAGCAGGGCTACCTCAGCGCACCGATCAGTCCCACTTTGATGGGTGTCGGCCGTCATCACGGCAACGCCGCCAAAGGCCTGTACGTGGTTAAATATGCGGTCGTCATCGGTAGCTACAACCACTTCGTTCAGACTGCTGCACTTTTTGGCCTGCTCATATACCCGCTGTATCATGCTTTTACCGCCAATATCAACCAATGGCTTGCCCGGAAACCGGGAAGACGCGTAACGGGCGGGGATGATGCCGAGAGTTTTCATTTTTTAGGTTATAGGTTTTACGTAATACGTTGTACGTTTTACCTATTGATTATTTTTATACTTGAACTACTAAAAACGTATCACGTAAAACGTCGAACGTCCTTAAAACAGCCCATTAATTTCGCGCTCGATGAGCTGAACAATGGTAGCCATGTCTTCGGTGTTATTGGCAAAGTCAAGATTGTCTTTATCCAATATCAATAGTTTACCCAGCTTGTAGTTTTTTATCCATTTGTCGTACTTCTCATTCAGTTTGGAAAGATAATCCAAACGGATACCTATTTCATATTCCCGGCCGCGGCGTTGTATGTTGCTGACCAGGGTAGGTACTGATGCTTTGAGGTAAACCAGCAGATCTGGTGGTTTAATAAACTCGGTGATATTATCAAAGATGGATTGGTAGTTTTCGTAATCGCGACTGGTCATCAGACCCATATCATGCAGGTTTTCGGCAAAAATATAGGCATCCTCATAAATGGTACGATCCTGCAGAATATTGCGCCCGCTTTTTTGTATATCCACAATCTGGCGGTAACGGCTGTTCAGGAAATAGATCTGGAGATTAAAGCTCCAGCGTTTCATGTCGCTGTAAAAATCTTCGAGGTATGGATTGTTGTCAACGGCTTCAAACAGCGGTTCCCATCCATAGTTCCGGGCCAGCATTTCGGTGAGGGTAGTTTTGCCCGCTCCTATGTTTCCTACAATAGCTATGTGCATACGTTGGGTTTTAGTTCATGGATAATAGTTCATAGATCATAGTAGTAGCAGAAAAATAGCTTTGAACATTTATTCTTCACCAAAATCTAGTCCCTAAAAATACACTATGAACAATGAACTATCAACAATGAACTTATTAAAATTTCCTGAAACCTATAATTTCCCTTACCTCACGTATGGTTTTTGAAGCGCTTTCGCGGGCTTTATCGGCACCGTGCTGGGCCACTTTACTCAGGTAAGCGGCATCGCTGGCAATAGCATTGATACGATCGCGGATAGGGGCGGTGGCTGTGATCATATCTTCGGCCAGCTGTTTTTTCAGATCACCGTAACGGATGCTGCAGGTATTGTACAGGTTATCGAAATGAGCCAGTGTATCTGCCGACGAAACTACTTTCATCAGATCGAATAAATTCTGGATCTCTTGTGGTTTGGTTTGGTTTTCAACGGTTGGGCCCGCATCCGTCACCGCGCGCATTACCTTTTTGCGGATGGCTTCGGGTGTATCACCCAGGAAAATGGCATTGCCTTCACCTTCTGATTTGCCCATTTTTCCTTTACCGTCAAGCCCCGGAATTTTTACCAGGTTATCGCTGTAGCTAAAAGCATACGGTTCGGGGAAATAATCGTGGTTGTATAACCTGTTAAAACGGTTGCCAAAAGTGCGGGCCATTTCCAGGTGTTGTTCCTGATCTTTACCAACAGGTACTTTGGTTGCTTTATGAATAATGATATCGGCTGCCATCAATACCGGATAGGTAAGTAGTCCGGCATTTACATTATCGGGATTAGCACGCACCTTATCCTTAAAGGAAGTTGCGCGTTCCAGCTCGCCCAGGTAGGCGTTCATGTTGAGGTACAGGTATAATTCGGCAATCTCAGGTACGTCTGATTGTACATAGATAGTAGCCTTATCCGGATCAATGCCCGCTGCCAGGTACTCTACCAAAACCTGCTTTACGTTGGTGTGCAGGTCGGCAGGGGTAGGGTGCGTAGTTAAGGAGTGCAGGTCGGCGATAAAAAAAAAGCAGTTATATTCCGACTGCATTTTTATAAAATTTTGCAGCGCTCCATAGTAATTTCCTAAGTGCAGATTTCCGGTTGAACGGATGCCACTAACAACAGTTTCCATAGGCTGCGAAAGTAAGGAATTTTTCTATTTTTGGTGGAGATGAATATGATATTGAACGGTGTTGATATTTAACATAACAGTTTAGCCTGTGGCGATTGAGTATTTTTTCTAATTTTGGTCGCCATGAAATTAGCATTGAAAAGGATTCACACTTATTTTTACAGGTATAGTGTAGGGTTTTTTTTTATACTTTTCTGGCCGTTGTTGTTCCTGCTCTCCAAAAGGCCGAAACTTTACCGGTACATTAATAAGCTGCGGCAATTTATCGCCTTTATCAGCTCGGCATTCTCGGGCATATTTTATCGGGCTACCTTCGAAGCACCTATTGACTGGAGCCGTACGTATGTCATCTGTCCTAATCATACCTCCAATCTTGACGTATCCGCCATCAGTGTGCATTTGCTTAATAACCATTGTTATATGGCCAAGGAGGAACTCCGGAGTCATTTTATATTGAACTTCTTTTTTAACACTATTGATATCACCGTTAACCGCGAAAGTAAAATGTCGTCTTTCCGGGCGTTTAAAAAAGCAGCCGAAAAATTAAATGAAGGAGTAAGTATGGTGATATTTCCCGAAGGTACTATCCCCGATGTTTATCCACCTGCCTTACACGCGTTTAAGAATGGCCCCTTCAGGCTGGCTATTGAAATGAAGGTTCCTATTATTCCGATCAGCTGCCCCGATACCTGGAAGGTACTTTGGGATACCGGTTTAGAATTTGGCAGCAGACCCGGAATTTGTGATATATTTGTACATAAACCCATTGAAACGGCCCACCTAACTTTAGATGATGCCGACGCGCTTCGAGATGAGGTTCACGCTATTATTAAACAAAAATTGCAACAGGCATGACCATTGATAAAGAAACAGTTGAAAAAGTTGCCCACCTGGCCCGTTTGGAACTCAGCGAAACAGAAAAACAGGAAATGATTAAGGATATGAGCAAGATCCTCGACTTTATGGCAAAACTGAATGAACTGGATACAACAGGTGTTGAACCCCTGGTTTACATGACCGGCGATGTCAATGTGTTGCGCGATGATGTGGTAAAACAACAGATAACCCATCAGGAAGCGCTTGAAAACGCCCCAAAACATGATGAGAACTACTTCCTGGTTGCTAAAGTGATTGAGAAATAAGTCAAAAGTCGAAATTAAAAGTCAAAACCCGTTCATTGCACTTTTGAACTTTGGCTTTTTAATTTTGAATTATTGTAACTTCACAGGCATATCTTAGTCAAAACCAAAAATATTATATGGAGCCATTGAATACTGACAAGCCATTAATAACCATTAAAGATATCGGGCGTAAGTACGTGATTGGTGCCGAGGTGATCCACGCGCTGAAGTCGGTTACCCTTAATATCAATAAAGGCGAGTTTGTAGCATTGATGGGCCCTTCAGGTTCGGGAAAATCCACCCTGATGAATATCCTGGGTTGCCTCGATACCCCTTCAAAAGGCGAGTATATTCTGAACGGTATCAACGTAAGCCACATGACCGATAACGAGCTGGCTGAGGTGCGTAACTCCGAGATTGGTTTCGTTTTCCAGACGTTTAACTTATTGCCCCGTAATACCGCCCTTGATAATGTGGCCCTGCCGTTGATTTATGCCGGGGTTAACAAAGAAAACCGTACAGAACGTGCTACCAACGCACTTAAAAATGTAGGTTTGGGTAATCGTATTGATCATAAGCCTAATGAATTATCGGGTGGTCAGCGGCAGCGTGTAGCCGTAGCCCGTGCATTGATCAACAATCCATCCATTATTTTGGCCGATGAGCCTACGGGTAACCTTGATACCAAAACATCCATCGAGATTATGGGCCTGATAGAAGATATCCACGCCAAAGGCAATACCATCATCTTAGTAACGCACGAAGAAGATATAGCTCTGCATGCACACCGCATTGTACGCATGCGCGATGGTTTGATAGAGAAGGATTACGCCAATACAGAGATCCAAACCGTAAACCGCAAGGTAGAGGAGGTGTAGAAAGGGACATGTCCATTAGAGTCAGGAATCAAGAAAATCCAATCATCCGTGAAACATTTACAAACTGGAAGCTTTTACGGACAAACCAATCAAACTATCTGTTTAAAAGGGATTACTTTAACAGATACCGAATACACCCATGATAAGGTAGATTGGCACTATCACGAAAATGCCTACTTCACTTTTATATTAGCCGGCCATGTTATTGAAGGCAACAAGAAAGAAATTTACAATTGCTCGGCAGGTAGTTTGCTGTTTCATAACTGGCAAGATCCACATTACAATATAAAACCCAAAGGCTTTACGCGTGGTTTCCACATCGAACTACAAAAAAACTGGTTTGATGGGTTTAATCTTTCTCAGGATAAAATTCAGGGCAGTTTCACCATCAATGACCCAGATGTTAAATTTTTGTTATACAGGCTCTTTAAAGAATCAAAAATTGAC
>Ga0136846_1211796_pt1 | contig 15249 bp, 16 predicted proteins | sample HopSoiMetagenom2_FD_96841 | JGI IMG/M metagenome (GOLD analysis project Ga0136846, IMG submission 96841) | Grasslands soil microbial communities from Hopland, California, USA - 2 Assembly 2016 (version 4) | ecosystem: Environmental > Terrestrial > Soil > Grasslands | place: USA: Hopland... | reverse complement strand
GGAGGCGGGCGGCGCCGGGGCGCGTTCGCACCTCAGCCACCGTTGGTGGCCTCGAAGCGGAACGTCGTCTGGCCGTGGTCGTCACCGAAGACGAGGACCTTGTCCGGCGGGACCCGGAAGACGACCGCGCCGCCACCACCGCGCGCACCCTGGTCGCTGACCTCGAAGAACCTGCCGTCGCGGGCCTCGAAGACCCAGTCGCCGGCGTACTTGGTGCGCCACTCCTCGGCCAGCTCCTGCAACAGGGACGGGTCGGACACGCGGGTGGCCACGCCTTCCACCGCGATGTCCTTCCCGTTGCTCCAGCCGCCCGCGCCGAGTGGACCGGCGGTCACGACCACGTGCGGGTCGTGCTCGAGGTTGCGCATCTTCTGCTCGGCGTCGCCGGTGCAGAAGTAGAACGCGCCGTCGCGCCAGGCGCCGCAGACGGGGACGGCGTGCGGCCGGCCGTCACGCCGGACGGTGACGAGCCAGTAGAGCTGCGCGTCGGTGAGCCGCTGGTCGACGTCCTCCCAGGCGGGAGCAGTGGCCGACGGGTCGCCGTAGTCGGGGGAGATCGTGCCGGATGTCATGTCGGCACAGACCCGCGGAACGCCCGCTACTCATCGGTGTGCGAGAGGCTGGGCCCCGTGCGGTTCACCGAGCGGGAGCTGACCGTGGCGCTGGAGGGCGCGGCCAAGGGCGTGCTGACGGCGCAGGACAAGAGCGTGCGCAAGGGCCGGCGCACGGCGGACGAGGCATGGGACGAGCTCACCAGGTACCAGCGGTTCCAGCTCCTCGACGGGCTCGGCGACCAGCTGCTGCCGGTCCTGGTGGGGCTGCCGGACGTCGAGGTGGCGCCGGGCACCCGGCCGACGTTCACCGACCAGCAGGTGACCGCGGCCGTCGAGGAACGGCTCGGTGACGGCGTACGCGGGATCAAGCGACGCGTGCTGCTCCAGGCCCGCGTGTCCCTGGTCAAGCTCGCCCTGGAGAACCTGCCCCCACGCGCCGACCCGGACGCCTTGATCGTGCCCGACCACCTGTGACCTATCCCCCGAGGGCGGCGTCCACGACCAACTTGGCTTCGCCCTGGACCTCTTCGAGGTGCTCGGGGCCCTGGAACGACTCGGCGTAGATCTTGTAGACGTCCTCGGTGCCGGAGGGCCGGGCGGCGAACCAGGCGGACTCGGTGACCACCTTGAGGCCGCCGATCCTCGCGTGGTTCCCGGGGGCCTCGGTCAGCTTGGCGGTGATCGGCTCGCCGGCCAGCTCGGTGGCGGTGACGTCGTCAGCGGCCAGCTCGGCCAGCTTGGCCTTCTGCTCGCGCGTGGCGGGGGCGTCGATCCGGGCGTACGCCGGGTCGCCGTGCTGCGCGACCAGGTCGGCGTAGTGCTGGCTCGGTGACCGGCCGGTCCTGGCGAGGATCTCGGAGGCGAGCAGGGCCAGGATGATCCCGTCCTTGTCGGTGGTCCACGTCGTACCGTCCATCCGCAGGAACGACGCACCGGCGGACTCCTCGCCGCCGAAGCCGAAAGACCCGTCGATCAGCCCCGGCACGAACCACTTGAACCCGACCGGCACCTCGACCATCGGCTTCCCCAGCGCCGCCGCGACCCGGTCGATCATCGAGCTCGACACCAGGGTCTTGCCGATCTGCGCACCCGACGGCCAGCCCGGCCGGCCGCCGCCGAAGAGGTACTGGATCGCGACGGCCAGGTAGTGGTTGGGGTTCAGCAGCCCGGCGTCCGGCGTCACGATCCCGTGCCGGTCGGAGTCGGCGTCGTTGCCGGTCGCGATCTGGTACTTGTCCTTCTCGGCCACCAGAGACGCCATCGCGGACGGCGACGAGCAGTCCATCCGGATCTTCCCGTCCCAGTCGAGCGTCATGAACCGCCAGGTGGCGTCGACCAGCGGGTTCACCACGGTGAGGTCGAGATCGTGCCGGGTGGCGATCTCGGCCCAGTAGTCCACCGAGGCACCGCCCAGCGGGTCGGCGCCGATCCGGATGCCCGCCTCCTTGACCGCCGCCAGGTCCACCACTGCGGGTAGGTCGTCGACGTAGGTGCCCATGAAGTCGTAGGAGCTGGCGGCGGCTCGCGCCTTCGCGAACGGGGTGCGGCGCACGCCGTCCAGGCCGACCCCGATCAGCTCGTTGGCGCGCGCGGCGATCACCGAGGTGGCGTCGCTGTCCGCGGGTCCACCGTGCGGCGGGTTGTACTTGAAGCCGCCGTCCGACGGCGGGTTGTGCGAGGGCGTCACCACGATCCCGTCGGCCAGCCCGCCCTGCCCGCTCGAGAGGGCCTTGCCCCGGTTGGCGCGGATGATCGCGTGCGAGACTGCGGGCGTCGGCGTGTAGCGGTCCTTGCTGTCCACCAGCACGGTCACGTCGTTGGCGGCGAGCACCTCGAGCGCGGTGACCCAGGCCGGTTCCGAGAGCCCATGGGTGTCGCGGCCGATGAACAGCGGCCCGTCGTACCCCTGCTGCTTGCGGTAGTCACAGATCGCCTGGGTGGTGGCCAGGATGTGCCACTCGTTGAAGGCGGTGTCCAGCGATGAGCCTCGATGCCCGCTGGTGCCGAACACCACCTGCTGGTCGGCCACACCGGGGTCGGGGAGCTGCGTGTAGTACGCCGTCACGAGGTGCGGCAGGTCCACCAGGTCCTGCGGTTGGGCGGGCTGTCCTGCGCGAGGGTCGGCCATGGAGCCATCATGCCGTCGGGTCCAACCAGTCGCCCAGCGCGGTCGCGAGCGGGACCGGGGCGTCGTATTGCACGAGATGACCGGCGCCCGCCACCTCGCTCAGCACCGCGCCGGGCACGAGACCGGCGAGTCGGCGGCCGGTCTCGAGCGGGATCCAGGTGTCCTCGGCGCCCCAGAGGATCCGGACGGGGAGGTCGAGCTCGCTGAGCCGCCGCTCGTTCTCCTCGAGGAGCACGACGTCGTAGTCCTCGATCTGCCGGTAGAACGCGGGCTGCCCCTCGCCGGTCCACGGCTCGACCAGTGCGTCCAGCTCCTCGGCGGGCAGACCGCGATACGTCGCGTTCCCGACGTAGGCACGCACGATCGCCTCGTGGACGTAGCCGGGCAGCTGCGCCAGCAGCCCGGGGTGGTCCTGGACGAACCGGAAGAACGGCGACCCGCTGGGAGGGATGGCGACCACGTCGACCAGGAAGAGCGACGCGAGCTGCGCGCCCTCCTCCAGGTGGGCACGGAGCGAGACCAGTCCGCCGAGGTCGTGGGCCACCACCTGCGGCCGGTGCAGCCCCCAGTGGTCGAGGAGAGCGCGGAGCGCTCGCGCGTGGACACCGGCGTGGACCTCGTGCCGCGGATCCTTCGAGGACCGGCCGTACCCGGGCAGGTCCCACAGGTGCACCGTGAACCGGGCTGCGAGGGCCTCGGCGAACGGCGCCCACACCCGGGCGGAGAACGGGGTCCCGTGGCAGAACACGACCGGCGGGCCCGCACCGGCACGGGCCCAGGCGATCCGGCGTTCCTCCCACTCGAAGGTCTCGGTCAGCTCCACGTCCCGATCATGCCTGGGCCGGGAGGCTAGCCCGATCCGGCGCGGCGCGCGGCCGAACCCGCCACCTTCGTCCGAACCCGGCTCGCAACGCTGGACCAGCACCCCAGAGTGCCCGCGAACCCACCCGAGGATCGTGCCTCGTCGGGTCTCATCTCCCCCATGGCCCTGCTCGACCTCGCTGTGTCCGCACCTCTGCCGCGGCCGTCGGTGACCGTCGAGCAGGGTCAGTCCAGCGTTGCGGCGGCACCCACGCACCTGGCCCTGGTCAGCGTCCTTCGCCGTCTCGGCGCGAACCTCCTGGTCGCCTGCGTGGTGCCGGCCGCGGTCTTCTACACGCTGTTCGTCTCGTTCGGGATCTGGCCGGCCATCCTCTCCACCCTGGCCTGGTCGTACGGCGCGATCTCGCTCCGGGCGGTGACCCGGCGCCGGGCCTCGGGACTCCTGTTCCTCACCGCCGGGGTGCTCAGTGTGCGCACGGTGGTCGCCCTGCTTTCGCACAGCACCTTCGTCTAGTTCCTGCAGCCGGTGCTGGTCGATGCACTGATCGGGACCACGTTCCTCGTCTCCGCGTTCACCGCCCGGCCGATGGTCGCCCGGCTGGCCGGCGACTTCTACCCGCTCACCGAGGAGCTGCACGCGCGGCCCGCGCTGCAACGGCTGTTCCGGCGGCTGACCCTGCTGTGGGCGCTCGCCCTGCTGGCGAAGGCGACGGCCATGTTCACGCTGTTGCAGACCCAGCCGCTGGCGACGTTCGTGCTGGTCAAGAGCGTCGCCGTACCCCTCACCAACGCGACCTGCATCGGGCTCACCGTCGTCGCCGCCACCGCGGTGGCGCGACGCGAAGGAATGCTCCCGAGGCGGACCGCAATACTGCGCCCATGGCTCTTGAGGACTTCCCGCGCCACCAGCTGACCTTCGGACCGAGTCCGGTCCACCCGTTGCCGCGGCTGAGCGCCCACCTCGGCGGCGCTCAGGTCTGGGCCAAGCGCGAGGACTGCAGCTCCGGACTGGCCTACGGCGGCAACAAGACCCGCAAGCTGGAGTACCTCGTGCCGGAGGCACTCGCCCGGGGCGCGGACACACTCGTGTCGATCGGCGGCCACCAGTCCAACCACACCCGCCAGGTCGCGGCGGTGGCGGCGCACCTGGGGATGAAGTGCGTCCTGGTGCAGGAGAACTGGGTGCCCGACTGGACCGACCCGCTCAGCACCCAGGTCGGCAACATCCTGCTCAGCCGGGTCATGGGCGCCGAGGTTCGCCTGGACCCGGCCGGCTTCGACATCGGCTTCCGCGACTCGTGGCGGCAGGCTCTCGAGGACGTCGAGAAGGCCGGCGGTACGCCGTACGCCATCCCCGCCGGCGCGTCCGACCACCCGCTCGGCGGGCTCGGCTTCGCCGGGTGGGCCTTCGAGGTGGCCCGGCAGGAGGAGGAGCTCGGCGTCTTCTTCGACACGATCGTCGTCTGCACGGTGACCGGCTCGACGCACGCCGGGATGATCGCCGGGTTCGCGGCGCTCGAGGAGGCCGGCGGCCGGCCGCGGCGGGTGCTCGGCATCGACGCCTCGGCGACCCTCGACCAGACCCGCGACCAGGTGGCGCGGATCGCCCGGAACACCGCCGAGCTGATCGGCCTGCGCCGGGAGCTGCGCGACGACGAGATCACGGTGCTCGAGGGCTGGGCCGGCGAGAAGTACGGAATCCCGGTGCAGTCCACCCTCGACGCGATCCGGCTCACCGGCCAGGTCGAGGGCGTCATCCTCGACACCGTCTACGAGGGCAAGTCGATGGCCGGCCTGGTCGACCTGGTCCGCACCGGCGACATCCCGCACGACTCCACCGTGCTGTACGCGCACCTGGGCGGGCAGCCGGCGCTCAACGCCTACGCGTCGCTCTTCCCCGACAGCGAGCGGGTCGACCCGCTCCGGTAGGGCTCCAGCAACTCAGTGTCCAGCCCACTACCTGAGCGCTGTGACCCTGAGGCGGTGGGCTGGACACTGAGTTGCTGCTGGCCCCAGAGTGCCGCCCGTGGGTCTTGTCGTGGGGCTGGCGCTGCTGGCGCTCGGGTGGTTCGCCGTCGGACCGTGGGTCTTCGCACTGCTGCTGGTGGCACTGCTCGTGCCGGTGACCAGGCGGCGGTTGCGCCCGAACCGCTGGGCCCTCGGCGGCGTCCTCGCGCTGGTGGTCGCGGCCACGGTGACGGTGGTGCTGCTCCCCGACGGTCGGCTCCCGATCCCGCCCGGAGGCGGGCTGCTGGTGACCTCGTCGTACGACGGTCACGCCGTCGAGCCCCAGCCGATCGCCCTGGACGTGCCGCAGCAACCCGGGCTGGCCCCGAACGGCCGCAGCAGCATGCACGACGACTCCTGGGCCACGCACAGCTACCAGGGTCCCGGTCCGCTGGGGAAGGCCCCCGAGGTGACGACGTCGTGGTACGGCCTCGAGGAGTGCGCGACCCTCGCCTTCGACCCGGACGGGCGGCTGGTCGCACTGTGCGGCAACCGCAGTGGTCCGGTGATGCACGTGCTCGACCCCGAGACGATGCGCCCGTTGAAGACCCTCGACCTGCCCGACCGCAAGAAGTCCGACAAGAAGCCGTGGGAGGACCTCTGCGGCGGTGCGTACTTCTACCTCGACGCGCAGGGCCGGGCCGTGGTCGCGACCACCGACCGGCAGGTGTGGACGGTCGACAGCCGCGACCTCCAGGTGCTCGACAAGGTCGACCTCGGCGACGTCGTACCCGACGACGACTGCCTGGTCGCGCTGCTGCCCGACTGGGACGGCAACACCTGGTACGTCACGCAGGACGGCCGGGTCGGCGTGGCCGGAGGGGCACAGCGGACCGGCGACCCGACCCGCTCGGCCGCTCCATTGTCTCTGGGAGGTGAGATCGCCAACTCGATCGCCGCCGACGACACCGGCGTCTACCTGGTCACCACCGAAGCGCTGGTGAAGGTGGCCCTGGCCGAGCACCGGCAGCCGGCCGTGGTGTGGCAGACGACGTACGACAGCGGCACCCGTAAGAAGCCGGGGCAGCTCAGCGCCGGGAGCGGTACGACGCCGACCGTCCTCCCGAGCGGCCTCGTGGCGATCACCGACAACGCCGACCCGCAGATGCACGTGCAGTTCTACGACAGCCGCGACGGCCACCTGGTCTGCCAGGCGCCGGTGTTCGGCAAGGGCGAGAGCGCGAGCGACAACTCGCTGGTGGCCGTGGGCGACGCCAGCGTGGTCGTCGAGAACAACTACGGCTACCAGGCGCCGTGGACCACCCTGGTCGGCCGCGCCACCGCCGGCGGTCTGGCCCGCGTCGACGCCGACCCGGACACCGGCGAGTGCACCGTCGGCTGGCAGTCCGACGAGATCGCGCCCTCCTCGGTGGCCAAGGTCTCTTTGGCCACTGGGCTGGTCTACGCCTACACGATGAGGCCGTCGTGGTGGGGCGTCACCGCGTGGTACCTCACCGCCATCGACGCCCGCACCGGTCAGACGGCGTTCTCGGTCCGCACCGGCACCGGGACTCTCTTCAACAACCACTACAGCGCGGTGACGCTGGGGTCCGACGGGTCGGCGTACGTCGCCACCCTCGGCGGCATGGTCCGCGTGCGGGACCAGGACTAGCGCCAGGAGCTACGAGCCCAGCGAGCCCGGGTCGTCCGGCACGTCGACGGCGTGCTCGCGCAGCGCCTCGATCGGGACGACGGTCAGGACGGCGGCGTTCGTCGAGGCCAGCACCACCGGGGCAGCCCTGCCGTCCTCGTGGGCGCGGGCCCAGTTGCGCGCCGTCACGCACCAACGGTCGCCGGGGACCAGCCCCGGGAAGGAGAAGGCCGGCATCGGCGTGCTCAGGTCGTTGCCGATCGACCGCTGGTGCTCGAGGAACTCGGCGGTGACCACGGCGCAGATGGTGTGGCCGCCGCGGTCCTCGGGACCGGTGGCGCAGCACCCGTCGCGGAAGAACCCGGTCATCGGCTCGGTACCGCAGGGCTCGAGCTCGCCGCCCAGGACGTTGCGTTCGGTCACGTGTCGAGCATCGCACTGCCGGGGACGAGTCCGGACCCGGCGGGACGCCCGGGGGCTGACCGCGGAACGTGCGGGACAGGAGCCTCGAGGCATGACCACCATCGCACCGGCCACCGCGCCGGCCACTCCTCGCACCCACGACGCGCGCCGCTCCTGGCAGCTCCTGCTGGCGGTCGTCGCTTCCCGTTCGTGTCCGCCGCGCTGTTCAGGCTGCCGAGGGACGAGCTCGACCTGCCGCCGACCCGTGGCTGACCGCGCGGTATGACTGGGTCGTGGTCCTTCTCCGTCCCGCCACTCCGGAGGACGCTCTCCGGGTCGCGGAGGTCTGGCGGACCGCCTGGCACGACGGGCACCGCGGTCACGTGCCCGAGGCGCTGATCGAGGCCCGCGACCCGGCGTACTTCCGGACCCGCGCCCACGAGCTCACGGACCAGGTCACCGTGGCCGCGGACGGGGAGCAGCTCCTCGGGGTGCTCATCGTCAAGGACGACGAGCTGGTGCAGCTGATGGTGACCGCCGCGGCTCGGGGCCGAGGGGTGGGCGGCCTCCTCCTCGCCGAGGCCGAGCGCCAGGTCACCGAGGCGGGGTACGACGAGATCTGGCTGGCCGTCGTCCCGGGCAACACGACGGCCCGGCGGTTCTACGAGGGCAACGGCTGGGTCGACCGGGGCGAGGAGACCTACAGCGCGGTTGCCCTGGGCGGAGAGCCCGTCCCTGTGCCCGTCCTGCGCTACGTCAAGGGGCTGGCGCCGCTCAGGGGTAGCTGATCCCAGTCGCCTCCTCGCTGAGCTCCCAGAGCCGATGCTGGGCGTCGGCGTCCCGGGAGAGCCCGGTCGAGGTCACCACCTGCGCGTGGCCCTGCAGCTCACCCAGGCCGCCCGGGCCGACGTACGTCGCGCCGGGCAGGTCCGCGGTCGCCGCCATCAGCACCGGCCAGGCGCCGTGCGCGGCCGGCTGCGAGACCGCCTTGACGCTCGCGTCGAGGATCGTCGCCAGTCCGCCCCTGGAGCGGCCGTACTGGCCGTTGGCCGCGAGGTGGGTGCCGGCGAAGCCGGGATGGGCGGCCAGGGCCTTGAGCGGCAGCTCCTTGGCGCGGGCGCGGCGGTCGAGCTCGTAGGTGAACAGCAGGTTGGCCAGCTTGGTCTGTCCGTAGACCTGCCACTTCGCGTAGCGGCCTCCGTGCGCGCGCGGGTCGCCGAGCGGGGCGCGCCGGGCGATGCGGTGCATGTTCGACGACACCGTGACGACCCGGGCGTCCTTGCTGGCCAGGAGCTGCGGCAGCAGCAGCCCGGTGAGCAGGAACGGGCCGAAGTGGTTGGTCGCCAGCTGCAGGTCGAGCCCGTCGGTCGTGAGCCGGCGCGGCGTGCCCATCACGCCGGCGTTGTTGACCAGCACTCCGATGGGGCCGTACGCCGTCGCCGTCTCCGCCGCGCGGCGAACCGAGCCCAGGTCGGCGAGGTCCACCTCGAGGAGCTCCAGCTCGGCGGCCGGCACCTCGGCGCGGATGGTCTCGCCCGTCTCGCGCAGCCGTTCCGGCGTCCGTCCGGCCAGCACCACCCGCGCGCCGCGGCGGACCAGCTCCAGGGCGGTGTGGTGGCCGAGCCCGCCCAGCGTCGTGCCGGTGACCACCGCGGTGCGTCCGGCCTGGTCCGGGATGTCGGCGAGCTGCCAGGCGTCGACCCTCACGCAACCCTCACGGGGTGATGGCGAGACTCGCGAGCACCTGCTCGCCGAGAGCCTGGTCGCCGGCCACGGTGACCCGTCCGGGTTCGGCCGCGCAACGACCGCCGGCCAGCCGAATGAACGACTCGCGGTCCATGTGCAACGTCGCCGTCGGCGCGGCCGGCGCGGGCACCCGCCGCCCGCGGCCGTTCTCGTCGATCTCGAACGCGAACGGCTCGCTGCCCGCCATGTCCAGGACCAGGCTGGTCCCGGTGGGTGCGCCGACCTTCTTGCCGAGGACGAACCCCAGGCTCTCGGCGAGGTAGTCCGCCGTGTGCCGGGCCGGCTCGGAGTTCATGTGGCCGGGCCGGCCGACCGCGCGGCGTACGTCCTGCTCGTGCATCCACACGTCGAGCGGCCGGTTGCGCAGCAGGGTCCGCCAGGTCCACGGGACGCCGCCGAAGATCACCTCGGGTTTTGCGTCGCCGTCCGTGGGCGGGTCGGTGAGCAGGGCGGTGTGCCGCTTGGTGGTCACCTCACGGATCTCGTTGATGAGCGAGTCCGCGCTCGCGTCGCGCCGGTTGACCACGCCGATCTCGGTGTACATGCCCATCAGGCCGGTCACGTGCGGTGGCTGGCCGATATCGGCGGCCTCCTCCGGGCTACCGGCCAGGATGCCCTCGAGGTGAGCGGTGTGGGCGGCGCAGGCCCGCACGTCCCAGCCGGCCAGGTCGGTGGGCGTGGCCCACTCCTTCTCCGGCACCTCCTCGAGCAGATCGAGGAAGTCGTTCACCGCCTGCCACCAGATCGCGACGTACGCTGCCAGCTCCTCGCGATCGTCACTCCCCGTGCTCTCGTCCATGCGCCCACCGTAGCCATCGGGGGTCGGGGCAGACTTGGGCGGTGACCGCACGCGTCCGCGCCCCCGAGCTCCGCGGGCGGGGCTGGCTGAACACCGGCGGTAAGGCGTACTCGATGGCCGAGCTGCGCGGCCGTTTCGTCCTGCTCGACTTCTGGACGTTCTGCTGCGTCAACTGCCTGCACGTGATCGACGAGCTGCGGCCGGTGGAGGAGAAGTACGCCGACGAGCTGGTCGTGGTCGGTGTGCACTCGCCGAAGTTCGTGCACGAGGCCGACCCGGAGGCGTTGAAAGCCGCCGTGGAGCGGTACGGGGTGGACCACCCGGTGCTCGACGACCCCGAGCTGATCACCTGGCAGGCCTACACCGCCCGGGCCTGGCCCACGCTGGTGCTGGTCGACCCGGAGGGGTACGTCGTCGCGCAGTACGCCGGTGAAGGGCATGCACACGCGATCGACCGGCTCCTGGCCGGCCTGGTCGAGGAGCACCGGGCCAAGGGCACGCTGCAGCCCGGTGACTCGCCGTACGTGCCGCCGCCGGTCGAGCCCACCACGCTGAGGTTCCCGGCCGACGCCGCGCCGCTCGCGGACGGCCACGTGCTGGTCGCCGACGCGGGTCACGACCGGGTCGTCGAGCTGGACGAGAGCGGCGCGGTGGTCAGGGAGTGGCGCGGGTTCCACGAGCCGAACGGTCTGTGCGTCGTGGGGAGCACGGCGTACGTCGCCGACACGGCCCACCACCAGCTCAAGGCCATCGACCTGGAGTCGGGCGACGTGACGGTGCTGGCAGGCACCGGTGAGCAGTGGATGCAGGGCGACTCCACCGACCGGCTCAGCAGTCCCTGGGCGGTGGCGTGGTGGCGCGACCGGGTGTGGATCGCGATGGCGGGCATCCACCAGCTCTGGACCTTCGACCCGGCCTCCGGTGCGGTCGAGGTCGCGGCGGGCACCACCAACGAGGGGCTGGTCGACGGCCCGCTGGAGGAGGCGTGGTTCGCGCAGCCGTCCGGCCTGGCCGTGGCGGGTGACCGGCTGTGGCTGGCGGACTCCGAGACCTCCTCGCTGCGCTACGTCGAGGACGGGCACGTGCAGACCGCGGTGGGACAGGGCCTGTTCGACTTCGGCTTCCGCGACGGCCCGGCCGACCAGGCGCTGTTCCAGCACCCGCTGGGCGTCACCGTGCTCCCCGACGGCAGCGTCGCGATCGGCGACACCTACAACGGCGCGGTCCGCCGCTACGACCCGGCCACCGGCGAGGTCACCACCCTGGCCAGCGGCCTGGCCGAACCCTCAGCGGCGTACGTCGACCCGTCGGCGGGCACCGCCGAGCTGGTCGTGGTCGAGTCCGCCGCCCACCAGCTCACCCGGGTCCCCCTCGGCCACGTCTCGCGCACCGAGGGGTTCAGCCACACCACCCAGCGGCCGGTGACCGAGGTCGCCGAGACGCTGAGCCTCGAGATCGCGTTCACCCCGCCGCCCGGGCAGAAGGTCGACGACCGGTTCGGACCGCCGTCCCAGCTCGTCGTGGAGGCCACGCCTTCCGCCCTGCTGCGCAAGGGCGAGGGCCGGGGCACCGAGCTGACCCGCACGCTCGTCCTCGACCCGGAGGTCGGCGAGGGCGTCCTGCACGTGGCTGCGCGAGCGGCGTCCTGCGACATCGCAGGAGAGAACGCCGCCTGCCACATCCACCAGCAGGACTGGGGTGTCCCGATCCGGATCGCGGCCGGATCCGACCACGTGCTCAGGCTGCCGCTGGGCGGATCGGAGTGAGGTGGGATTCGTCTGCGGCTTGACCTGTCGTTCTCTGCTCACGGCTGCAGACGAATCGCGAAGCAGGGAGGCCCATCAGCCCAGGGCGAGCATCAGCGCGATGCCGAGCATGGTCAGCCCGATCAGCACGTCGAGGACCTGCCAGGCGCGCGGCAGCGCCAGCAGCGGTGACGCGAACCGGGCGCCGAAGCCCAGCCCCGAGAACCACAGCACCGACCCCAACGTCGCGCCCGCCGCGAACCACCAGCGCCAGGGGTGCCCGTGGGTGTTGGCGATCGAGCCGAGCAGCAGCACCGTGTCGAGGTAGACGTGGGGGTTCAGCCAGGTGAGCGCGGTCGCCCGGCCCACCGCCGATCGCAGGGACAGGGGCTCGGGTGCGGCCGCGCTCAGGGCCGACGTACGCCGGACGCGGAGCAGCGTGGTGACGCCGTACCATGTCAGGAAGGCCACGCCGAGCCAGCGCACGACGTCGATCACCCAGGCGGCCTGCCGGACCACCGTGCCGATACCGGCCACGCCGGCCACGATCAGGACCAGGTCCGAGACCGCACAGATCGCCACGACCGGCGCGACGTGCTCTCGGGCCAGCCCCTGCCGCAGCACGAAGGCGTTCTGTGCGCCTATCGCGACTATCAGCGAGAGACCGGTCAGCAGGCCGGCCACCGCGGAGTCGAGCACGCCGACCACGCTAGGTCGGCCACACGATGAAGGCCAGCGCAACTTCATGACGATTCATTAGCATCGCTTCATGCCCTACAACACCGCCGCGGTGGAGGCCCTGGTGGCCATCGTCGACCACGGCACCTTCGACGCCGCCGCCCGCGCGCTCCACGTGACTCCGAGTGCGGTCAGCCAGCGGGTCCGGGCCCTCGAGCGCGAGGTCGGACAGGTCGTCGTACGCCGCGGCGCCCCGTGCGTCCCGACCGAGGCCGGCGCCGCCCTCGTCCGGCTGGGCCGCCAGACCCGCCTGCTCGACGACGAGGCGCGCGCGGCGCTGCAGGAGCACGTGGGGCGGGTCGAGGTGACCGTTGCGGTGAACGCCGACTCGTTGGCCACGTGGTTCCGCGACGTCCTGGCCGAGGTGGCGGGCTCGACGGACCTGACCCTCCACCTGGTGGTCGAGGACCAGGCGTACTCGGCGGAGCTGCTGCGCAGCGGTGAGGCACTGGCCGCCGTGACCAGCGACCCGCGCCCGGTCCAGGGGTGCCGGTCCGAGCACCTCGGCTTCCTGCGCTACCGCCCGGCCGCCACCCCCGCGCTCGCCGAGCGGTGGCGGAGCGGTCGGGGAAGCGACTGGCAGCGGATGCCGGTGGTCGTCTTCAACGCCAAGGACGACCTCCAACACGACCTGCTCCGCGACCGCGGCGTCACCGCGCCCGACGTCGTCCACCTGGTCCCCACCAGCGCCGACTTCCACGAGGCGGTCCGCCTCGGCCTGGGGTGGGGAATGCTCCCGGAGCCGCAGCTCCTGCCCGACCTCGATGCCGGCCGGCTGGTCACCCTCGGCGGCCGCGCCCACCAGGACGTGCACCTGCACTGGCAACGCTGGCGGATCGACTCCGCCGCACTGCGATCGCTGACCGATGGCGTACGCCGGGCAGCCTCCGCCGGCCTGCGCCGATAGTCCAGACCTTCCCGACACCGCCTGCGCCGAGAGCGCGTCGGGAACGTAGGGGACCATCCCGGCCGGCAAACGATCCGGTCACGGACCTGCAACGGGCCTGTCCGGGCCGGAGCCTTGGCCCTAGGTTCCACAGGATGCGGACCCGCGCGCTGCTCGTCGCAGCGGTGCTGACGTTTCTGACTCTCGCTGGTTGCGGTGGGGCCGACAGCGAGCGCGACTCGCCTCCGACGGGTCCGGTGTCCAGCCCATCGGCCGCCGGCGAACCTGAGCCGCTGCCGCTCGGCAAGTCCGAGCTCGCGCTGTCGCCGAACGTGCAGTACGTGTCGCCGGAGGGGTTCGCTCCGGCGGTGTCGTTCCAGGCCTTCGCGGACGGCTGGGTGAGCACGCACCGGAGCGCAGACGCCTTCGACGTCAGCCGGCCACTCCCCGCCGGCGATGGGCCGCTGGAGGTCATCGCCTTCATCGTGCCGCCGGAGGGCACGGGGAAGGAGGCCCTGGCGGCCATCGCCCAGCGGGCCGACCAGGCGGGCGCGACCGTGGCCCGCAAGGGTGAGTTCGTCGTCACCGGCGGCGACGGTCCGCTCATCGTCAGCCGCGACCAGGGCATCGCGCTGGACGCGGTTCCCGATGGCACCACCAGGGTCGAGACCACGGACCCGGCTCAGGGACCGGTGCTGAGGGTGCTCTGGGTGCCGGACGCGGCGAACCTGGCGGCGGCCGACGACGCCGCCAACGTGGTCACCTCGACGATCCAGGTGAGCTGAAACGCCCCGCCGGCGAACCGGCGGGGCGTCCCCCTCGCAGAGGGCTCCTGGTCCGGCTCGGGTCCCTAGAAGGCGTCCTCGGACAGCTCCATCAGAGATAGGTCGGTGGCCTGGGCGATGGCGAGCTCGGCACTGATCCTGGGCAGGTTGTGCTGGGCGAAGAACTGGGCCGCGGCGACCTTGCCCTCGTAGAAGGCCTGGTCCTTCGCCCCGACCGACCCGGCGTCACCGCCGAGCTTCTCGAGCGCGACCTCGGCCTGGCGCAGGAGCAGCCACGCGCAGACCACGTCACCGAGCACCATCAGCAGCCGGGTGGTGTTGAGCCCGACTTTGTAGATGTTTCGCAGGTCTCCGGTCTCGGACGACGGGTCGACTGACATCAGGTCGTCGATCAGGTGGCCGACCAGCGCGTTGGCGTCCTCGAGAGCCTGGGCCAGCAGGCTGCGCTCCACCTTCAGCCGACCGTTGCCGGCCTCGCTGTCGATGAAGGCCTGGATCTGACCGGCCAGGTGACCGAGGGCCGCGCCCTGGTCCTTGACGATCTTGCGGAAGAAGAAGTCCTGGCCCTGGATCGCCGTGGTGCCCTCGTAGAGGGTGTCGATCTTGGCGTCCCGGACGTACTGCTCGAGCGGGTACTCCTGCAGGAACCCGGAACCGCCGAAGGTCTGCAGCGACTCGGTGCCGAGCAGCACCCACGAGCGCTCCGAGCCGTAGCCCTTGACGATCGGGAGCAGCAGGTCGTTGACCGCCGAGGCGAGCCTGGCGTCGTCCGGGCCCATCGCGTCACCGTGCTCGAAGCCCTGCAGCTTGTCCTGCCAGGTCGCGGTGTAGAGCACCAGCGCCCGCATCGCCTCGGCGAACGACTTCTGCACCATGAGCGAGCGGCGTACGTCGGGGTGGTGGCTGATCGTGACCCGCGGCGCGGTCTTGTCGCCGGACCGGGTCAGGTCGGCGCCCTGGATGCGGGACTTCGCGTAGTCGAGCGCGTTGAGGTAGCCGGTCGACAGTGTGGCGATGGCCTTGGTGCCGACCATCATCCGGGCGTT
>Ga0136846_1236292_pt1 | contig 15250 bp, 10 predicted proteins | sample HopSoiMetagenom2_FD_96841 | JGI IMG/M metagenome (GOLD analysis project Ga0136846, IMG submission 96841) | Grasslands soil microbial communities from Hopland, California, USA - 2 Assembly 2016 (version 4) | ecosystem: Environmental > Terrestrial > Soil > Grasslands | place: USA: Hopland... | reverse complement strand
ATGGTGATCACTGAAGGAACGGGTCGGCCGGCATTCAAGGATATGCCATTCATGGTTGCTGGAAAAACAGGTACTGCGCATGTGGCTGATGGTAATATCAAATACAATGACATGGTGTACCAGGCATCCTTTGTAGGATACTTTCCCGCCAATGATCCGCAATACTCCTGTATTGTAGTGGTACGCACAAGACCTCATGCTGCCTTGCACTATGGTGGACAGATTGCAGCGCCAGTATTCAGGGAAGTGGCTACCAAGTTATACGCGATGTACGTGGATCAGAAGATGCCGGCTATGTATGCCTCCCATAAAGACAGTTCTTCTTATTTCTATGCAGGCTATACATCGGATATAAAAAATGTATATGGAACACTGAAGATGCAATATGCTGATTCAGCCGCGAAAGGAGAGTGGAGTAATGTATATGCATCCAATTACCAGCCGGTGATCAAGACCAGTGCTGTTAACGATAAAGTAATGCCGAATGTGCGGGGAATGGGTTTGAGAGATGCATTATATCTGCTGGAAACAATTGGGGTGAAAGTAAATGTGAAAGGAAAAGGAAAAGTTATGGCTCAGTCAATAGCACCCGGTACGGCCCTGCAGAAAGGAATATCGGTATTGCTGGAGCTGAGTTAGATCCATAAAAAGAATATTGACAACGTGTTATTGCGCGATGTACTATATAAGGTGGCCATCAGGTCTGTAGCCGGTAGCACTGACACGGAAGTTAAAGATATCCAGATTGATTCCCGGAAGGTAAAACAAGGTGGTTTGTTTATCGCGGTGAGAGGAACGGGAACAGATGGTCATCAGTTCATTGATAAAGCGTTGGAAAATGGTGCTTCGGTTGTTGTCTGCGAAACAATACCAGTTCCCGGTAACTATCGGGATGGGGCCACTCACAATACGAATAATCCCGATGACTATCGGGAGGTCGTGTATGTGCAGGTAGAGAACAGTGCAGCAGCTTCTGGTTATATCGCCCATAATTTTTTCGGACAGCCAACAGAGAAAATAAAACTGGTGGGTGTAACGGGAACGAACGGGAAGACCACCATTGCCACATTATTATATAAGCTCTTTACATCATTGGGATATTCCTGTGGATTGATCAGTACAGTGCAGAACATGATTGGGGAAAAGGTACTGGAGGCTACGCATACAACACCGGATGCAGTAAGCCTGAACCGGTTGTTGGGCCAGATGGCAGATGAAGGAGTTACACATGCCTTCATGGAAGTGAGTTCGCATGCCATTCACCAGCACCGGATTGCCGGTTTGCAATTCACAGGAGGATTGTTTAGCAATATCACGCATGATCACCTGGATTATCACAAAACATTTGATGAGTATATCCGGGTAAAGAAGTCCTTCTTCGATTCATTGCCTTCAACCGCATTTGCGCTTAGCAATGCAGATGACAAGAGAGGAATGGTGATGTTGCAGAATACCCAGGCCAGAAAATATTTATACAGCCTCAAAACGATGGCTGAATATAAAGGAAAGATCATTGAAAATAGTTTGTCGGGTTTGATCATGATTGTGAACGACCAGGAGGTTCATTTCCGGTTGATCGGTGAGTTCAACGCCTACAATCTGCTGGCAGTTTTTGGAGCTGCCATGTGCATGAAGGAAGACAGGCACGAGGTATTAAGATGCCTCAGTGTGCTAACGGGAGCAGAGGGAAGGTTTGAATACATGATATCGCCAAAGGATAAAGTGATCGCCATCGTGGATTATGCGCATACTCCTGATGCTTTATTGAATGTGTTGGCCACGATCAAAAAACTGAAGAAAGGATTTGAACAGGTAATAACGGTGGTAGGGTGTGGTGGTGACAGGGATAAGACCAAGCGACCGGTGATGGCGGAAGTAGCGGTGGAGTATAGTGATAGAGTGATACTCACCAGTGATAACCCCAGGAGTGAAGATCCGGCAGAGATCATTCACGATATGGAAAAAGGAATACCGGTGGCGGCCAAAAGAAAATATCTGGCGATTGTTGATCGGAAGGAAGCTATCAAAACCGCTATCAGTTTGGCAAAACCTGAAGACATACTGTTAATAGCAGGAAAGGGACATGAGAAGTATCAGGATATTAAAGGTGTAAAGCACCATTTTGATGATAAAGAAGTAGTGACGGCGATGTTTGAAGAGTTGTCCCGATAGTTATCGGGATGGGGATCAGGATGGAAAGGTGACATAAATAAGATTGAATAATTCCGATAGCTATCGGGATAAAAAGATTACTCGGACGGTAATTCAATAAAAACCAAAGGCCAGATGCTTTTTCATTTATTTGAATGGTTTAAGCAGCAGAACATTAAGTTCCCGGGAAGTGCATTGTTTACATTCATCACTTTCCGGGTACTACTGGCCATGTTATTGGCACTGGTCATTTCCATGTTATATGGAAGAAGGGTGATCTGGTTCCTGAGAAAAAAGCAGGTGGGAGAGAGTGTACGTGACCTGGGGCTGGCAGGCGAACAAAGCAAAAAAGGTACGCCTACCATGGGAGGTCTGATTATCATCCTTGCTATTCTTATTCCAACGTTGTTACTGGCAAACCTGACTACAGTTTATATCATATTAATGGTGATTGCCACTATTTGGCTGGGAATTATTGGATTTGTAGATGATTATTTAAAACTGAGAGCAAAGAAAATAGCGCAGGAGCAGGGCATCGCTTATAAGAAAGGCGATAAGGATGGGTTGGCAGGCTGGTTTAAGATATTAGGTCAGGTAGGAATTGGTATTACAGTTGGATCGGTACTTTATTTTAATAGCAATGTAAAGATCTGGCGTGAATTCATCGGTAAACCAACACCGGCAGATACAACAGTATTTGCAAAAACAGTGAATGGCAAAACCAAATATTTCACTGAATCCAAGGTGCCCATTACAACCATTCCTTTTGTAAAGAACCATGAGTTCAATTATTCCAAGTTATTACCAGCCGGATTAAGAAATTATACATGGCTGCTCTATATCCTGGTGGTGATCATTATCATCACGGCTGTTTCGAATGGATCCAATATAACCGATGGCCTTGATGGGTTATGTACGGGAACCTCAGCATTGATAGGAGTCTTGCTCGGCATATTCGCCTATGCCAGCGGTAATCTTGTCTTTCCGGATTATCTAACCATGATGGATATCCCGAACCTGTGTGAGCTGTCAATATTTATTGCGGCCATGATCGGGGCCTGTATTGGATTCTTATGGTTCAATTCCTATCCTGCACAGGTATTTATGGGAGATACCGGAAGTCTAACGCTGGGAGGGATTATTGCAGCTATTGCCATCATAGTACATAAAGAGTTATTAATACCAATATTCTGCGGGGTGTTCCTAGTTGAAAATGTGAGTGTGATCCTGCAGGTAAGCTATTTTAAATACACGAAGAAAAAGTATGGTGCCGGCAGAAGGATTTTTTTAATGAGTCCCCTGCATCACCATTATCAGAAGAAAGGATATCATGAGGCCAAGATTGTGACGCGTTTCTGGATCGTAACTGTATTGTGCGTAGTGCTCAGTATTGTTACGCTAAAGCTGCGATAGAAGACCAAAACTAACTGGGAAAAACCAAGCCATCGTTCCGCCCCCCTTTGAGTAACCATCCGATCCTAATTTATTGTGGTGCATTACCAATCCTAATGCTTTTGAAGAACCATTTTTTCCGTACGGCGAATTGCGAACCAGGCATCGCCCACTGAATCCGACCCGCTAGAGAGAAGGAGGGTTTATTGAAAACATGAAGAAGCGTTTAGTCATATTAGGCGGAGGAGAAAGCGGCGTAGGCGCTGCACTCCTTGCACAGAAAGCAGGATATGATGTATCCGTTTCCGACGAAAGTTCTTTGAAGGATAATTATCGAAATGATCTCAGGCAGGCACATATTTCATTTAAAGAAAATGGCCATGACCTTGATAAGGTAATGGCGGCTGATGAAATAATGAAAAGTCCGGGTATTCCTGAAAAAAATGAAACAGTCAGGCAGATCAGGAAAGCGGGCATTCCAATTATCAGTGAAATAGAGTTGGCCTTCCGGTACAAAGGAGACAGTAAGATCATCGCCATTACCGGCAGCAATGGAAAGACCACTACCACCGCATTGACCTGGCATATTATGAAGAAAGGAGGAGTAGATGCGGCACTTGTAGGGAATATTGGTTATTCATTTGCGCGGCAGGTAGCCGAGGATCCTAAACCAGTGTATGTGGCCGAGATCAGCAGTTTTCAGCTGGATGATATACATGCTTTCAGACCTGAGATTGCCATTCTTACCAATATCACGGAAGACCACCTTGACCGGTATGAGTATCAGTTCGAAAATTACATCAGAAGCAAATTTCGCATTGCCATGAATCAGCGGCCGGAAGATCATTTTATTTATTGTGCCGATGATCAGGTAACAATGCAATTCATTAATCAGCCGAAAAAGATCGGCTTCAATATTCAATCAAAGCAACTGCCATTCACTATGAAATCAGAACCTAAAAACGGAGCATTTATTAAAGACGGGGACATGTACGTAAGAACGGGCGAAGAGTTCACCAGCATGAGCGTGTACGACTTTGCACTGAAGGGTAAGCATAATCAATATAACACCATGGCAGCCTGTGTAGCAGCGGACATAATGGACATCCGCAAAGAAAAGATAAGAGAGGCGGTACAGGATTTCAAAAACCTGGAGCATCGCATGGAACCAGTAGCAACAGTTCGCGGTGTGGAATTCATTAATGATAGCAAGGCTACCAATGTGAATTCAACCTGGTATGCGCTGGAAAGTATGACCAGGCCCACCATCCTTATACTGGGTGGAGTGGACAAAGGCAATGATTATTCACTGATCACAGAACTGGTAAAGGAAAAAGTGAGAGCTATTATTTGTCTCGGGACTGATAACCGGAAAATACATGAAGCTTTTGGAAATATTGTAAGCCCTATAGTAAACACAGGCAGCGCCTATGAAGCCGTACATGCTGCCTATCATTTTTCAACAAAAGGAGATGTTGTATTGCTGAGCCCGGCCTGCGCCAGCTTTGACCTGTTCAAAAATTATGAAGACAGAGGTAACCAGTTCAAGCAGGCTGTAAGGGAATTATGATCCCCTTTTTGAAAATCGAGAATAAAGGTTAGTAACCTAATTGATCCAAATCTTGAAAACTTGTACCCTATTTAAACTTTTTGGCGAAAGCCGGAATTAGAATTTAAAATGAAAATGGAAGCAACCAGAGACATACGGTTTGGGAGTTTGGGCAACGGGTTCAATACCCGTAATATCCTCAGTAAAACAAAGGGGGATAAAGTGATATGGGCACTGGTAGTGCTGCTGACACTGGTTTCCCTGCTCGCAGTATACAGCGCAACCAATTCCCTGGCCTATAAAAATTTCAGGGGGAATACTGAAGTATACCTGTTCAAGCAGATTGTCTTTATTGTGGGAGGTATCCTGGTGATCTATTTTGCTCATCTGGTCAACTATACTATTTATTCCCGGATCGCCAGCATTTTGTTCCTGCTGGCCATACCATTATTAATATATACACTGTTTTTTGGTGTGAGTATGAATGAAGGAAGCCGATGGATCAAATTACCATTGATCAATCTGACCATGCAAACTTCTGACCTGGCCAAGCTGGCGTTGTTCATGTACCTGGCAAGACTGTTAAGCAGGAAACAGGATGTGATCAAGGATTTTAAGAAAGGGTTCCTCCCGGTGATGTTGCCGGTGGTAATCATTTGCCTGTTGATCGCTCCGGCAAATTTGTCAACAGCATTATTGCTTGGAGCAAGCTGCCTGATGCTTTTATTTATCGGACGTGCAAGGCCGAAACATATATTATTGGTTGCAGGACTGGCCTTGATACCAATCATAGCGCTGGTAACTGCTGCGGTTATTCAGCATAAGTCGGGAGATGACGAAGTTACCTTATCAAAGAAAGCATCCACCGGAATTTTTACACGTGTAAATACATGGGTAGGGAGGGTAGAGAATTTTATATACGGAAGCAAGGAGGCAGATGATGATGCGATGTACCAGGTGAATCAGGCCAAGATTGCAATTTCAAAAGGAGGTCTTATAGGAGTTGGGCCAGGTAATAGCACAACACGGGACTATTTACCACAGGCCTATAATGATTTCATATTTGCCATCATCATAGAAGAGTATGGGTTTTTAGGTGGGATGTTCATTGTCTTTATCTATCTGGTATTTCTTTACAGGTGCATCCGCATATTTAGAAGATGTCCCTATGCCTTTGGAGCATTCCTGGCGTTAGGACTGAGTTTTACGCTGGCGATACAGGCAATTGTGAATATGGCAGTAACAGTTAATCTGTTTCCGGTTACGGGTGTAACGCTTCCACTGGTGAGCATGGGAGGAACGAGTTTCATATTTACCTGTCTTTCCATTGGAATCATTTTAAGTGTGGCAAGGAATGTGGAACAGTCGGAAGGAAATGAACCAGCAGCAGTGAGCACTCAATAATATAAATTTGAGCAAACGAATAATAATAGCAGGAGGCGGAACAGGCGGCCATATTTTCCCGGCAATAGCAATTGCCAATGCGTTGAAGGATATCGATAAGAACACAGAAATATTATTTATAGGTGCAAAGGGTAAAATGGAAATGGAGAAGGTTCCCCAGGCTGGATATAAGATTGAAGGATTGGATATAGCAGGATTCAACAGAAGCTCTTTGATAAAAAATATTGGGTTGCCCTTCAAGCTCATCAGGAGTTTTTTGCAGGTCAGAAAAATATTTGCGGCATTCAAACCCGATGCAGCCATTGGCGTCGGCGGATATTCATCCTTTCCTGTTTTGCGATTTGCGCAATCAGCAAAGATCCCAACATTCATCCATGAGTCGAACTCCTTTGCGGGCAAGAGCAATATTATGCTGGGAAAGAAGGCAACGAAGATTTTTGTGGCCAGTGATGGAATGGAAAAATTCTTTCCAGCGGCAAAAATCAGCCTGTCCGGTAACCCGGTGAGAGCTGCAATTGTACAGGCAGGTGTTACCAAGGCGGAAGGGGTGCGGTTCTTTTCTCTGGATGAAACAAAAAAGACATTGCTGGTTGTAGGTGGAAGCCTTGGAGCAAAAACTATCAATGAAGCAATTGATAAGGATCTGGAAAAAGTGCTCGATGCAGGATTACAATTGATCTGGCAAACTGGTAAGCCCTATGCCGAAAAAGGAAAAGAAAGAGCAAAAGGGAAAAATGGAGTATTTGTGAACGATTTCATTTCGCAAATGGAATATGCCTACTCTGCGGCGGATGTGGTAGTGGCAAGAGCAGGCGCCATGACTGTTGCTGAGCTCTGCGTGGTGAAGAAGCCTGTAATCTTTGTTCCTTATCCCTATGCTGCGGAAGATCACCAGACGGTGAATGCCAAACAGCTGGTGAGCAAAAATGCAGCTTTGATGGTGTCAGATAGTGAAGCGAAAGAAAAACTGGTGCCTATGATCATTGAGCTGGCAAGAAATGATATCAAAAAAAACGAACTGAAAAATAATATCGGAAAGTTAGCTATTACAGATGCGGCCGTTAAAGTGGCCAGGGAAATAGTAGCCAACCTTAAATGATCAGATCGATTGAATTGTGAATGAACAGTGAACTACCGATAAAAAGATTTTTTCCCGATGCTCCATCAGGAGCAGGAGGTAAACGAGCCAATACTGTCCTTATGAATACCCCCTTCGGGGGGCTTGAAAACATCCGGGAGATCTATTTTATCGGAATCGGTGGTATAGGAATGAGTGCGTTGGCCAGATACTTTCATTCTATAGGCGTGAAGGTCAGTGGGTATGACAAAACACCAACGCAACTGACAAAGGAAATGGAAACAAGTGGTATCAGTATCCATTATGAAGAGAATGTTGATCTGATACCTCGCAAGGCAGACCTGGTGGTGTATACACCAGCAGTGCCGAAGGATCACAGGGAATTGCTGTTCTATCAGCAGCAGCAATACAAAGTAGTGAAGAGAAGTGATGTATTACAGCTGGTAACGGAAAGTTCTTTTAATATCTGTATAGCAGGCACGCACGGAAAGACCACTACCACGACAATGACAGGACATATCCTGCGGCATAGTGGATTTGGTGGAACCGCTTTTCTGGGAGGTATATCCAGTAATTATGGAACCAATTTCTGGACGGTGCCCTCCTACGCTAAAGCTACGGCGGGCGAAGCTGAGGAAAAGGAACAGCCCTCCTACGCTAAAGCTACGGCGGGCAAGGAGGTGTGTATTGTGGAGGCGGATGAATATGATAGAAGTTTTTTGAAATTATTCCCAGATATCGCGGTGATCAGTGCAATGGACCCGGATCATTTGGATATCTATGGTACGGCAGAAGCATTTGAGCAGGGTTTTATTGATTTCAGTAAAAATATTAGACCAGGCGGATTGCTGATCCATAAGTCAGGTTTGAAAAGAAGCAGCGATTTGAAGGGAGATCGGAAATTAAGCTATAGCCTGGACAATAAAACTGCTGACGCATATGCAGTCAATGTAATGATGATGAATGGAAGCTATGAGTTTGATGTGCAGCTGCCAGGTAACAGGATTGAAAAGATAGTACTGAATATGGGTGGCCTCCATAATATAGAAAATGCGGTGGCAGCTATAACGGTCGCAAGTTCTTTAGGGATTGGAAATGAAAAGATCAGGGAAGCAGTGGCAAGTTTCAAAGGGGTGAAGCGAAGATTTGAGTATATCATCAAAAAAGATAAACTGATTTTTATTGATGATTATGCCCATCACCCGGAAGAATTAAAAGCATTGCTGACGGGGGCTAAAACATTGTTCAGCCCCAAAAAATGCACGGTGATCTTTCAACCCCACCTGTATACGCGTACCAGGGACCAGGCGGATGGGTTTGGAGAGGTGCTAAGCCTGGCAGATGAGGTGATCCTTTTACCCATTTATCCTGCAAGGGAATTGCCAATAAGCGGGGTAGAAAGTGAAATGATCATAAAAAGGATGAAGCATAAAAGAGCCAGCGTGATGACTAAAGAACGGCTGATGGAATGGATAAAGAATGAATTTAGTCAAAACGCAGATAAAGTGAATGGTGAAGTATTGATCACAGCCGGGGCAGGAGATATAGACACACTGGTAGATCCGATAAAACAGAGTTTGGAATAATTAAGAAAACAGATAAAGAATTTATAAAGTGGATACGAAGAGAACGATACGAAAGATAATGTTTATCGCCATGTGGCTGGTGATCGGAAGCGGTATGCTTATGCTGCTCATTGCCGCCATGGACAAGCAGAAGAAAGAACTCTGCAAAGGGTATGAGATAAACATAAAGGCAGAGAAAACAGGCGTATTCTTTCTTGACCAGGAAGGCATCGGCAAATTATTGAAAGCTTCGGTAAATGGAGATATTAAAGGAAAAGTAAAGGCAGGTTTTAACCTGTTGCAAATGGAGGAGTCGCTCGAGAAAAATGTATGGATCAAAGATGCCCAGCTCTATTTCGATAATCATGCAGTTTTACATGTATCCGTGAAAGAAAGAGAACCGGTGGCAAGGATATTTACTGCTGGTGGCAAGTCATTTTATATGGATGCGGACAACCGTTTTATGCCGCTGTCTGAAAAAACTATTGCCAAAGTTCCTGTATTCACCGGGTTCCCTGATAAGAAAACAATAAAAGATACTGCGCTTGTGAATGCTGTTAATTCATTGGCACGCTACATAAGCACTCATCCATTTTGGTCTTCCCAGGTAGCACAGATCGATATAACAGCAGATTGTGGAGCAGGATGCTGGCAGTTTGAAATGGTGCCGGTGGTAGGAAGGCATGTGGTGAAACTGGGGGACGCAAATAATATCGATCAGAAATTCCAGCGGCTCTTTGCATTTTATCAACAGGTATTGAACCGGACAGGATTTGATCATTATAAAACAATTGATGTACGATTTGAAGGCCAGGTGATTGGAGGGAAGGGAGATAATCCAAAGACGGATTCAGTGAAACTGGCAAAAAGTGTTCAGCAAATGCTGGAGGAAGCTAACCAGGTATTTAAAGACACAGCCATACAAAACAACTAAAAACAAAAATATGAACAGCGAGCAACCCATAATTGTCGGTCTGGACATTGGAACCACCAAAATTGCCGTTATTGCCGGTCGCAAGAATGAATTTGGCAAATTGGAAATACTTGGCTTTGGCAAGGCCAATTCAAATGGCGTTAAACACGGCCAGGTATTGAATATAGATGAAACGATCAAGGCTATCCGAACGGCTCTGGAGAACTGCTTTGCGTCTAATCCGAATCTCGATATCAATGAAGTATATGTAGGTATTGCCGGCCATCATATCAAGAGCCTGCAAACCCGCGGAGATATCGTTCGCCAGGTTAGTGAAGAGGAGATCACGCAGCGGGAGATCGATCAGTTGATCAATGATCAATATAAAACCTATATACCTGCCGGTGACCAGATCATTGATGTGATCCCGCAGGAATTTACGGTAGATAATTTTCAGAACATACCCAATCCCATTGGATATGGTGGTGTGAAAGTAGGTGCCAATTTCCATATCATCACCGGTGACAAGAATGCCATCCGCAATATCAACAGAAGCGTTGAAAAAGCGGGCCTGCATACCAAGGACCTGGTATTGCAACCATTGGCTTCAGCTTCAGCTGTTATGTGTCAGGAAGACCTGGAAGCTGGTGTTGCCATCGTGGATATTGGTGGTGGTACCACTGACCTGGCTGTATTTTATGAAGGTATTTTGAAACATACGGCAGTAATACCATTTGCAGGGGAGAATATCACGAATGATATCAAAACCGGTTTAGGGGTATTGAAGACCCAGGCTGAACAAATGAAAGTGCAGTTTGGGAGCGCCTTGTCCAATGAAGCAAAGGCCAACGCCTATATCACTATTCCAGGGTTGCGTGGCATGCCTGCCAAGGAGATCAGTGTGAAGAACCTGGCTAATATAGTACAGGCGCGTATGAGTGAAATACTGGATTTTGTAACCTATCACCTCAAGCAGGTGGGTCTGGACAATAAAGCACTTAATGGTGGAGTGGTGCTAACAGGTGGTGGATCACAATTAAAGCATCTGATCCAGTTAACAGAATATGTGACCAGCCTGCCAGCCAGAATTGGATTCCCCAACGAACATCTTGCAGCGGGACATATTGAAGAGCTTGCCAAACCAACTTATTCAACCTGTATCGGACTTATACTGAAAGGATATGATGATTATGAACATAACCGCAAGGAATTTGAAAAGGAGTACAAAAAAGTGGAAGTGCCTGATGGATTGAAAAAGACGGTGGAAGAAGAAGTTTATGAGGAAGCAGATGATAATAATACTGCAGTGAAGGTAAGACAGCGTAGAGGCCTTAGCAATTTCTGGGGAAAATTCAAAGATGGAATTATTGATCTCTTCAAGGAAGAAGAAGACAAACATTTATAAACGTGTGCTGTGGTTTGTATCACACTAACCACAATATTAAATTCTAACCAGCCCGGATCCTTCCTATGACAAACAGGGTTAACTGGGCTAAAAATTAAAAGAGTATGATACATTTTGATCTGCCAAAAGAAAAGTCATCCATCATTAAAGTGATTGGGATCGGCGGCGGCGGTGGCAATGCTGTGAATCACATGTACAGCCAGGAGATTGAAGGCGTCAACTTTATCATCTGTAATACAGATGCCCAGGCGCTCACTAATAGTGAAATACCCAACCGGATACAGTTGGGACCCAACCTTACACATGGATTGGGAGCTGGAGCGAATCCTGAAATAGGAAGACAGGCTACAGAAGAATCGCTGGAAGAGATCAAGCGTATTTTGGAAGTGAATACCAAGATGGCCTTTATCACTGCGGGTATGGGTGGTGGTACAGGTACAGGTGGCGCACCCATCATCGCCAAAATATGCAAGGATCTTGGCATTCTGACGGTGGGAATCGTTACCACACCATTCGCGTATGAAGGAAGAAAAAGACAATTGCAGGCCGAAGAGGGAATTAAAACGCTGAAAGGATATGTTGACACATTGCTTGTTATCAGTAATGATAAACTGCGTCACCAGTTTGGCAATCTGAAAATGCGTGAAGCATTTGAAAAAGCGGACAATGTACTGGCAACAGCCGCAAAATGTATTACAGATGTGATCAACAGTACCGGTCAGATCAATGTAGACTTTGCGGATGTATGTACTGTAATGCGGAATGGTGGCGTTGCCATTCTGGGTAGCGCAACTGCTTCTGGTGAGAACCGTGCGCATAAAGCTATTGAAGAAGCACTCAATTCACCATTGCTGAATGATAATGATATTAAGGGTGCAAAATGGATACTGATCAATATTAATTCGGCCCCCGGACAGCATGAGTTTACAATGGATGAAGTAGAAGTAATTCAGAATCATCTGCTCAGTCAGGCAGGAGAGAATTCAGATGTTATCCTTGGATTGGGATATGATAACACCCTGGATGATAATTTGGGAATAACGCTTATCGCAACCGGTTTCCAGCATAAAGATCCATTCAAACAAATGGATACGAGAAAGACAGAGAAGAAAGAGGATAAGATTGTAATGATACTGGCACAACCGGAAGAACCAAGGAAGGAAGTTGCAGTGAAAGCGGAAGAGCCAAAGAAAGAGGAAAAGAAAAAAGAGGAAGTGAAGCCAGATCCATTAGCGCCGAGATTGGTTGAAGAACCTGTGATCATGGAAGCTCCAATGCCGGAAATGAATGATCTCATCATTACAGAACATATCAGGGAGGAAGAGCCAGCGATCCATTTTGAGTTGAATACTGCCTCGTCCGCCGAAGCCTTTGCGAAGGCGGAACAGCCTACCTACGCTAAAGCTTCGGCAGGCGAAGTAAAAACACTTAGTGAATCTACGAAAGTAGCTGCCAGTAATAATACTGTTGGTAAAATGTTCGTGCCCGAAAAGACAGAAGCCATATTTTTGGGCTCCCCTCAGGTAAAGAAAGAAAATACCACCATTCAATCCGTTCCTACCCAAACCAGCCAAAAAAGCGAACTAAATCTTAATAAAGACAGTGCGAGCACTACCCCGGTGTCTGCAGCATCGGGAGGATATCTGGCCAGACCTTCCAATATCTACGCAGAATCAAAAGCAGAGGTCTATACCTCAAAGCCTTCTGCCGAAGAGCCGGTCCCTTCCAACGCTGCTGCAAAAGAAGAGGAGGAACTCCTCGATCTGCAAATGCAAATCGTAGAAAGGGATGACATTCCGGCGGCGGATGAGCCGTTGGCCCATCATTCTCAAGCACCTTTGTCCACCGAGGTTGAGGATTCTGCCATGCAGAACGAAACCGACGAACAAAAACGTAGGGCTACCGAACGACTGCACAAGTTGCGCAACTTGTCGTTTAATGTCAATTCGGCCGACCCCAATAACGAGTTTGAAACTGTGCCGGCTTACATCCGCCGCAATATGGAATTATATAACTCCACTTCCCAGGTGGAGAACTTCTATAGCAGTTACGAAGTCAAGACAGACAAAAACAATAACACTCAAATAAGTACTATTAATACCTTCTTGGACGGGCGAAAACCCGATTAACCAGTCAGGTCGACTCTGTTAATCCAGTTGACCTGAATTTTTAACCGTATCTCCCCACCGTTCCATCCACCAACCGTACCACCGTACCGTAGTCCGTACCAAACTTTTAGATCAGATCCGAAGGCATCGGATTGTTTTTAGTTGTTCCCCCAATCTTTTGGTTGGGGGTTTTTTTATCAGCTAATCAGGGAATTCTAAATCATGTATTTTTAAGTATAATGACATTTATGAAAATTGCATTGCTCATAGTGCTTCTGTTTAGCCTTCAGACAGTTTTTTCACAAACTGATTCTGTATATATCTGGCCCAAAGAAGTTCCTGGTGAGATCAAGCCAAAAGCTCCACCAGTTATAAAAGGCTGGGAAGATGGAGGTACAAGGCATATAGAGATCACCAATCCGCTACTTGCCATATTTAAACCGGAACCAAAAAAGAAAAACAATAAAGCAATTATCGTTTGCCCGGGGGGAGGCTATACACATCTTGCAGTTGAAAAAGAAGGAAATGCAATAGCCCGATTCTTATCCGGCGTGGGTTATACAGTATTTGTTTTGCATTATCGTGTACCGGACAAACGGGATGGTGCCTGGCAGGATATTCAGCGATCAATAAGACTGGTGCGATATAATGCAGCCAAATATGGTATTCAGCCAAACAAAATCGGCGTAATGGGATTTTCAGCTGGTGCACACGTGGCTGCAATGGCAGGAATGGCCGATTCAACGCTCAATTATCCTGTACAGGATGCTGCAGATAATATTTCCTCAAGACCTGATTGTATGATCATCATGTATCCGGGATATCTGGATATGGGGCCGAACAAAACACTCACTGCTAATTTAAAACCGCATGCACAAACAGCCCCCACATTTATTTTCCAGGCCATGGATGACAGGATTGTCCAAAGTTCCTTTGCATTGGCAATGGCATTGCGTGATGTGAAAGCAAATGTGGAGCTTCATCTTGTTCCGAAGGGTGGGCATGGGTTTGGAATGACGCCTGGCAATCCGGCTGCAGAAGCCTGGCCACCTTTACTGACTAAGTGGTTAAAAGAACAGTTTTAATTACTTTTTGAATTTATATAGCAGTAATCCATAGCCAACTCCTGCGGGGTCAGTTGTGCGGGCTGATTGGAAGGCCATGTATTTTCCATCTGTAGATACAACAGGATTGGAAGCCTTGCCACCTTCGTAATCATTGAAATTGGTGAGGCGAACAAAATCCTTTCCGGTTCCATCCAGTTTTAATTTCCAGATATCAATATTATTAGGGCCACGTTTCCCGCCAAGCCAGTCGCACTGACGATCAGCCTCTACACAGGTATATTTGCCATCAGGGAATATTCCCTCTACTTCATTATAAGTTGTTGAACTTTGAGAGTGATTGGTAACCTGTTTAGTTTTCAGATCGATGCTCATTACTTCAGAAAGATCATTTGGTTCATAGCAGACAAAAGTGAGCTTACTATCATTGTCAAAAAAATCCTGGGCTTCCAATGTGCAGCTCCTGTCTTTACTTTCGTAAACAGTCTGGTAATTAGTCAACCTGGGTGAGCTACCTGATAAATCAATATCTGCCATTATTATTCGGGAAGCGCCCTGAGGTAATTCGGGGATCTGTCCATGCGTTTGGGAGAAAGCAATCTTCATATTCTTCTTTGAGAT
>Ga0136846_1231001_pt1 | contig 15251 bp, 14 predicted proteins | sample HopSoiMetagenom2_FD_96841 | JGI IMG/M metagenome (GOLD analysis project Ga0136846, IMG submission 96841) | Grasslands soil microbial communities from Hopland, California, USA - 2 Assembly 2016 (version 4) | ecosystem: Environmental > Terrestrial > Soil > Grasslands | place: USA: Hopland... | reverse complement strand
AGGCGCCCGACCTGACAACATCCGGATGCAAGTCGATTGCAGTCGAGGCACAGCATGGTCGACGAAGCAAATTTCGCCGAGTGGGCGCGCGATCTGCGAAATCGCCGTCCGGCCTACCGTATTGACACGCGTGACGCCGCGGATCGTCAGTTCACCTCGTTCGCGTTGAGCGAGGGGTTGGCGATCGTGACTACCCCGAGTGGTGACGTTCCGTCGGCGGACGCGCCGTATCTGTTCGGCGTTCGTCTGACGCAGACCGGTGAGAAGCTCGTCCGGGAATTAGCCGACTGAAGTTTGACTGGCTGGCGGTTTGTCTCACGGCGTGTGGCGTGCCTAACGAGCTATTTGCCTGTCGGCGCGGCGCTCTCCGATGCGAGGCATTCGCGAAAGTCTTCCCAATCGGCGCGCGCACGTTTCGCGTAGTCCCGCGCAAAGGCGAGCAGACGACTGCGCGTGCCCCTCGTTCGCGCGAACGAGATCAGCGCGTCCACGCTGTCCGCGCCGCCCTGTGATGCCCCACGCAGCTGCGCCCACGCCGTGAGCTCGCCCATCGCCGTCACCGCGCGCCGGAGCCTGCCGACGCGGCCGTCCCACGCAGCGAGATCCAGGCGGTCTGCGACCGGTTGGAGCTCGCGAACAACAAACGGTTTCGATCCGATGGTCATGCCCGATAGCAGGTCGGGAGGAATCGCTTGCATGCGACGCTGGACTTGGATGACACGCTCGGCGTGGTTTCTGGTCGCAGGCTGGCGGGCAGCGAGCGATGAGGCCAGCTGAGTGGTCAGCGCTGATGGTCTCGCCGCTTTGACGTCGAGGATTCGTGCGTCGCGAGCGCCGTCGCCGCGGATGAGGACTGCATAACGCGATACTCCGAGACTGCCGGTGCCGGCGATGCGTCCCACGATATCGAGGATGCGATAGAATCCGGGATCCGGCTGACGTGCTCCGAACCTCGCGATGCTCTGCGCGACGCGGCGTCGCTCAGTGACGGGCAGCTTGAACGTCCGCTTCTCGTCGATCCGAAGCACGCGGCGGCCGTCGCGCAGAACGGTTCGCTCGTCGAGGAGTTGTTGCTGCGTGCGTGCCTCCACCGAACGGAGCAGTTCTCGAATCCACCCGGTCGCGATCGAGCGCTCGACCCAGCGTGCCTTGCCCGTTGCGAGCGCAGCGGTGTAGCCGTCGAGAAAGCCGGCCTCGAGCTGGCGCACCTCCCGCGTGGACAGACCTAACGATTCGGCGGCCAGGCAGGCGCTGGTGAGAAAGCGCGCGATGTCGCGCGTGGCTGGCGCGAGCGCGGCCTCGTCGAAGTCGTTGAGGTCGAAGTAGGCCAGGCCGTTGTCGCCCCGGTAACTCCCGAAGTTCTCGAGGTGGAGATCGCCGCAGCACCACGCGAGCGGGGCGTCGTCGAGCGCGGTCCCGCCCACGGACGCCCAGTCCTCCCAGAAGAGATGTGCAGTCCCGCGAAAGAACACGAACGGGTCCCGGCTCATCGCGCGATACTTCCGCGCGACCAGCTCGGAGCGACGCCCCCGGTTGAAGGCCTCGATCCGCTTCCACACCGGCCGATCGCATTTCGTTCGCGACACGCGACGTGACGCTCTGGACATTGCTAGGTTGCAGTCGGGATGCTGGGGCAGAAACGCAACGCTATCCATCCTAGCTCTGGCTACCCTACGTGCCAGTAACACGTCCGTCCGATATGGCCCCCGCCGTGAGGGCATCCGCGTGAGTCAATCTCCACAGTCGTCATCTCCGGCGCTGCGCGCCGGGGTCATTGGCTACGGGCTGGGTGGCTCGGCGTTCCACGCGCCGTTCATTGCCAGCACGCCAGGACTGGAGTTATCGGCAATCGTGACACGTGACGCCGATCGTCAGCGCGCGGCGGCGAGTACTTACCCAGGCGTTCGCATCGTCGACGACGTGTCCGAGCTCTGGGACCGGAGCCTCGGCCTCGATCTCGTTGCGATCTCGACGCCAAACCGTACTCACGTTCCGCTGGCGTTGGCTGCGATCGCGGCCGGGCTGCACGTCGTGGTAGACAAGCCGCTCGCGCCCTCGGCGAGCGAGGCGCGCACGCTCGCTGATGCGGGGCGTGGTCGTGGCCTGCTCATCATTCCATTTCAGAATCGACGATGGGATGGTGATTTCCTTACGCTTCGGCGACTCCTTTTGGAGGGCGTGATCGGCGATCCGATCCGGTTCGAATCGCGCTTCGAACGTTGGCGACCGGTCCCTACGCGCGGCTGGCGCGAGCGCGGCGCGCCTGACGAAGCCGGCGGTCTTCTCTTCGACCTCGGTAGCCATCTCATCGACCAGGCGCTCGTTCTCTTCGGGCCCGTGCGCGACGTCTACGCCCACTTCGATCGCCGTCGACCAGGCGTCGACGCCGACGATGATACGTTTGTCGCGCTGACCCATTTGTCCGGAGTGCGATCCCATCTATATGTGAGCGCCGTTGCCGCTCAAGCCGCGCCTCGCTTCCGGCTTCTGGGACGATCGGGCGCGTTCACGAAATGGGGTCTCGACGTGCAGGAGGACGCATTACGCGCCGGCGCCCGTCCGGGAGGGTCGAACTGGGGGGTCGAGCCCGAGGAACGTTGGGGAACGTTAGGCATCGATGGGCAGACGCGCCGAGTGCCGACCGAGCCTGGTGACTACGGCGCCTTTTACGTCGGCGTCGAGCGGGCAATCCGCGGCGAACGGCAGATTCCCGTGGATATCGGGGACGTCATCGCGATGCTCGAGGTCATCGAGGCGGCGCGATCGAGTGATGGACGGTCGTCCATTCGGATGAGCGAACCCGGCCTTTGAGTGCGTGTAAGTCTAAGCAAATTAGTGACGTGGATCACGTTCGCGCCTAACAACTGTGGTGTGCGCACGCGGCAACTGTGGCGCGAGTGCACGCATTCGGTCTGTTAGACGGAGGTTAGACGCCTCTCCGGCGGTGATGAGTCTGTACGGTGACAAAATCCCGGTATGACTGCCTAACCGGACCGTACATCAGTCACCTTGTCGCTTCGGCGCGCCGATTGCTTCGGGCACGGGCGGCTGTTTTGCTCCCTCATCATCGCCATAGGCGCGTCATGAACGCAGCGGAGTACTTCGAGCTGGTCGATGCCGTCACGAAGATCGATGGCAGGACCAAGCTCCTAGTCGTTGCCGAACGCATCGCAACGACCACCATGCATCCTCTCGAGCGGCGCGTTCTCGAACGGGCGCTTCGGGCCAGGACCGAGGCGCTCGACCTCCAGAGTCACGTAGCGGTATCGGCGCTCGTCCCGACGGCCGACGCAGAAAGCGGGTCGCTCGTAGCGAGGGGATGACAGCGCCGGGGTGGCCGGCAACGTTCGCCGACGCGCTGGACTTGCTGGACGACCTGATTCCGACCGCCACAAAACAATACCTGCGAAGTCTCGCCGAGAGCGACCTCGACCGCGAGCAATGGGGCCTTGGGCTGGCTATCCGAAGCGAGCTGGGGCTGTGGCGAGATGACGCGCCGCTCACGCGGTGGTTCGTCGCGCGCGGCTTCGACAAGGGCGAGGAAATGTCGGTCGAGCTCGTTCGCGCCTATTGGCGGCGGCTACACGGGCTGAAGCCTGCGCCGGAGCCATACCGGGAATCGGGAATGACTGGGAACTGGGAACGGGGAACTGGGAACTGAACCCCTCTACCGGGACGACTGCGATTCCTCGACTCGCTGCCGCTCGCTCGGAATGACACGCGCCTTTTGCCGCCTGCCGCCTGCCGCCTGCCGTTAGGCACACTGCCTTCTCAAGGCCGCGGGTGTCGCCCCTAGAAACCGCTTGACCACCCGGGTCATGTGGCTCTGATCGAAGAACCCCGCGCGCACCGCCACGTCCGGAAGCGAGAGCGACGTCGCCGTCAGGAGCTCGCAGGCGCGCTGGACGCGAAGGCGACGAACATAGTCGCCGACCGTGCTGCCAAGGTGGTCGCGGAAGGCGCGCGCCACGTGCACACGATGAACTCCCGCGACCCTCGCGAGCGTCTCCAGATCCGCCACCACCGCAAGATCGGCCCGCAGGTATTCCTGAACCTGCGTGAGCCACGCCGGCGGGCACCGATCGGCTCGGCGGCGCTCGCGGCGCGCACTCTGTGCGAGCACCTCGAGCGCGATGCTTTCGATCACGAGCCCGGAGACCGACCCCGGACCGCCCGCGCGCATCTCGGCGTAGACGCGTGCGGCGAGATGGACGATCCGGTCATCACGAACGATCGTCGGCTCATGAGGTGTCGGCACCTCATCGAGGTCGCCGAGTGTCGCCAACGGCTCGATCACGAGGCAGCGGCCGCCAGCGTTTCCGTAACAGCATGCGTGGCCGTCCCCCGGTGGCGAAACACGAACGCTCGGTGCCACACGGGTCACCGTCTGCATTCCGCGCCGCTCCTCGATGCTGCCGTGGGCGAGGAAGCAGATGTGCGCCGTGTGCCGGTGCTCGCCCACCGTGCGGACGTCTGCCGGCCACGTGTGTTCGACGAGACGAGTACGCCCGCGGGTGAGATCCGCGGTCCGTCGCAGCGCCGCTTCCTCCGGTGTCGCCGCACGCATCGATAGTCCGCCGTTCGCTCGGGTGCCCTTTGGTACCCTCGAAGAAACGGCCGAGCGCACCCCGAGCCAACAACAGCGGGATAACCGGCGATTAGACGGTACCGGACGAGGCCCGATATCGGTTCGTCCCACGCCGCGGCACGACCCGCGGTCGACCTCCCCGTTCGCGACGGCGCTGCCTAACGCGGACGACTACGCCCTCCGTTCCGCGGCCGAGGAGATCCGGGCGATCACGGCGCGCCGACGGTCTCGGGCCACGACCGTCGTCGACCCTTCACTCATCGTCAGCTGGAGCCGACCACCGGCCAGCGACCGGACGGAGCGGATCCGCTCCATGTTCACGAGTCGGCCACGGTGAATCCTGAGGAAGCGTTCGGTTCCGAGGTGTTGCGCCAAGCGATCGATCGGAACTCGCGTCTTGAGCACCACGCCGTTTTCCTGATGGATCCGGACGTAGTTGCGCGCGGCTTCGACGTACACGATCTCGGGCACGCGCATGGCGATCTGCCTGAACCCCGATTTGATGAGGATGACCTCGGCCGGCGAACCGGCGACCGGCGTCGGAATCGTGATGGATGGCGGCGCAAGCTCGCGCGTGAAACGCGCGGGCTGCGACATGGGCGCGATTCTGCCGAGAAGCTCTGGGCGAGGATCGCTAGGGGCCGGCTGGCGAATGACCGGCGTATCGATGGAGTCGCGGCGATAGCTCATGGGACGAACGATGCTCACGCGCACGCGGCACGTCTTGCACCGGTGTAGCACGCCCGCGCCCAACGTCGATTCCGCGGCATCGATTGTGACGAGCCGATGGCGACGCGATCAGATCTCGCTGCCCAAGCGATCACGGAACGCATCGCGGTAGCCTCGGCTCAGCGTGAGCTTCGTACCGGTCGAGAGGATGATCACGTACTCTCCGCCGAACATCGGCTGCAGCTCGCGCACACGCGCGAGGTTCACGATCGCCGAGCGATGAACGCGCGCGAAGTGGCGCGGGTTGAGTTTCCGCTCGAGCGACTTGATCGGCTCGCGCACGAGGTAGCGGCCGCGTGCCGTATGAACCCGCGCGTAGTTGTCTGCCGCCTCGATCCAGTCGACGTCCTCCACCTGCACCACCGTCACGCGTCCTTCACTCTTCACGAGCAGACGGTCAGCGTACTCCTCGCGCGCTCGAAGCGCCGACAGTACCGCCTCGAGTCGTTCATCGATCGTGTCGGCGCGTCGCTCGGCGAGTCGCGATCGAGCGCGGCCGAGCGCGGTGCGAAACCGGTCCTCATCGAATGGCTTGAGGAGGTAGTCGACCGCGTGGACGTCGAACGCACGAATCGCGTACTCGTCATACGCGGTGACGAACACGATGACCGGCATCGGCTCGCCCGCCAGCGCCTCGAGGACGCCGAAACCGTCGAGCTCCGGCATCTGCACGTCGAGAAACAGGAGGTCGGGGCGCTGCGCGCGGATGACGTCGACGGCCTCGGGTCCGTTGCGCGCCTCGCCGACGAGCGACAGCCCTGGTGACGCGCCGATGAACGTGCGCAATCCGCGCCTGACGAGTGGCTCATCGTCGGCGATGACGACGCGGACGTCAGTCACCGGCGGCCGCCAGCGGAGCGTCGGATGTCACGGGCAGTGGTGATCGCACGACGGGTTCTCCGCGGTCCTCCGTCGCGAGCTGGAACGGGATGCGGATGCGCGCGACGCACCCGCCTTCCGGCAGGTTCGCGAGCGTCAATTCGTGCTGGTCGCCATAGAGGCGCTCGAGTCGCGCCCGCGTCGTCGTGAGGCCGATGCCGTCGGGACGCACCTGTCCACGCGCGAGCCCAGCGCCGTTGTCGCGGATCTCGACGTTGAGCCAGTCGCCGTCGCGTCGCGATCGGACCTCGATGCGACCGGTTCCCGCGTTAGGGCTCACGCCGTGGCGGATGGCGTTCTCCACGAGCGGCTGCAGGATGAGATCCGGAACGAGGGCGCCGAGCGTTGCGGGTTGCACGTCGTAGGCGATCTCGAGCCGGTCGTGGAAGCGCGTGCGCTCGATCTCGAGATAGAGCGTGAGAAGCTCGAGCTCTCGGCGGAAGCTCACCTGCGGCGTCGTTGCGCGCGACAGCGTGAGGCGAAGCAGATCGCCAAGGCGCGTGACGACGCGAGTCGCCGCCGCCGGGTCTTCGCGAATCAGCACCGTGACCGCGTGCAGCGTATTGAACAGAAAGTGCGGGTGCACCTGCATCTTGAGCGCCTGCACCTGGGCCAGCGCGAGCTGCGCCTCGAGGTTCGCGGCCCGAAGCTCTCGCTCCCGCAGACGGCGGTGGTAGCCTAACGTGGTCGCGACACCGAGCACGGCGGCATAGATGAACGCGTCGCCAAGCAGTCGGCTCAACACCGCGGCCGAATACACCTCCGCGCGGTTGTCCTGCATGCGGGCCAACGCCGCCGGTTCGAGGTAGCCCTGGATGACGAAGCTGATCTGCAGCCACAGGACCTCGATCACGAAGGCGATGACGAGGGCGATTCCCAGATGCGTCCACGCCGATTTCGCGAGCCGATCGCGCCGGAACGGGAACCGGTCGGCCGCCCAGAACACGATCGGTGTGATGGGCACCCACGTGAGCCAGCGCGGGATCTGCAGCAGCGCCCACGGCCATTCGTTTCCGAGTGTGCCGCGCAGCAGATTGGCAGCGACCATCTGAAGCAGCCCGACGGTCGCCGGGATGAGCCACACCAGCAGGATGAGCGACCATGTGGGTCTCCTGCCCACGAACGCGCGCTCGTCGTCCCACCACGTCGAGCCTTCGGGCTCGGCGACGACGGGACCATCGGTGAGCGGCGTGCCGGGTGTCATCGCGTGGAATCTATGGTGTCGCAACCTCCAAGTGTCATTCCTCGACTGCGGCGCCTGCCGGCGCCTCCGCTCGGAATGACCCATGCCTAACGTGATGCAGTCCGCGCCGGGATCGGCTGCACGAGCGACCGGATCGACCCGATGCGGTCTACCCCCCACCCGCGTTCCCGAATGCGAGCGACGACCATGTCGAAGTAGAGCGGTGTTGCGGCCGGTCCGCTATACGCCCAGCGCAGCGACGGCACGTACGCAACGAGGGCCCCAGGGTAGTCCGGCAGGTCGATCGGCTCGACCCACACGGAATCACCGCCGATACGCAGCCACTGCGGTTTCGACACGACCCTCGCCTCGGAACGCCCCCGCTTCCAGTTCCCGAGGGTCGTGCTCATCGCCGACGCGGCACCGGCCGTCACGTAGACCGGGAGACTCTTCTGGACGAACCACGCGGCACCGCCGCGCCCTGTGTTCGGGGCCGTCACGAGAAGCCCGGCAACGGCCGACCCCGGGTCCGCCGAGGCGAGCCATTGGGCATCGGTCTCGCTGCGCTGCGGTACGCTCGCACCCTCGAGGAAGAGCCACGACTTGCCAAGCTTCACCGCAGCCTGCGTCGCGCCGGGTTGGCCGAGGCGTGCGAGACGCGGCTCGAGAAGCTTGGCCGAGTCCATCGGAAGCTCCCACATTGGCTTGCTGGATGGGCCGCTCGCGAACGCGGTCCTCAGAGAGTCGGAGATGGCGAACGAATCCGCAGGCGCTTCCGCGTCGAAGTTGGCCGACAGCACCACGAGGCGCTTGTACATGTGGCCCACTCGGCGCACGTCCCACTGCGTGGGATAGGCGATGCTGGAGCTTCCCGCGACCGGGAACTTCGTCCAGCGCGAGTACCACATCTCCGTCTCCATGTCCCCCCACGGCGCGAGCCCGAAGTCGTTAGGCTGGCCGGCGTGATAGCGAGCCATGGCGAGGAAGCCGTCGTTGCGCCGGAGAAAGATCGTCGTGGGGAACCCATCGATCGTCGCGCTAAGGCGCGCGTGGGGCTGGCCGGCGATCGTCGTGTCGGAGAGCGCGCGCAGATCGCTCGCGGTGTGGGCGGCGAGTAGCAGCCGCTCGGGGGCGAACGCGAAGACCTCCTTGCGCTCGTCGATGTAGGCGACGTTGATGGGCGCCCATGCCGACGCCGTGCCGTTGGCGTTGGGTGGGAAACGCCGGATCCCCACGTCCTTCTGGACGATGTCGGTCATCTCCTGCATCTGGGGGCCGCTGACGAACCGACGCGTGTTCCGCCAGGCGACGAGGGCGTAGTTCCGAAGGTCGCTGTGCAGCTCGTACGTGCTGATGAGGTCCGACGGGCGCGTCTCGAACGTCATACGCTGCCAGAGAGTCATCATCTCGAAGCGCACGCGCTCGATGCGGGCGAGGTTTTCCTGGCCGCCCATGCGGACGATGGCGGTGTCGAGCGCGGCCGCGGCGGCTGGCTCGCGGTGTGCGACCGTAACGGGTGGCGCGATAAAGGCAGCAGCCGTCGCGATGGCGAGCGTTCCGGCGCTCAGCCGGGCGGGGCGCAGCTTTCGGACTATCGACATGACAACTCCATTTCACGGTGGTTGGTGGAGTCGCCAAGCTGTAACCGCCCCGCCCGGGCGAAAAACGACGCTGTGGCGAGTGGCGGAAATCGGGGGTGGGCAACGCATGGCGCCGTATGGGGTCAGAGTCCTTATTCATCGTTTCAACGCCCCCAAGGGCGTTGAAACGATGAATAAGGACTCTGACCCCCAAGTGATCCTAAATTGGAACTATGACAGCGATTCACTTCTCATCGATGCGCGCGGCGTGTTTGGTAGCGTCAGCAATCCTTCCGGCCGTGGTCGTCGCGCAGCCGCCGGCGACGGCGTCCCGCCTGACCGTCGAGCGGATCTTCGGCTCACGCGAATTCGCCGCCCGCGGCGCGGGGCAGCTCCGCTGGCTCGACGACTCGACCTACGCCGCGCTGCAGGCGAGCCCACAACAGAACGGAGAGGAGCTCGCACGCTTCAACGCGCGAACGGGGGCGCGCGACGTCCTCGTTCAATCAACGTGGCTGACGCCTAACGGCGCGTCCGCGCCGCTCGAGGTCGAGGACTACTTCTGGTCGCCCGACCATAAGCGTCTGCTCGTCTTCACCGCGTCGGAGCGCGTCTGGCGCGAGAACACGCGCGGCGACTACTGGGTACTCGACCTGACCTCGCATCAGCTGCGGAAGCTCGGCGGCGATGCACCAAGGTCCACACTCATGTTCGCCAAGTTTTCCCCGGACAGCAGACGCGTGGCGTACGTCAGGCAGAACGACCTCTACGTCGAGGACGTCGCGAACGGCGCGATCACGCGCCTCACGAGCGATGGCTCCCGCACGATCATCAACGGGACATTCGACTGGGTCTACGAGGAAGAGTTGAGCCTCCGCGACGGGTTCCGCTGGAGCCCGGACGGCAAGTCGATCGCGTACTGGCAGCTCGATGCGAGCGGCGTCAAGGACTTCGACCTCATCGACGACACGGACTCCCTCTACTCGTTCGTCAATCCGGTCCAGTACCCGAAGGCGGGGACCACGAACTCCGCGGGCCGGATTGGCGTTGTCGCCGCGACCGGCGGCGCGACGACGTGGCTCGCGATCGATGGCGACCCGCGCAACCAGTACCTCGCGCGCATGGACTGGGCTGGGCTCGCGAACTCCAGCGAGCTCCTGATCCAGCGCATGAATCGACCGCAGAACGAGATCGACGTGCTCCTCGCCGACGCGCGCACCGGCAGCGTGAAGACCATCCTCGTCGAGCGCGACTCGGCTTGGGTGGATGTGGTGAACGACGTGCGGTGGCTCGACAAGGACCGCGAGTTCACCTGGATGAGCGAACGCACCGGATGGCGGCGCATGTATGAGGTGTCGCGCGACGGTGCGACGGTCAAGGCGCTCAGCGCGGACTCGATGGACGTGACGCATCCGGCCTTCGCGTTCGGAGCGCAGGCCGTGTTGGGGACGGACGCGACGGGCGAATACGTCTATCACTACGCGTCGCCACAGAATCCGACACAGCTCTACCTATATCGCACGTCGCTGAAACGGCCGGGTGTGACCACGCGCGTGACGCCCGCGGACCAGCCGGGCACGCATTCCTACGAGATCTCGCCTAACGGGCGCTACGCCGTGCACACGTGGTCCTCGTTCGGCACGCCGCCCACGGTGGAGCTGATCACACTGCCGGATCACAAACGGGTCCGGGTGCTCCAGGACAACGCCGAGCTGCGTGCGCACATGGCAGCGCTCGAGCTGGGACCGCGCGAGTTCTTCCGCGTCGACATTGGCGAGGGCGTGAAGCTGGACGGCTGGATGATCAAGCCGCCCGGATTCGATCAGACGAAGAAGTATCCCGTCGTGTTCGAGGTCTACGGAGAGCCGGCGGCGCAGACGGTGACCGACTCGTGGGGCGGCGGCGGTTACCTGTGGCACCTCATGCTGTCGCAGATGGGATACATCGTGATGAGTGTCGATAACCGCGGCACCCCGGCGCCGCGGGGACGCGCGTGGCGCAAGGTGATCTACAAGCAGATGGGCGTGTTGAATGGCGCCGATCAGGCAGCCGCTGCCCGCGCGATCGGGAAGTGGCCGTTCGTCGATCCGCGCCGACTCGGCGTGTGGGGCTGGAGCGGTGGTGGCTCGACGACACTCAACGTGATGTTCCGAACACCGGACGTGTATCGCATGGGAATGGCAGTCGCTCCGGTCGCGGACCTGCACTACTACGACACGATCTACCAGGAGCGCTACGTGGGTCTGCCGCAGGACAACCCGGAGGTATACCGTGTCGGCTCACCGGTGACGTTCGCGAGCCAGCTCAAAGGTGATCTGCTCGTGGTGCACGGAAGTGGGGATGACAACGTGCATTACCAGAACACCGAGGCGTTGGTAAATGCGCTGGTGAAGGCGAACAAGCCGTTCCAGCTGATGGTGTATCCGAATCGGACGCACTGTATCTGTGAGGGGGAGGGGACGTCGATTCACCTCTATTCGTTGTTGACGAGGTATTTGTCGGAGCATCTCCCCACGAACGAGGCTCCTCGGCCGGCGCAGTAGGCGAGTCGTTAGGGTTCGGGGCAACTGTAGACCGGAGACGGCCGTCTCCTGTCTCGTATGCGCGTGCACTATCGGCGCGGCCGTGGCGCCGGACTAGCCGAGCGTGGGACGAAACGACATCATGTGGGCCGCACCGAGCCCAACCCGGACTCGGCCCGACAACGCCCCGGAGCGAACGTCCATGGCTCTATCTGCTGTCGTCCGTCGCCTTGCTCTCTCAGTCATTCTCGCAACCGCCTCGGCCCCGATCGTCACCCGAGCTTTCGCGCAGGGCGGAGGCGGTGGCCCACCGCAACAGCAGCCGTACGAGAACCTCAAGTACTTCTCGAAGGACCTGCCTCGCGACTCGCTCTTCACGATCATGCGCGGCTTCACGTACGCACTGGGCGTGAAGTGCGCATTCTGCCACGTCGAAGAGGAGCCCGCACAGGCGGGCGGGAGACCGCGCCTCAAGCCGGCCCTCGATGACAAGGTCGAAAAGCGGACCGCGCGTTTCATGCTCGCCATGGTGGATACGCTGAATGGCGTGACCCTGGCGAAGGTGCCGCAGCGTCACGAGGCGGTGAGGATCACGTGCGTCACGTGCCACCGCGGTTCGCCGCTCCCCGGCACCATCGAGACCGTGATCACCGATGCGGTCGACCAGTTCGGCGCCGATTCGGCAATCGCGCGCTATCGGAAGCTGCGCGAGAACATGGGGAATGGTCGCTATGACTTCAGCGAGTACCCGCTGAGCGTTGCCGCGCGTACGCTCGCCGGCCGCGGCAAGGCTGATGCGGCAGTCGCGATCCTCACCATGAGCCAGGAGTACAACCCGAACTCCGCCGACGTGGACATGCAGCTCGGCGACATCGCCGAGAAGCAGGGCGACAAGGACAAGGCCGTCGCGCGCTATCAGGCGGCGTGGACGAAGCGGCCTAACGATCCGCGGATCCGCGCCGCACTGACGAGGCTCGGGAAGCCGCCGGCGTAACAACTCCGATACGAATCTCTGGCTTGACTGGTCGGCGCTGGCCTTCTAGTCTTCCGAGAGACAACTGAATCCCGTGGTGATTTGCCGCCTATTGCCGCCACGTAAAACAACGAGCTAAAACGCGACGCGCCCGGCGGCCTCTTGAGTCGGGCGCTTTCGTTTTCCGGTACGTCGGACGTAACACGACCGCATGCGGTCAACCGGATCTCGACCGCGGCACCGATCGCGTTGCGCCCGGCGGCGTCAGTGGAGGCACGCATGGGTGATATGAGCGCGACGACATTCAACGCGGTGGGCATCTCCGGAAGCCCGGGAGCGCGATCGAAGTCGCGGGCGCTGCTGGAGCGCGCGTTGGTCGCGCTGTCGGACCGCGGTGCGACCGCGACGCTCATCGACCTCGCCGCCCTGCCTGCGGACGCGCTACTCGGGCGCCGGCGTGCAGACGCGGTCGATAGCGCGCTTGGCAGCGTGAGTCGGGCGACGATCATCGTCGCCAGCACGCCTGTCTATCGCGCCACCTACAGCGGACTCCTGAAGGTCTTCTTCGATCTGTTGCCGCTCAACGGCCTCGTCGGCAAGACGGCGATCGCGATCGCGACTGGCGGCTCGTCAGCCCACCAGCTCGTCATTGACCACGGCCTGCGCCCGTTGTTCGCGAGCGTCGGGGCCGTCACGACACCCACGGGAGTGTACGGCACCGACTCGGCGTTCGAGAACGGTGTTCCCCACGAATCTCTCGTCGCGCGGCTGGACGCTGCCGTCGCCGAAGCCATCACGCTCAGCGAACGAATTCACGCTCCGACCGATTCATCGTCGACCACCTTCGTAGAGAGTTGATCCATGCCGAACGCAGCACGTCCCATCGCCGTTTTTCACGAGCATCCCGATTGGTTCCGCCCGCTCTTCAGCGAGCTCGAGCGGCGCGGGATTCCATACGTTAGGCTCGACGCCGCCGCGCACCGGTTCGATCCGTCGGAGCGTGAGGCGCCGTATTCGCTCGTCGTGAATCGCGCGAGCCCGTCGGCTTACCTCCGGGCGCATGGACAGACGACGTTCTACACGCTGCACTGGCTCAAGCACCTCGAGCGCCTTGGGGTCCCGGTCGTGAACGGGTCCGCCGTGTACGGCCTCGAGATCTCCAAGGCAACGCAACTCGATCTTCTCACGGAACTCGGCCTGCCGTTCCCGCGCGCCGTCGTGATCAACGACGCCTCGCAGGCGCCCGCCGCGGCGAAGGGTCTGCGGTTCCCGGTGCTCGTGAAGGCGAATGTCGGCGGCAGCGGCGCGGGCATTACGCGCTATGACACGCCCGAGACGCTGGCGGCCGAGGTCGCAGCGGGCCGGGTGACGTTAGGCATTGACGGGACGGCGCTGGTCCAGGAGTCGGCGCTGCTTCGCGACGGTCACATTACGCGCGTCGAGACGTTAGGCGGCAAGTTCCTGTACGCGATCAATGTCTATCCGGCCGTGGGGTCGTTCGACCTCTGCCCCGCCGACGCTTGCCAGACGACGACCGGCGTGGAGCTCGTGGGTGGCGCCTGTGCGGTGGACGCGCCAAAGACGGGCCTCAAGGTGGAGGCCGCGAATCCACCGGCGGAGATCATCGCCGAGGTGGAACGGATCGCCCAGGCCGCGCACCTCGATATCGGCGGCATCGAATACCTCGTCGATGACCGCGACGGCAAGCACTACTTCTACGACGTCAACGCGCTCTCGAACTTCGTGGCCGATCCGGTGAACGTGATCGGGTTCGATCCGTGGCGGACATTCGTGGACTATATCGAAGGCAGAGTGGGAACCGGGAACGGGGAACCGGGAACAGAAGCCCCGTGGAACCCCGGTTCCCAGTTCCCGGTTCCCAGTTCCCACGTTCCGGCGGAGGTCTAACCATGCGATATGGCTATTGGCTTCCCGTCTTCGGCGGTTGGCTCCGCAACGTGCCCGACGAGCAGATGGAAACGTCGTGGGCGTACGTCAGCCGCCTTGCTCAGCGCAGCGAGGAGATCGGGTTCGACCTCACGCTCATCGCCGAGCTGTTCCTGAACGACATCAAGGGGATCGACGCGCCGGCGCTCGACGCGTGGTCGACGGCCGCGGCGCTCGCGGCGGTCACGAAGCGCCTCGAGCTCATGGTCGCCGTTCGACCGACGTTCCATCAGCCCGCGATCCTCGCCAAGCACGCCGCGAACATCGACCAGATCAGCAACGGCCGCTTGGCGCTCAATGTGGTCAGTTCGTGGTGGTCCGACGAGGCGCGCCGCTACGGCGTGCAGTTCGATCAGCACGACGACCGGTATGCGCGCACGGCCGAGTGGCTCGACGTGATCGACGGGGCGTGGAAGCAGCCCAAGTTCGACTACAAGGGCAAGTATTATCAGGTGAGCGACCTGATCCTCGAGCCGAAGCCCGTTAGGCGCCCGCGGCCGACGATCTACGCGGGTGGCGAGTCCGAGGCCGCGAAGTCGCTCATCTCACGCGCGTGTGACGCCTACGTAATGCACGGCGATCCGCCGGAGCGCGTTGCTCCGAAGATCGCCGACATGGCCGAGCGTCGAGAGAAGCTCGGGCTGGAGCCAATGAGCTATGGCGTCGCCGGCTACGTGATCGTGCGCGATTCCGAGGCGGAGGCGCAACGAGAGCTGGAGCGGATCACGAACGTGAGTCCGGGCTCGCCCGGCTACGCGAACTATCAGGATTGGATCTCGAACACGAAGCTCGAGCAGCAGGTGAGCCTGCAGGACTACTCGGTCTCGAACCGCGGTCTGCGTGCGGGCCT
>Ga0136846_1208960_pt1 | contig 15255 bp, 9 predicted proteins | sample HopSoiMetagenom2_FD_96841 | JGI IMG/M metagenome (GOLD analysis project Ga0136846, IMG submission 96841) | Grasslands soil microbial communities from Hopland, California, USA - 2 Assembly 2016 (version 4) | ecosystem: Environmental > Terrestrial > Soil > Grasslands | place: USA: Hopland... | reverse complement strand
GAAGGCTGGGTTCCTGCGAATCCCTTGGTCGACCTCAGTGTCGGGGAATCGGCAGCCGAAGGCGTCGAAGTTGGAACGGAAGGCCTTGCGGTCACCCAAGTCGGCGCGGAGCCCGACAGCACTGCAGAACCCCTTGGGGACAAGAACCTGTGGTTTAGCGAAGTCGAAGAAGGGAGCGACACCGATCTTTTGGTTTCTCCCACCTCGATGGGTGTCGAGCTCTTCGACATCCTTCGATCGCCCGCCAGCCCCGAGAGCATCGATTTCCATCTCGATCTCCCGGAAGGGGCCGAACTGGGCGCCAGCGAAGGGGGAGGCGCGGAAATACTCGACGCTCAGGGATCTCCGCTTGCGCTCGTCCCGAGTCCAACCGCCGTCGATGCTCAGGGCTCCTCCTTGCCCGTGGACATGGAAGTCAACGGGAGCTCGCTGACGGTTCATGTCGAACATCGCGAAGCCGACGTCGCTTATCCGATCCTTCTCGATCCATCGATCTTGCAAGATTGGTACAACGCCAACTGGTACAACAACCAAAACCTCCAAGGCCTCAACGCCTGGGGCTGGCAGGACTCCCAAAACCCCCACTGGATCGATCACGGCACCAGCGACACCAGCTGGCCCGGCCACAGCTGCCTGTGCATCGCAACCGAGCCGACCAATATTCCCCCCAACCAGTGGGGCCAGTACGTCTACTCGGCGCCAAACGCGGCGACCTACTTGGCAAATGCCTGGATCAATCCGTTTTGGCGCAACAACCGCACCTGCTCTGCCCCAAATCCATATCCGCAGCCCCACGACTACGACGGCATGTGGAACGAAACCTCTTGGAACCGTCTCCTGTCCAATCAGGCCAACGAATACGGCTTGTCGAACATCGAATCGTGGGGTAGGGCCTTCATCATTGGGATGAGCAATGGCGCCAACTGGACCAACATCCCCTGTTGGCGTGACCTGATGATCGGCGGCGTCGCAATCTGGCTTGACGATTGGGACGCGCCGCACCTGAGCTCCGTCACCGGCATCCCCACTGGCTGGATCAAGAAGGACAACACGCCGCGCACGATCGGCGTCGCCGCCAGCGACGAAGGGCTTGGCGTGCAGAGGATCCGATTCCTCTCCCCGGGCGGCAAAGAATGGAACTGGAATCAGCCATGGTGCAGCGGAACGTATGAGAATCGCTGTGAAACCACTCGCAGCGGCCAGATCACCTTCGAAACCAGCAGCTTCCCCTTTGAAGGCGACAAAGTCCCCGTGAGCGTGCAGGCCCTCGACCCAACTGAAAAGGGCTACAACCCGTGGGAATACACGATGAAGCTCGACGGCACCTCGCCGACGATCAATCTCAGCGGCCAGCTCGCCGGCATCACGGCCGAGGCGGGGGAAAAAGAAAAACCCCAGGGCGAAGGCAAGGACGAACTCAGCCTCCCTACATACAAACTCGCGATAGAAGCCAAAGACGGAAGTGCGAGCGAACCGCGGTCGGGCGTTAAGGAAATCAAGATATACCTCGACGGCAAAGGCACTCCGGAGGAAGTTAAAACGCAAACCTGTTCGGCGGGCAGCTGCGCGATGACGATGAACTACACGCTGAAACTTCCGGGCCTCTCTGAAGGCAAGCACACCCTCAAGGTCATAGCCATAGACCAGGTGGGCAACGAAACCAAACCGGAACGCAAAATCGAATTCGAATACATACCTGCCACAGGTATGAAGGAAGAATACGTACTGCAGCACTTCGCGTTGCCCGACGGGCACGACTATTCAGAAGAACCCCAATCTCATGGCCCAGAACTCGCCGTGAACGTCATGAACGGGAATGTCATCTACCACGAAAGAGACATCCAGGTTCAGACCCGGCGGGCTGGCATGGAAGTCGAACGTATCTACAACTCGCAGCTTCCAACTGAAAAGGACACCCAATGGGGTCACGGTTGGACGCTGGCGCAGACACCGGAACTGAAACCGAGCCAGGGCGAATCACCGCCTCAAAAGGCGTCAGTAGTGCGAACAGGCGCGATTACCAACTCGGTCAACATTCCGGTCTCCGAAAGCCAGCCGACCTTCAGCTCGAGACTGCATGCTTCGATCGACAAGGCACCCGGTGGCAGCTATGAAGTGGTTAGTGAAACCGACAACGAGACCTCGGTCTTCAGCTCTGCCGGGCGTATTCAGGAAACGCGCTTCACGAGCGAAGCTACGAGTTCCGGATCGACGACGGAATCAGAACCGACGAACCCCACCTACCAATCCTCCTTCGGCGCCTCGGGCACCGGCAACGGCCAGTTCAACCATCCCGCTGGCAGCGCCATCGACGCCAAAGGGAACATCTGGGTCGTCGATGAGAACAACAAGCGAGTTGAGAAGTTCAGCGAAGGCGGCGAATACCTGAGCTCCTTCGGCACTTCGGGCACCGGCAACGGCCAGTTCAGCCGACCGACCGACGTGGCCATCGACTCCAAAGGCAATCTCTGGGTCACGGATGCCGGCAACAGCCGCATCGAGCAGTTCAACGAAAAAGGCGAATACATCACCAAATTCGGCTCTGCGGGATCGGGCAACGGGCAGTTCGCCAACGCGGAATCGATCGCGATCGATTCCAAAGGCAATCTCTGGGTCGGCGATACCTACAACGCCCGAGTGCAGGAGTTCAACGAAAAAGGCGAATTCATCCGAACGGTCGGCTCCTACGGGACCGGCCAGGGGCAGATCGTCGAATCGACCGGCATCGCCGTCGGTCCGGGCAACAACGTCTGGGTCGCCGACTGGGGCAACAACCGGATCACTGAGTTCTCCGAAACGGGAACCTTCATCCGCCAGTTCGGCACCACAGGCACCGGCGCCGGTCAGTTCAAACAACCCGACGTCATCGAGATCGACGCGAAAGGCAGCGTCTGGGTGGGCGATCAAAACAACGCCCGCATCCAGCAGTTCAACCAAAGCGGCGAATACGTGGGTCAGTTCGGGACCGCCGGCTCGGGTGCCGGCCAGTTCAGCTTCGGCTGGCCGATGGGAATCTCAGCTGACGCCAAAGGCCGCCTTTGGATCTCAGACACAGGTAACAACCGGGTGCAGAAGTGGCAGATACCTAACTACGTTGGTCCTGCGCCCTATAACGCAGCCCCGGCTATCAAATACACATACAGCGGTTCAAACTTGAGCAAAATGGTGCTTGATGAACCCGCTCCCCTGACGGATTCAAGCATGGCAGTAAATGTAGAAAGTGGCCTGACCACAAGCGTTAGCAGTGAATCGGCCGGAACGGCGTCCTTCAAATACGAAACCGGCAAGCTGACAGCTGCCAACGATCCGGAAGGCCAGGCCAAATACACCTATGACACAGGCAGTCGTCTGAAACGGATCGAACTTCCCAACGGAACATGGGCGGAAGTCACCTACGACTCGACATCTCGCGCAACGGCTGTGACTGTTGACCCAGCGGGTCCCGAAACGGCGAAGATCACTCACTTTTCCTATTCCCAGGAACCCCGTCAGACCATAGTCTGGGGCGGGGGAAGGCCAGAAGTCACCTACAGCATCGGGGAAGACGGCTCGGTGTTCAAGTGGTCTTATGCTGAAGTGGCCCCCGCCATAGACTCAATCAGCGGCAGTCTTTGGGGGAATCGCAATAGCAGTACGCCTGTGGAAAACAAAGACCAGACCCTCTTTGTCACGGGCTCTTCACCACACCAGATATCCAAAGTCCAGGTCGTGGTCAACGGCGAAGCGGTGCTGGAGGAAAAAACATGCGAAGACCTCTCTGAACCCCCTGCGCACAATTGTGAACATGTGACGATGGAATGGGTAACGCATCCAGCTGAACATGCTGCAGGGCAACTGAATTTGGAAGTTGTCGTCACCGACTTTCTGGGCCATCAGACGGCCGAACGCTTCTTTGTGACGATTCCTCAGCAGCCTCCGCCAAACCCGGAAGCCCCGCCTAGGCCCACCTTTGGCCAAATCAAGCAGTTCCGTGAAGAATATGGACTGGACAGGGAACACAAATACAGCGAAGCGGAAATGACGGCGCTGGTGCTGGAACTGCTCTATGAATGGGAACTCCAGAAACCGACTGCGATGCTGGCGGTTGAAAAGTGGGGTGTCCCGCTGCGATCGCCTGAAGTGGCAGAACTCGAATACCGGGAACAGTACATTGAACAGTTCGGTGAACTGATCCCGGAATGGGCCCAAGAACATGCACCGACGACATACGGCGGTTATTACGTCGACAATCGTGCGGGCGGAATCATCTACGTCGGCTTCACTGCCAATCAGCAGGCTCAAGTAGAAGCGTTGAGGCAGATCCCTGGACTGATCGCTCCGTCGCAGGTTCAGGGATACCCAGTCCCGCCCTCGACCGCGATCGCGACTGTCGAAGCCACCGAAGAATCGGTCGCTGACTACATCGCGCAAAACACAACAATGATGGAAGCGACCACCCAGGTCGGGGCTGAACCGGGCTCGACCGTAATTAAAGTCGGTAGCACCAACCCGCAGATGGTCGGGGAATACCTGACCGCTCATTTCGGCGCCGGCGCGTCGATCCAAACCTTTCTCGACCAAAACGCGCCGGAAGCCGCATATAGCCGCTACACCACGAATGGGCCGCTCAATCCGGGCGACGCGATTATGACCACACCGGCTCCCTGCGGGAACGGACTTTGCTGGGAGAACTGCACCTCGAACTTCGGGGCCCGGGCGGTCATCGAAAACCGCGAAGGTCACGACGTCTATGCGATGTTCACGTTGACGGCTGGCCACTGCGGCCCAAACATGGAACTGATGAACAGGGCCACGTCGCCAAAAGAAAATGATGCGAGCGTGGCGAAGAAGCTAGGAAAGGTGCGGCGATATCTCTGGGGGGCACCCAAAGACAAAGGAACTACCGATGCGGAGGCAATCAGAGTTGATCCTGACGTTGTGTCAAGCAACGTCTTCTACGGGAACCCAAAATCTCTGCTCCCGATTCGCGGTCTCAGCCGTGTGAGGATCGGTAGCACCCTGTGCTGGTCGGGCCGAAACGGGGGGGTCAATTGTGGACCGGCCCGACGCCTAACCTGGGTTAGGTACGACAAACGCTGGACTCGGCAGGTCGAAGTTCGAGGCGGTATCGCCGCTGGCGATAGCGGCGGTCCCGTCTGGAACATGAGAACCGAGAAGGCGGTTGGAATCGTCACCGCTAACTGGGGCGATTGTCATAAATTGCCCAATGGAGCTAGGTATTGCAGCACTGGCGGGATTACCCCGCTGATGGCCTACCCCAACAAGACCTATCCCAAGGATGTGCTTCTGGGTATGGGCCTCGAGCTGGTGCGCGGAGACTTTTGATGCGAGCTAAAATGGGATGCTCCTTGGGGGTCGCTTGCTTGGCGCTGGCGTTTTTTGCCGCTTGCGGAAGTGACAGCTCTCCGGGGGCCGAGCAAACGAGAAGTGCCTTGGACGGTTCTCGCAATGGTGGAGAGGTCGGAGCCCCCCCGCAAGAGAAGCGAGACTTGCCCGCGTCAACGTGTGTCCGCGGGAGCACGGCACTTGGGGTCAAAGGGACGTCGATCATGTTCGCGGTGATATGCAGAGCCAAAAGCAAAGGGGCGACGGTCGGGTTCGCCGTGTCCAGTCCGGAAGTCCGTTCTTTTTCACGGCGCCCGGCCGTGACCGGATCCGGTGCACGCGAAAAGTTCGGCTCATGCAGTAAAGATCGGAACAGACCCGTTGAATGCGAGGCGCATATTGACGGCAAGGTGAGGATCGAAGGCGAATTCAAGGTGGATCCCGCCAAGCGATGCACTATTCCCATTTCGATAACGGTTAACGAAGTAACCGGCTGCGAAGGCGGGGTCTGTCCCGCCGCTTTGGTCACTAGGGAGATATTCGCTGGCCATCCTCGCGGCTGCTGAACTTCGGGCAAGAATTGCTCCTCTGCACCTTCTGTGACGGGTGGGGAGACGCAGGTCCAGCGTTTTGACTTCGATGCCTGTCCGATTCGAGATCCGGGCGCTTTATCCTGGGCTTCACCCGAACGAGGCAACGTCGCTGGCCAGTGCGTCAGCGGATAGGGAGGAGCTATGAAGATCAAGCTGAGGCGCCCTTCACCAGCGATGGTCGTCGCGCTGCTGGCCCTCTTCCTCGCGGTTGGCGGCAACGTCGTCGCCTACGGGCTGGGCCGGAACTCGGTCCACTCCCGCGACATCGCGCCGAGAGCCGTGAAGGCTTCCGAGCTCGGCCACTTCAAGCTGCGGAGGTCGGGCCCCATCCTCGACCCGGACCCCACCGCCCATGACGGCATCTACACCGGCGCTGGCGGGCGCGCGAAATGCAAGCGGGGTGAGCGGCTGATCACCGGCGGCTCGGAGCAGACCGGCGAAGCCGGCACTCCGTATATGCGGGTTGTGGATGAAGGGCCAGTGCCGGCAGAAGAAGCCTGGCGGGTGAGGTGGGCTTCTGACATGGGGGGAGCGGCTGCCGAGGACTTCGTCGTCGTCGCCCTCTGCCTCATGCGGTAGTCCCGCCCGCGCGGGATCAGCGCGGGGTTCCCTCGGTTGAGCGCCGCTGCTGGCTCTGATCAAAAACCCGTCTGGGATTAATCGTCCTCAATAGTGGGTAATAGCTCCCGTTGCATGGAGCCGTCTGAGGCTGGCGGCTCAGATCCGGTTGGAGGGCAGCGTGAGCGGGACGGGAACAGCAGACGAGGGGGCCACTTTCTCGCCTTCTCGCCCTGTTGACCGTCATGGCCTTCCGCGCGGATCTGAACCTGCTGATGCGCGTCGCCCCGGCGGCGAATCGTCCTCAGAGAAAAAAAGGTTGTCCACTTTCTCGGTTCGCTGCCCTGTAGAGGTGATGGCCTCTCATCCTTCGATCAAGACCCGGCAAGACGACGACGGCGATTTCCTTCAGAGCCTGGTCCAAGGTGAGCGAGGCCAGGCACTGCGGGCGCAGCTCAGCGCGCGATACCCCGATTGCTCGGCGGACGCGATCGACGACGCGATCCAGTTCGCCTGTGGTTGCTTTCTAGACGAAGCGGAGGGGATCACTGCGCCCGGCCAGGTCTATGCCTGGATTCGCACCGCCGCACATCGCACCCTGGGCAGAGAGGCCGACCGGCACCACCGCGAGGTCGCGGTCGATCCGGTTGAAAACGGGCTGGATCGGCTCGCCGCCGAGGAGACCGGCCCTGTCGAGGAGCTGATCGGTTTGGAAGACGACGCCGATCTGGCCGTGCTCGTTGAAAAGGTCTCCTCCTCACTAACCGATCGCCAGCGCGACGTATTCGCTCTCTACGGCGCCGGCTACAAGCGCCCGCAGATCGCAGACCGGCTCGGTTTGCCCGAGCGCGATGTCAAGGAGCAGCTTCGTCTCATCATGGACAAAGCTCGCGCGGTCCTTGCGGGCCTCGCCGGGGGCGGATGCAAGCGAGGAGAGCCGCTGGTGATGCGGTTCATCTGCGGCATCTCCACCCCCGACGAGGCGGCCAGCGCACGCACGCACATCTCCCACTGCGGGCGCTGCGAGCGCTTCAGCGAGCGGTTGACCGCCTGGAGGGAGAAGGCAGGCGCGATTCTCCCCGTCCCCGCCGCCGAAGGCGCGAGCCCCGGCGTCGTGAGACAGATCGCCGATTCCGCTGGGGAGAAGCTCTCGGCGCTGAAGCAGCACGTTCTCGACGGTGGCGCTCAGGTCAAGCAGCAGGTCTCGGCGAATTACTACCGCACGGTCGATCCGACGCCGCTCGCCGCTGCTCGTCCCGGCACCGCCGCCGCCGTGATCGCGAGCTGCGTCGCGATCGGCGGCGGGGCAGCGACCTACTGCGTCGAGCAGGGCGTCGATCCGCTCGGCGCCGCCAAGGGTCTCATCGCCTCGGCCCCTGAGACCAAGCCCGAGGAGACGACGCCGCCTGAGTCCGAAGTCTCGGCCCCGACCTACACGCCGGAATCGCCGGCAGCCGAAGAACCTGCGCCGGCTCCAGAATCGACGCCCCAGCCGGCGAGCTCGGAACCCGAGCCCCAGTCAGAACCGAAGCCCGAGCCAAAGCCCGAGGACAGCTTTGAACCCGTCTCACCTGGCTATGCCTCATCGAGCGAAGGGGGATCGGAAGAAACCTACGAAGCGCCGGAAGCGGCGCCAGTCGAAAGCTCGTCGGCACCCGCTCCCGCCCAGCCGGGTCCGCAATTTGGAGGCCCATGATGAAAGCCGCCCTCCACCTCAACCCCCGCTCCGCGCTCGTCGGCATCCTGGCCGCGGTCGTACTCGCCTTTTGACCCGCAGCGCCTGGCCCAGCGAGGGCCGGCGAGTACACGATCTCCATCTGTCAGGCCGATGAAGCGGGCTATGTCAGCTCAGCCTTCGAACAGTTCGCCACTCGTGGGATGAAGTGGAGGCGGGCGTGTGATCCTCGGGGAGACGGGCTCCGGGGCCTCATCACGGCGAGCGTCCCTCGTGCCGGTCGCGTGGAGAAAGGGGCGCAATCCGGGTTCATCCTCAGCGCCCCTCCGGGAACCAGCTTCTCCCGCTTTCGCTGGTCGGGCGAGGCGCGCCGCCGCGACTGCCGGTATGCCCTTCAGCTCTTCGCGGACAGTCCTGGCGGTTCGGCGATCCCGATGAAGAACGTGCGTGCCAACCGGGGCTGCCCGCGCCCCGGCATGGCGCAGGCGTCCGGTGCGCCGTTTCCGCGCGCCTATGACCTCGGGGGCGCGACGCGGATCGTCCAGCGCGTCGTCTGCATGGGGAGCGCCAAACAACAATTCTGTTCGGCACGAGGGCGGAACTACATACGCACCTTCTCCGCCGAGGCGACGGTGGTCGACGGGACTTCGCCTTCCGTCGGAGTCGTGCAGGACTCAGTGCTCACTCAAGGACAGTGGGTCAGGGGAAAGCAGACCTTCAGCTACGAAGCCTCCGACAACGTCGGCATCAAGAATGCATTGGCGCTCATCGCGGGAGGAGTGCGCGCGAACCGCCCGCAGAGCTGCACCTACTCGCTGCGGGTTCCATGTCCGAGCGGATCTGGACGAATCGAAGTCGATACCACCGAAGCGCCTGAAGGCTCACAGCCGCTGACGGTCGTGGCCGAAGACGCGGCCGGCAACCGCGCCGAGTCGGGCGCCGTCACGGTTCGGATCGACAACACCGCGCCCGGCGCGGTCCCGGTGGGGGTCGCGGGTGGTGAGACGTGGCGCAACAGCAACGACTTCGATGTCGGCTGGGCCAACCCCGACGAAGGTGATCGGGCTCCGATCACCGCTGCCCACTTCCGCCTCTGCCGGGCGGGGAGCGACGAGTGCGCGAACGGCGACCGGGGCGGGGTGGGGATCGCGGCGATCGACAACCTGGCCGTTCCATCGCCGGGAGAGTGGGAGCTGCGACTCTGGCGCGAGGACGCGGCCGGCAACCAGCAGGCAGACAATGCGTCCCAGCCGGTCAAGCTGCGCTTCGATCCCGAGCCGCCCCAGCTCGGCTTCGAGAATCAAGGTGTCGAGGACCCGACGCGGGTCTCCGTCCTCGTCACTGACCGCATCTCTGGCCTCGCTGGAGGGGGGATCGAGATCAGCCGTGTGGGGTCGGGAAGCTGGCAGGTGCTGCCGACTGTCCAGGAGGGCGACCGTCTTGTCACCCACATTGACGACGCATCCCTGCCGGCGGGCGACTACGAACTGCGGGCCACGGCTCACGACCAGGCGAACAACCTGGCGGGCACCGACCGGCGCCTCGACAGTCAGCCGATGCGGTTGAAGCTGCCGCTGCGGGTCGCGACCGCGATGAAAGCCGGCGTTGTCGAGAAGCGCACCGTCGCCCGCAAGGGCAAGAAGAAAGGCAAGGTGCGGCGGGTCGTCCTCGAGCCCCGCGCCAAGGTCTCCTTCGGGCGCAAAGTTCATCTCGGCGGCCGCCTCGTCAACCAGGCCGGACACGCCCTGACCGACGCCAAGGTCTCGGTCTACTCCCGTCCGAAAGGCGGGGACGAGCAGTTTGTAGGAACGGTGGCGACCGACCCCAGCGGCCGCTTCTCCTACGCCGTCGAGGCCCGCGCTTCTCAGACCTTCCGCTTCGTCTACCCCGGCACGGCGACGATCTTGCCGATCGAAGACACCGCGACCTTGCTGGTCAAGGGAACCTCGACGTTCACGGTTACGCCGAAGCACGTGAAGAACGGCGGTTCCGTTACCTTCACCGGCCGCGTCAAGGGGCGCCCGCTTCCCGAGGCCGGAAAGCTGCTGGAGCTACAGGTCCGATTCACGTCGGGATGGCAGACGTTCCGCACGATCAATACCGAGGCTGATGGCACCTGGCGCATTCCGTACCTGTTCGATCGCACCTGCGGCGAGACGGAGTTCGACTTCCGGGCTCATCTCGCCGGTGAGGCCGGCTGGCCGCTGGAGACGGGAAACAGCCGCACGCTGACTGTCCGAGTGAAAGGGCAGCCATGCTAGATCGGGCAGGCCGACTATCCCGAGTTGAGGAGAGGCAATGAGATCGCTGCTTGACCGACTCACCTACGCCAACGTCGTAGCGACCCTGGCGCTCTTTATCGCTGTGGGAACCGGTGGCGCCTACGCCGTCTCGAAGATCGACGGCTCCGACATCAGGAACCGCAGCCTGACCGGCAGGGAGTTCAAGGCGAACTCGATCGGCGGCAAGGTGATCCGCGAGCCGAGCTTGCGCCCGGTTCCCCGCGCGCAGAACTCCGCCCGCCTCGCCGGCCAGCCCGCCTCCCGCTTCCTCGACAGTTGCCCGCAGGCGTTCGCTCCAACGATCCCGATCGGGGACGTGTGCGTCGAGACCCAAGCCCGTCCACCTGCGTCTTACGGCGTCGCTGTATTCGACTGCGCGCTGACCGACAACCGGGAACGGGTCGGCCGGCGGCTGCCGACCCACCAGGAGCTGATGGCCGCGTTGGCGCAGCCGCAGATTCAGCTTGCACCAGGGGGCGAGCTGACCAGCGAGGTCTACCCGTCCAGCAGCAAACCCGGCGCGGTCGACGTCCTCTACGTGACCCAGGAAAACGGCAGCGTGGGCATCACCGAAGACGTAGGGGGCAGCAAGAGCTTCCGCTGCGTCGCCGACCCCATGAATTGAAAACCGACAGCCTCGACAACGAGGAGGAGCCCGATGGCAAACATCACCAAGCACCTGACTTCCATCTCCCTCGATTCGCGATCGGGCTCTCCTGGGCGGCGACTTCTCGCCCTGACGCTGGTCGTGATGCTCGTTCTCGGAAGCACCTTCCCCGGCTTCGCCCTGGCGGGCGAGAGCGACAGCGAAGGCGAGGGGTCGGTGCCGCCGGTCGAAGTTCCGGTCGCGCCCGACTTCGATCCCGGCGGCGAAGAAGAAGGGCTTGAAGAAGCGCCAGCGACGGGTGAAGAAGATGAAGGCGGGGCGGTGGAAGCCGAAGTAGAAGTCGAAGTGCCGCCCCCGCCCGAGGAAGTCACCGGCGCCGCCACTGAAGCCCCGGTCGAAACGGCGCCGCCTCCCGCTGTTGAACCTCCGCCCATCCCCGCGACCTCGACGCCCGAGGACGAGCCCGCTCAGAAGGAGACCGCGGAGTCCTCGGAGCCGGTCGTGAATCAGTCGATTGCCGCTCCGGCGCAGGCGGGCGCTGAGCGCAGCACGGCGTCTGCGGGCGATGGGTCCGGCGAGGTTGCCGCGCCCGCCGTACCAACCCCTCAGGAAGCGCCGCCGTCCTCACCTCAGCCGGTCGCCGTCGCGGCACCCGACCCTGCCCGGAACCTCGTCGGCAAGGCCACCTACGTCGTGCGGCCCGGAGACTGCCTGTGGCACATCGCCGCCCGCCTGCTGCCCGGCGGCGCCGGAACCGAGGCGGTGGCCGGCAAGGTCGCGGAGTTGTGGCGGCTGAACGAAGACCGGATCGGCACCGGCGATCCGAATCTGATTTACGCCGGGACCGAGCTGCGACTGCGCTGAGCCGCCGACACCCCTCGGTTCCAAACTCCGGCCCAACTTGGGCCGGAGTTTGTCTATCGAGGGAAGACTTGCTCATCACTCCGGGGTACTTCAAGAAAAGGTTGTCCACTTTTCACTCTCGCCGCCCTGTTGTAGTGAGATGGTCACCAATCCAAAACAGCAGTCGAACGCAACGGTAGAAAACGAGCCTCTGTCCGAGCAGACGGTCGAGATGGTGGCGGCGATGCTGAGGGTCCTGAGCGACCCGATCCGCATTCGCCTGATCGAAGTCCTCAATGAACGGAGCGGTGCCACGGTCGCAGCGCTTACCGCCTGCGTCCCGGTTAGTCAGCCCAGCGTCTCTAAGCACCTTGCGGTGCTGCACAACGCCGGCATTGTCAGCCGGCGTCCGCAGGGCGTATGGGTGCGCTACGAGTTGACCGACTTCACCGGCTTGTGGCTCATTCAGCAGCTCGCCTCGGGACTCGCCACGAGTCCCGTCAGCTCCTCGATCTGAACTTCCTCGAAAAAGGTTCCCGTCAGAACGGGCGGCGTTTCAGACACCGCCCGTTTCACTGTGTGGAATTAACACAGCCACATAACCACATGCCTATGCGGTTATGACCACTTAGGCACTTCGTCTCCCCGTTGTCGTGAGCCAGCAAATCGGCTGGCACCGAGCACGACAACGGAGGTGGTCTAGAAGTGTCAGAAGGAATTGGTACTCAGCTCAGGCGGCGCGAGGGTTATGGCCGCTCGGTCGGCTCGGCGCTCCGGGCTGTGGGCCGGGTGGCGCTATGGGCGCTGGTCGGGCTCCTGCTCCTGCGGGGCGTCTCGGGCGTGCTGTCCGAGCCTCGTCAGGGCGGCTCGACCGCCGCCGACCGCAGCGCTGCGGCCGACCCCGCGACCGCCGCGTTCGCGGTCAGGTTCGCGCGGGCCTACCTCGTCGACGCCTCGCCGCAGGCGCTGGCTCCTTATCTCGCGCCGGGCGTCTCGGTGCCGGCCCCTGCCGGGGCCGGCACCGTCGCCCAGGTCGAGCAGGCTGAGGTCGCCGCTGTTCGCGACCTCGGCGATCGCCAGGCGATCGTCACGGTCGCCTGCGAGCTAGGCGACGCCCGCACTCTCTACCTCGCCGTCCCGATCGTCCGCGAAGACGCGGCCGAGGTGGCGGCCCTGGGAGTGCCGGCGGTCGTCGCTGGACCGGGAGGGGTCGGGGCGAGCGTCGAGCCGCCCCGGCCCGTCGCCGGCCCTGACGGGGGCGCGGTCGCCGAGCTCGTCGGACGCTTCCTGCCGGCGTACCTGTCAGCGGCGAGCCCCGGCGATCTCGCCTATCTCCTAGCGCCCGGTGCCACGGTGACGCCCCCCGGCGGCGGCTTCGAGCTGGTCGCCATCGCGAGCGTGAAGCAGCTCGGCGATGGCGAAGGGGCGCGGCGCACCGTGATCGCGACCGCGCGGGTCCGCGACGCCGAGAGCGGGGCGATCATCCCGCTCGCCTACCGGCTGCGGCTTCTCCACCGCGATCGCTGGTACGTCGAGCAGGTCGAAGGGGCGCTCTCGTGAGCCGGCGGCTGGCAGTCGCCCTGGCCCTGGTCGTCCTCGCGGCGGCGCTGTGGCTGGCCCCGGAGGCGCTTGCGGCCGGCGGCAACGACGTGGGCCGCAACATCGGCTCGGAGCTGCGCCGCTGGGCGGCTTCGATCTACGGCGGCCTGATCGCGATCGTCGGGCTGGTCTTCCTTCTCAATAGGAAGTTCACCGACCTCGCGGTCTTCATGCTCGCCGCGATCCTGGTCGGCTGGCTCGTCTTCTCGCCGGACCAGGTCGCCGACGCGGCGCGGGCGATCGGAAACCGGATTCTGCCGTGAGTGACGGCTACGAGTCGATCCGCTCCTACCAGCGGATATTCCGCCCGGAGCGCCGCATCTACTCCATCGAGGGCCGGCCGCTGCCGGTGCCGGGCGGGGTCCCGCTGCGCTGGCTGGCCTACGCGACCGCCGCGCTTCTCGTCGTCGTCGCCCTCGGCTCGGGCTCGGCTGCCGTCGCCTTGACGATCGCCGCGATCGCCGGGGTCGGAGGCGCGAGCGCCGGGGGTCGGGTCGGTGGGGCAGTGGCCGCGCTCGGGGCGCTGGCGGCGACCTGGATCGGCGGCTGGGTGCTGGGCCTGCTCGACTGGCCACTGCGGCTGGTCGTGATCCCGGTGGCGGTCGCGACGCTGGCGACGCAGGCGACGCCCGACGGGCGGCGTGCGGATCGCTTCGCCCTTTCCTGGCTCGCTGTCCACCTGGCGCCGCTTCGGCGTTCTCTCGGCCGGGCGCTGCCCGCGGCGGGGCGAGCCCATCTGCTCGGCGGCGAGCTCTGGGTCGCGCCCGACGAGCGCTCGCCAAGGCTGCGCCGGGGGCGAGTCCGCGGCCCGGCCGTCGTCTTCTTCTCGGCGCCGGTCTCCTTGCGCGGCTCGGGGCGGCGAGGGCGCCGGCGGGTGGCGCAGGCGCCCGGTCGCCGGCAGCGCAGCGGGGACGTGAGCGCGCGTCGGCTGGCGCTGGGCGAGCGCGAGGTCTTGGAGGTGCGTCCGTGACCGGCTTCCCGCTGCGCTACGCCCGGCGGAACGTCCTGATCGGGCCGGGCGGCGAGGCCGCCGCGCTCTACCGCGCCGACACGATCGCCTATCCCTTCCTTCCCCCTGGAGAGAAGTGGGGGCTGCTGCGACGGCTTGAGCGCTTCGCCCACCTGGCCGGTGCTGACTTCTCGATCTGGAGGGTCCAGCGGGCGTATCCGGCCGAGCGCTACGTGCCCGAGCTCGCGGACCTCGCCGATCAGCGCCACGCCGATGCCGAGGGCTGGCAGCGCTATCTGGAGGGACACCAGGCGAGGCTGCGCGAACTCCGCTCCCACGTCCCCGAGGTCTACATCGCCGTCTCGCTGGCAGACGGGGGCGCCGGCCCGAGCGCCCTGCGCTCCTTCGGCCGCTTTCGTCGCCGGGTCGAGGAGCTGGCCGGCGTCGGGGCGCCGCAGCCGATCTCGGGCTCGGAGCTGGAGGCGCTGGCGGCGGTCGAGCAGCGCACCTTCGACCGCCTCAGCGGGGCGATCGCCCTGGAGCGGGCATCGACCGAGGACCTGCACTGGCTGCTTCGCCGCGCCGCCTGCCGGGGCGTCGCCGAGCCGGCCGTCGACCGCCACTGGCAGCCCGACGCTCTGGTCGTCGTCGCCCCTGGCGGGTCGGTCGCCTACGAGCCGCTTGAGTCCGAGCTTTGGCGCTGCGCGAACGCGCCCGCGACCGAGCACCCCGGCGAGCCGCCCTCGCTGGTGGTCGAGGCCGAGGAGGGCACCGCTTACCAGGCGTTCCTCTGCGCCGGGTCGCTCGCAGAGGAGGCCGCGTTC
>Ga0136846_1243817_pt1 | contig 15257 bp, 17 predicted proteins | sample HopSoiMetagenom2_FD_96841 | JGI IMG/M metagenome (GOLD analysis project Ga0136846, IMG submission 96841) | Grasslands soil microbial communities from Hopland, California, USA - 2 Assembly 2016 (version 4) | ecosystem: Environmental > Terrestrial > Soil > Grasslands | place: USA: Hopland... | reverse complement strand
TGCGCGCCTCAACCCGCGGCCCCGGCTGGCAGCGCGCTTCGCGCGGCAATTTCAACCCGGAGCCCACGCGCGTGATCGAAGCCCGCGCCTCGGCTGTCAGCCTCGGCAATCAGGGCCGGACCGATCTCGAACTCGGGCAGCGCGTGTTTCATGGCAAGTTCGGCTACGGAACCATCGCCGCGATCGAGGGCAACAAGCTTGAAATCGATTTCGAGCACGCCGGCCGCAAGAAAGTTCTCGACAGCTTCGTCAGCTCGGAGTGAGTTAGCGCGAAATCAGGGGGGCGTATGAAGGGGATCTTGCGCAGCACGGCGGGCGGCAAGGTGGGCGCCATCGATGGTCTGAACCTGTTCTTCGGCGCCCTGCTCGGAGCCAATCTAGGCTCCATCGGACATATGGGTTTGTTCGATTACGGCCAGCTGATCGTGCTCCTCGCAGGTACCGTCATGGTGCTGCGCATGCTTTCGACCTCAGAGCGACGCACTTACATGCTGATCACGCTTGGCTTCTATGTCGCGATAATTGCTGCGATCTTGCTAGTGCCCGCACTGCAACCGAAAGGTATGCCGATCGGGGATCTTCATCGCCTGGTCGTGACGCTCGGCATTTGGGTTCTGTTCGTGCTGGCTGCCGAACTAACGCCTGTCCGCAGGGACGAAGCCGCCGGATAGATTAATTTGCATCCTGCCCGATCGCCGCGCGAACCCATGGGATGATCGAGGTCCAGCTCAACTCTTCGAATACCTCGATGCCGATGAGCCTATCGCGTTTCCAGACAACTTCGCCGGCCGGGATATTCAGCCCTTCGACGAAGACCGAGACATAACTGCCTCCATCGGGAAGCCCGTCGCCTTCCAGCTGAAGCCCTCTCGCCGAAATGTTGCGAATTGTCGCCGGCCACAGCTGCCCGCCGCACTTCACGTGCGCGCCGAACCGGATTTCGATCCGCGGCATCGTCCGCCTTTCGCGGGCCTGACTGACCAGCGCCCGGTTCAGCAACGCGACCACATCGATCGAATCATCGAACCGGATGCCAAGCTCCTTCCGGCCGGTCCACGCAACGCGTCCGGAGGGGCGTTGGCCGGTCGCGAGCTCGATCGCGACTTGGTCGCCCAGCGCGGGCGCCATGTCGACCCCGACCATCACGCCGAGCGACGAAATCTTCCGAATCGAGCATTCCCGGCGCGCGCCGCAATGATGGATCGCGCCCGCGTCGAACGGGCCCTTGAGTTCCGCCGCCGGGGCGTCTTCCGGCCATGGGAGACGATCCCCCACGACAAAGGTGGTCACCGAGGGCTCTTGCGCCATTCCCGCTTCCGACACGTATCGGTGAACAGCTTGAGCGCCGGTGCCTAACAAGTCGCTAACGTCTCGACCTAATCGCCTGCTCTGACAGGGTGAAGGGCGGCCCACCGCGAGCCGCCCCCAATGCTTATTCTTTGGAGGCAGTCCACTTCGTGGTCGTCCCCGCCAGCTTGTCTTCGCTGACCACGTTGAGCTTGCCATCGGCGCCGAGTGTGAACGTAGCCACGCCGACCACCTTGCCGTCCCGCTTGTCGGTTTCCTGGTAGCTGTTGTCGCCGCTCTTCTTCACCGACGCAGTCGTGTTCGCGATATCGCCCTTGATCGGAACGTCCGGCCCATCGAGCTTGGCATCATAACTATAACCCGATGGCGAACTGTAGTGCACGATGTCGCCTTCGGTCTTGAACGTGAACGTCAATTGCTCGGCGTTGAAGTTCGCCAGTTTCGTCGTCTTCCACTGGCCCGATACCGCATGCGCGCCCGCGGGCGCCGGGCTCAGCCGCGTTTCGGTATATTCCCCTTTGGATGGCGGCGCGTTTTCGACGGACGTGTCGTTGAAGGACCCCGTAAGTGTATTGCCGTCGGCCGAAACGCTCATCTTCGTCTGGCCGATCTGACGCCCGCCCTTCTTGGCGGTGCGCGTGATGTTATGGTCATCGTCGACCTTGACCGACATGCTATCTGCGTAAGGCAGGCTGACCGCGTGGAAGGCGCCGTCGGCCGCAACGGTGTACGTCGGAGCACATGATTTGCACGAATATTGGCCGGCCTGGAGCAGGTATTCGTCCGGCTTCCGGTCGAACTGGACGCTATCGATGTCGGCCTTCCAGGTGCCGTCAATGCTTCCCGCGGCTGCCGGTGACGCGGCATTCTCTGTCGATGCTTCGTTTCCGACCGTAGTTTGTCGGCATCCTGCCATCGCCAGCAGCGAAACCGCAGCCAATACCAATGCTGTCGTTCTAGCCATCGCTTGAACCCCCTCGGTGGGGCCCGCCAGGCTGACGGGCCTATTTTCTGGCGACGGCCGGTTTAGCCCTCAGGCGCGCCGCCAGACCGTTCAGCTAATCATTCGCCGAGGGCGCGCGCAACTTAATAGTTGAACACAAATTTAATGGCGCGGACCGTCATGGGAAAGTTGGCGCCCAGCGGGTTTCGGTCCCGCAATCGCATCTCAAATATTATCCTTGGTTGCGCGACAAGGAACCCGACTCGGCCCCGAAGCATTTTCGCGGCAAAAGTCAACAAATAAATTCAGGTGTGAAATGAAGCAGCTAGCCTATGCGCTCGCGCTGGCGGGTACGTGCGTTCTTACTACGTTGACCTCAACCCCAGCGCTGGCTCTTGAAACTTACGAAGCGCAGATGGAAGCGAGCGATGCTGCGAGCCAGGCCCGCATAGACATGCTCCAAGCTTTTGGCGCAAAACCGCTCAAGGCCGGGCAGTATGTCTGGCGTGATGTCCCTTCGGACGGCCCACAGCGCGTCGTCGTGAGTCTTTCCGACCAGCTGGCCTATTTGTATCGCGGGGACAGGCTGGTCGCGGTTTCGACAATCTCGAGCGGCAAGGACGAAAAGCCGACGCCGGTCGGCATCTTCTCGGTGCTCGACAAACGACCGATGTATCGTTCGAAGAAATACGACAATGCCCCAATGCCGTGGATGCAGCGGATCGATCAGTACGGGGTAGCGCTTCATGCCGGCTTCAATCCGGGCGTCCCTGCCAGCCACGGCTGTGTGCGGCTGCCAAGCGCTTTCGCCAAGAGGCTCTACTCGGTCACGGACATCGGCACGCCGGTTTACATCGGCGCGTGAACCCCGGGCCGCGTTGCGACCGCGGCCCGGCCTATGTCCCGCTCTGTGCTGCGGTGCAGCGAATCAAAGCGCGGCCTTGAACTGTATCGAGGCGAAACAAACGTCGAGCACTGTCAATAAGTTTTTTGAACCCACTGCGGCTTACAGCGTTGTGGAGTCAAAGGCTTCAAGAGCCTGAAACAGTTAGAGGTTTTGTAAAGTGAAGTTCAGGATTCTGGCCGGCGTCGCGGGTGCGGCGCTGATGGGCCTCGCTTCGCCCGCACAGGCGGCAACCAGCCCCGAATTGCCTTCGGCAGCCAGTTACACCCCCGCTGCCGATCACGCGGTCAACGCGTTCTATGCCGCTCGTCAGGGCGCGCCGCTTTGGCTGCGAGCGGGTAACGACAATGCGGCGCGCGAATTGATTGGCGTGCTCCAGCGCGCCTCGCTCGACGGCATGCCGAGCGGGCCTGCAATCGCCGCGCAGGCACAGGCGCTCCTTGCCCAGGCGGCGGGCGGTGATAGCGCCGCTATCGCTACGGCCGACCGCCTCCTGTCGACCGCTTGGGTCCAGTACGTCGAAGCGCTTCAAACACCACCAGCCGGTATGACTTATGCAGACAAGTGGGTGACGCCGCGGCGTGATTCAGCCGCCGCGATCCTCGCGCGGGCGGGTAGCGCGCCGTCGCTTGCCGCACACGTCCGCAGCGTATCGAGCGTGAATCCGCTCTATGCCCAACTGCGGGATGCTGCTTGGAGCGCGATGCAGGCGAATGGTGGCCAGCTCGACCCCCGGGTTCTTGCCAGTCTCGACCGTGCCCGCGACGTTCCGCCGCAAGGGCGTTACGTAATGATCGATACCGCCGGCGCACGCCTTTACATGATCGACGACGGCAACGTCGTCGACAGCATGAAGGTCATCGTCGGAAAATCGGATGCGGCGACGCAAACGCCGATGATCGCCAGCACGATCTATTACGCTACGCTCAATCCCTATTGGCACGTGTCAGAAGAAATCCTTCGCTCGACGATCGCGCCAAACGTTTTGAACATGGGCCTCGGTTACATCAAATCGCGTGGTTACCAGGTGATGTCGGCGGGCGGCGAAATGCTCGATCCAGCCAAGGTAAACTGGCGCTCCGTCGCGGCTGGGCGCGAGACGGTCCGCGTTCGTCAGCTGCCAGGGCCGGCCAACTCCATGGGCCAGATCAAGATCCCCTTCCCGAATGGCGAAGACCTCTATCTCCACGACACGCCCAACAAGGATTTGTTCGCGCAGGACGACCGGATGCTAAGCCACGGTTGCATCCGCCTGCAGGACGCCGAGCGGCTGGGCCGTTGGCTGATGGGCCGCGATCCCCAGACCGCATCGGGCGATCCCGAGCAAAACGTGCTGCTGCCGACACCGGTGCCGATCTACGTCACCTATCTCACCGCTCAGGTGAACAACGGCCAGATCAGCTTCGTGGATGACATCTACGGGCGCGATACGAAGGTAGCGGCGCTCCGCTAAGAGCGCCGCCTTCACTGGCCCGTATTAAATTCGATGAAGCTCAGACCGAAATCTCGTCCATCGTCTTGAGCTGAGGCGTCGGAATGCCGTTCGACTTGAATTGCTCGGTCAGCGCCGCCTTGCGTGCCGCCAGTTCCTGTCCGAGCGCATCCATGTCGAGGCCGGCTTTCCGCGCCTGAGCGAACAGGCCTTCCATGCGCTTCTCTTCTTCCTCGACGTGGTGCTCGATTTCTTCCGACAGGACCTTGACCTTGGAATCGTAGAATTCGTCGCTCGGGCCGCCCTTGATGATTTCGGCGATCAGCACTTTGGCGCCGTCATGTTCGACATAGCTTTCCTTGAGCAGATCCTCATCGACCTTGCCTTCGCAGGCCGGATAGAAAATCTCTTCCTCGATCTGCGCATGAACCGACAGTTCAAGGCAGATTTCCTCCGCCAACGTCTGCTTGCGGCCATCGCCGCTGGCCTTTTCAAACTTCGCGAACAGGTCCTCGACGGTACGATGATCCTGCTTCAGCAGCGCGATCGCGTCTTGCTTGTCGGTTTCTGCCATAACGCTCACTCCCTGTTGGATTTGCGAGCGAAACCAACGGCTAGTCTGAGATGTTCCTCCGAGTCATGAGCAACCAGACATTTTCAATTCTCGCGGTGCGGGGCTTGGACTGGAAAGGCCTCGGCTACCTCATTTCAATCGCCAGCGTCTTGCTGTTGGGAGCAATCGCCTGGCCCCAGTCTGAGGATGCTGGTTGGCATTTGCCGGTGCTGATTTTCGGTATGGCAACGTCCATCATCGGCATGGCCTGCCGTTATAAGGCGCACCTGGACCAGCAACGCGAACTCAAGAAGGCGGAGGCCGAAGCCCGCCGTCGTTAGGAGGGCCCGCCGCTATCCGGCTCGGCATCCACCGCCGCAATCGACTGCGCTGGCGTTTTGTTCAGTTCCAGCCAATCGCGGAACGGCAGGTGATAGATCTGGTCCATCACTTCGAATTCGAGGCCGCCGGGCTGCCACGTATCGCTGTTCCATAATGCCACGACGCCGCTCTTCTTCTGCGGATCGAAGAGGATGAACGAGCGATACCCCTTGATGCCACCACGATGTCCAACAATCCGGTGTCCTGCATAATCGTAGCTGCGCCAGCCGTAGCCATACCAGGCCGTCCCGACGCGTTCGAGGAACTTGCGGAGCCGCCCCCGCTCGGTCGGCGTCACCACATAGGGCGCATGCACCGTGTCCAGCACCTTGGCGTCGAGCACGTCGGGCATTTCACCCATCTGCGCTTCCATCCACAGCGCCATGTCCTTGATGTTGCTGTTGATACCGGCTGCGCCGGGGACCTTGTAGTAAGTGTCGACGATTGGCTCGGGTCGACGCCCACCGCTGTGCGGCTTGGCCCAACTCCGGTTCGACTGCAGGCCCGCCATCGAAACGCTGCCGCTGCTCATTCCGATCGGATTGAATAAATAGCGTTTGACGGCCTGCTCATAAGACATGCGCGTGAGGCGTGAGACCATTTCGCTCGACGCGTCGTAGGCGACGTTTTGATACGACCAACAGGTGCCCGGCTGGCATGTCGCATTCAACTGGGAAAGGCTGGCGCGGAGGAAGCTCGGGTCCTGACCCTCTTCCAGCTTGTTGTCGTAGGCGTTGCGATAGAGACCAAGCCGGTGCGACAGCAGGTCGCCAACCGTGGCCTTATATTCATTGCCAGCCGGCAGCTTGAGGTCCGGAGCGTAGTTCACCACCGCCGCGTTGAGATCGAGCTTGCCATCCTCCGCGAGCTTGGTGACCATCGTCGCAGCAACGCCCTTGGACGTCGACGCCCATCGAAACACCGTCTCCGGCGTCACCGGGTCACCCGAACCGGCGAGCGTCTCCCCATAACCCTGAAGGAACGTGATTCGGCCGTTTTCGACGATACCGACGGCCAACCCCACCATCGCCGGCTTGTTCATCAGTTGCTTCAACCGCGCATCGAGCAAGCGGTAGTCCACGTCGCGGCGCGAAGCGGTCGACACCGACGCAAGCTTGAGGTGGGCGGCAGTGATCTTCGGATCGGCGGCTCTTGCAGCCGGATGGGGCCGCATCGCCAATAGCGACGCGCCCATGAGCAGCACAAACGCGCCGAGCCCAAGCTTTTGAGCTTTCTGCAACAATCTTCTCCCCACCCTCGTGGGTAGCTGTGACGGACGGGCGCACCGCCCTCAACGTGTCGTTTAACGCACTTGCGACAGGCCGACTCTCCAGCGCGACGAACGCCGGAGTCGCTGGCGTTCAACGCACGTGTCGCCTAAATGGCCCACCATGCAATTCTTGAAGACCCTCTTCTGGGTCCTCCTTGCGGTGATCGTTGTATTGTTCGCCAGCCGCAATTGGTCCGACGTTACACTGAGCCTTTGGAGCGACATCCAGGCAGATATCAAGCTGCCCATCCTGCTGTTGCTCGCGTTCCTGATTGGCTTTCTACCGACGTGGCTGACGATGCGCGCCCGGGTCTGGTCGCACCGCCGCCGGATCGAGGCGATGGAGCGGAACCGGGTCGCGTCCTTGACTTCGGAATCGGCCGCCCAGGAAACGGAGACGGCGGCTTGAAGCCGATCTTCGTCGCGATCGACACGCCAGACGTCGAGCGGGCCGTCGATATCGCCAAGGCTGTGCGAGATCATGCCGGCGGCGTGAAGCTCGGCCTTGAATTCTTCTCGGCGCAAGGTCCCGACGGCGTTCGCCGAATCAAGGAGCTGGATTTGCCGGTCTTCCTCGACCTCAAGTTCCACGACATTCCCAATACAGTTGCCAAAGCGGTCGGCGCGATCGCCCCGCTGGAGCCCGCCATCCTCACCGTCCACGCGCACGGCGGCCACGAGATGCTTTTGGCTGCGAAGCGCGCGGCACCGCCTTCCACCAAGGTCGTCGCGGTGACTCTGCTAACCAGCCTCGACCAGGCCGACTTGAGCGATCTGGGTATCGAACGTTCGCCATCCGACCAGGTGGCGCGGTTGGCCTGGGTCGCGCGGGACTCCGGCGTTGACGGTATTGTCTGCTCGGGAGCCGAGGTCGGCGCGGCCCGTGGCGCTTGGGCTAACGGTTTTTTTGTAGTGCCCGGCGTCCGTCCGGCGGGGACCGACGTAGGCGACCAGAAAAGGGTCGTGACTCCCGCCCAGGCTCTCGACAATGGTGCATCGGTCCTTGTGATCGGCCGCCCGATCACCGGCGCGCCGGACCCAAGGCAGGCCATCATGGACATTGCGGCCGGCCTCTCCCACATGCCCGCGTGAATTAAGGATCGTTCGATGAGTTGGTTGAGCCGAGTCCGTAGCGGCATCCCGTTCCTGCCCAAGCGGCAAAGTGCCGAGAACCTTTGGCATAAGTGCGCCAAGTGCGGGACGATGGTGTTCGTCAAGGAATGGGAAGAGAATTACAGCGTCTGCCCGCGTTGCAACTTCCACGACCGCATCGGCCCCGCGAAGCGCTTCGAGCAATTGTTCGACGCCGCTCAATATGAGCTCCTGCCCGCGCCCGAGGTCCGCGAGGATCCGCTGCGCTTCCGCGATACCAAGCGCTATACCGACCGCCTCAAGACGGCTCGTGCGGCCAACGGCGAGCGCGACGCTCTGGTCAACGCTCGCGGCAGGCTCGATGGCCATAACGTCATCATCGGCGTGCAGGATTTCTCATTCATGGGCGGATCCATGGGAATCGCCGTCGGCGCCGCATTCCTCGCCGGCGTCCGCGCCGCGATCGAAGGCCGGACTGCCTACGTCCTGTTCACCGCCGCTGGCGGAGCAAGGATGCAGGAAGGCATCCTCAGCCTCATGCAAATGCCGCGGACGACGGTTGCGCTAGCCCAGCTGCGAGAGGCCGGCCTGCCATACATCGTCGTCTTGACCGATCCTACGACCGGCGGCGTTACCGCGTCCTACGCAATGCTTGGAGATGTCCAGCTTGCCGAGCCTGGCGCGCTGATCGGCTTCGCAGGCCAGCGGGTTATCGAACAGACGATCCGGGAGAAGCTTCCGGAGGGCTTCCAGCGGGCGGAATATCTTTTGGAGCACGGCATGATCGACATGGTCGTCTCGCGTGGGGACCTGAAAGAGAAGCTTGCGTTGCTCATCGGCTATCTGGCGCCGGAGTCCCGAGAAGCCGCCTGATGGCCGACTTCGCGCGTTCGGCGCATCCCGGCGTCCAGGCGCAGCTCGACCGGTTATCGAAGCTATCTCCCGCCGGCGATCGTCTCGGGCTGGAGCGGATCGCGGTCGTGCTCGACCGTCTCGGTCGCCCCCAGGACAGGCTTCCGCCGGTTTTCCATGTTGCCGGGACCAACGGCAAGGGCTCGACCGTCGCCTTCCTCCGGGCGGCGTTGGAAGCGAGCGGCCACACCGTTCACGCCTTCACCAGCCCTCACCTCGTTCGCTTCAACGAGCGCATCCGTATCGCCGGCCGTCTCATCGACGATGAAAAACTCGCCGGACTTCTCGGCGAAGTGCTCGACGCCGGCGCAGGCGTCGAGCCAAGCTTCTTCGAGGTCGCGACAGCCGCGGCCATCCTCGCCTTTGCGCGCACACCCGCAGACGCTTGTATTCTGGAAGTCGGTCTTGGCGGCAGGCTGGATGCCACCAACGTGGTCGAGCGTCCGCTGGTCACCGGCATTTCCGACCTCGCCCTCGACCACCAGCATTTCCTGGGCCGACGGCTGATCGACATCGCTGGCGAGAAAGCGGGCATCGCCAAGCGCGGCGTGCCCCTGGTCACGCAGAATTACGCGCCCCGCATCGCCCGCAAAGTCGGTGAGCACGCGGCAGCGATTGGGGCGCCTTGGCTGGCTCGAGGCACAGCGTGGGACACACGCACCGACCGGGGGCAGCTCCATTATCGCGACGTGGGCGGCGAACTTGAACTGCCGCTGCCGAACCTCGAGGGAATGCATCAGGCACGCAATGCATCGCTCGCGGTCGCGATGCTTCGCCATCAGCGAGAATTGTCAGTTTCGCCAGATGCGATGGCCCGAGGGCTCGAATCCGCGCATTGGCCTGGCCGGCTCCAGCTTCTCAAACCCGGCCCTTTTGCGTCGAGGCTACCCGGACGGCGCGTGTGGGTAGACGGCGGGCACAACCGGGGTGCTTCCTTGGCAATCGCCGAGCAGATGGCCGACCGAGCGCCGTTCGACCTGATCTTTGCGCTGATGCGCACTCGGCGCGTCTCGGATGTGTTGGGGCCGCTGGCGCCGCTCGTGCGCAAAGCGCACACGATTCCGCTTCCTGGACACCCGCATCACGACCCGCGCGACATTGCCATGCTTGCCCAAAACCGCGTGGGCCCGCGCGAATGCTATCCGGCGTTCACGCTCGATCAGGCCATGAATCGGCTCGCGAAGGATCCGTTAGGTCGCCCGGACGTGCTGATATTCGGCTCGCTCTATATGGCGGGCGAAGTACTTGCGGCGAACGAGGAAATCCCGACTTAGGCCTTCGCAGGCTCGACCTTCGGCGCCGTGTCGGCATCCGCCTTCGCTCGCCGCTCCAGAGAAGCGACGCGGGCCCATTCGAGGATCACGAACACGACTGCGAGCAGGCCGGCGGCAGCAGTCCAGCGGAACACGAGTGCGTAGCCATATTTGTCGAAACTCTCGCCGGCGACTCCCCGGCCGAGCGAGCCGACCAGGAAAGTCAGCGACGACAGCAGCGCATATTGCACGGCGGTGAACTTCTTGCTGATGATGCCCGACAGGTAAGCAACGAACGCAGTCAGGGCGACGCCGGTCGCGATATTTTCGTAGCATATCGCGACGAGCAGGCGGACCATGCGGTCGTCAGCGCCGAACCAGCCGAGCAGCACGTTGAGGCGGAGCAGGTGCGTGAAGGCGTCGATGTTGGCACCACCCTCGGCGAGGTCCGCGTAGACTAGGTTCCCCAGCGGCGTGACGGCCGCGCCGATAAGGACCGTCGGAAACCGCCCGATCCGCCCGAATAGATAACCGCCCAGGCTGATGCCGATCATCGTCATGAAGATGCCGAACACCTTCGACGCGAAAGCGACCTCGTCCTTCGAGTAGTGCAGGAAGTCCAAGTAAAAGGGGAAGGCGAAGCTCGACCAGATATTGTAGCAAAGCGCGTAGGTCAGGATGAAGCCGATGATGATCAGGACGCCCCATCGGAGGCGCTCGGACAACTCAGCGAGCGGGAGCACGAGCGCTCCATAAATGTGGTTCAACACCGCCCGTCCGCCAGCCGCGCCCGGCTGGCCCTCGCGTTGGACGCCGTGGCCATGCACCTTCAGCCAGTTGACCGTCGCTGCAACGAACAGCGGTACGAACACGGTGGCGACGATGATCCAGGGACCAACGTGCGTGGTGAAATCCGCGACCGACGGTGCCTTGGTGCCCGATTCCTGGGCCGTCAGCATCGAAATCATGAACAAGGCCAGCGATAGTATTGCCCAGACCCAGCAGGTCCCGACAATCGCGAGCGCGCCGATCCTGACCGGAACGTTGATTTCGCCGGGCTGCTCGAGGCCCTGTTCGATCACGTCGCGCGGCGGCCGCTCCGTGTCGGGTGCGGTAAGCGCGACGACCATGACCAGAAGCACCAGTGCAGCCATGACGAAATAGACCGTCCCCCACGGAATTCGCGCGGCAAGAAACAGAGCGAAGGCGCCGCCGACTATCGACGCTGTGCGGTAGCCGAATTGGTAAACGGCCGAGAGCAGCTCGACCGGCGTGCGCTCGTCAGCAACGTCGATCCTCCAGGCGTCGACGGCGATGTCCTGCGTGGCGGACGCGAAGGCGCCGATGACCGCGAAAATGGCGAACCATCCGATGTTCGTTGCCGGATCGGTGCCGCCAAGCCCAATAAACGACAGGATCAGGAACGACTGGCAAAAAACGATCCAGCTTTTCCGACGCCCGAGATTGCCGAGCAGCGGAAGCTTCAGCTGGTCGACCAGCGGCGACCACAGGAACTTGAACGCGTAGCCAAGGCCGATCCATGACAGTACGCCGATTGTCGCGAGGTTGATCTTGGCATCGCCGAGCCACGCATTGAGCGTTCCGATCAGTAGCGCGAACGGAAGCCCGGATGAAAACCCGAATGCGAGCATCGTCGCCGCTTTGCGCGTCGAGAGCGCTGCCTTGAGCAGCTTCCATCCCTTGGGACGCTGGCCTGCCACCGGTGTTCCCCTCCCTTGGCGTTGAACTTGAACACTAGACAGGTTTCATGCCCTGCCTAGCCCCGCGGTGAACGGTTTGGGCTATTCCGTTTCCTTGACCGCGACGAACAGCTCGAGGCCCTTGGGAGCCTTTACCTTTTCACCCTGCAAGTGCCGGTCGATGCACTTGATCGCTTGGCATAATTGCCGTTCGCTATAGGGTTTGAGGAGGCAGCCGACGGCGATTTCCGATGCGCCAGGGTAGGCATGACCAGTCGCGAAGAGCGTGGGCACACCCTTCGCTTTGGCGACGCGAGCCAGCTTGATCCCGGTCTGCTGCTTCTTCAACCGGACGTCGCTCAGGATGAGGTGGATTTCTTCGCTTTCCAGCGCGGCGAGCGCTTCATCCAGGTCGTCAACCGTCGCAACAATCTCGTAACCCGCGTCGCCAAGAATATTTTCATTGTCGAACGCGGTCAGCGGCTCGTCCTCGACGATGAGGATCCGCTTGACGACCTGCTTACGCTTCTCGAACAGCATTCAGACTCCAGACAATGACTTCGACCCCGAAACAACCCAAGCAACGAACGAAGCGCCCGGCGGTGCCGCATCGCCGCGGCGCGTCACGTCAGTCCGCGTCTTCGGCGCCGCAACGTCGCGAAACGGGCCCGCAACGCATCGCCAAGCTGCTCGCCCGCGCCGGAATCGCATCCCGACGTGAGATCGAGCGCATGATCGCCGATGGCCGCATCGGGCTCAACGGCGAAAAACTCACCACGCCGGCGACCTTGCTGGACAACCTGAGCGGAGTGACGGTCGACGGAAAGCCGGTCCGACCAGCCGCCGCGACCCGCCTATACCGCTTCTACAAACCGGAGAAATCGATAACGGCTGCGCACGACCCCAAGGGCCGCGCCACGATCTACGACAGGCTTCCGCCCGGCTTGCCGCGAGTAATGCCAGTCGGCCGCCTTGACTACATGACCGAGGGTCTCCTTCTGCTCACCAACGATGGCGAGCTGAAGCGTCAGTTGGAGCTGCCGCGCACCGGCGTCGTCCGCACCTACCGTGCCCGGGCGTACGGCCAGGTGACTCAGGCGCAACTCGAGGCTCTTGCCCAAGGCATCACCATCGACGGGATCCGCTACGGCTCAATCAACGCTAATCTCGAGCGGCGAACGGGCAGCAATTGCTGGGTGGAGATGAGCCTGACCGAAGGCAAGAACCGCGAGGTCCGCAACGTCCTCGCCCATCTGGGCCTTCAGGTCTCGCGCCTGATCCGCGTCGCCTACGGGCCGCTGACCTTGGACGGTCTTGAACCGGGCGATGCCGATGAAGTGTCATCGGGCGAACTCGAAGCCTTCCGCAAGATTCTCAAGTGAGGATCATTGCCGGCCAATGGCGCGGTCGGCCGCTGGAAGCGCCGCCCGGGCAGGGCACCCGCCCGACCGCCGACCGGGTCCGAGAAACGCTGTTCTCAATGCTCGCCAGCCGCCTCGGTAGTTTCGAGGACTTGCGCGTGGCCGATCTGTTCGCCGGAAGCGGTGCGCTCGGCTTCGAAGCTTTGTCGCGCGGTGCAGCGTCGGCGACCTTCGTCGAAAATGACGCGAAAGCCGGAGCGATCATCAAACGCAACGCGGAGAAGCTCGGTGCGGCAATCCAGTTGCTTGCCGGCTCAGCCCTCGCCTTGCCGCGTTCCGACCCGTTCGACCTGATCCTTGCCGACCCGCCTTATACTGCGGGGTCGGGCACTTCTGTCGTCCAATCCGTGCTAAAGTCGGGCTGGCTTGCGCCCGGCGGTTGGATGCGCATCGAGACCAACCGCACCGCTACAATCGACGCGGGCGATGACCTGATTGTCGAAGCGACACGCGACGTCGGCCGCGCCCGGCTTACCCTTTTGCGCCGCCCTTAGCCGCTTTCGCGGCTTTCCGGATTTCGTCCATTTCATTGCCGAGCCGGCGACCGATGGCGGCGGCGGCCGCTTTCCCGGCTTGCTTCACTGCCTTGCCCGCGCGCTTACCGCGCGATCCGTCACCGCTGGCGAAGCCATGCTCCGCAAGCGAAGCGAGCGCTGCCGTCGCCGCAACCGCGACGAGCTCGGCGACCAGCGGACTTTGCAGCAGCTGGATAAATGCATCGCCCATATTGGCGTCCGATCGGGAACCCCCGCCACCCCTGGAGGATGCTACCCGAGCGACGGACGTGCCGGTCTTTCTCTTTCTACTGCTACCCGCTTTCGCACCGCTCTTTGGCGTCGCCTTCTTGGCCATCGTCATTGCTCCTGGGTTGTCACCGTTGGACGCTTAACTCACCGGCGCTTCGCCGTATCCGCATTGCATTCGTCGCATCAATGTTCCGTTCTGCTGTATTGACACGATAATACACCAAGGTCTATCCTGCCCTGAACAACAGGAGGACAAGCATGTATTCACAGCAAGAGCTGGATGATGCAGTCGCGTCGGGCGTCATCACCGCCGATGCCGCGGACGCATTGCGCGCCTATATCGAGCAGCAACGCTCGACCGTCATCCCCGACGAAGAGCAATTCCGCCTGCTCACCGGCTTCAACGACATTTTCGTTTCGATTGCGGCAGCGATCCTGCTGTTCGCCGTGGGGTGGATTGGCCAGAGCGCTGGTCAGGCGAGCGGGCTGTTCATCACCGATCACGGCGAGACCGGGCCGAGCCTTCTCGCTCCTCTCGCCGTTGCGGCCACATCATGGGGCCTGGCGCTGTTCTTCACGGCGCGCCGGCGAATGGCGCTGCCGTCAATCCTCCTTCTCCTCTCGTTCGTCGGCGGTGTGCTGGTGACGACCGGCTTCGGCCTGGTCCAAATCATCGGATCGGACCGGTTGAACGAATCCAATCAGCTCCTCGGCTATGTGATCGGTGCGGTCAGTGCTGCGGTCGCCGCGATCGCCGCGTGGGTGCACTGGCGCCGTTTCCATGTGCCGGTGACTGTTGCCGCCGGTGCGGCGGCGCTTGCTGGCCTGTTTCTGGCAATCGTTCTGGGCATCGCCCAGCCGCAAGACGGCAAGGCTGCCGAGCAGCTGATCCTCAGCTTCATGCTGCCGCTTGGCGTCGGCGTGTTCCTGTTCGCCATGTGGTGGGATGCGTCCGACCGCGGACGGGTCACTCGCCGCTCGGACGTGGCCTTCTGGCTGCACCTGCTGGCCGCGCCGATGATCGCTCACCCGATCTTCGCCCTGCTGGGCCTCAACACCGGCTCGGTCACCATGAGTGAAGCGCTGGTGGTCGTCGGCCTGTACATCTTGTTCGGGCTAACGGCCCTGGCAGTCGACCGCCGCGCCTTGCTGGTCTCCGCGCTCGCCTACGTGCTCTACGCCCTGACCGAGCTGTTCAAGCAGTTCGGCGCGGTCGAGCTCAACGTCGCGCTGACGGCGCTGATCATCGGCTCGGCCCTGCTGCTGCTCTCGGCCTTCTGGCACAGCGCGCGCCGCGGGGTGGTGCGGCCGCTGCCGGCGGGCCTGCAGGCGAGGCTGCCTC
>Ga0136846_1214593_pt1 | contig 15258 bp, 15 predicted proteins | sample HopSoiMetagenom2_FD_96841 | JGI IMG/M metagenome (GOLD analysis project Ga0136846, IMG submission 96841) | Grasslands soil microbial communities from Hopland, California, USA - 2 Assembly 2016 (version 4) | ecosystem: Environmental > Terrestrial > Soil > Grasslands | place: USA: Hopland... | reverse complement strand
TGCTCACTGCCCTGATGGATGGCCAGGTAGATGCGGTCGCGCAGCGCGTTGGCGGCCTCGTTCGTGAGTGTCTGCTCCAGGTCGCGGAGCACGACGCGGACGAGGAGGTTCTGCTGGCCCGGCCGAGCCCCGAGGCGGCGGATCGCGGCAGCGGGCAGGCCGTCGTACGGCGTGGCGGACAGCACGCTGACCTCCTCCACGCACGACGCGCCGGCGCCGAGGGCGTCGCGGACCCGGTCGCCCAGGGTCTCCTCGTCCTCGCCGGCGTCCACCGCGACCGACAGGTCGCGCGTGACCGGGGGCATGGACGAGACCGGCCGGTAGGCGGCCAGGTCGCACATCTGGCCCGCGATCCGGGGATCGGCCGAACGGAGCAGCCGGATATCCCCGATGCCCTTGACCAGCATCAGCATGCGGTCCAGGCCCATGCCCAGGGCCAGGCCGCCGCACCCGGCCAGCCCGGCCGCGGCCAGCACGCCGGGGTGGGCGAGGCCGCACTCCCAGACCTCCACCCAGCGGCCGTCAGGCCGGACGTCGACCTGACGGCCGCGCTCGGTGTACGGATGGACCCGCGGCTCCTGCCGGTACGGCAGGCCCGGGACGAGTGCCCCGAGCAGGACCGAGATCATCTCGTCCAGGTCCGTGTCCGACATCGGCCGGGAGGTGATCCGCCACAGGTCGAGCTGGTGCGGGGTGCCGGTGTGCTGCCAGTCGATGGCGTCGCGCCGGTACGCCATCCCCGGGCAGGCCAGCAGGACGTCCAGGTCGCCGGCGGCCTGCCGGTCCCGGGCCAGCTGACGCAGCGCGGGCGGGATCATGGCGGTGGAATGGCTGCGGAGCATCTGGCCGGCGCTGACGTACCGGGTATACCGGGCCTCCCTGGTGATCGCGCCGGCCGCGTAGCCCAGGCGATCGTAGTTGTCGGCGACCGGGACTACTTCCGGTCCGCGGTACCACCGGACCTCGCACGACCAGGCGCGGGCCAGGGCTTCCACGGCGCGGCCGGCGAGGACCTGGATGGCGTGCGGGCCCGCCGCCGGATCGGACAGGTCGCGGACGCCGAGGGCGTCCCGGAGCTGGGCAGGGCTGAGGTAGGAAACTGTACGCGACACGGTGACTCCTCTTCGAGGTGAGCGGACGAGGAAAGTCCTCCCGGACCCGGGCTCACCTGGGCGGAGTCGCCGTCTTAACGCAGCGGAACGCCTCCCGGCGGCCCTGGGCGGGCCGGGAGGCGGGGAAATCGGCGCGCTGCCATGCCGTCATTCTCCCCGAGGATGGCCGTCGGCGGCAAGCGAGTACCGCGGCCCGCGGCTAGGCGGCCGGCCGGCCGCGCAGGCCGAGCGCCGCCAGGACCAGGCCGGCCAGGGCGATGACCGGGCCGGCCACCGCCCAGAAGGTGATGCCGGACATCACGCTGCCGCCGAGGACGCCCACGCCCTGCAGCGTGAAGACCGTCCCGGCGAGCGCGAGGGCAAACCCGGTGCCGACCAGCACGACCCGCTTCATGGTGCCTCATTTTCCGGGGATCGAGGTTCAGCGTGGCCTGACCGTGGTCACGGGGACCACGGTCAGGCGCGGCCGGATTTCCTCCGGCAGGTCAGGGGGGGAGGACCTGCCGCATAGCTCACGGCTCACCTTGAATCACGTACCGAACGGGGCAACGGTTCAGCCCCGGTCCGGCCGGACGTCGCCGCGGCCAGGGTGCGGTCTACCTCGCGGCGCTCGGCGGGCTGCTGTCCCTGCTGGAGCCGGTCACGCTGCCCGGCGGGCCGGGCGGGAGGAGGTGAGCGACGCGAAGACCACCGTCGAGCTCCGGTAGTGACCGGTGGCCTCGTCGAAGGCGCCGCCGCAGGTGATCAGGCGCAGGGCGGCGAAGTCGGCCGTCCCGTAGATGGTGCGCGCCGGGAACCTGGACCTGGTGTACTCGCGGACCCCGGTGACGCGGAACACGGCGGTTACCCCGTCGGCAAGCGTCACCTCGATGGTGTTGCCCGGGTGGAGCGCGCCGAGCCGGAAGAAGACGGCGGGCCCCCGCGTGCTGTCGACGTGGCCCTCGATGACCGACGAGCCGATCTGGCCGGGCGTGGCGGAGTACTTGTACCAGGCCGCCTTAGCCGCGCTGGTCCGGAGTGACGGCACCTGGATCGTGCCGTCCGGGTTGAGCCCCAGGTGCAGCAGCGTGGAGTCCACGCCGATGGCCGGGATCCGCACCGAGACCGGCATCGAGCGCGCCAGCGACGGCCCGCGGCCCGCGGAGCCGGTGGCGCCCGCGGCCGCCCGGGTCGGCTGCGGCGCGTGGACCTGGGATACGACCACGATGCCGACGGCGGCGGTCCCGGCCGCGATGAGCAGGGCCCCGGTGATCCCGGCCAGGCGGGCCCGCAGGCTGACCGGGGTGGATGGCGGCGGGGCGTACCCGGCCTGCGGCCAGGAGACGACCACCCGGAACCCGGCGATGCGCCGCCACGCCGCACCCGGCAATGCCGCCGTCCTTTCCTCCGCTGTTCTCCTCAGTTAGCCTAATAGTCCGATGGTCAACAAGCCATTGCACGTCAGCGTCGGTCAGCGGCCTTATTTTTCCGGCCGTCGGCGCTTTCGGGACCTGCCTGCGGCGGTGCGGGCGGCGGCCAGGCCGGTTACGCATTTTCCTTACCAGGGCCGGTTTCCGCTGCCGGGAGCGGGAAACACAATCATCGTCAGCCACGCCCATGAGGAGAGTCCATGAAGGTGCGCGGAAGGACGCTGGGCGTGAGGCTGACCGCCTTGTGCTGGGGGACGCTGGCCCTGCTCGCTCCGGTGGCGCTGACCGCGTGCGACTCGGCGTCGTCGACCACGCCGTCGCCCTCCGTCTTCTCGCCGACCGTGAGCATCTCGGCGAGCGGGTCGATCAGCGCCTCCGCCTCCGCGGGCAACGCGGGTAACACGCCGTCCCCCGGCGACAGCACCGCCACCTCGGGCACGCCCGGCTTGACCGCGAGTCCCACGGCCACCGTGACGCCGACGGCGACCGTGACACCGACGGCGACCGTGACGCCAACGGCGACCGTGACGGCCACCTCGACCGTAAGCCCGGTCCCGGTCGCCGCCCCCGTCACCGGCGGCGGCGGCACGGCCGGATTCCAGGACGCGCTGCTCCTCGTGGCGGGACTGGGCGCCATCGTGGCCGGCGCGGGGAGCATCGTGTACCGGCGGCGCCTCAACCGCCGCCGCTGATACCCCGGCCCATCCGGCCGCTCTGCTCAGACGGCCTTCGCTTAGGCTCGGGAGGAGCGGAGGGAGCAGCCGGTGGGCGAGGGACTGTGGGCGCCGCGGCACCGCGCGCTGACCACGGGCCTGGTGCTGACGATCACCTTCGTCGCCTCGGAAGCGCTGGCCGTGGTGACCGTCATGCCGGTGGTGGCCCGGGACCTGGGCGGGCTGCGCCTGTACGGGTGGGTCTTCAGCGGGTTCATGCTGGGCAGCGTGGTGGGCATCGTGGCGGCCGGCCGGGAAGCCGACCGGCGGGGCCCGGCCGTCCCGTTCGTGGCCGGCGTGGCGCTGTTCGGCGCCGGGCTGGCCATCGCCGGCCTGGCCCCCTCGATGGCGGTGCTCGTCGCGGGCCGGGTCCTGCAGGGCATCGGAGCCGGGGCGGTGCCCTCGGTGGCGTACGCCACCATCGGCCGGAGCCTGCCCGAGGCGCTGCGGCCCCGGATGATGGCGGTCCTGTCGACCGCGTGGGTCGCGCCCGGCCTGGCCGGGCCGGCCATCGCCGCCGAGGTGGCGCGCCTGTTCGGCTGGCGCTGGGTGTTCCTGGGACTGCTCCCGGTCGTCGCGGTGGCCGGGAGCATCGCCGTGCCCGCGCTGATCCGCCTCGGGCCGCCCGCCGCGTCCCATGCCCGCGAGCACCGGCTCACCGACGGCCTGCGCACCGCGGCCGGGGCGGCGGTGGTCCTGGCCGGCCTGAGCCTGGCGGCCGGGTCCGGCGCGATCTGGGCCGGGCTCGCGCTGATCGCGGCCGGCGGCGCCGCCGGCCTGCCCGCGCTGCGCCGGCTGGTCCCGCCCGGGACCCTGGCCGGGCGGCCCGGGCTCCCGGCCACGATCGCCAGCCGGGGGCTGCTGACGTTCACGTTCTTCGGCGCCGACGCCTACGTGACGCTGGCGGTGACCGCGGTGCGTCATCGCACGCCCGTGATCGCCGGGATCGCCGTCACCGGCGCCACGATGACGTGGACGATCGGTGCCTGGGTGCAGGCCAGGCTCAACGACACCTGGGAAGGGCGGCGCCTGGTGCGCGCCGGGCTGCTGATCGTCCTGATCGGCATCGCCGGGATGCTGGTCCTGGTCCTGGCGCCGGCCGTGCCGGTGGCCGAGGGACTGGCGGCCTGGACGGTCGCGGGCCTGGGCATTGGGCTGGCGTACGCGCCGCTGTCGCTGATGATGCTGCAGAAAGCGGCGCCCGGGCAGGAGGGGCAGGCGTCGGCGTCGCTGAACCTGGCCGACGTGCTCGGCACCGCCCTCGGTATCGGCGCGGGCGGCGCGGCCGTGGCGGCCGCCGCGGGCGGCGACCTGCGCCTCGGGGTGGCGGCCGCGTTCGCCATCACCGCAGCGGTAGGCCTGGTGACCCTGGTGTTCACCCGGCGCCTGCCGGCCGGTACCACCTCGGCGCCTCCGCCGGCGCCGGGCCCGGGCGCCGGCGATATCGTGGACGGGCTGCCTCCGGCTCGTGCGCCGGCACGGGCGGAACAGGAGCCGGCCGATGGCTGACCAGCGCTACCCCGCCACCGAGGCGAAGACGGGCTCGTAGCCTTGTTCCTGCCCGGCCGCGGTGGGGTGGTACGACGAGCTGATCGACAAGATGTTCACCGAGTTCAGCCAGCTGCCGGCGCCGTCGCAGATCTCATGGTGGGCGAACTGCCCGCGGACGTCGGCGAAGGTATCGCCGTTGCTGATGGCGGCGGCGTTCATCGCGCCGTCGAGGGCGTCCGCGGCGTGGTTGAGATCAGTCCGGTCCGTGGTGCTCAGCCCGATGCAGGTGCCCGACTTGGACAGGTCGTACAGCTGGGGATAGCCGAGCAGCACGATCTTGGCGTTGGGGGCGTGTGCCCTGATCTGCTGCAGCGCGCTGTTGAGCCGGGCTGGCAGCTGGGTGGAGACGAACGATTCCGCCGCCGTGACGGCGTTCACGCACGTGCTGGTCGAATGGAGCACGCAGGTCTCCATGGTGCTGGAGAAGCCGGCGTCGTTGCCGCCGATGGTGAGGCTGACCAGCGTGGTGCTCGCACTCAGGGCCGACACCTGGCTGCTGATCACGTCGGAGGTCGTCGCGCCCGCGCAGGCCACCGAGACGAACGAGGCGGGGGCGTGCGCGGCGGCCCACCGCTCGGGGTAGGCGTTGGTGCTGCGGTCGCAGCTGCCACTGGAGGAGATGTAGCTTCCGGCGCCCAGTCCTGAGCTGTAGGAGTCGCCGAGCGCGACGTAGTTCACCGCGGACGCGGCCGCGGCGGCCGGCATCGCCGCCACGGCCGTGACCAGGCCGGTGAGGGAAGTAAGTACTGCCGCGCTGACAATGACACGGGAAATCCGCACGAGTCACCCCATAGGGACCTGGGAGGGCATTTGGAAAGCGCGCGCACTATCCTTGTATCACGCGTCCGGGGGGAGATCAATACACGGGGTTACCGGCTGGTAGAACCCTGGTTGACCTGCGATCCCCGGTTACCAGCCGCATCGGTGGGCCGGACTTGGTTTTACCTGGTTACGGCGATTACGCGTTCTCCCTAATAGCAGCGCTTTGCCGGTGATTGCAATGCGTGACATTTCGCTGAGCGTCGCCGTCCCGGTGAGCAGGCCGGCACCAGGGGCGCGCCGGCGGAACATCGGGCCGCCGGCCGTTGTTCTTGTCGGGCATGATCGAGGGACGGTTTGCCGAGCTGATTGCCGGGCAGCGACAGGGAGTTCTGGTCACCCTCAGGAAAGACGGGTGGCCGCAGCTTTCCAACGTGAACTACGCCTGGTACCCGGAGGAGCAGATCATCAGGGTCTCCACGACCGACGACCGCGCCAAGACCAGCAATATGCGCCGTGACCCGCGGGTCAGCTTCCACGTCACCAGCGGCGACTTCTGGTCCTATGTCGTGGTCGACGGGCAGGCCGAGCTGTCGGCGGTGGCCCGCGACCCGCACGACGCGGCCGTGGAGGAACTGGTCGGGCTGTACCGCGCGGTGCAGGGCGACCACCCCGACTGGGACGACTACCGGGCGGCCATGGTCCGCGACCGGCGCCTGGTCGTCCGGCTGCGGGCCGAGCGGGCCTACGGAATGGTTCACCGGGGCTAACGAAACGCAAGGAACGGTTGCGCTGGGCAAACCAGGCTTCCGCTTTGCTGACGGGAGGCACAATGAGTATCAAGGAGCCCTTGCTGTCCTCCGTAAGCTGGGACGATGCTGCCTGACTCCTTCGGGCGAATCGCGACCGACCTGCGCGTGTCGCTCACCGACCGGTGCAACCTGCGGTGCGCTTACTGCATGCCGCCGGAAGGCCTCGACTGGCTCCCCGCGCCCGATCAGCTCACCGACGACGAGGTCGTCAGGCTCATCCGGATCGGGGTCGAGCGGCTCGGCATCACCGAGGTCAGGTTCACCGGCGGCGAGCCGCTGCTGCGGCGGGGGCTGGCCGGGATCGTCGCCCGCACCGCCGCCCTGCGCCCGCGCCCGGAGATCTCGCTGACCACCAACGGCATCGGGCTCACCCGCACCGCCGGGACGCTGCGCGCGGCCGGGCTCGACCGCGTCAACGTGTCGCTGGACACGCTGCGGCCGGAGACGTTCCGCAAGCTCGCCCGGCGCGACCGGCTGCCGGACGTGCTCGACGGGCTGGCCGCCGCCGCCGCGGCCGGGCTCAGCCCGGTCAAGGTCAACACCGTGCTGATGCGGGACCTGAACGACGACGAGGCGGTGCCGCTGCTCCGGTTCTGCCTGGACCATGGCTACGAGCTGCGCTTCATCGAGCAGATGCCGCTGGATGCCCAGCACGGCTGGAAGCGAGCCGAGATGGTGACGGCGCAGGAGATGCTCGCCGCGCTCGGCCGCGAGTTCATCCTCACCCCCGACGACTCGCGGCAGCGCGGATCCGCGCCGGCCGAGGCCTTCCTGGTCGACGGCGGCCCGGCCCGGGTCGGCGTCATCGCCTCGGTCACCCGGCCGTTCTGCGGCACCTGCGACCGGGTCCGGCTCACCGCCGACGGGCAGGTGCGGAACTGCCTGTTCGCCCGGTCAGAAAGCGACCTGCGCGGCCCGCTGCGAGCCGGGGCCGACGATGCCGAACTGGCCGGGGCGTGGCGGCGGGCTGTCGCGGTGAAGCTGCCCGGGCACGGCATCAACGACCCCTCGTTCCTGCAGCCTGACCGCCCCATGTCCGCGATCGGCGGCTAAGGGCCGCCCTGGGTAGCCGGCACGAACAGCATGGGCGATGAGCTCGCGGAACCCGGCTGGCTTCCGCTCACCGACGACGAACTGCGCGGCATCCTGGGCCGGCGCGGCCCCGGCGGCCTGGGCCGCGAGCCGGTCGTGACCTGGCGCAGCGCACGGCCGATGTCCGCCGCCGCGCTGGTCAGGCACGGCGACGCGGCGATCTTCGTCAAGCGCCACCATCTCGGCGTCCGCACCGCCTCGGCGCTCGCCGCCGAGCACGCCTTCGCCGGCCACCTGCGGGACCGGGGGCTGCCCGTCCCGGCCGTGCTGCCGCTGGCCGGCGGCCAGCCGGTGCTGCACCGCGGCGAGTACTGCTACGAGGCCCACGAGGCCGCGGGCGGGATCGACCTGTACCGCCAGGCCGCCCGGTGGTCGCCGTACGCCAGCCTCGGCCACGCCTACGCGGCCGGCGTGGCCCTGGCCCGCCTGCACCTGGCCGCGGCGGATTTCGTCCTGCCCGCCCGGCCGCCCGCCGTGCTGATGAATTCCTGCCAGGTCATCGCGGCGCCCGACCCGCTCGAAGAGGCGGCCGCGCTGGCGGCCCGGCGGCCCGCGCTGGCCGCCTACCTGGCCGGGCGGGGCTGGAAGGAGCACTTCGAAGCCGTCCTGACCCCGCTGATCACCGACGCCGCGCCGCTGCTGGCGGCGCTGCCCTCGCAATGGGGGCACGGCGACTGGCACCCGTCCAACCTCACCTGGACCTCGGCCGCGCCGGACGCGCGGGTCGCCGGGATCTTCGACCTCGGGCTGGCCAACCGCACATCGGCCGTGCACGACCTGGCCGTGGCCCTCGAGCGCAGCGTGGTGAGCTGGTCTGGCCTGCACCAGGGCGGCGCGGCCGCCGCCGACCGCACCGCCGCCGCCTTCCTGCTGGACGGGTACCAGACGGTGCGGCCGCTGACCGGGACCGAGGCCGCCGCACTGCCCCCGCTCCTGCCCGTCGCGCACGTCGGGCACGCGCTGTCCGAGATCGACTACTACACCAGCGTGGCGGTCTCGGCCGACGGCGCCGACCTGGCGTACGAGTACCTGATCGGGCACGCCTGGTGGTTCGGCCAGCCGCCGGGCGCAGCCCTTCTCGGCTTCCTGGCCGGGCACCTGCGCCAGTGACGATATCGTCGCCAGGGCAGGAACTTCCATCGCAGCCGGAGGCGACATGGGAACGCTCGCGGGCAAGGGCGCCGTGGTGACGGGCGGGTCACGGGGGATCGGACGGGCGATCGTGCGGCGGCTGGCCGCCGACGGCGCCGCGGTGGTCTTCAGCTACCTGCACGATGAGGCCGCGGCCAAGGCGGTGGCCGGGGAGGTCACCGGAGCCGGCGGCCGGGCGCTGGCCGTCCAGTCCGATCAGGGCAGCCTGGATGACCTGCGGCGGCTGACCGGGGAGGCCGGGGAGTACCTGGACGGCCTCGACATCGTGGTCATCAACGCGGCGGGCGGCCTGCCGGGCCTGATCAGCGACGTGACCGAGGACGACTACGACCGGTTCATGGCGGTGCACGCCAAGGGGCCGTTCTTCCTCATCCAGCACGCGGGGCGCGTGCTGCGCGACGGCGGGCGCATCGTCGCGATCTCCACCCTCAACACCCGCCTGCACCCTCCCGGCGGGGCGCTCTACACCGGCGCCAAGGGCGCACTGGAGCACTACACCAAGGTGGCGGCGCTGGAGTTCGGCGGCCGCGGCATCACCGCGAACATCGTCTCGCCGGGCGCCACCGACACCGAGCTGCTGCGAGCCGCGAACCCGGGCGCGACATTCGACGACGAGGTGGCCAGGACCGCGCTGGGCCGGCTCGGCCAGCCGGAGGACATCGCCGCCGTGGTGGCGTTCCTGGCCGGCCCGGACTCCGGCTGGATCAGCGGCCAGAACCTGCCCGCCGACGGCGGCCTGATGCCCTGACCTCTAGGGTAGGCACCATGAGCACCATGGATCAGTGGACGGTGGCGGTGTGCGCGGAACTGGGGATCGAAGCCGGGGACGCCGACCTGCGGGCCGTTCTCGACCTGACCCGCGACGTCGCGCACGGCGTGGCCCGGCCGGCCGCGCCCTTCACCGCCTACCTGGTCGGGCTGGCGGTCGGCCGCGGCCTGACGCTAGCGGACGCGGGCGCGCGGGTCTCCGCTCTGGCGAACGGCTGGGGCGGCGCTGACGGCGGTACGGGCGATTAAGCCGAACGGGGCCGGGCTCGCCGCATCCTGCCTCCGTCACGCCCCGGTCGCGTACGGCGCGGTTACCGGACTCTTACAGATCCCGGCACCGCCCGGCGCGGTTGGCCGGCCTCCCCTAAGACGGTGTCTCGGGCGGGCGCAGACGAGCGAAGGGCGGTCGATGACTCCCGAACATAAGCGGGACAGCGTAGCTAGGAACGGTGTAGGAACCAGCCCGGACGACGGTGCGCGTCCGGACCCGCTCCCGACCAGACGCGGCGTGCTGCTGGGGGTCAGCCTGGCCGGGCTGGGCGGCGCACTGGCCGGCTGCAGCACCGCGGCCGTGCCCTACGGCGCCAACGAGGCCGGCGCCGTGCCGGGCCAGGCGCCGGGTGCGATGCCGGCCTCTCCCGCGATGGCGACGTCCGGCAGCATGTCAAGCCCGGACGGCGCGATGCAGGCTAGCCCGGCGCCCTCGCATACCGCCGCGGATAAGGGCGCCAAGGCCGCCGGCACCGTCCTCGGCGCCGCCAGCGAGATCCCCGTCGGCGGCGGCACGATCTACAAGGCGGCCAAGGTGGTCGTCACCCAGCCCGCCCGCGGCCAGTACAAGGCGTTCAGCGCGGTCTGCACGCACGCCGGCTGCATCATGAGCGAGGTCGCCAACGGCACCATCGACTGCCCTTGCCACGGCGGCCAGTACAAGATCACTGACGGCGCCGTGGTGGCCGGCCCGCCGCCCCGCCCGCTGCCCGCCCGGCCGGTCAAGGTCGTGAACGGCCAGGTCGTCCTGCTCTGACGGTCCCCGCGCCTAGGATGACCGGTGTGGGCTCTTTGATGCTGCTCGACACCGCGTCGCGGTACTCCCGCGCGTTCTACGGCGTGCCGGACACCGTCCGCGCGCCGGACGGGACTCCCGTCAACGCGATACGCGGGCTGCTCGACATGACCAGCCGCCTGGTCCGGGCCCGGCACCCGGCCCGGCTGGTGGCCTGCCTGGACGCGGACTGGCGGCCGGCCTTCCGGGTCGAGGCGGTGCCCTCGTACAAGGCGCACCGGCTGGCCCCGGACGGCGCCTCGGAGGAGACTCCGCCCGCGCTGGTCCCGCAGGTCCCGGTGATCGAGGAGGTCCTGCGCGCCGCCGGGGTGGCGGTGGCCGGGCAGCCGGGCTTCGAGGCAGACGACGTGATGGCGACGCTCGCGGCCCGGTCGGACGGCCCGGTGGACGTGGTCACCGGCGACCGGGACCTGTTCCAGCTCGTCGACGACGCGCGCGAAGTACGGGTCATCTACACCGTGCGCGGCCTGCAGAACATGGACGTCATCGACGAGGCGGCGGTGACCGCGAAGTACGGCATCCCCGGCCGGGCCTACGCCGACTTCGCGGCGCTGCGCGGCGACCCGAGCGACGGGCTGCCCGGCGTGCCGGGGGTGGGGGAGAAGACCGCGGCCGCGCTGATCCAGGCGTTCGGCAGCATCGAGGGCATCACCACCGCGCTGGACGCGGGCCACGGCGGGTTCCCGCGCGGCAGCCGGGACAAGCTCGAAAAGGCCCGGGATTACCTGGATATCGCCCTGTCCGTGGTGAAGGTGGTCGACGACGTCCCGGTGCCCGAGGTGGACGGGACGCTGCCCGCCGCGCCGGCCGACCCGGACCGGCTGAAAGAACTCGGCGAGCGGTGGGGACTGGGATCCTCGCTCGGCCGTTTCGCCAGCGCGGTGGCCCCCTCGTAGTACCGCCCGCACTCGCCCGGCGAACCCGGCACCACAGCCTGCGCAGCCGTCGCAACGTGCGGGTCTTCGTCAAACAGGTCCCGGTGACCGAGCGGGAACTGCGCCCGGGCAACGTAAGGTCCACCGCGAACCTGTTCGGCTTGCCGGGCTTCTACCAGTACGGTCTGGGCTCGGCGGGGTTCGGGGCCTGGCGCGAGCTGGCCGCCCATATCATGACCACCAACTGGGTCCTGAGCGGCGAGCACCGGGCCTTCGCGCTGCTCTACCACTGGCGCGTGCTTCCCGGTCTGGTGCTGTTCCTCGAGCATGTCCCGCAGACCCTGTCCGCCTGGATGGCTGACCAGGACCTCTCCGCGTTCGCCCGGGTAGACGCACAACTCGCCGATACCACCGCGTTCATGCGCGAGCACGGGCTGGTGCACTTCGACGCGCACTTCCTCAACATCTTGACCGACGGCCACGGACTGTACTTCTCCGACTTCGGCCTGGCGCTCAGCGACCGGTTCGACCTCACCGGCCAGGAAAGGGCCTTCCTGCGCGAGCACCGCTGCTACGACCGGGACTACACCGCGGCACACCTGGTCAACCAGCACCTGGCCGAGCGTGTCCGCGGCGAGCGGGACCGCTGCCGGTTCGTGCGCGCCTGGGCCGCAGGCGACCAGCCCCGCGACGTCCCCGCCAGCGCGGCCGCCATCCTGACCAGCCACGCCGGCACCGCCGCCGTCTTCAACGACTTCCATCACAGCCTGATGGAAGTCACCAAGCAGACGCCCTACCCCCAGGCGGAACTCAAGCGGACCCGTGCTCGCGCCGGGTAACACGAGGGCCTCACGACCGGCATCACCCTACAGTCCGCGGCGCAGAGGTCCCGAGCTGGCCGGGGCCGCGCCGGGCAGCGTCATCTGCCACGGCATTAGCATTACCTCGTGACGAGCGACGAACTGTATCCCGCGGACCGGCTCGAGAAGGTCCGGGAGGCGGCCGACGCGGCCGGTCTCGACGCTGTGCTGCTGACGCCCGGGCCTGACCTGAGGTACGTCATCGGCTACGACGCCAAGCAGCTGGAGCGCCTGACCTGCCTGGCGGTCCCGGCCGGCTCAGACCCGGTGCTGTTCGTGCCGCGGCTGGAACTGGCCGCGGCCCAGGCCTCCCCGGCCGGCGCGCTTGCTCTGGAGATGGTCCCCTGGGACGAGACCGACGACCCGTTCGCGCTGGTTGCGGGCCGTCTCGGCGCCGTCTCGAGGGTGGGCGTCTCGGACCGGATGTGGGCGCTGTCCGTGCTGAAGTTCCGCGACGCGCTGCCCGGCGCGCGGCTGGCGCTGGCCGGCGGCGCGCTGCGCACCCTGCGGATCAGGAAGAGCCCGGCCGAGGTCGCCGCCCTGCGCGAGGCCGGCGCCGCCATCGACCGGGTGCACGCGCAGGTCGCGGGCTGGCTGCGGCCCGGGCTGACCGAGCGGGCCGTCGGCTCGGTCATCACCGAGTCGATCCTGGCCGAGGGGCACGCCACCGTGGACTTCGTGATCGTCGGCTCCGGGCCGAACGCGGCCAGCCCGCATCACGAGGTCTCCGACCGGGTGATGGCCGCCGGCGATGTCGTGGTAGTCGACATCGGCGGCACGATGCCGTCGGGGTACTGCTCGGACAGCACCAGGACCTACGCCCTGGGCGAGCCGCCCGCGGAGTTCACCGCGTACTACAAGGTCCTGTACGACGCCCAGGAGGCGGCCTGCGCCGCGGTGCGGCCCGGGGTGACGGCGGAATCGGTCGACGCGGCCGCCCGGGAGCCCATCACCCGGGCGGGCTTCGGCGCCGCCTTCATCCACCGGACCGGGCACGGCATCGGGCTCGAAGCGCACGAGGACCCCTACATCGTGGCGGGCAACCGCGAGCCGCTCGAGCCGGGCATGGCGTTCTCGGTCGAGCCCGGTATCTACCCCGGCCCGCACGGGGCGCGGATCGAGGACATCGTGGTGTGCACGCAGGACGGCGCCGAGCGGCTGAACCACACGCCGCGCGAGCTCGTGATCGCCGGGTAAGGCCCCGGCTAGGACGGGTTCCCGCCCGGCGGCCCGGGCTGACCGGGCGGGCTCGGGGGACCCGGCGGGTCGGTCCGGTCCTGGTTCTCGGCCAGGAAGCGCTCGAACTGGGCGGCGAGCTCGTCCGCGGTGGGCATGGCCTCGCCGTCGGCCAGCAGCCCCTGGGCCGCGTCCGGGCCGGCCAGCTGGCTCTCGGTCGCCGTGTCGTACTGCTGCTCGAGCGCGCGGACCAGCTCCGCGACCTCGGCGGAGTCCTCGACCTGCCGCTGGATCGCCTCGTTGGTCCGGTCGGCCGCCTCGCGCAGCTCGGCGTCAGGCAGGTCGAGCCCGGTGGACGTGGTGACCGAGCCGAGCAGCGCCAGCGCGGCCGGGGGATAGACGGCCTGGGCCAGGTAATGCGGCACCTGCACGGCGAAGCCGAGCGCGTCCCGGCCCGCCTCGCCGAGGCGCAGCTCGATCAGCGCGGGCGCGCTGCCGGGCACCTGGATCCGGCTCGGAAGCCGCTGGTGGCCCGCCAGCAGCTCCTCGCGGGTGGCGTGCGCGATCACCCCGAGCGGCCGGGTATGCGGCATTCCGGCCGGGATGCCCAGGAAGCTGATCGCGGGGCCGGTGCCGAGCTGGGTGGCGACGCTCAGCACGGCCCGGCTGAACAGGTCCCACTCGTGGTCCGGCTCCGGCCCGCTCAGCAGCAGGAACGGGCGCCCGCCCTGGTCGCGGAGCAGGTGCAGGGCCAGTTCGGGAGGGTCGTAGCTCTCCCACCGGCTGTTGTCGTAGGTCATCAGCGGGCGCCGCGACCGGTAGTCGATCAGCCGGTCGGTGTCGAAGGTCGCCACCGTCTCGTGCGGGAAGGTGCTCAGCAGGTGCTCGGCCAGCAGGCGGCCCGCGGTGCCCGCGTCGATGAAGCCCTCCAGGTAGTGCAACATCGGCGCGCCCGCGACGTCGGGCGCGGGCGAACCCAGCTCGTAGAGTTCCTCCGGGTTCCGTTGCATCCCTACAGTTTCCCACGGTCCGCGCAGTGCTGCGGCCTGGGCGCCCGGTCAGGCGCCCCGGCCGCAGCGGTTCAGGCTGGTGATCCGCCGTTAAGACGACTGACCCGCCAGGGCCGCGCTGGCCTTGGGGTGGCCGATGGACAGGCCGCTGCCCGGGTCGAAGAACTGCAGGTAGCGGGTGTCGACGGACAGCTCGAGGGGGGAGCCGTTCCTGACCCGGCTCTCCTTCGAAACCCGGGCGGTCCACAGCGACTTGCCGCCGACCAGGGCGGCGGTGGCCTCGTCTTCGTCCTCGCTGGCTTCGGAGGCCTCGGCGATGAAAGCGTGCTCGACGTGAGGGGCGTCGATGGTGAAGATCACGTTGATCTCGCTGCCGAGTTCCTCGGTGACGCCGGCGGTGACGTTCATGGTGCCCCACTGGCGGTCGGTCAGGGCGGCGTCCTCGAAGTCCGACGGGCGGATGCCGAGGATGATCTTCTTGCCGATGTAGTCCGGCAGGCCGAGCCGGGCGTCGAGGAGCTGTGGCGGGACCTTGAGCTTGTAGCCGGCGAAGGTGACGGCGACGCCGTCGTCGCGGACCAGCTCGGCGTTGACGAAGTTCATGGCGGGGGAGCCGATGAACCCGGCGACGAACAGGTTGACCGGGGCCTCGAACAGGGTCTGCGGGGTATCGACCTGCTGCAGCCGCCCGTCCCGCAGGACGCAGACGCGGTTGCCCAGGGTCATGGCCTCGACCTGGTCGTGGGTCACGTAGACGGTGGTGACCCCGAGCCGCTCGTGCAGCTGGTTGAGCGAGGCGCGCATGGACACGCGGAGCTTGGCGTCCAGGTTGGACAGCGGCTCGTCCAGCAGGAAGGCCTGCGGCTCGCGGACGATGGCGCGGCCCATCTCGACCCGCTGCCG
>Ga0136846_1226783_pt1 | contig 15260 bp, 10 predicted proteins | sample HopSoiMetagenom2_FD_96841 | JGI IMG/M metagenome (GOLD analysis project Ga0136846, IMG submission 96841) | Grasslands soil microbial communities from Hopland, California, USA - 2 Assembly 2016 (version 4) | ecosystem: Environmental > Terrestrial > Soil > Grasslands | place: USA: Hopland... | reverse complement strand
TAATAGCTATAAAAAAGGTATCGCCACAGATGCGAGGTACCGCATTAGGAGCTTATGCAGCCTTCTTTGATCTTGCTTTAGGGCTGGCAGGACCCTTAGCTGGCCTGATAGCAGGATGGTATAATTATCAGGCCGTTTATATATTAGGAGGTATAAGTTGTTTACTGGCTATATTAATTATACGCAATAAAAAGTAATTGCTTTTAATCCTTACCTAAGTCATCAGTTTATTGCTCATCGAGGCGGGACAGCAAATAAAATTTCGAATTAAAAGCGCCTTCAGATCCAATGACTGAAGGCGCTTTTGCCGCAATTGGTGGTAAGTTTATATTAACTCGTTGAATTACCTGGTGTGCGTATATTCATAGATCCGGGCAGAGTCTGTCATACTTATCAAAGGAACTCCCATACCAAAACCATTCACCTTCCTAGATAAGGTTATATTTGTAAAAAGATAAGAACCGACAAATGCAAACCCTTTATTTTTATATTAATGGATCTGGCACTCCATTTTGGAAAGAAGAAAAAGTCGATATTAATGGAGAATTCTACTATACTGATCCTCACTGGCTGGACGATATCTCCGATCAATTAAAGAAAGAATGGGATAAGCTTGTTACTTTATACTCCAGCTACAGTAACCCAATTGATAGTAGATTTCCAAGCTTCTGGACTGATTCAATGTGTAATTTATTTAATAATTTGGCTTGTGACTTTCTTAAAAATAGCATTTCCGAACTTAAAACCTATACTATTATTGATAAATTTACACCATTAAAGCAAGATGAAAGATTGTGGGAATATAAATTCGATCCTATAAAATATCATTTGAATCACAATTCATCATTTTACAACAAAGAAGATTTTAAAAAATACTTAGAAAGTAATTTAGAATTAGCGAGTAATCAAGTATCAGATTTGCCTTTATACAAGGCGTTTATAATATCTCATCAAGAATACAAGGCCTTTAATAGAGCCTTCTTAACATTTGGGAAGTACAATAAATTTACAATTGAATTTTGCCCATTAACTAATCGTACTTTTCTAGCAATAATCAATAACGGAGGACATGGTGCGGTTTTTAGTGCTATGAGGATAAAAAGAGAAGATATATTCCAAAATGAACAAAAGTTAATTGATTTAATAAATAACTATCTCGAATAAAATAAGATGCAATACACAAAGGTTGTCGCAAGGTTGGCAGAGATAGAATAACAATCACTATTTGATTTCCAGGCAGTATACGGCCTTTTGGGAAAAGAGCCAATCCCATAAACCTGGTGTTATACTTGTTTTATACCAGATATTATGGGCTTCATCGGGAAACTCGGTATATCTTGGGTGGCCACCCCGCATTGCCGTTAAAAAATATTACACCCGGGCTTGTTTTAAAAGGGGCCGGCATGTTTTCAGTAGTACACCAGGTTGATGGAGGTAATACCATCTTGTGTGCCACCGCGCATGTATGGGGGTATCAACTCGGATGTGATGATGGCACCATCTGGTTAAAAGGTTTATATGGGCATTGGTACGGCTATTTAACTGTTTGTGCCGGTGCCGTCATGAGTCTGGATTTTGATTACGGGACAGGAACCCTGGCAGCCGCAAGCGCCCATGGGCAGGTTATCGTTTACGATAGCAGTAACCGCTTTGATGAGGGGCGAATGGTGCGCGACAATGAGAACAGGCATGAAAAAAGACCCGATAATATGGCGTTGACCAATACGGCCTATAAAGATGTAAAACGATACCTGTTCCTGAAAGGTCATGAACCCATGATCTGGTAAAATAAAGAGATGGAAAAGCATAAGCAAATTCCCCCCCGGCCGGCATCAGTACCTTAGAGTGCGCACTATGATCCGACCAATGGGCAATGCACATCTTATTTTCAACATTAAAGTGAAAATCATCTGCTGTTAATTGTAACTCATATTATATACCGCCACGCCTCTGGGGAATACGGCTCTCCCTACCGGAAGCTGCATGGGTTCACCCGGCTCTGTTAGTGTTCCGTCGCCCTGTACCGCTAATATGTGCAGCCAATTGTTATTAGCAGTGTCGGGAGAGTATCCCCAATTTGTATTTTGACTTACCACAAAAAGAAATTGCTCGTTCGATGATAAGCTTAAAGAAGCGCATTCACTGCTGGGGTAGGGGTTAGCATGATTACGATAAATTACGCCGGGGTTTTTGAGTGTTAACTTAGCCAGTACCGATGGTGAACTGGCATCAGACGTATTAAATACCGACACGGCATTTTTATAGGGGTTTAAAACATACAAAAGACTGCCGCCATTGTTTATACGCATATTAGCGCCAGCCCCGCTTACCGAGGTTTTAAACGTGAGTGCCCCTGTTGTGGGAATAATTTCATATACACCTGTAACACCTTCCTGGGGAAACCCGGCATATAGAATATTTTGCGAAGGGTGTTGGCATAATCCCTGTACATCAGCCGCTGGTACATTAGGGTTCCCTGGCAACCTTCCCAATGAGCCATTGCTGTTCATCGTGTAGTCTGAGATATTATTCGTGAATTCTGAGCCGAATAAAAAAGGAAGGTTTCTTGACACCAATACCTGGCAGGGAGAAGAGGTAGTAGGCAGGTCTGCTCTTGCGCCGGGCACCGGAGAAAGCGATCCGTCACCCTCCAGCCTAAAGGCAATAAAATTAGGTGTTTGGTTGGATGTTCTGCCTTTGTTGGCCACATAAATATATTGCTGCCAATGCGCCAGGCTTACAGGAAGCACGCCGCCCGAGGGAAAGGGCGAACCGGGAACAGTTGATAACGTTCCGTCGCTATTGATGTTAAAAACAGCAATAGTATTTGATCCCGAATTAACAGCCAGTAGAAATCTACGATCATTCGAAATAATAATCTCGTTATCAGAGGCATTTGAATATATTACCCGTATGGAATCATGATCAATTCCCTTCCCCCCTGTTAAAAATGGACTTCCCGGCAACTGCTGCAATTGCCCATCGCCGTTGTTTTGATAAGCAATGATGGCATTTTGAACAGGATCATTCGTTTGAACATACACTATTTCAGCAAAGCCATTGCTCAAAAGAGATTGTGTTTTTACTGACGTTTTACTACAGGAAGCGAGAAAGACAACTGTACTTAAAACCACCAAAGCAGTCAGGCTGATTCTTTTCATATATAATAATTATTGATTAGACTATGCGCGTATTTGTATAGTGAAATGCTCACTGCTTTTGGACAGCAGTTCATTTGCGAGCTATATGTGAAGGGGTAATGAAGGCTTTTTTTCTCTTTGCAAATCTGGTACCATCACAATCAACCGGTAGAACCCTGCGGTATTGAACCGCTCATTTCTTATTGAGCACATTCGTAGCGTTTTTTGCTCATCCAATAGAAGAAAGTGTGATTACTGGACAAGTTGCGTAGAAAACTGAAGAACAGTGAAACAGCCCTGGTTAATAATATGCAGAATGGAAAGCATCCAGGCTGTCAGGGCAATAGAATATTATTATTGGAATAAATTATTCCCTGATGCCTAACCTGTTAATTAGTATATTTAAGATTTACAAATTGTAAAGTTACTCGCTAAGCAGCGAAAGCTCACAAGCTACGTAACTCAAATGCCAATATTGTATAAAGCTTTTTTCTGTAAACAGTACATAGCATGGTCGTTCAAACTACAAACAATTATAATGCGAGCTCTGGGGAGCTTTGGCCTTTGCTTTTCAATTCCAAAATGGATGACAAAAAACCCTGTTACTTGCTATGTGGACTACCAAAACCGCTGGAGTGCAGACTGCCCGACAAACAGGGAGGAGTGGGAAGCACCCGGGAATGTGTGTCTGATAAAGGCACGATTCAACAGCGCATCACGGAGTGGGTTCCTGGACATAAACTGTCGTTCCAATTGGTAAAAACTGACTTGTACTTTGGTCCTTGTGTCGAATCTATAATAGAACAGTTCGTGATTACCGATAACAACCAGGGCGGTTGCCAAATTACCCGCACCACCACCTTCAAGGCTAAAGGACCTCTTTCTCTTGTCGTGGCCATCCCAATGTTTATTGGACTAAAAGCCATCCACCGTTATGTTTTTAGCAATTGGAAACGCCTTTCGCATTAGTGTGTGTATGTTGAAATAAATATACGATACTTTTCTGCATAACTTTAATGGTAGTGGCGGTTAAAAAATTTTAAAAGAAAGCTTATTCAAAATGATACAAGCTCTTTCAGTAAATATTTCTCAACAAGCACTTGACGATTTAAAATTAAGACTGAAGAACACTCGATGGACAGATGAGATAACAGATTCTGGTTGGAACTACGGTGCCAATCTTTCCTACATGAAAGAATTGACAGATTATTGGCTACACAAATTTGACTGGCGTAAAGTTGAAAATGAAATAAATGCTTATCCTAACTTTATTGCTGATATTGATGGATATAAAATCCATTTCATGCACATAAAAGGTAAAGGGAAAAAATCAATTCCACTAATTATTACACATGGATGGCCAGGTTCGTTTTTAGAAATGATGAAACTGATACCACTACTTACAACTGATTCCGGGTTTTCTTTTGATTTAGTTATTCCTTCTGTACCTGGTTTTGGATTTTCTGATAAAATTACACATCAGGGTTGTAACAGTGCCTTTGTTGCAGATTTATGGCATAAGTTGATGAACGAATTAGAATACAATAAGTATGGAGCTCAGGGCGGTGATATTGGTTCTGGCATCAGCACATGGTTATCATTAAAATATCCAAACAATGTAATTGGCTTACACCTGAATTATATTTCCGGTTCTTATAAACCTTATCTCAAAGAAGGCGAACAACTTTCAGAAGAAGTAGTAGCGTTCCAAAAAACAGGAGCTGATTGGTCTGCGAAAGAAGGTGCATATGCTTATATGCACAGTACAAAACCCATAACCCTGGCTTACGGATTAAATGACTCTCCGGTTGGTTTATGCGCATGGATAATAGAAAAATTCAACGGATGGAGTGACAACAAGGATAATATTGAAAATATTTTCACAAAGGACGAACTGCTTGCTAATGTGACTTTATATTGGCTAACTCAAACCATTCATTCATCTATTCGAATTTATAATGAAAACAGTAAGAAGCCGTTAGCATTAGGAGAAAAAGATTTTATAAAAGTACCTGTTGGTTTTGCAAAGTTTCCAAAGGAATTACCAACACCACCTCGTTCATACATCGAAAAAGGGTTCAATATTCAACATTGGACAGAAATGCCTGCTGGTGGGCACTTTGCTGCCATGGAACAACCAAATTTATTAGCGAAGGACATCACTGAGTTCTTTAAGACAATTCGGTAAATTAATTACGAAGTGTAACGCTAACTATGGTAAAACTACATGAAATAATTTCGCCATGGTTGAAATGTCCTTCTTTTTACATACTTTTTTAAGAGAATTTCAGGTTATCAGATTAAGCCAACAGGCCATGTACCGGCGATGAAAGCACTCATTACCCTCAAACCTGATAAAGTTATTTTAATCATCAAAAAGAACAATCATTGATACGCCCCGTTTCAAAGAACCTGCATTTGACTGTCTCCATACTTGTTATCATACCCATCGCGCTGGCCTATGGCTTGTACCCGCAAATGATTCTGCCGTTGCTGTTTGATTTTAAAGTAGACGCTATCAACCTGGCAAATATTTTCAGGGCTATGATGGGTTTATACCTGGGCATGTCCGTGATTTGGATTATGGGCATTATTAAATCCAAATTATGGGTCACCGCAACTATTACCAATATTACTTTTATGGGAGGGTTGACGCTTGGCAGATTAGTAAGCCTGGCTTTAGACGGGGTTCCGGGCTTTTATTTTTTAATTGGATTTGTGTTAGAGTTGGTTCTTGCTATATGGGGGTTAAAAAACTTAAAAAAGTATGGAACTGATTAGCAAAGTTATAGGTGCGCAACTTAAAATCGGAGCAACTGGGTTCTAACCATCTTAAAAAATCTATCAGTATTTCACATCAGCGAATGCGCAATTAAACATTAAAAATAATTCTATACATCCTTTTGCTAAACAATTTTTGCCCGAAAGCCATTGTCCAATCGGTGCAATTACATTTTAAATAATTACAATATCTATACACATATAGCATAAATGAATGATCCTTTGCCACTTGCGCATATCCCTCCCCATTCCCGCCAGGTTAATTTTTAATAAAAAGTGGTTAATATTTATTAGGTCATATTTATCATGATGTATCACTTATCATGATAAATTTGAATTGATTCACACATTTAACCGTGGTACTGCTAATTCGGTTAAATACAAAACCAAAAATTTACACACATGAGAAAATTACTACCACTGCTTGCAGTGCTGGTATGCATTGCGTTTAGCGCATCTGCCCAGGCTCAAACCATTTCAGGCAGAGTCGTCGACAAAACCGGCGCACCCATCCCCAACGCTTCCATTGTAATTAAAGGCACCAAATCGGCCACAGTAGCAGATGCTGATGGCAACTTCTCTATGAAGGCTGGTGCCGGCACAAGCCTTACGGTTTCTGCAGTTTCCTACAAACCATTTAACATCAAGGCTCAGGGAACGTCCATGAACATCACATTGGAAAGTGTAGACAACCTGATGAATGAAGTGATCGTTACGGCAGGCGGTATTAAATCAAAAAGAAAAGAAATTGGCACTGCCAATACGCTTATTAAACCGGAGCAGCTGATAGCCGGCAAATCGAACAGCATTGCTGGTGGCCTGCAGGGTAAGGTAGCCGGCCTGCAGATCAGCGGAACGTCTGGCGGGGTAAACCCCAGTTTTCGCCTTACTTTACGCGGACAAAGATCGCTCACTGGTAACAACCAGGCCCTCGTGGTGCTTGACAACGTGATCGTGCCGAATGATATCTTAGCGAACCTGAATCCCGAAGATGTAGAAGAACTGGTTGTATTAAATGGCGCAGGGGCAGCCGCCCTGTATGGTTCGCAGGCTTCCAATGGCGCGGTTGTAATTACTACTAAAAAGGGTAAAAAAGGAATAACTGAAGTTACCTTTTCAAATACCACCATGTTTCAAACCCTGTCTTATTTTCCGAAGCTGCAGAAAAAATTTGGTCCCGGTGGTTCTGCTTATGGCACTGATGTAAATGGAAGGCCTTTATTTTCTTACCTCGAAAACCAGTCCTATGGGCCTGAATTCGACGGCATCAAAAAACCTTTGGGCCCTGCATTGGAAGATGGTTCTCAGGACTCGGCCATTTACGCCTATAACCCCGGCCATTTAAAATTCTGGGTGACGGGGGTAACCAATCAAAGCGATTTTTCATTGCAAAATGGAGATGAGAAATCTACTTTTTTCATGTCTGGTCAGTATGCCACTACAAAAGGCACCACGCCCGGCGATAAATTTAATAAAACATCAGTCCGGGTAAATGGCACCCGCCGTTTGGGAAATGCGATCGCTGCTACTTATAGTGCAGCCTATATACAAAACCGGTACGACATTACTTCTCGTACCGGGGATATGTATGTGAACCTGCTCAACATGCCCTCAAACGTAGATATTACTAAATATAAAGACTGGAGGAATAATAAATTTGCCAATCCCAACGGATTTTACAATCCCTGGTACCAGAATCCTTACTTCACGGCCGACAACAACCGGCTAAAGAACAGGAACGATTACTTCACTGCCAATGTAGAAGTAAAGTTCACCCCTGTTACCGGTCTTGATCTGATAGCCCGCCAGGGAGTGGTGACCAAGAACTACTCAGGTAAAAATACGGTTGGTGCATTTAACTATACTGACTTTGCAAAACATACCGATGGAAGTTCAAAGACCGATATCCCTGCTTCTGTTGCTGATTACAGTGCCTATACCACCGAACTCCTGAGTGATGCCTTTGGTCAGTACAACATAAAAAAGGGCGTATTCGATTTCAAAATAATTGCAGGCGCGCAGTGGCGCCAGGACCAATCCAAAACGGTTTCAGTGGCAGCCAATGCGTTGGCCGTGCCCAATTTGTTTAATGTAAACAATGGCGTGGGAACACCCGGGGTAGGGGAAGCTAACTATAAGGCCCGCCAGATTGGCGCCTATGGCGACATTCGGATAGGCTTCAAGGATTACCTGTTCCTGCATGCTACAGGCCGCAACGATTGGGTATCGATCCTGGCGCCGCAAAACCGCTCCTTTTTCTATCCTTCCGCTGATATCTCCTTTATAGCCTCCGACGCTATTCCGGAAATTATGGAAAAAACCCCGGTTACTTATCTGAAGTTCAGGGCAGGCCTGTCGAAGGTAGGACAGGTGAACCTGGGTAATAGTTTTACCTTCGGCGCCTACAGTTTGCTTCCTACCTTTAACCAGGCCAGTGGATTTCCCTATGGAGCAATGGCTGGTTATACTGTCGGCAATACTTTGGTGTCAAACAACCTGAAACCTGAAATTACCAAAGGATATGAAATAGGTTTTGACCTCAATATGTTCAATGACCGCTTTCAATCTACCGTTACCTGGTATGATACAAAAACAGATGATCAAACCGTAACCACCAACATCTCCAATGCTACCGGTTTTACCAACCTGTTAACCAATACCGGCCAAACCCAAAGCCGTGGTCTTGAAGTGACCGCCCATGTAACACCTTACAAAACCAAAAATTTTGAAGTAACTGTTGGCGGCAACTACACGTACCTCGATAATAAGGTGAATTTTATCAGCGCCGATCTGCCAAAGCTTTCGCTGTCATCGAGCGGCTCGGCCAATTCCTATGCCATAGCAGGACAGCCCTTCCCAGTAATTATGGGATTTGACTATAACCGCGATCCGCAGGGACATGTGATCGTTGACGGTATAACCGGTTTGCCCACAAAAGCTGATACCATCTCTATTTTGGGCAATGGACAACCGAAAAACCGGCTGGGCCTGGATGGTACTATCCGGTTTAAGAATTTCCGGTTCACCTTCCTGTTCGAATACCGGGGCGGCTACCAGGTGTTCAATGGTATTGGTACCGAGCTCGACTGGTCCGGAACGGGGTATCGCACCGGTCTTTACAATCGCGAGCGTTTTGTATTTCCTAATTCGGTTATTGCTGACCCTTCCAGTCCTGGCAAGTTTATGCCGAATACCAATGTCACGGTTAAAAATGGTAATGGTAATAATGGCTTCTGGACAGATGGCATTAACCGCGATGTTACTTCCAACTATATTACATCGGGCAAATTCTGGAAGTTGAGAGAAGTAGCGCTGGCATACGATCTTCCCACTTCTCTTTTAAATAAGACCAAATACATCAAAGGCGTTACCATCAGCGCCCAGGGCCGCAACTTATTAATGTGGCTGTCTAAAGACAATTACTATACCGATCCTGAATTCAGCGCCGGCGGAACCGATAACAATGGCATCGGTTTGAACAGTATCGATCAGGCGCCACCATCACGTTACTACGGCGGAACCATTACCGTTAAATTTTAAATCAGCACACATGAAAAAAATACATACAATAATTTTTACAGGATTGATAATACTGGGTGCAACCTCCTGTAAAAAATATTTCGATATAAATACCAATCCGAATGATGCCACTTCTGCTTCTCCTGAGAACATTTTACCACAGGCGCTAACGGCAACCGGGGGCAGTTTAAATGCATTTAATACCTACGGCGCACAGCTGGGCGGTTACATGGCGAATGCAGGTGGATATGGCGCGTTTGGCGTGGCTATTACTTATAACTTTACCACCACTAACTGGACAAACCTTTGGAGTAATGTTTATGACAACCTGGAAGATTACCAGGCCATCATGGATAAAGCAGCCATTGACCCCACGTATACTTATTACAGCGCAGTAGCCAGAATTATGAAAGCGCTCGATTACCAGATGCTGGTAGATGCCTATAATGATGTTCCATACACGGATGCTTTGCATGGCATCTCGAAATTGTCACCTGAGTATATGGATGCAAAAGCTATTTATAAAGATCTGGCCAGTCAGCTCGATACCGCCATCAGTGTCATCAACTCGGGCAGTAGTGTTTTAGGAATTAAAGCGCTGGGCGGCTATGATGTACTGTTCAAAGGGAATCTAAGCCTTTGGAAACAGCTGGCCAATACCATCAAATTGCGGTTGATCTTACATAGCAGCGGTAAAGTAACTTTTGCCAATACCACCTTCAGCAGCGATGGATTTTTGACCAGCGATGCTTTAATAAATCCCGGCTATTTGCGCGACAATAACCGGCAAAATCCTAAATGGACCACCTGGGCATTTTCAAACACCGGCGCTGCCGGCAACAAAGCCTGGATGCCTTCCACCTTTATCCTGTCGTTTTACGATGGTACCAAATTGCAGGACCCCTACAGAGGCAAGGCTTCTTATTACCAGTTTCCCCAAACGCCTGGCAACCGCCTGGGCGTTGAAAACAGCAGCGTGGCGCCAAGCCCCGAAGGGTCTTTATGGTACCCGGCTACTGTGAGAGGTGGAACAACCGGTAATGATACAACCGGTGCTTTAAAAGGACCAGGTGCGGGTATGCCGGTGATCACTGCCGCAGAAAGTTATTTCATGCAGGCAGAAGCGGTAGTAAGAGGCATCCTGCCTGCCGGCGATGCCGCAGCATTATTTAAAAATGGCATCACCGCTTCTTTCACTTATTTGTATACAAAACCTGATGGCAAAATAGCAGGATCGCCGGCTGCTGATGCGGCAACTTATATTTCCACCAATGCCTCCTTCCTTACCGACCTTTCTTTAGCTGCTGACACCAAGCAGAAAATTGAAGCGATCATCACCCAAAAATACATCGCGTTGAATATGGTCAACAGCGACGAAGCCTGGAATGAATATCGCCGCACCCATTATCCAACGCTTGTAAATACGGCCGGCGCCTCGGGGAAAGAAACTTTTGCTTCTTCCGTTTCAGAATCATCCAGGCCCGATCACCTGCCCACCAGGATCTTATATCCATCATCTGAAGGCGCCTACAACTCTTCCAATGTGCCTAAGAACGTGGGCGTGTTCACCTCATTAATTTTCTGGGCATTATAGTATGTAATAAAAAATCGCAAACATGAAACAAGTACAAATAAATATATTGTTATTCAGTGCACTGCTGACCGGGCTGTCCTCCTGTTTAAAAAAGGATGCCATGAATATTGATCCGGATTCAGGCACAAAGAATGTGGTGGAATTTGCCAATACCGGTGATAATGTGGCTTCTGTAGCTTCGAAATATCCAAGGTTCTATGCTGACCTTGGAACAGTGACCGCCGGGCAGGTTACTGCTATAAATTTAAACGTCAGTTATTCCGGTATCGATAATGCTTCGCAGGACATAACAGTAAACCTGGCCCTCGATACGGCCGCATTGTCGTTATACAATACCACCGATGGCACCGATTATACGGTTCCTCCCACTACCGTATGTAAATTCCCGTCGTCGGTAATTATAAAAAAAGGAACGCGGCTCACCCAGGTTGACATTTCTATAACCATCAGCAACGATTTTGACTTTAATGAAAGCTATGCGCTCCCATTAAAGATCACCTCCGCTTCTGCAGGAACGATAAGCAATAACTTTGGCAGCGCTATTTATTCGTTCGGCGGAAGAAACAAGTATGATGGTATTTACCTGGTAAAAGGCAATGTAACCCATCCCAATGCAGCTTACACCGGGCCATTCGTGGCCGATGAAGTGGAGTTTACTACCACGGGCGCCGCCTCTATAGGGATGAAAGCACAGCCTTTTTTCAATAATGGAACTTTATCAACCTTTGGTGTTTACCCGGTATTTACAGTAAATGCTGATAATTCAGTTACTGTAACCAATATGCCCGATGGGGGAATGGCGCCATCAGTGAGCGATCCAAATTATAAAAACCGGTATGACCCCGCCACCAAAACATTTTTCATCAGCTATTCCTATAATGCCTCTACACCCCGTATTATTTATGATACCTGCATCTATGTGAAGCCCAGATAGGAACGTTTATATCATTTAACAGAAGGCCGTCAACAATAAGCGACGGCCTTTTTGTTTTTTATGGTTGCCCCCGGGATTAAATTTTCCAGAGCAAAAACGAAAAAGTAGCGGGGTAAAGTTGATTTATTAAAAAAAACTGTCTGATCCCGCTCCATTTGTTAACTTAATGCGCGATTTTGCAGAAATGCAGAAGGGGATTGAATGCGCCAAAAGCGCACGATCTCCTTAAGTTAAAATTGATGTGGATGCGTTTTCTTATTTCGATTGTTTTGCTGTTGTGGTCGCTCGCTGTTTTCTCTCAAAATGAGCGGTATAATTTTTCCCGGTTGGATATTTTTTCGGGTCTTTCTCACAACCAGGTCAATGCCATCCTGGAAGATCCAACCGGCTTTTTATGGTTTGGCACCCTGTCGGGACTCAACCGCTATGATGGGTATTCCTTTAAAATATTTAATAAGAAATACAATGACAGCACTTCGTTAAACGATAATTGTGTGCTCGCGTTGTACGAATTGCCCGATGGAAAAATGTGGGTGAACACCAGGGCCGGCGCCTGTATCTATAATTCGCAGACAGAGAAATTTGACGCGGACAATTATAACTATTTACACACACTTGGCCTGCCCTCCGGCGGAATACTCAGTATCGTAAAAGGGAACAACGGCAGGTACTGGTTCTTGTACGACAACTCCGATCTCTACCTGTACTCATCTAAAGAAAAAAGCGCCAGGCCTTTCCGGCAGCAGGTAAAGGCCGGCCCCACTGAAAAGATCTCGGCTGTTCAGGAATCAAAAGACGGGAAGTTATGGCTGGTATATCAAAGCGGGTTCCTGCAGCAGTATGATCTAAAAGAAAACAGGATCGTTTTTTCCAGTACGGCTTTACAGGAGTTGAAAAAGCGCAACATAGCCTATAGTCTTTTTATCGACAGCGACGGGGATTGCTGGTTATGGCATTACACGCATGGCGTGTTCTTTTTTCATCCACAGAACAATACGGTAAGGGAGTTTAATGAAAGTTCATTTCCGTCGAAGCTGAGCTCCAACCTGGTCAGCCAGATCGTTCAGGACAACAAGGGATTGATCTGGGTGGCCGCCGATCATGGGGGTGTTACGCTGATCGACAAGCAAAACAACTGTAAGACCAGTTACCTGCTGAACGATCCCAAAGATCCGCAAAGCCTTAACCAAAACAGCATTACAGCAGTCTATAAGAGTGATAATGGCATTATCTGGCTGGGAACCTACAAACAGGGCGTTAATTATTTCAATGGCAATATTGTACAGTTCCCGCATTATTATCACCATGAATCCAACGCCAGGAACCTGCCGTTCGATGATGTGAACCGCTTTGTGGAAGACAGGTACGGCAATCTCTGGATCGGCACCAACGGGGGCGGATTGATCTATTTCGACAGGAAGAACAATACCTTCAAACAATACCAGCACGACCCTGACAATGCCAACAGCCCAGGCAATAATGTAATTGTCAGCCTGTGGATCGATCACGAGAACATCCTTTGGATCGGAAGCTACTTCGGCGGTCTGTGCAGTTTTGATGGAAAAAAATTCACCCACTACCTGCACAATGATGCCGACTCCTCGAGTTTGTCCGATGACAAGGTGTGGGAGATCTATGAAGACAGGGAACAACGTTTATGGGTAGGTACATTGGGGGGTGGGTTGGATCTTTTTGACAGGAAAACCAACCGGTTCACCCATTATCAATCTAAACCAGGCCCGCAAAGCCCGTTGCCCATCAACTTTATCTCGGCCATTACCGAGGACAGCAAGGGGCGTTTATGGATAGGTACAACCAATGGCATTTCCGTTTTTGAAAAGAATACCAATACTCCTGTTTTTTACCAGCAATCGAAGGTTAAGAACAGTGTAAGCAGCAATGATATCATCTGTTTTTTAGAAGACAGCCAGGGCCGCATGTGGGTAGGCACCAGGCAGGGGTTGAACCTGTTCAACGAGCAAACAAAAAGCTTTCAGGTCTTCACTACGGCCGATGGCCTGCCAGATAACATCATGCTGAATGTGCTCGAAGACAACCGGCACACCCTGTGGATCTCCACCTCCAACGGGTTGTGTAATGTAATTCCGGTGCAAAACAAAAAAGGGGTCACTTTATCGGTTATCAATTATGATGAGCGTAATAACCTGCAGAACCGCGAGTTCAATGAAAATGCAGCGCTTAAGACCCGGGCAGGCGAATTGGTCTTCGGCGGCCCTTCGGGTTTTAATATTATTGATCCTGCTGTCATTCAACGGCCTGCTTACCGGCCTGCCATTCTTTTCACGGGTTTTCAGCTGTTAGACAATACGATTGAACCAGGTGAACTGGTGAATGGCCGTATGCTGCTGAAACAGTCCGTTGCACTGGTGCAAAGCATCGATCTGAAGTATAAGGAAAATGTGTTCTCCATTGAATTTACGTCGCTCGATTTCGCCCGCAGCGTCCGCGATAAGTATGCCTACATGATGGAAGGGTTTAATACCGATTGGCTGTATGCCGACGGCAGCCAGCGGCGGGTCACTTATACCAACCTTAGCCCGGGTCACTATACTTTTAAAGTAAAGGCTTTAAGCAGGGATGGTTTGTGGAGTGAAGTAAAAACTTTACAGATCAATATCAAGCCCCCGTTCTGGCGAACACCGGTCGCTTATCTTATTTATGTATTGATAGCGGCCGCCATCTTCCTGCTGGTACGGCGCTTTACGCTCGACAGGATCCACATGCGCTTTGAACTGCAGCAACAACGCCGGGAAGCAGAAAGGGCAAACGCGCTGGAACAGTTAAAGACGAAATTCTTTACCAATGTAAGCCATGAGTTCCGCACCCCGTTAAGCCTCATCCTGGCTCCGTTAAATAAGATCATCGAGCAGGCTAGCAGCGAAGAGCAGAGAAAGCAGTTAAACCTGGTTCAGCGGAATGCCAAACGGTTATTGAACCTGGTAAACCAGCTGCTCGATTTCAGGAAAATGGAGGTGCAGGAAACGAAATTGCATCCTTCCATAGGCGATATTGTCGGTTTCAGTAAAGACATCAGTTACTCTTTTACGGATATCGCAGAAAAGAAAGGGATCCAATTCTCCTTCTCGTCCGGGATCGACCATCTCGAAATTTATTTTGACCGGGATAAAGTGGAAAAGATCCTGTTCAACCTGCTTTCCAACGCCTTTAAGTATACGCACGATAACGGCCTGGTGAGTGTGCGGCTAACGTATAATCCGCCTGTAACGGCAGAAGCCGATGGCACGCTGGCCATAGAGGTAAAAGATACAGG
>Ga0136846_1218422_pt1 | contig 15260 bp, 16 predicted proteins | sample HopSoiMetagenom2_FD_96841 | JGI IMG/M metagenome (GOLD analysis project Ga0136846, IMG submission 96841) | Grasslands soil microbial communities from Hopland, California, USA - 2 Assembly 2016 (version 4) | ecosystem: Environmental > Terrestrial > Soil > Grasslands | place: USA: Hopland... | reverse complement strand
GACTCTTCTTCTTTTTTGGCAGACGGCTTTTTCTCTTCTTCTTTCGTACTCTTCAGTTTCTTATCCGATTTATCACCTTCCTTCCGGTCTCCCTTTTTCTTCCCTTCAGGTGCCTCTTCTGCCACCGCTTCTGCAACTGGCTCTTCTTCCGGCTCAGTCAATTTGATTTCTACTTTGTTCCTTTGGAGCACATCGAACCATTTGACCATTTTTTTCATATCGCTGGCGTAGACTCTGTCGAAATCCAATGTGGGGTATACTTTCTGAAAATAAGCTTGCAGCGCCTTGTTGTCTTTTTCATCAGGCAATTTTTCTTCGCTGGTTTTCATGGCAGTCAACACATCCACCAGGTTTACGTTTTCGCGCTCGGTGTATACCTCTATGCTTTCTAGATGCGTAAACTGGTGAACCCGACCAGATACAAATTTGGTGGCCTGGTCGTCCAAAGAGCGCACAATTGCGCCATCTGCTTTACTGCTTACCATTTCATACAAACCAGGCATCCCGGTTATCGCAATAATTTTTCCGTATTCCATTCAGTCATTTTTAAGGGCATGCAAGATAACCTGAATTTGGTAAACTCAATCGGAGGTCAAATGCATCCAGAATGCATATCATAGTATTCAGGAAAAATTTACTCACGGGAATAAGAAACCAACGCGATAAATATCACTAGATCGAAATGCCATTGCCTGATACCGTAGGCTTTGGAGAATTTCCGTATTTTACTTCATCGTTGAAAGGCTACAAATTTTCAGTTTTGAATGAATGGACATTAATTGATCAGCTGAAGAAAGGAGATGAGTCTGCTTTTAAATATATAGTGGATACATGGAAGGATATGGTATATAATACGGCCCTATCCATTGTTCAACAACCAGAGGATGCGGAAGACGTGACTCAGGAAGTATTTGTGCAGGTTTATCAATCCATCGAGGGGTTCAAGCGGGAGTCAAAGTTTTCTACCTGGCTTTACAGGATTACTTTGAGCAAGGCGATGGACAATGAGCGGAGAAAAAAGCGGAAAAAACGTTTTGCATTTGTTAAGAGCCTGTTTGGGGAAGAAAATGAGGCTGCGGTCGATCTTCCTGACTTTAATCATCCCGGGGTTACGCTGGACAATAAAGAAAAAGCTGCTAACTTGTTCAGGGCAATGCAGGCCCTGCCTGATAATCAACGGATCGCATTCATTTTAAACAAGGTGGAGGGATTAAGCTACCAGGAGATTAGTGAAGTAATGGACAGCACAGTTTCCGCCGTGGAATCCTTGCTCCATCGGGCTAAATCGAATCTAAGAAAGCAACTGAAATCATATTATGAACAACTAAAGAGATAACACAGGTTTTTATCCGTTTTTTCGTCAAATGTCATGTATGCCTGGTATGAATGATATTAATAAAAGAATAGAGGATACCCTCAATAGCCTGGATGGAATCCAACGGGCCGAGGCGAATCCTTTTCTATATACCCGTGTGCAGGCCAAATTAATTCGCCCGAAAGGCAATCTTGAAAAGTTAGCCGTAATAGCAGGTAAGCCAGCTTTTGCCATACTATTGTTGGCTATCGTTCTTACCACCAACCTAATGGTAATGCTGAGGGGTTCTGCAGCCGCCTCGGCTGTTAAACAGGAGCAAACTCAGTTTGCCGTAGCGGATGAATATCATCTGGACGTGCCGGCATTGTATGATTACGAAAACCCCGAACCTTAATGCCCTCAGTGACGCGTAACAAAATATATGTTTTTCTTATTGGCATCCTCTTGTTGTCCAATCTTGCATTGGTAGCGTTTTTTGTATGGAATCAGCCACCCAGGAAAGAGGTGCATAGAGACCGCCCTGGTTCATATATGCAGGAAGCCCTGAAAAATGATGTCGGCTTTACGGATGAACAAATGACAAGGTTTGAAGCAATGGCCACTCAACATCGTCAACAGATGCGGCCTTTATTTGAAGATATCACGCAGACGAAAGAAACTTTTTACCGCATGCTCACACAGCCGGCCGTATCAGATTCTCAACTTAGGCGGGCTGCTGAACAGATCGGTGAGAAACAAGAACTGATTGACCTCAAAATATTTACGCATTTCCAAAGCATCAGGCAGCTGTGTACCCCGAATCAACAACCCCAATTTGATTCCCTTATCCAACATGTTGTTCATAAGATGATTTTCCCCATGCGAAGAGGTGACGGACGAAAGGATAGTGCAGCTGTAAAAAAATAATACCCCGCTAGCAAGGATTTCTGCTTCATGACTTCTAATAAATTTAGACAACTTAAAAATTTATTTAAATGAGAAAGCACTTCATTTTAATCCTGGTATTGCTTGTTAGTAGCGCTACAATGGTAGACGCTCAGAACAACCCCAGGCGTACTCCTGAGGAGAGAACTAAACGGGTCGTAGACACGCTTACCAGTGTATTGAAGCTGGACAAAGTACATGCTGACCAGGTTGATTCTGTCTTCCTTACTTATTACAAGGATGCGGACAAAATGCGCGAAGCTATGCAGGGGAATTTCGATCGCGATGCATTTATGAAACTTACGAATGACAGGGACGAGAAATTGAAGAAAGTATTAAAGGAAGACGAATTCAAAAAATTCAAAGATGAGATTGAGCCGGCTATGCGTCCTCAAAGGAGACAGGGCGGTGGCGGCGGAAGTCGTTAATTTTTCATGGTTACTTAAGGTGTGCCCCGGTATTCTTACCGGGGTTTTTTTATTGCGGATTGAGAAATTGCGGATTGCGGATTGCGGATTGTTCGCAGGACCCGGCGGGCGGATTGAGAAATCAACAACCTTAAACTTTGAACCCTGAACCTTAAACTATCTGCTCATCCACTCTTTAAACGATGCAACATTTTCCTGCGCGATAATTACTTCCTCTTCAACAGGCGGAAGAAGATCGAGTTGAAGTTTACTTTTTGGATACGAACGAATGCGCTGGATCGCATTTAGATTGACAAGATATTTTCTATTCACCCGATAGAACTTTGAAGGATCCAATTCCTGTTCCAATTCGGCGAGTGACTCATCAAGTATGAATCTCTGCGATTGGCTATTGACAAGGCAAACTACTTTGTGAGCCGCATAGAAATAGGAGATGTCATCAACCTTTATGCTTAAGTAATCGGTTCCTCTCTTCACAAGAAATTTTTTCTTATAAAACCAATGTCCTTTCTGCCAGTTGATTAGATTCTGAATGTTGCCGGCAAAATGTTCCTTCAATCGATGATACTTCGATAAGGCCGATTCAAGTTTCTCCTGTTTTACGGGTTTTAATAAATAATCGATGCTGTTTTGTTCAAATGCCTCCTGCCAGTATTCATCGTAAGCTGTGGTAAAAATAATTGGCGACTTCACATCTGATTGTTCCAGTATGCGGAATGAAAGACCGTCGGTTAATTCGATGTCCATGAATATTACGTCTGGCTGCGGATTCTGGAGGAGCCAATCTGTGGCCTGCTGAACACTATTTAAACAAGCGAGCACCTGCATGCCAGGATCAGCTTTGGACAAAGCTTTTTTTAATTTTTCAACCGCCGGTTTCTCATCTTCAATAATAATAGCGTTCATACTAATTGATTTTTAATACAGGAAGTGTGACGATAAATTCATGTTCGTTTTCATCGACAACCATTCGTTTAGCAGTAATCAATTGATACCGCTCATCCAGGTTTTTTAAACCGATACCTGAGGCTGGCTTTCGTAATACCTTCTTCCGGATTTCATTTTTGACTACCAGCGATTCATGTCCGAATTGGATATCGATTTTCAATGGGTTCAGATCAGAAAATTCATTGTGCTTGATGCCATTTTCAACCAGCACTTGTAACGATATTGGCGGTATTAAGAATTGTTCTGACTCCATATCATCAACCTTCAATTGCAATTGAACAGCATCCTCAAAGCGAATCCTCAACAGGGCAAAATAATGTTCAACAAATTCAATCTCCTCCTTTAGGAAGACCAAATCCCTTGCTTTGTTTTGTAGTATGTACCTATAGATCTCGGCCAGGTTATCGTTGAATAATTTTGCTTTTTCCGGCCGCTCTTCAATCAGGTGGGATAATGTGTTTAGCGAATTAAAAATGAAATGTGGATCGACCTGGTTCTTTAAGGCCTCCAATTCTGCTTCCGCTTTTGCTCTTTCGAGTTGTTCCTTTTTCAATTGATCGCTTTCCGCTTGTTTAACCAGGAAAACGGTCTCATATACATGTGTTATAAACACAACGCAAATCATGATGATGAGAGTGGCGGTGGTAACAACACTCCAATTCACCGAACCTTTTTGAAATAAATGAAACCAACCTACCAATAGCAATGCGCTAACTGGAATTGTATAAAAGGTAATCGCGAACAGTAGTGCGAGAATTTTTTTAATCGGTTTATTAAACCAATTGAAATACGCGCGAAGTGTAAAAAGCAGGTACCGGTTGCCTTCCCATACAATAAAAGCAATACCGATCGTATATCCATAACTCAGTTTTATTTTCCAAAGCGGAAAGCTACTATGATCTACCATGCGGGTTACCAAGGGAATGGCTATGCCAAACAGAGGAATCAGGATAAGCCGAAAGCCAATATCATTGACGTTCTCTCCTGTGAACGTTGGTTTCGTCGTCACGAATTTTCTATTCGTCTCTGTCTTTTCCAGCTTAATCGGTTTGGTGTTGCAGTGGTAAAAATTACAACTTAGATTGGGATTGTCATTTTTTTTGACCCTAAAACAAACCGAATATGGAAATGTCAACTGTCAACTGGCTAGCTGTATTGGTGGCTGGAATCTCAGCCTTTGTACTCGGAGGCGTGTGGTATTCGCCGGCGCTCTTTGGTAAAGCGTGGATGAAAGAAAACAAAATGTCCGTGGAGGATGTACAGAAAGGAAACAAGGGCAAGATCTTTGGGTGGTCGTTTATTCTTTGCCTTGTGATCGCAGTGAACCTTGCCATGTTTCTCAATGATCCAAAGATTGGCTTAGAGATGGGCATTGTGTATGGATTATTGACTGGCGTTTGGATCTTTTGTGGTATTGCGATTGTTGCCTTGTTCGAACTCAAGTCCGCGCGCTACATTTTTGTAAATGGAGGATACATGGTGGTGGCGCTCGCGATGATGGGGGCGATTATTGGCGCGTGGAAATAACCCTGCGGAATTCTCACTTATCAATTCTCAATTTTCAATGGAAACAAAACACACCTGGGTCAGGATAGCCATGAGTTTTCAATTTCTGACAGCTGCGATTCATTCAATTGGATTGTTTGTGTCCACGGTGCCCGCCAATGAAACAGAAGCGCAGCTCGATCGATTAATGTCAGGTTACAAAATAAATTTAGGAGGAGGATTTCATCCAACAATGGAGAACCTCTTCATTTCCATGAGTAGCTGTTTCACCTTACTATGCTTGTTTGGAGCATTGTTGAATCTTTTTTTATTAAGGCTAAAAGCCGATCGCGCATCATTCAAACACATCCTATTGATACAGGTCTTTATTTTCGGCTGTTGCTTTGCAATAATGGTGATCTTCACATTCTTGCTCCCAATTGTTTCTAGCGGATTAATATTTGTGAGCCTGGCAATTGCATGGGCTGTTCACAAATAACCGGCGTGAAGGTGAATCATTATTCATGGACAATTGCCGTCGCCTCTATTTCTATGAGGAACTCAGGCTGGATCAGGCCTTTTACTTCCACCATGGTGGTGCAAGGTTTGATCTCACCAAAAAATTCGCCATGGGCTTTACCATATTCCTGCCACCGGGAGATATCCGTGACATACATCCTGGTGCGGATTACGTGTTCCAGTCCGGCCCCGGCACGTTTCAATATTTTTTCAATCTTTTGAATGATGTATTTCGATTGTTCGTACGCATCATTGCCTCCTATGACATTATCATGCTCGTCAACAGCCACCGTTCCCGTTATTTCAATAATGTTGCCCATCCGAACCGCCCTGCTATAGCCCACTATCTGCTCCCATTTAGCTCCTGATGAATAATTGATGCGATCCATTGTCGAGATTTTAATTAACTACAAAGTACGACTAGAAGTAGTATGCGCAAGCACAAATAGGGAACAGGCAATAGGCAAAATATATCCTGACTAAAGTGGTAGGAAATTTTTTTGTCAATTTAGAACTACAGGTGATTTACAAATGGGGATTTGGCGATGGCTACAATTGATGACTTTCAATCATTCCTGCTTCCCGGTTGCTATTTCCAAATGAGTGAGTAATTTCCATTATCGGAGATGTTTGCCAATTGCCAATTGCCAATTGGAAAGTCGGCTCTTGCCTATTTCACCTCGATGTTCTCTTCCTTGATGAGATGCTCTCCCTGTAAGCGCAAATAAACCTGCGCAACAGTGATCACATCTTTTTGACAATAGGTAACGATCCGCTTCAGGTCCTTTTCCTTCCAGTATACTTCCCCTACCATACTTCCATCGATATCGTCTTTAGGGGTTGGAATGCCAAGAGTTCGCGCCAGCAAATTCAATGAGGTGAAATTTTTAAAATCTCCGAATTTCCAGAGCTCCATCGTATCAAGGTGAGGTATCTCCCAAGGGCGTTTGCCGGCAATATTAAGGCAGGGCGGCAATTTGAGACCGTGTATAATGAGCCTTCGACATAAATAAGGGAAATCAAATTCTTTGCCATTATGTGCGCAAAGGAAACGAGAATGATCAGGCGCCCATTTACACAGCATTTCGCTGAAGTCCTGCAGCAAATCCTTTTCTTCTTCGCAACAAAATGATTTGATGACCAATTTCTTTTCAGCGCCGCTGCCTTGAATGACGCCGCAACTGATACAAATTATTTTTCCGAATTCTGCATAAATGCCTGCGCGGTTATAAAGTGATTCGGCGTCGGCGTCCGCATTGTGACGCCTTAAATTTTCGGCCTTGGTATGCCAAAGCTTCTGCCATTCTTCGGAGGCGGAAGAAAGTGTGTCGTGCTGTGAAACTGTTTCAATGTCAAGAAAAAGAATGTTGTTGAGATTAGCCATAACCTTAAAAGAGTTCCGACCTTTCTAAAAAAGGTCGGAACTCTAAAATTAAAGAAATTTATCCCCCCTGTTCCGTTTCACTTCCGCGACATAATCTTTAATGTCCTGTTCTTTTTCTTTCTTGGAAATGAGTAAAACATCTTTTGTATCTACAACAATAAAGTCATCCAGTCCTTGTAACAATACCAATTTATCATCAGGTACGTGAACCATGCATCGGGTAGAATCAATGACGATCACGCTATTACCTGCGACTGCATTGCCCAGATAATCTTTTTCATAGTTTTCATATGCGCTGTTCCAGGTACCAAGGTCACTCCAGCCAAATGAAGAAGGAATAACGTATACATTATCGGCCTTTTCCATGATTCCAAAGTCAATGGAAATGTTAGTGCACTGCGGGTAAATTTTTTTCAGAGCCTTCTTTTCTTCTTTTGTATTGAAGCTACTTTTTTCTGCATCGAAGACTTCAAACATTTCTGGTAAATGTTTTTCAAAGGCTGCAATTATATTCTTCACCTTCCAGATAAATATACCCGCATTCCATAAAAAATCGCCGCTGGCGAGAAAGCTCTTCGCTATTTCGAGGGTGGGCTTTTCTGTAAACGTTTTCACTTTATTGACGTTAGGCGCAACCTCCATCTGCTCGTGTTGGATATAGCCATAACCGGTGTTCGGATACGTTGGCTTCATCCCGAGTGTGATGAATGCATTGATGTGGTTTACAAAATCAAGTGCCTGTTTACAGACTTTATGGAATTCGCCTATGTCCAGGATAAGATGATCTGCGGGTGCTACTATGAGGGATGCGTCCGGGTCCTTTTCAAATATTTTGAAAGAGACATATGCAATGCAGGGTGCTGTATTTTTCCTCGCCGGTTCGGCAAGGATATTTTCTTTTGGAAGCTTGGGCAGTTGGCGGGCGACTATGTCCGAGTATTCTTCCGAAGTCACCACTATGATATTTTCCGGAGGAACGATTGAAGAATAGCGGTCATAAGTCCATTGTATGAGTGTCTTTCCTGTATTTAAAATGTCCAGGAATTGTTTCGGATAATTTTGCCGGCTAAATGGCCAGAACCTGCTTCCGATACCCCCAGCCATGATTGCAACATAATGATGTTTCTTCATACCCTAGTGCCGATTCGTTTTTAGATTCCACTCAAATTAATCCTTCACGGATAAGATCGTGAAGATGTATGATGCCCATGTATTTCTTATCCTTTGTCACTACTAGCTGGGTGATGTCATACCTGCGCATTCTGTCAAGTGCTTCTACCGCCAGCTCATCAGATTCAATGATCTTTGGTCCAAGCGTCATGATATCTTTTGCCTTTAGAGATTCAAACGCTCCTTCTTTTTCAAGCATCCGCCGGAGATCTCCATCCGTTATCACACCGCACAATTCGTCTTTTTCATTGGTCACCGCAGTTACCCCCAGTCGCTTTGCTGAAATTTCTACGATTACCTGTTTAATGGACGCATTTTCATTTACTCTCGGGGATTCATTATGGATGTAAAGGTCCGCCACACGCAGGTATAATTTTTTTCCGAGCGCGCCTCCCGGGTGAAATTTCGCAAAGTCATCGGTGCTGAATCCTTTCAGTTCCATCATCACTACTGCCAGCGCATCACCCATGACCAACTGGGCAGTTGTGCTACTAGTGGGTGCCAGGTTATTTGGACACGCCTCTTCAGCAACCGTGGTATTTAAAAAAATGTCGGCCTGCTTCGTGAGCAATGATTGCTCACTACCGGTCATGGCTATGAGCACATTTCCAAAGTTCCTGATGAGTGGCAACAGCACCCTGATCTCCGGGCTTTCACCGCTCTTGCTGATGATCATTACTACATCTTCCTGCTGCACCATTCCAAGGTCCCCATGTATTGCATCAGCCGCGTGCATAAAAGCACTGGGCGTACCCGTTGAATTGAGGGTGGCCACAATTTTCTGTGCAATGATTGCGCTCTTGCCAATGCCGCTGATGACCAGTCTTCCCTTGCAGGAATGAATAGCCTCAATGGCCTTTACAAAATCCGCATTAATAAACTGCCGGAGTTGGTTTATTGCTTCTGCTTCAGACGTAATTGTGCGAATTGCAATCTCCTTGATGGTTGCCGCTTTCATGCAGGCCGCAAATTTAGGGTTTTCCGGTAGGGGGCTCCAGCATTTTTTTAACAAACCCGGGGCGCATTAAGGGATGTTTTTTGTTAACTTCGCCTCCTTCAAATTCTCAAGGGCTTTGACCGTTTCCTCCATGAACCTTCTTCCAGATCTAAAGCACAGGAACGGAAGTTTCCTGGTTACTTGGAGATTGCCTGCCAGCCCCTGAAGTCTAACCGTGTTGAAGGAAAAATATCGAAGATGGCAACAAGTACAAAATCAACCCGTCCAACCGGACAAAAATCCGCTGCGAAAACTAAAGTTGCGGCCCCCGCGAACACTAAGGCTTCTAAAGTCGATTTAACGAAGGCCTTGCAAGAGAATTTCGGCTTTGACGCATTCAAAGGTCCCCAAAAACAAATCATAGAGTCTTTATTGTCGGGAAGAGACAGCCTTGTCATCATGCCCACGGGTGGAGGCAAGAGCCTGTGTTATCAATTACCCGCAATTATCAGCGAAGGAGTAGCGATTATCGTTTCCCCTCTTATAGCGCTGATGAAAAACCAGGTTGACCTGGTGAGAAGTTACAGCAGTAAAGATGACGTAGCGCATTTCCTCAATTCAACGCTCAATAAAAAGGAGATTAGGGAAGTTCATGATGATCTCAAGACCGGCAAGACAAAGATGTTATATGTGGCGCCAGAGACATTGACGAAGCAGGAGAACCTGGAATTTTTCAGCGACCTGAAACTTTCATTTGTTGCCGTTGATGAAGCGCATTGTATTTCAGAATGGGGTCATGATTTCAGGCCGGAATATCGTAGGCTTAGAGAGATGATGGACCAGATCGATCCCGATATCCCTGTTATCGCGCTAACGGCTACCGCTACGCCTAAAGTGCAGAGTGATATCGTCAAGAATTTAGGTCTTCGCAACGCGGAGATCTTTATCTCATCATTCAACAGGAGCAATCTATATTACGAGATAAGACCGAAGATCAAGAAGGAAGACACCATCAAAGACATGGTGCGTTATATTCTTTCGCACAAAGGAAGTAGTGGGATTGTTTATACACTGAATAGAAAGACGACGGAAGAACTAGCCGATATGCTAATGGCGAATGGTGTGAAAGCGGTGGCTTATCACGCTGGATTAGATAGTAAGTTGAGGGCAGACAGGCAAGACATGTTTTTAAATGAAGATGTGCAGGTGATTGTTGCAACCATTGCATTTGGAATGGGCATCGATAAGCCCGACATCCGTTTCGTGATCCACTACAATATTCCGAAATCAATTGAAAATTATTACCAGGAAACCGGACGTGCCGGTCGGGATGGAATGGAAGGCAAGTGCATTCTTTATTATTCCCATAAAGATGTTTCGAAACTCGAACATCTCATGCGCGACAAGCCATTGAGTGAACGCGAGGTTGGTGCGCAGTTGATCAACGAAACTGTAGCCTATGCTGAGAGCGGCGTTTGCAGAAGAATGACCTTGATGAGTTATTTTGGCGAAGAGTACACGGAAAAGAATTGCCACAACTGTGATAACTGCAATAACCCGAAAGAGGCTGTTGAAGCAAAGGAAAATGCCGTTGTTGCATTGAAGGTGATCAGGGCACTTGATGAAAGATTTGCTACCGATTACACGGTGAATATTATCATAGGACGGCTAACACCGCAAATCATGATGTTCAGGCATGAAGGCCTGGTTGAATTTGGAAGTGGTAAAGACCAGCCGGATCATTATTGGAATTCGCTCGTGAGGCAGATGCTACTTGCGGGTTTGTTGAGCAAGGATATTGAAGATTATGGTGTGTTGAAGATTACGAAGAAGGGAGAAGAGTTTTTGAAGAAGCCGAAATCGTTCAAGATTGTACTCAATAATTTATTTGAAGAGGCGAATGCAGATGATGAAGAAGGTGCTGAATCGAATGGTACCACCGGCGCTGCTGACGAACGCTTGTTCGAGATGTTGAAAGAGTTGAGGCAAAAGGAGGCGAAGAAAAAACAATTACCTCCGTTTGTAATCTTTCTTGAGAATTCATTGCAGGATATGGCTACACTTTATCCTACTACGTTGGAAGAGTTGGAGAAGTGCCAGGGCGTGAGCAAGGGGAAGTCGATACGATATGGCAAGCCATTCATTGAAGTCATTTCCAAATATGTGGAGGAGAATAATATTGAGCGGCCGGATGATTTTGTAATGAAAAGCGTGGTGAATAAAAGTGGCAATAAGGTATACATCATTCAGCAGGTGGATAAGAAGATTCCTTTAGAGATCATTGCAAAGAATAAAGATTGGAGAATGGATGCCTTGCTGGAGGAAATGGAAACCATTGCAGCGAGTGGTACCAAGCTGAACCTTGACTATGCCATTGCAGATATGCTGGATGAATATGAGCAGGCGGACATCATTGAGTATTTCAAGACGTGCGAAACATCGTCCTTACAAGTGGCTCAACAGGAATTGAGTGAAAACGATTACACTTGGGAGCAGTTGAAGATTATGAGGATTAAGTTCTTGAGTGTTTACGGAAATTGAGAAGATTGGAGAATTTTGGACTAGGCGAATGCCCGCGCGTATGATGCGGGCGAATCCGGGAGATTGTACCGCCTTGCATTTAGAATTTTCCATTTTTATGCGAAACCCCTATTTTTGCTGCCCGATTTGAAAGAGCGGAATGTGGCTTTTGGTTTGAATTATCAGCTTGAGGTCAATCCCCCGCGGGGTCCTGCGGACAATCCGCAATCCGCAAATCCGAAATTTTTTCCGGTGCGGTAGCTCAGTTGGTAGAGCAAAGGACTGAAAATCCTTGTGTCGGCGGTTCGATTCCGCCCCACACCACAAAGAGTTCCGGTCTTCTAAAAAGGCCGGAACTTTTTATTTTATTTCTTTTTAGTCTCTGCTGGCATTGGTGGCATCGGCATCATCTTCATCATCTCCTCAGGCTGCATATATCCCCAATGTTCTACGGCCTTTCCGTCTTTGTAACGGGTGACTTCTACCGTATGCATATCATACGGCCCTTTGGGCATTCCCATGGTCCCATTGCTTGTGCCGCTGAAATGCATTAGCGTAAATACATACTCATCGTCACCAACTTCCTTAATTACGTCAGACTTCATGTCGGCATAATTTTGATGAATACTTGTAATCATCGCTTTCAGGCTGTCGCTGCCTTTCACTACCCCATGATCAGTATGATCAACAAAATCGCTGGCTACAGCGCTATCAATTTTACTCTGGTCCCCTGTTTTGAAAGCATCCGTAATAATTTTTGATGAAGCCAGGTTCTTCTCCGCTGCCGAATTGTTGCCCGACGCTTTAGCGGCAGAAGAAGTCTCCGTGGCATTGTTGCAAGACATGAAAGCAAATGGTAGTGTGCCTGCTAGCAGAATAAGTAAGATCCTTCTCATAAATAAGAATTTTGATGATGATAGAATGTTCACAGCGGCAGGAAACTCGCCTTCAAGAGGGGATGTTAAGATAAAATGCATTGATGACTAAAAAAAATTTTGTCGCATTCGTTAAACATCGAGGCAACATGTGAACTTTGAACGTTACATTATGTCATCGGAACACGATCATCACCATCATGCCCACCAGGTTGATCCGCAGCAGGCAAATAGCAGATCATTTGTCATCGGCATTGGCCTGAACCTCCTTTTTGTAATCACTGAAATCATTGCTGGCCTTTGGTACGGTTCAATCTCCCTACTTACGGATGCCGGTCACAACGCAAGCGATGTGGCAAGCCTTCTCCTTTCCTTATTTGCATTCCGACTTGCCAGAAGGAAACCTACTAACACGTTCACCTATGGTTTCAAAAAGACAACTATTCTCGCGGCACTAACCAATGCAATCATTTTGCTTATTGCCATAGGAGGGCTGGGTGTTGAATCAATCTCCCGCTTAAAACACCCGCAACCTGTGCAAGGAGGAGTCATTGCATGGGTAGCAGCGGTGGGGATTGTGATTAATTCCTTATCGGCTTTTCTTTTTTACAGGAATCGAAATAAAGATCTCAATATTAAAAGCGCTTACATGCACCTGCTCGCGGATGCGGTGGTTTCGGTTGGTGTTGTAATAGGAGGCGTAATCATTTCTTATACAAACTGGTTTTGGATTGATCCGGTGATTGGACTGGCAATTATGATTGTCATACTTGTGAGCACCTGGTCATTGTTGCGCGACAGCTTTAGAATGATGGTGGACGCCGTTCCTTCCGACATTTCTGTGAGTGAAATCATTAAGGTTATGCTTCGCGTCAAGAATGTGACTGATGTTAATCATGTTCATATATGGTCGCTGAGTACAACAGAAAATGCGCTCACCGCCCATGTGATCGTCAATGAATCCCTTTCATTTGACGAAAAGTTGCGGGTGCTTCAAGCTCTTAAACATGAACTTCAACATCATAGCATCCATCATAGCACTTTGGAGCTTGGGACGACAAAGTCTACGGACCAATGCGAGGTGCAACTTCCCACCGAGAATCATAAGCATGATTGAGACAATGACCTTTATCGTACGCTTAACATCACAAGTTGACATTTTACGCTTATTCGCTTAATTTTGTGAGCGTATGAAGAAGTTCGCAATAGTATTGATCATTCTCGTGTATGGATTGTCGTCCACTGGGGCAGTCGTGCACCTGGAATACTGTTGTGGTAAACTTTCTAACATCTCTCTTGTACCGGCACAAGAAGATAAAAAGCATTGCGGTGGTAAGACGATTGAAAGCAAGAGCTGCTGTGATTCGAAACAAGTTCTCCTTAAAGTCAAGGGAGAGCAATTATCCGTTGTAAAATGGGTCAATGTTCAAAAGCAGCTTGTAGTTGGCATCGGAACTACTCCGGAATCTTATGAGGTGAACGTAGGATATAAGCCTATCAACGCGTATTCGACAGGGCCACCCATTTATTCTTCTACCGTTTCTCTCTTTCTCCAGCATTGTCATTTAACGATTTGATGCGTCCCTTCCAGCTCTTCAATGAAGGGCAAAATGCGTCAGTGCATTTTCATTTTTCACGCAATCAAATCAACCATGAAATTCCTTCTTCTCATATTCAGTTTCTGTCTGCCACTTAGTGTACTAAAATCGCAGACCAGCAACAAAGTAATTGATACAACAATCAGTTTTAAAGTATTTGGGGTTTGCGAACAATGTAAAGACCGCATTGAAAATGGTGTCAAGGGCAAGGGTGTTAAGGCGGCCGATTGGAACGTAGACACAAAAATGCTGACACTCACTTATGAGCCCGCGCGTGTTACAATAGACAAACTCCACAATCGCATTGTTGCGGTGGGTCACGACACTTATCTAAAGAAAGCTAATAATACCGTTTACAACCAACTCCCCGATTGTTGTCATTACCGGGAAATAGGAAGTATGAATGAATTGAATGCACAACATTTAGATACTCTTTTTACTGCTATTCAAAAGGACACATCCAGTTCATTGACGCATCATGATATAAGAGGAATTGTTCTTGAAGTGGATAATAAAGGTTCCTTCAAACCATTAATGGGGGCAAGTATCAGCTGGCTGGGAACTTCTATTGGTGCGATTACAGATTCCCTGGGCACTTTCACCATACCACATACCTCAAGGTCTGAAAGGCTGATAGTGAGTTATGCAGGATATCAGGCCGACACGCTCACAGTACTGCCCACGCAAAATGTAAAGATCGTGTTGGGCAAGGGAAAACAGTTGAAAGAGGTAAGAGTAACCGCAAGTCGCCCATCCACCTCGGTTAAGTCTTCGGATCCATTTCGCGTGTCAACCATGAACACGAAAGAATTATTTAAGGCAGCTTGTTGCAATCTCAGTGAAAGTTTCGAAACGAATCCGTCTGTTGATGTTTCGTATAACGATGCGATCTCGGGTTCGAAACAAATTCAACTGTTGGGGTTATCGGGAATATATACGCAACTGACCGTAGAGAATCTTCCAGGTCCAAGAGGATTGGCCACTGGCCAGGGATTGAATTCCATTCCCGGAACGTGGATCGAATCGATACAGCTAATGAAAGGAACCGGTTCGGTCGTGAATGGTTTTGAGAGTATCGCAGGACAAATCAATGTCGAATTGAAAAAGCCTGAGACCGCAGAAAAATTATTTGCAAACGCGTATGTAAATGACCAGGG
>Ga0136846_1232086_pt1 | contig 15261 bp, 15 predicted proteins | sample HopSoiMetagenom2_FD_96841 | JGI IMG/M metagenome (GOLD analysis project Ga0136846, IMG submission 96841) | Grasslands soil microbial communities from Hopland, California, USA - 2 Assembly 2016 (version 4) | ecosystem: Environmental > Terrestrial > Soil > Grasslands | place: USA: Hopland... | reverse complement strand
GCCTCCTCACCAGTGATCCGGCCGAAAGCCTCGGCGTATTCTGTTTTTCCGGCTGCACCAAAAGCCATGGCGTGCGGGAAAGTCGTTCCGCCATGCAGGCGCATGGTGATTCCTCGTTCGAAATCGGCCGCAAACAGCAACGGCAACTTCGAGTCTTTCTGCAGCCGGTTCAGCAGTTCGGCAGCCTCGTAAGGCTGATTGCGGTAAAGAAACGGCGGCTCCCAGCGCACCGTCATGGCGAACGAACCGATGTGATACTTCTGCATGGTGTCGCGCAGCTCCAGGTATTCCGGGCTGCTGACGTTCAGGAATTCCGCGCGCACCCAGATCATGAACAGCTGTCCGACTTTTTCCTCGCTGGACATCTTGCGCAGAGTCTTTTCGGCCCACTTCTCGCCGTCGCGATTCAGATGGATCGGCCCAGGCTGCTGAAATTTATCTTTAGCGAAAGCGAAGGTCGAGAGAGCGATAACCAGCGCCAAGACAGTTCGAAGCATGTGCAACCATAACAAAGCCCTGCATAGATAGCCCGTATCTTGCTAGAGGCCCGGCGCGATAGAGGCCGGACGTGATAGAGGCCGGACGTCCCGCCCGGCTATAACGGTTCTGTTCAGCCTCCAGAATGCCCCGCCCGCGCGCGCCAGGGGCCATAGCGGCAAGATCACGGGCCTGAGGGAACTCAGCCTAGTCCCGCTCACTAGAAACGGCTAGAAAACGATTTAAATCGAAGATTTGCACTTTAATGGTTACATTTTTGTAGTTACAATCGGGCAATTTGATCACTGGCATCCCTCTGAACGTCCTTCTCGTCCCCAAAACCCTTTATCCAATACACATCGGGCTCACGCCGGAACCATGTCATCTGCCGCTTTGCGTAATTGCGATGCGCCTGCTGAGCGGCTGCCACAGCGCCAGCCTGGTCGATCTCTCCGCGAATCAATTGCACCGCCTGCTTGTACCCAAGCGAGTTCAACGCACCAGCTTTGTCCCCATGACGCTCGAGCAATGCCCGCGTCTCAGCCACCAGTCCTGATGCAAACATCTGCTGGGCGCGCGCGTTGATGCGGGCATAAAGCGCCTGGCGGCCGGGATCGAGCCCGATGCGCACAATACGAAAGCCCTGTAAGGGATCGCGGCCCTGCTGCCACATTTCAGTCATCTGCTTTCCAGCCGCAAGGCAGACCTCAATCGCGCGAATCAGCTTGGGCGTGTCATTGGCGTGAATCCTCGCCGCAGCCGACGGATCCAGACGATGCAACATGCGATGAAGATATGACGATCGCTTGGCAGACGCCCGCAAGCGCTCCCGCAATTCTTCCGATCGCGGCGGGCCCGAGAAAAGGCCGTCGAGCAGCGCGCGCAGGTAAAGGCCGGTGCCGCCGGCCACAATCGGTAATCGCCCTCGTGCGCTGACCTCAGCAATAACAGCCCGAGCTTTCCGGGCGTAGTCTCCCGCCGTGATGTGCCCGGTCGGCTCGACCACATCGAACAGGTGGTGCGGCACGCGTTCGCGTTCTTCCCGGCTGGGCTTGGCGGTGCCGACCTCGAACTCGCGATACATGGCAACTGAGTCGCAGTTGACGAGCTCTCCATTGAATCGTTCCCCCAGCGCGATTGAGAGCGCGGTCTTTCCGCTTGCGGTCGGTCCCAGCACCACAACCAGCAGCGGCAACGAACTCAGCGGGCGCTCCAATGGATGTTGTGCCAGTAGCGCACCAGGATCAAAATAAAAATCAGCACGGAAATGATCAAGAGGCCGGCAGCCTCGCGGGAATAGATGTGCGGACCGGAATTACGTGCGGGCACGGCGGTATTGTAGCTCTGCGGGGACGGTTGCAACTGCTAAACTACGCACGTTTATGCCTGCGCCACGGCCTGAACTCGCGCGAAGGGTGCTCAGGTTCGGCGTGTTCGAGGCAGACCTGGGTTCAGGAGAGCTGCGTAAAAACGGGACGCGCATACGCCTGCAGGAGCAGCCCTTTCAACTACTGGCGTTTTTGCTGCAGCATCCACAGCAGGTCATCAGCCGCGCTGAGCTGCGGGAGAAGCTCTGGGCGGCCGACACGTTCGTCGACTTTGATCACAGCCTGAATACGGCGATCAACAAACTGCGTGAAGCGCTGGGCGACTCAGCTTCCAGCCCCCGGTTCATCGAAACCATCGCCCGTCGCGGATATCGATTTCTGGCGCCGGTGGAGGTGCTGGGATCCTCGCCAACTTCAGCCCCTCAAGACGAGTCACCGGGCCTCCATCCGGAACTGGAAGTTCCCCTGCCGCATCGCTCGCTCACTCGTGCGTTGTTCGCTGCCATTCAGGTGATGTATCTCAGTTTTTATGCAGCTGCTCTGATCAATATCTCAAGGGCAGACGAGATCACCAGATCAGTTTTGCCCGGCGGGGCGGTGATGGCGATCACCGCTGCGATTATGATCACTGCCGGAGCGGGCATTCCTTTGCGCTGTTATCTGATCTCGGCAGTGGCGTTTGATCACCAGCGACTGGGACAGAAGTTCCTGAAGCTTTTTCCCGTCATTTTTCCCCTGGATGAACTCTGGGCAATTGCTCCGTTCCTGATGGTCAGCAAGATTGGAATCGGCGCCGCGTTTGCCGCGACTGCGGCACTGGTCTACGTGCCGTTCTCTGAGCGAACGCTCATCCGGCTTGCGTATCCGGAACATCGCGTTAGTTAGAGACCGGGTCAGCGTGCCGGGCATTCTTCCATATTCAGACAGAAGCGCAGCCGCAGGCCGAAATATGTTCCGCCGAAATCCGGCGGCAAAGCGGGCAGGGGGTCGGAGCCGGTAATGCCGGCCCAGGCGGCGCGATCCAGCGGCGGATCTCCCGAGCTTTCAAAAAGCTGAATGCCGGTTACGCGTCCGTCTTTAAGAATCGCAAACTGCAGAGTTACTTTGCCCTTCTTGAATTCGGCAGAGGGCGGAATGGCGCGAATCCAGTTCTCGCGAATATCGTGCAGAATGCGGCTCAAGTAAGGGCCGAAATCGACGCCCATGGTATCGCTCAGGATGTCCACCGGGCCCATCGATTTGGCCGGCTGGCGGCCCTGGTTCAGGCCATAATCTCCGTTGTCACCAGGGTACCCGTTCCCGCGAGTAGCCAGTGCTGCACGCGCGGCCTGCTCAATGGCGGAGCCGGCAGTTACCGGGCCGGTTGAGAAACTTGGAGGCTTGCGGGTTACCGGCGGAGTTTCCAGCTTTGCCGACTGGTTCTGATTCGCGGCCGGCGGAGTCTGCTGCGCCTGCTGCGGTTCCGCCTGCTGTGGTTGCGATTGCTGTGGCGGCTGGTTCATGGCAGCCGCGGGCGGTTGTTGCGGTTGCGGCGGCTGTGCCGGCGGGGTTTGTGGCCCTGGCCTGCCGGGGCGTGCGGCATCGAGAATCTTCTTCAGCTCCTGGCGATCAAGCTGCGGCGATTTAGAAGTTGCGATGCGGTTCTTGTCGGAAAGCTTGTCGGTTTCGGGCGGCTTAGTAAGCTTCTGTTCGTCTGGCGGCAGCTGGAGAAAAGTCGTGTCTTTGTCGCGCATTATCTGGCTTGGCTGCTGGACCACAATCACAGGACGGAAAAACAATCTCTCCAGGCGCTGCGAATTCACGAACAGGATGATGATTGTGAGGTGGACTACTACCGACATCCAGAAGGCTTCCCGCTGGCGCGATCGCGAGAGATCGTCCTGCAACTGGATCAGCAGGGCGGGAACGTCGTTCTCATCGAGATAAGCAGATTTCCACTCTTCCGCGTCATACAAATCACCACCCGGGCGGGAGGCAAGCGGAGGAGAAGCGGGATCTTGCTTCGGGATTTCGGTCGTGGGCATCAAACAGCCGGTTTACAGGTTAGACACATCCAGCACCGGAGTCGTTGCAGCATTCTGACTCAGCATGCCGAAATGTCAGTACTCCCAGGTGGTATTTTCGCATCTTTGACCACAACCTGCGAAACCACCTCGGTACAACTACTTACGCTCCGTACCGGAGTGGTAAATCAAGCTTAGCGCGGGGGACGAGGGGTAAGTGTCAAGAAGTGTAAAAAGCCGGAAAAGTCTTAAAGCACAGAGTCGGCAGAGAAAAGCCTACAGAAATGATCGTTCCAAGCTTGGCGCACTCAGCGATTCAAGATATTCAACCGATTGCGCTCTGCATGTGCCTGGATTGCTTCGACAATGTTGAGCGCCACTTTCAAAGCCCGGCGTCCATCTTGCAGCGTCACCAGCGGCTTGGACCGGGTGCGTACACACTCCAGAAACGCCCGCAGCTCCGCGCGTAACGGTTCTTCTTTCACCACTTCCGGCTTAACAACACTGATCTGAGGATTGACGGAAGGGATCGCATCCGGCTTCCTGGCTTCTCCCACCGAAAAGCTCAAAACGTCCTGCCGGCCATAATCGAGCGAGATGTATTGCTGCGGCTGGAAAAATCGCAGCTTGCGCACGCGCTCGGTGGAAACCCGGCTGGCGGTGAAGTTGGCAATGCATCCCGAGGCGAATTCAAGCCGAACGTTCGCGATGTCAACTTTGCCGGAAAGAATCGGCAGCCCCACCGCGCGAATCTCGCTTACCGGCGAGTCCACAAACGAGAGCACAACATCCAGGTCGTGGATCATCAGATCGAGCACCACATCGATATCGAGCGATCGCGGTGAAAAGATGCTCAGCCGGTGGACTTCAAAAAACATGGGCTGGGTGATCAGGGCGGCCGTCGCCCGCACCGCGGGATTGAAGCGCTCCAGATGGCCGACCTGCGCAACCCTCTCACGCTCGGCGGCGAGCCGGACCAGTTCGTCAGCCTCGGCGAGGGATGAAGCCAGCGGCTTCTCGATCAGGACGTCTACACCGGCTTCCATCAGTTCGCGCGCAACCCGCAGATGATGAACGGTGGGAACCGCCACCGACGCGGCCTGCAATTCGCTATGGGTGGTGAGCAGCTGATTCAGCGAACCGAAACCACGACAGCCGAACTCCTGCGCAAGCGCGTCGGCGCGGGCGGGGTCAGTATCAACTATTCCGAGCAGGCGTACTGCTTCGCCGGCTCGCTCGAGTTCGTGGTACACGCGGGCGTGATTGCGGCCGAACGCACCTGCTCCTATAACAGCTACGTTAACGATGGAACCACCTCGAAAGTCTTAAATCACAGAGCGCGCAGAGACTTGCCGCAGAAAACGCAGAGCAAATATACCGAAAACAGGCTAAAGAGCCAGTTGCGGCGGTCTGGTTTTTGCGCCGGCAAACTTCTTGAGCATCGCAATTTGGCCGGCGTGATAAAGCTCGTGCTGCGCGATCCCGCTGAACATGTAGTAGTAGTTGTAGTAAGCCTGTGACTTGCCGGGAACCTGCTCTGTCAGCCGCGCATCAGGAAATGCGGCAACTGCCTTCACCAGCTCGCCGTGTGTCTTATTGACTGAGTCGATGGCTTTTTTCCACGCTGCCTGACTCGGATCGTTAATAGAAGGAAAGTTTTCTTTGTCACTGAGATTTACTGCCGTCCCACCAATTCGCCGGACCACCGCGCCATCCCAGGCTGCAATGTGCAACAGAATTTCCCAGATGCTGTGCGCATTCGGAACAGGCTTGGCAATCGCTGCACTCGCGTCAACATCGTTCAGCAATTCAAGCAAGGCATCGCCGTGCCATGCTTCTCCCTCGAAAGCGCGCCGAATCTGATCGGCCAGCAGCGCAGTTTGACCAGGCATATTCAATTCTCCATCGGGTGTTTATGCAGCGATTATTGTTATTCCTGCAGCATCGGCTTGTTCTCGAATCGCGTCGCCCTCCAGCAGCAGGCACTTTCCAGAGTCAATGGCAAGGCAGGTCGCGCCTGCTCGCACCATGGTTTCAATCGTCTTCAATCCAATGACGGGGACATCGAAACGCATATCCTGGTTGGGCTTCGAAATCTTTACCACTGTAAGCGAGCGGCTCAGAGTGGAGGCGTCGCCTTCCAGAGAGCGCATCAGGGCGCCTGCGCGCTCGATGGTAGCATCGGTGCCTTCCATGGCCTCCACCGCAACGCAAGCCGATTCTGCAATCACTACGGTCTGGCCGATATCGAACTCCGCCAGGCGCGATGCAACAGCTCGGCCGTATGCAATATCCCTGGTTTCTGCTTCCGACGGGGCTCTTCTGGTCAGCACTCCAGGTTTCGCAAGCAGAGGCTCCAGCAATGCCGTGGAACTCTCGAGCGTGATCCCCTCTTCGGCAAGCACTTTGGCCACTGCTCCGATCAGCGAATCGGTGTTTCGAGTTCCAAGTGACAGCAACATTTTGGCAAGCTTCCAGTCAGGTTTGATGCTGGAGAAAATCTGCTTGTGCTTGACTTGCCCGGCCATGACCGCGCGACTGACGCCTTCCTGCTTGAAAGTATCGATCAGTTTTGAAAGCTCACCTAATGAAAGCCAGTACACGGCCGAAGCCCCATGCTGCTGGATGTCAGGAAAAGTTTCTTCTTTGATGGCAGCCACCACCACGTCCAGTCCCTGCGCTCGCGCTGCCTCAAGCACCAGAAATGGAAACTTGCCATTTCCGGCAATCAGGCCGAGTTTGGGGTTGGAAGGCAAGAAGAATCAGCCGTCAGTTCCGGGTTCCGGGTTCTCAGAGGATGCTACTTGATCACGCCGCGTTCAGACGACTCTATGAAATGGATCAGCATGTCTACGTCCTCACCGCGGTCGGCCTCTGATTTTAGCCGTTCCAGCGCCTGGGTGGTGTTGAGTTTCGAAGCTAACAGGATTTTGTAGGCATGATGAATCTGCTTGATACGTTGTTTGGAAAACCCGCGGCGCTCCAGGCCCACCGAGTTCAGCCCATAGGCGTGCGTATCGCGTGCCGCGACAGTTTTCGAGAACGGCAAGACGTCTTTGGTTATGGTTGTTCCGCCGCCGATATAAGAATGCGCGCCAATCCGCACGTATTGATGCACCGGACACAGCGCCCCTACTACCGCCCATTCTTCGACAGTTACATGACCGCCGAGGGTCGCACCATTCACCAGCATCACGTGATCGCCGATTACCGAATCGTGGCCTACATGCGCGTAGGCCATGATCAGCGTGTGACTGCCAACACGAGTCAGTCCTCCGCCTTTTACTGTGCCGCGCGTCAGCGTCACCGACTCGCGGATTTCGTTGTGGTCTCCTATCTCCAGACGCGTCGGCTCGCCTTTATAGGTAATGTCCTGGGGCGCCATGCCGATCGCTGAGAATGGGAAAAATACGTTGTGTTTGCCGATCCGGCTCGGCCCGCTGATGGCGACATGCGAAATCAGCTCACAGGCTTCGCCGATCTCCACATCAGGGCCGATTACGCAATACGGCCCTACTTTGCATGAGGGATGAACCTGAGATTGTGGGTGAATAATTGCCGTGGGGTGGATGCTCATCGATGGGAGAGACGCATCAGCCTTCAGCATCCGGCGGTTCCGAAGTCCGTCCACGATTGCGGCTAACCACCTGGCAGGTCACGGTGGCTTCCGCAACCCGCTTCTCGCCGACAAAAACCGTACCCACCATACGAACCGCATGAACCCGCCAGGCCTTCACGTCCACCTCGATCCGCAACTGATCTCCGGGTACTACTGGACGCCGAAAACGTGCCTTCTCGATACCCGTAAAGACCATCAATTTTTCGTCACGGTCTTCGACTTCGGTCAGCAGCAAAGCGCCGCCCGCCTGCGCAATGGCTTCCACGATCAGAACACCCGGCATGATTGGCAAGTTGGGAAAATGGCCCGCGAAAAACGGCTCATTTACGGTGACGTTCTTGATGGCTACGATGCGCTGCTTGCGTTGCAGGTCGATAACCCGGTCAATGAGCAAGAAAGGAAAGCGGTGCGGCAGGATGCGCAGGATATCCTGAATATCCATGGTCGTCTTGGCCGGAGCCTCGACTGTACTTTGGACCGCTTCACTCATTTTTTGCCCCAGGCAAATCGCCCGCCGCGAACCGACGATTATACTGTACCGCGAATGAAGCCAAAAAAATCAGGACAGCAGAATTCCGCAGCCAGTGGGCCGAACGCCTCCGAACGGTTGCAGCACTTCAAACAGCGCAATAACGACCTGGCGGAGACCGTTCGCCAGATAGCTGAAATAGAATCGCCCAGTGATAACAAGCAGGCGGTAGATCGGCTGGGAGGTCATCTGGCCGGACGGTTTGAAAAAATCGGCGGCCATTCCAAGCTGCATAAGGCGGCCGAATTCGGCGACCATCTGCAGGTCGATTTCGAAGGCGCAGCAAAACGCAGCCCGGTCCTGCTGCTTGGTCATCTCGATACGGTTTATCCACTCGGCACTCTGAAGTCGATGCCTTGCACAATCTCGAATGGCAACCTCTTCGGCCCGGGCGTGCTGGACATGAAGTCCGGTATCGCCCTCATGCTGCACGCTATCGAAGCTCTGCTTGCCTGGAATGAAGATCAGCTTCCGCGTCCGGTGACGGTTCTGCTGGTCTCCGATGAAGAAATCGGCAGCCGATCCTCGCGCGCCATCACCGAAAGCCTGGCGAAACGGTCATCGGCTGTGCTGGTCATGGAACCTTCCTACGGCCCGAAAGGCGCGCTTAAAACCGCGCGCAAGGGAGTCGGTGAATACCTGGTGAAGGTTACCGGCAAAGCCGCACACGCGGGTCTCGATTTCGAAAAAGGCGAGAGCGCAATCCTCGAGCTGGCGCGCCAGCTCACCGCGATGTCCAAGCTGGTGGACGCGAAGCATGGAGTCACCTTGAATCCCGGAATCATTTCCGGCGGCACTCGCAGCAATGTAGTTCCCGCCGAGGCTACTGCGGTGGTCGACGTTCGCGTGCTGAAGATGAAAGACGCGGCCGTGATCGACAAGAAGATGCGCGCGCTGAGACCTTACAATCGTAAATGCAAGCTGCAGATCACCGGCGGCGTTAACCGGCCGCCCATGGAACGCAGCAGCGGTGTGGTCGATCTTTTAAAGAAAGCCGCTGCCATTGCCAAAGAAATGAATTGGAAGCTCGATGAAGCTGCCGTGGGCGGCGGTTCCGATGGAAATTACACCGCCGGGCTCGGCATTCCTACGCTTGACGGCCTGGGAGGCGTAGGTGAAGGCGCGCATGCCGCGCATGAGAACATAGTGATCGCGGAACTTCCCCGGCGGGCGGCGCTGCTGGCGGGACTGATCGAGCGAGCGTGATGATATTTTGACTCCCTCCCCAGCGAAGCCTAGAATCTTAATGTCTGAGCCGCAGGAGGCTACATGCCGGGAAAATTAGGTCTGCCAGAGATCTTGATCGTTCTGGCCATCGCTTTGCTGATCTTTGGCCCCAGTAAGTTGGCCGATCTCGGCAAAGGACTCGGCGAAGGCATCAGGAATTTCAAGTCCTCCATGAAAGACGGCGACGAAGGCACAGAAAAAAAATCTTAGCGCTCCACTGCGCCGTGCTCGCGCAGCATCTTCCACACTAGAGCTACCGGCAGCCCCACCACGTTGAAGTAGTCACCTTCTATCCTGGGAATCCAGCGTGAAGCTGTGCCCTGAATCCCATAGCCGCCGGCTTTGTCCATGGGATCGCCGCTGGCGACATACGCCTGAATCTCCTCTTCGTCCACGCGGTTGAAAGTTACCTGCGTTTTTTCGGCGCGAACATCTTCGCTCATTCCCGGCCCCGCCACGCAGACGCCGGTGATCACCTGGTGGGTTCGCCCGGATAATCGACGCAGCATGCGCATAGCGTCAGCCGCATCTTCCGGCTTGGCGAGCATCTCACCACCAACCAGGACTACGGTGTCCGCGCTCAGAACAAACTTGTCCGGATGCTTGCGAAATACCTCGCGCGCTTTTTCCAGTGCCAGTCGTTTTGCCAGTTTGACAGGATCTTCGCCCGGTTGTGGCTCTTCAGAGATGTTGGAAGGCTCAACCGTGAAATCAATTCCCGCATTGCGCAAGAGTTCAGCGCGCCGGGGCGAGGCAGAGGCCAGAATCAATGCCATGGTTTGCGGCTCATCTGCTTCCAACTTTACCGCGCACCGACTCGATCAGTTTCGCCGAGTCGTATCCAATGCCGTCTTTGAACACCGTCTCCACGTTCTCAATGTCTTCAATCTTGCTGCCGGGATTGCCCTTCACCACCACCAGGTCGGCGGCTTTTCCCGGTGCGATGGTACCAATCTTGTCTGCGTCTCCTAAATAATCCGCGCCGTTCAGGGTAGCAATTCGAATCGCTTCGAGCGGGGTGAACCCGGCTTCGACGAGCAATTCCACCTCCCGCTGATCGCCAAATCCTGCGAGCACTCCGCCAATGCCGGTCGGGTCTTCGCCTGCCAACAGCGTGCCTCCTGCCCTCGAGAAGGCCAGCTCGAATTCCATTTCTTTCTTGAAAGCTGCGGTGACCGGAGAAACCTCGGTGCCGTAAAGCCGCTTGAGACGCGCGGTATCGCCCATGCGGACTTTATTGGCCAGAAACTGGCTGCGAGCCTCCACCGTAAGGGCATCCAGTACGCGCGCCGGAAGGTTAGGCCGGCCGGGGACTTCCACTTCAAAAACCGGCAGCGTAGAAGTTACCGCGACGTGCCGCTGCACCAGGTCGGTGATCATGTCGTGCACCGGACCCGATTGAATATCCATCTTGCCGTAACGCACCAGGTCATCCGGAACATCAGGACACTCGTCCGGCTTCTTCTCGGGAAAAAATTCTGTGTCGACAAGCAGACCATGTTCCAGGTCATCGATGCCGAGCGACCCAGCCTGGCGAAATCCAATCGAGCATAGGTGCCCGGTGACCTTCGCGCCACGTTTATGCGCAGCCTTGATGGCCGCTGAAAGCTGATCGGCGCTAATAAAGTTGTACGCTTTGAAATTGTCTACCCCTTCATCCAGCCAGTAATTCACCGTGCGAACGGCATCATCTGCGTCTTTCAGTTCATGCAGCTGAAGCGCAAATGTTCCCTTGCCCTCTAGATACGGCCCGGTGACGTGCATCTTGGGGCCGGGCATTTGACCGGCGTCGATGTGCTTCTTTATTTCCAGATCGGTATAAGGTTCGATCGAGCCGCCGGTTCGAATCGTGGTCACTCCCGCTGCCAGATACAGGCGCGGAAAACTGAATGCCATCTCGCCGAAAACCGCGTCGCCCATGGGATAAAAAAGATGGTCGTGCATTCCCACCAGGCCGGGAATTACAGTGTGGTCGCGCAACTCAATCACCTGCGCGTCTTTGGGCACGTTGGCGGACGCCGCACTCCCCACTGATTCAATTTTCCCATGCGACAGGATCACGGTCTGATCCTCACGGGCAGCCGCGCCCGTCCCATCAATCACGCGAACATGCGTGAGCGCAATTACCGGGACGTCTACTTTGATGAACTGCTTAAGTTCCGGAGAGACAGTCTGCGGTGCCGCGGAAACTGCTAACGTCGTCAAAAGAACTGCTAGCCGTTTGTGCATGAAGTTCTCGTGTGGGGCGGGCGCCCAGGCCCGCCATGATAGCCGATGGAGGACAGTGTGGGGCGGGCGCCCCCGCCCGCCCGGCAACCGCCAGCGCCATTACGGAGTGCTCCCTAGCTAGTGTTCCCTGCCGGTGTTTCCTGCTGAAGATCGACCAGAGCCGGATGCTGCGCACGCTCCACGACGAACATGGCGTTGAATTTTTTCATGAACAACTGTAGAAGGCTTGGTTTCATCGAATACGACGGTGGGCCGTGAAGTCAAAGCTCGCTACTCAGCGTCGTTCTGCACGAGTAAATCGAGAGCATGCAGAGAAAGCACTGACCAGGAGGTACACGAAGCAAACCGAAGCTCATCGGGAGAACGCGGCAGTGTCCAGATGTGTAGTCCAATTCTGAACAGTGCCTGCCGGCAGCCGTCTGTACCGTTGCCGATAGATGATAGATAAGGAGTACGGCGGCCATTCCCTTCATAAGGATGCATCCCGGGAGTCACTGAATGCTCCTGCCCCGTGGGATAACTGAACGACAGGTGTGTATGATGTCCGGAACCGAGATTCGGGCGGAACCCAATATCCAGTTCGCACGATATGCCTGAGATGTTCGGAGTTCGGGGACGTCGTAACCGACCGAGCGCAGCAAGCGAGCACGTTCAAGGAGTGTCATGCGAATTCTGCTTTACAACCCCGACAACGGGGTCACCCGCAACTTCATGCCTCATCTCTGGATGTTTCTGCTCCAGGCCCTCACCCCTCCCGGCCATGAAGTTCTGCTGATCGATGGCAATGCCCAACCAATGGACGAAGCTCAGATGGCGCAATTCGTCCGCGACCAGAAGATCGGACTAGTGGGTATCGGTGCCATGACCAGGATGGTTGCCAGAGCGTATCGCATGGCAGACGCTATCCGGGCAACCGGCATTCCGGTGGTGATGGGAGGACCGCATGTGACCGAAGAGGCCGATGAAGCCCTCGGCCGCGATGGCGGGCCGCGCCATGCCGATGCGGTGGCCTTGGGAGAAGCCGATGAGACCTGGCCGCAAATCGTGAACGATGCGGTGCGCGGCGAGCTGAAGGAAATCTACGCGCCGGTGGATGCTGTGGGCAAGGAGCGCAAGCCTTCCCTGAGTTCCTATCCGGTGATTCCGTGGGACAAGCTTGACCTCGATCAGTTCAATCTGGTCCCGAAACTGATGCATCCCCTGCTCAAGAAGTTCCGGCAAGGCTGGGGAACATTTCGAATCGTGCCGGTGGAATCGGGTCGAGGTTGCCCGTACGGTTGCGAGTTCTGCACGGTCACCGGATTTTTCGGCGACTCCATTCGGTTCCGCACCAATGAAAGTGTCGTCAACGAATTGCTGCTGCTTAAAGCTCGCGCCCGCAAAGAGCAGGGCCAGATCGCGGTTTTCTTTATCGACGACAACTTTGCCATCAATGTAAAGCGCACCAAGTCACTGCTGCGTGACATTATCGCGGCCAACGCCCAGGTTTTTTGGGTAGCGCAGATCAGCGCCAATCTGCTGCGCGACGAAGAACTGGTGGATTTGATCGCTGCCTCCGGCGGCAAGTGGGTCTTTATCGGCATGGAGTCGATTGATCCGGCCAATCTGAAAGACGTGAATAAAGGTTTCAATAAGCCCGGCGATTATGCCGCCGTGCTGGAGCGTCTGGCAAAACGGAATGTCTACGCGATTACCTCGTTCATCTTCGGCATGGATAACGATACTCCGGGAGTGGCCGAACGCACCTTGGAACAGGTCCGGACATGGCCCCCGGGGCTGCCGATCTTCGGACTGCTCACGCCCTTACCGGCCACACCTTTGTACAAGCGACTGGCGGCCGCGGGACGTCTTACGCGACCCCAGCACTGGAAGGATTTCGTGCCATTCACCATGGCGCACACTCCGCTGAAGATGACGGTAGAGGAAGCGCATGCCGAAGTGAAGTATGGCTGGGCTCAGAGCTATAGCCCGGAAGCGCTGGCCCAGGCAGTGGCAGCGCTGGACCATGAGGATTTGGGGGATCGCATCAATATTTTCCTGGCGCGGCTTTGTTTTCGCGGAATTTATTTCCCCATGATGAGCAAGTCAGCGTGGCTGCCGGTAGTGTTCGAGAACCGCCGAACCATCCTGAAGCTTTTCAAAGACGGAGTGTCCCGCTGGAAGCGTTCACGAAATTCAGCCGAAAGCGATGCCTTAGTGACGACGCCCCAGGTCAGCGACAACGCCAACGCATAAAGAAGATCTGTAGCCGTTTGATGATCAGACCAACACACGATCCAGTTTTTTCAGAGCCGCCTGGTTGCCCTGGCGCGTGTTAGCCGGCGACCGGCGCGTCGCGCAACCTTGGGCCTGATTTTGAGATCGCAGCAAGTTTGCTTGGTCTGAGGAACCACATGATCTCATTGATCCCTTGCGCGGAGGCATCGATAGTAAGCCCGATGGGAATGCCGTCGCGCAATATCAGAACAGCTGCTTGTCCATTTGTCTCGACCCAGTCGAGTGTCACGCCCTTCCAGCACCATGTGGAGACAGCGGCAATAAACGTTGCTACACGCTCGCGGCCCGAAACTGGGACTCCCGCTGCGCGCACGAGTCCCCCGCCATCTGAGTATGAGACAACATCCTCAGCGAAGAGATGTTCCAGTCCGGCCATGTCTCCCTTTTGGGCGGCACCGATGAAGGCCTCCAGAAAGCGCCGCTGCTCGCCCATACTGACGGACGTGCGACGGCCATCTGCGATGTGTTTGCGAGCGCGGGAGACGAGTTGCCGGACGTTTGCTTCCCCCATTTGCAAGATGGACGCAATCTGGTCGTAGGGGTAATCGAACGCCTCGCGCAGAACATATGCTGCACGTTCAGTGGGAGAGAGTTTCTCAAGCAGCAGCAGGACCGCTAGCTTGATTGCTTCGCCGCGCTCCGCGCCTACTCCGGGATCGGCGCTGGTGTCCACCGGTTCGGGAAGCCAAGTCCCGATGTAGGTTTCGCGACGGGTGTGAGCGGACTGGGCCAGATTGATGCACAGGCGTGTGGTTGTCGTTGCCAGGAATGCGGCCGGGTTCTCAACCGCCTTCCGATTCGTAGACTGCCACCGCATCCATACGTCTTGCACAACATCCTCGGCTTCCGCTGCACTTCCCAGCATGCGGTAAGCGATGCCGAACAGACGCGGGCGCACGGGGGCAAAAGCTGAAAGGCCATCCTCGTGTTCGCCGGTCTGTACTTCAAGACGAAGGGGCGGAGGTGTCTGTGGTGGCGGTTCTTCTGCCATTGAGAATTGGATAGTTTAGCTCCTGGCAGGCCATCACTAAAAATGAATTTTTGATGAAAAGAAGGAAGAAAAGAGGGGAGAAAAGAGGCGGAAAAAGAGGTTTGAAAACCTGGTTATTACTCCAGCCGTCAACTCACTTTTCAGATCCTCTGGGCGTGTGAGTGATTTTCAGTATCTCCGTAACTACCTCTTCGCTCAGTGGAGGGTCATCCGAATCGCCGGTGATGAGTTCTTCGGCGGCGTGGTCTAGCTGTTCACCGAGACTTTCGGCTACGCGAGGATCATTGCTTGCTTCGCAAATCGGACTCTTTGCCTTTGTCTTTGCTCGTGGAGGTGGGTCGCCGAAAATTAATATCGCGCGTAGTTCTTCTTCTACCGCTTCCAGATAGATCTCCTCCTGCATAGCGATGGCCTCGTAGCCAGCCTCCGTGTCACTTGGAATACTCTCGTCATTATTCTTAAAGAGGGACATTGTTGTGTTTTTCCCCGTTCGTTAGAGCAAGACCAATCCCGGCCTCGATTTGTGACAGGCGTTGGTCGGTTTATTTCCGAAATGCATCTGTTTGTTACAGTCAGAGGGG
>Ga0136846_1214437_pt1 | contig 15262 bp, 10 predicted proteins | sample HopSoiMetagenom2_FD_96841 | JGI IMG/M metagenome (GOLD analysis project Ga0136846, IMG submission 96841) | Grasslands soil microbial communities from Hopland, California, USA - 2 Assembly 2016 (version 4) | ecosystem: Environmental > Terrestrial > Soil > Grasslands | place: USA: Hopland... | reverse complement strand
CGTGCGCCGCCTGGCCGGTGCCGGGCTGGTGGCGGACACCGGCCAGCGGACCGCCGGCGGCCGCGGCCGCGGCCGCGTCGGCTCGTACTACGCCCTGGCCGGGCGCACCGGCGTCGCCCTGGCGGTCAGCATCGCCCCGGAAGGGATCGTCGCCGAGTGCATCGACGCCCACGGCGAGACGGTCGCGCGGGCGCGGGAGCCGATCACCAGGCCGGCCCGGCCCGGGCCGGTGGCCGCGGCCCTGCGAGCGGCGGCCGAGAAGACCCGGCGCGACACCGGGCGGCCCTCCCGCCTGGCCGTGGTCAGCGCCGCCGATCCGGTGGACCGCATCACGGGCCGGACCGTCCACCTGCCGGACGCGCCGTTCCTGCTCGGTGAACTCGATCCGGCCCGGATCCTGGCGCCGCACGTCGACGGGCCGGTCACCGTGGACAACGACGTGAACTGGGCCGCCCAGGCCGAACGCGACCACGCCGACGGGGCCGCGCCGGACGACTTCACCTACCTGTTCCTGGGCGAGGGGCTGGGCGGCGCCGTCGTCAGCGACGGCCAGGTCCGGCGCGGGCAGGCCGGCCTGGCCGGCGAGGTCGCTCACCTCCTGACCGCCGGCCCGCGCGGCCAGGCCATGCCCTTCATCGAGGTCTTCAGCGAACTGGGCCTGCGGCAGGCTGGCTCCACCGCCATCGACACCGAGCGCCTCCTCGCCGCCGCGTCCGGTCCGGACCCGCAGGCGGCGGCTACCCGTCACGCCCTCGGCCAGGCCGTCAGCGGCGTCCTCGCCGCCGTGGTGGCGCTGACCGATCCCGGGCTCATCATCATCGGCGGCTCCTGGGGGCGCGACCCGGTCGTCCTGGAGACCATCATGGCCGGAGCCGCGCGCTTGCCCCGGGCGGTCCCCGTCCGGGGCGCCGCCCGCACCGATAACCCGTCGCTGGCCGGCGCGCGCACCGATGCGCTCAGCCGCCTGCGCGCGGCCATCATCGCGGCTCCGCGCGCGTAATCAGAACAGCGTGTTCTCCGGGATCACGCCGCGCATCGCCTCGTAGTTCAGAGTGACGCAGCGGATGCCGCGGTCGGCGGCCAGCGTGCGGGCCTGCGGCTTGATCTCCTGGGCGGCGAAGATCCCGTGCACCGGAGCCAGCAGCGGGTCGCGGTTCAGCAGCTCCAGGTAGCGGGTGAGCTGCTCCACGCCGTCGATTTCTCCCCGGCGCTTGATCTCCACCGCGACGCTCTCGCCGGCCTCGTTCCGGCACATGATGTCGACCGGGCCGATCGGGGTCGGGTATTCGCGCCGGACCAGCCGCCAGCCGTCGCCGAGCAGGTCGAGCTGCACGGCGAGCAGTTCCTGCAGGTGCGCCTCGACGCCGTCCTTCTTCAGGCCCGGGTCGATGCCGAGCTCGACCGAGGTGTCGCTGATGACCTCGGTGAGGGTAATGGCCAGCGTCTCGCCGCCCTTGTTGGTGACCGACCATTTACCTGGCTCCTCGGTCAGCCGGCACGGCGGTGACATCCAGTTCAGCGGCTTGTACGAGCCGCCGTCCGAATGCACGAGCACCGAGCCGTCCGCCTTGACGATGAGCAGGCGCAGGGCCTCGGGGAGGTGAGCGGTGAGCCGGCCGACGTAGTCGACGCTGCACCGGGCGATGACGAGCCGCACGTTCGGTAACTCTACTGGCCGCCGGGCGGCAAACTGATGCGCTCGGCTTTACTAAGCTCGGCATGCGTGAGCCCGCGCCGGATCCGCCGCGACCGCTCCGGCCCTCCCGACCCCGTGCCCGGGCCCGAGCGCGTCGAGTCATGGCCGGACGGCGACTGGACCGTCCGCCGCGTCCCGGGCGCGGGATCGGCCAAGGCGTACCGCTGCCCCGGATGTGACCAGGAGATCGTGCCGGGTACCCCGCACGTCGTGGCCTGGCCCGCCGACGGCGCCCGGATGGCCGGCGGCGTCGGGGTGGAGGAGCGCAGGCACTGGCACAGCACCTGCTGGCAGAACCGGCTGCGCCGCGGCCCGGGCGCCCGGCGCCGGCCCGGACCCTGGCGCCCCTGATCGTTACCGGCTCGTGCGACGATGAGCGGGTGCCCGAACAAGAGACGACAGCAGATCAGGCCACAGCAGATCAGGCGCCAGCAGATCAGGTGCCAGCAGATCAGGTGCCAGCGGAGCGGCTGGAAGTCCAGCGGCTCATCGAGGCTACCCCGGCCGCGATCTTCCGCGTTCTGTGCGACCCGCAGGGGCACGTGGCCATCGACAGCACCGGCATGCTGATGGACGCGACCGGGGAGCCGGTCACCGCGGCGGGGGACAGCTTCGTGGTGCACATGGACCGCGAGGCCCTCAACGACTTCCCGCTGGGCCGCTACGACGTCACCGTCACGATCACCACGCTGGTCCCGGACGCCGAGATCGCCTGGGGGATCACCGGCCGGATCCGGCCGCAGGTCGGCCACACCTACGGCTACCGGCTCGAGCCGGTACCCGTAGCGGCCGGCCCGGCCGCCGGCACCCTCGTCACCTCGTACTACGACTGGTCCGCGATCCACCCGCACTGGCGCGAGGCCGGGATCTTCCCGGTCGTCTCCGAGGCCGCGCTGCGCGCCACGCTGGGCATCCTGGCCCGGACCGTCGCCCGCGGCTACCCCGGCCGCCCGGCCTGAGCCGGACTTTCCGCGCGGGGCCTACAATGCCTCGAGGGACCGCCGGGACATTGGAGGAGCTTCGTGGACCTGTTCGACCTCACTGGCAAGGTCGCCGTCGTCACCGGCGGGACCCGCGGGATCGGCCTGATGATGGCACGCGGGCTGCTGCAGGCCGGCGCCTCGGTCTACATCAGCTCGCGTAAGGCCGAGGCAGGCGACGCCGCCGCCAAGGAACTCGCCCAGTACGGCACCGTGCTGTCGGTGCCGGCCGACCTGTCCCGCGAGGAGGAGTGCGTGCGGCTGGCGCAGGAGGTCGGGCGCTCCGAGGAGGGCATCCACGTCCTGGTCAATAACGCGGGCACCAACTGGGCGGCGCCGCTGGAGGAGTTCCCGGCCCACGGCTGGGACAAGGTCGTCGACCTCAACCTCAAGACGCCGTTCTACCTGACCCGCGCGTTCCTGCCGCTGCTCGAGGCGGACGGCACCGCCGACGACCCGGCCCGGGTGATCAACGTGGGCAGCATCGACGGCCTGCAGGTCCCGCCGTTCCACACCTACTCCTACGCGGCCAGCAAGGCCGGCCTGCACCAGCTCACCCGGGTCCTGGCCCGCGAGCTCGGCCCCCGGCATATCACGGTCAACGCGGTCGCCCCCGGCCCCTTCGAGTCCAAGATGATGGAGTACACCCTGGCCACCCTCGGCGACGAGATCGCCGCTTCCGCCCCGCTGCGCCGCATCGGCCGCCCGGACGACATGGCCGGCGTCGCCGTCTTCCTCAGCGGCCGCGGCGGCGCCTACATCACCGGCGCCATCATCCCCGTCGACGGCGGCATCTGGGCCGCCAGCTAAGACCACTGCTAAGCGGCAGGCGAGTCGTCGTCCTCGGGAGCACTAAGAGCTTCAGCAGCCCCTGAAGCCTCTGGAGTCTCGGCGGTTTCGGGGGTGAGCCAGAGCACGCCCATCGGGGGCAGCGTGATGGTGGCCGAGGCGGGCCGGCCGTGCCAGGGCTCGGGCAGCGCCTCGATGGCGCCCAGGTTGCCGACGCCGCTGCCGCCGTAGACCGCCGCGTCGGTGTTGAGGATCTCGCGCCAGCGGCCCGCCTGCGGCAGCCCCATCCGGTACTCCTGGTACGGCACGGCCGAGAAGTTGGCCACGCAGGCGATCATCTGGGCCGGGTCCGCCTGGGTGGCCACCTGGGCGCCTGCCCCGGCCGTGCCCGGCACCGCGGCGAACCGCAGGAAGGACAGCGTGTTACCGGGGGCGTCGTTGGCGTCGATCCAGCTGAACCCCTCCGGCGAGGTGTCCAGCTGCCACAGCGCGGGAGTCTGCTTGTAGAGCGCGTTCAGGTCGCGGGACAGCTTCTGCACGCCCTGGTGCACGTCGAAGTCGAGCACCCACCAGTCGAGCCCGTTGTCCGCCGACCACTCACTCCCTTGCCCGAATTCCGAGCCCATGAAGAGAAGCTGCTTGCCCGGGTGGGCCCACATGTAGGCCAGCAGCGAGCGCACCCCGGCGAACCGGCGCCACTCGTCGCCGGGCATCTTGCCCAGCAGCGAGCCCTTCCCGTGCACCACCTCGTCGTGCGACAGCGGCAGGATGAAGTTCTCGGAGAACGCGTAGATCAGCGAGAACGTGATCTCGTTGTGGTGGTACTGCCGGTAGATCGGGTCCTGGCTCAGGTAGGACAGGGTGTCGTGCATCCAGCCCATGTTCCACTTGAAGCCGAACCCGAGGCCGCCCAGATGCACCGGCCGGGACACGCCCGGCCAGGCGGTCGACTCCTCCGCGATCATCGTGATGCCGGGCACCCGCTTGTAGCAGGTGGCGTTGACCTCCTGCAGGAACGCGATGGCGTCCAGGTTCTCCCGGCCGCCGTACTGGTTCGGCACCCACTCGCCGTCCTTGCGCGAGTAGTCCAGGTACAGCATCGAGGCCACGGCGTCGACCCGCAGCCCGTCGATGTGGAACTCCTCCAGCCAGTAGATGGCGTTGGCGACCAGGAAGTTACGCACCTCGGTGCGGCCGAAGTTGAAGACGTACGTGCCCCAGTCCGGCTGCTCGCCCAGGCGGGGGTCGGCGTGCTCGTACAGCGGGGTGCCGTCGAACCGGGCCAGCGCCCACTCGTCCCGGGGGAAGTGGCCGGGCACCCAGTCGACCAGCACGCCCAGCCCGGCCTGGTGCAGCGCGTCGACCAGGTAGCGGAAGTCGTCCGGGCTGCCGAACCGTGACGTCGGCGCGTAGTACGAGGTGACCTGGTAGCCCCACGAGCCGCCGAACGGGTGCTCGGCGACGGGCAGGAACTCCACGTGGGTGAAGCCCATCTCGGTCACGTACTCGGTCAGCTGGACGGCCAGCTCCCGGTAGGACAGGCCGGGCCGCCACGAGCCCAGGTGCACCTCGTAGATGCTCATCGGCTCGCGGACCGGCTGGCTCCCGGCGCGAGCCGCCATCCACGCCTGGTCGTCCCAGCTGTACCGCGAGGTGTACACCACCGACGCGGTGGCCGGCGGCATCTCGGCGGAGGTGGCCATCGGGTCGGCCTTTTCCCGCCACACCCCGTCCGGGCCGCAGATCGCGTACTTGTACCGGGTGCCCTCGCCGATCCCCGGGACGAACAGCTCCCACACGCCGGACCCGCCGAGCGAGCGCATCGGGTACGCGCGGGGGTCCCAGTGGCTGAAGTCGCCGGTGACGCGGACGCCGTGCGCGTTCGGCGCCCAGACGGCGAACGAGGTCCCGCTGACCGTGCCGAACTCGCGCACGTGCGCGCCGAGTACCCGCCACAGCTCCTCGTGCCGGCCCTCGCCGATCAGGTACAGGTCGAACTCGCCCAGCGTGGGCAGGTGGCGGTACGGGTCGTCGCGCACCTCCTCGGCCGTGCTGCCGGGGTAGGTGGCGGCGATCCGGTAGCCGGGCACCTTCTCGTCTGGCACCGAGACGGCGAAGACGCCCTGGTGCACGTGCTCCATGGGCAGCCTGCGGCCGTCGTCGAGGACGGCGGCCACCGAGTCCGCCATCGGGCGCAGCGCGCGGATCACCATGCCGTTCTTCCCGGGGTGCGCCCCGAGTACCGAGTGCGGGTCGTGGTGCTGGCCCGCGGCGATCCGCTCGATCTCACCCAGGCTCGGTTCAGGTGTCGTCATCATGGCCCAATCGGTCAGCGGGGAAGCTACAGCTCGGCAATGGACTCTAGCGGAATGGCAACCCAGGTCGGCCGGTTCCTGGACTCGTAGATGACCTCGTACACGGCCTTGTCGAGCAGCAGCGCCCGGAGCACGACCGAGTTCTCGGCCGGGTCAAGACCGCCGGCCGCGGCGTAGCCGGCGCAGAAGGCGTCGCTGTTGCGCCGGACCCAGTCGCCTGCCTTGGCCGCCAGGCTGATCGCCTCCGGGTGGGTGATCAGCTGGTGCCGGGCGGCGTAGTCGAACGAGCGGAGCATGCCGGCCACGTCCCGCAGCGGGGAGGACCGGGCCCGGCGCTGGGCCAGCGGGCTGGCCGGCTCGCCTTCGAAGTCGAGCACCACCCAGCCGGTCTGGGTCCGCATGACCTGGCCCAGGTGGTAGTCGCCGTGCACGCGCTGGGCCGGGATCGGCTCGATCAGCTTGGCCAGCTGAGAGTAGGCGTCGCCGACCTTGTCGGCGTGCTGGGCCAGCCCGGGTACCTCCGCGATGGCCAGGTCGAGCCGGCGGAACATCTGCTCGGCCAGTTCCCGGATGGCCTCGGGCTCGAGCACGGAGTGCCCGAATGCGTCGGCCAGGTCCCGGTGGACCTGCGCGCTGGCCGCGCCGAGCCGCTCGGCCTCGCCGCCGAAGTCGCCGCCGGCCTCGTACGCCCGGGTGCCGTCGGCGGTCGCGTACAGGTCGCGCACGCTGGTCGCGGCCAGCGCCCAGCCGTCCGAGGCGGCCCGCAGGTACCGGGACAAGATGCCCAGCACGGTGGTGGCGCCGTCCATCCGGGTCTCGACCCAGCCGAACGGCTCGGCGATGTGCGACGAGCCCAGCTGGGCCAGCGCCGAGGCCACCTCCAGGTCGGGGTTCGGCCCCGGGCTGACCCGGCGGAACGCCTTGAAGATGGCGGACTCGCCGAAGACCAGGCTGGTGTTGCTCTGCTCGCCGGTGAGCACCAGGCTGTCCAGGCCTGACTCGATCTCGGCCCCGGGTATCCGGCAGAACCGGAGCAGGCCGACGGTACGTTCGGCGGCGATCGCGTCGAGCAGTTCCCGGGTCAGGTCCGCGTCGTGCAGCCCGTCGTAGATCTGCATTTCCGCGTGGGTCCCGATCCGGGCGTGCCGCAGCCGGGCTGGGAGCCGGGCGCGGTAGCCGACGAACAGCTGATAGCAGTCTGACGTCGCACCGTGCGAGACCGTGACGATCAGGTGCCGCAAGCCGGGGTCACCGGGGATGATCTCGGTGTCGGCCACGACCGCGAGATCGTGGACGGTTCGCCCCTTGCCTGCGAACCATCGCTGCTTGACCAGCCAGGTTGCCAGTGTGTCTTCGAAAGTCATGAGCGTTTACCACACTCCCCGTGGCTGGTCCGGGCAAACACCCGCTGGCCGTTTTCGTGCCGTGAAACCGGATCTGCCCGGAACCGGCCAGCGGCTCAACGCGACGTCACTGCTGGTGGCTCTCGGGCGGCCCGGGCAGGTGCTCGCCAATCCCCGACCGCTGCTCGCCGCTGTCGGCCCGGCCGTCGCTCCCGCCCCCCAGAGCGGTCGCCGGGCCGCCGCCCTCGTCCCTGGCCGCGGGCAGCTGAAACCAGTAGAACCCGTGCCCGGGCAGCGTCAGCAGGTAGCTCAGCTCGCCGATCCGGGGGAAGACCACGCCGCCCATGCACTCGACCGGCGTGACGCCCATGAACCGGCGCAGGTCCAGCTCGACCGGCTGCGGGAACCGGGACAGGTTGTTCACGCACAAGATCCGGTCCGAGCCGTCCGAGTCGCCGTCGAACTGCGCGTCGGGCACCCGGACGTAGGCCAGCACGCTCGGGTTGGAGGAGGTCAGCTCCTCGTAGACCCCGGTGCCGAAGACCGGGTGGCGCTTGCGGATCTCGATCATCCGCCGGGTCCACTGCAGCAGCGAGCCGGAGTTGCGCTGCTGCGACTCCACGTTGAGGGACTGGTAGCCGTAGATCGCGTCCTGGATGGGCGGCAGGTACAGCCGCTGCGGGTCGACCTGGGAGAAGCCGCCGTTGCGGTCCGGCGTCCACTGCATCGGGGTCCGCACGCCGTCCCGGTCGCCCAGCCAGATGTTGTCGCCCATGCCGATCTCGTCGCCGTAGTACAGCACCGGCGAGCCCGGCAGCGACAGCAGCAGCGCGGTGAACAGCTCGAGCTGGTTCCTGTCGTTCTCCAGCAGTGGCGCCAGCCGCCGCCTGATCCCGATGTTGGCCTTCATCCGGGGATCCTTGGCGTACTCGGAGTACATGTAGTCACGCTCGTCGTCGGTGACCATCTCCAGCGTCAGCTCATCGTGGTTGCGCAGGAAGATGCCCCACTGGCAGCCGGCCGGGATGGCGGGCGTCTGGGCCAGGATCTCCGAGATCGGGTAGCGCTGCTCCCGCCGCACCGCCATGTAGATGCGCGGCATCAGCGGGAAGTGGAACGCCATGTGGCACTCGTCGCCGCCGGCCTCGGCGTCGCCGAAATAGTCCACCACGTCGGCCGGCCACTGGTTCGCCTCGGCCAGCAGCACCTTGTCCGGGTACAGCTTGTCGATCTCGGACCGGATCCGCCGCAGGTACTCGTGCGTCTCCTTCAGGTTCTCGCAGTTCGTGCCCTCCCGCTCGTACAGGTAGGGCACGGCGTCCAGCCGGAAGCCGTCGATGCCCAGGTCCAGCCAGAACCGCAGGACTTCGATCATGGCGTCCTGGACCCTGGGGTTCTCGAAGTTCAGGTCCGGCTGGTGGGCGAAGAACCGGTGCCAGAAGTACTGGCCGCGGACCGGGTCGTAGGTCCAGTTGGACTGCTCGGTGTCGACGAAGATGACCCGTGCCTCGGGGTACTGGTCGTCGGTGTCCGACCACACGTAGAAGTCCCCGAACGGGCCGCCGGGATCCGAGCGCGACGCCTGGAACCACGGGTGCTGGTCGGACGTGTGGTTCATGACCAGGTCGGCGATGACCCGGATGCCCCGCTTGTGGGCCTCGTCGACCAGCGTGACGAAGTCGCCGATGTTCCCGTAGTCGGGCAGCACCTCCATGAAGTCGGCGATGTCGTAGCCGCCGTCGCGCAGCGGTGAGCTGTAAATCGGCAGCAGCCAGATGCAGTCGATGCCGAGCCATTGCAGGTAGTCCAGCCGGGAAGTGAGCCCGCGCAGGTCGCCGGTGCCATTCCCGTCCGAATCCTGGAAGCCCCGGACGAGCACCTCGTAGAAGACCGCGCGCTTGTACCACTCAGGGTCGCGGGGCTGGTCTGCGGCGAAATTGTCAGCTATCGCCTCGTGATGCTCGGTCACGGCAAGATCTCCTGGTCTTACTGGTTCGTACTGGTTCGTGCCATTCAGGCACGGCAGGCCGATGTCGAGGTAACGCAGTGGGTGTAATGCTGAAAATGTGGGCCGGTCGCGTCGCCGGGTCCAGGCGTACGTAATTGGCATGCCCCCACCGGTAGGACTCGCCTGTTAGCTCGTCCGTCGCGATGAACTCGCGGTCCACGCCCAGCGCGGGCATATCGAGCCAGACCGTGGCTTCCCTGGTCTGGTGAGGGTCGAGGTTGACGACCACGAGAACGGTATCGCTCCGGCCGGTCGCAGGGACATTATCCACGCGTTTGGAGAAGCACATGACGCCGGGCTGGTCGGCACCGTGAAAACGCAGATTACGCAGCCTGTGCAGGGCCGGGTGCTGGCGCCGGATGCGGTTCAGCTCGGTGATGTAGCCGGAGATGCCCAGACCGTCCCGGGCGGCGGCTTCCCAGTCGCGCGGCCGGTACTGGTATTTCTCGGAATCCATGTATTCCTCGCTGCCCGGCCTGATCGGCACGTTCTCGCCTAGTTCGTACCCGGAGTAGATACCCCAGGTCGGCGACAGCATGGCGGCCAGCACGGCCCGGATCCTGAACGCGGGCTCCCCGCCGTGCTGGAGATACTCGTTCAGGATGTCCGGGGTGTTGGTAAAGAAATTCGGCCGCATGTACGCGGCTGTCTCAGCGGACAGCTCGAGCATGTACGCGGTCAGCTCCTCGACCGTGTTGCGCCAGGTGAAATACGTGTACGACTGGTGGAAGCCGATCTTGGCCAGGGTGCGCATCATGGCCGGCCGGGTGAACGCCTCGGCCAGGAACAGCACGTCCGGGTCGGTGCCGCGGACGTCGGCGAGCAGCCGCTCCCAGAACTTCAGCGGCTTGGTGTGCGGGTTGTCGACCCGGAAGATCCGCACCCCGTGGCCCATCCACAGCCGGACGACACCGAGCCACGCCGCGAAGATCCCCTCGGGGTCGTTGTCGAAGTTGAAGTTGTAGATGTCCTGGTACTTCTTGGGCGGGTTCTCGGCGTACGCGATCGACCCGTCGGCCCGCGTGGTGAACCACTCCGGGTGCTCTTTGACCCACGGGTGGTCGGGCGAGGCGTTCAGGGCCAGGTCGAGCGCCACCTCCATGCCGAGCTCGCGGGTCCTGGTCACGAACGCGTCGAAGTCGTCGAACGTGCCCAGATCGGGGTGGATCGCGTCGTGCCCGCCGTCCGGCGACCCGATCGCCCACGGCGAGCCCGGGTCGCCCTCGGCCGGGGTCAGCGTGTTGTTGCGGCCCTTGCGGAAGGTGGTCCCGATCGGGTGCACCGGCGGCAGGTAGACCACGTCGAAGCCCATGGCGGCCACGGCGTCGAGCCGCTTGGCCGCGGTGCGCAGCGTGCCCGAGGCCGGCGCCCGGCGGCCCATCGGGTCCACCTGGACCCCTTCGGACCGCGGGAAGAACTCGTACCACGAGCCGTACAGCGCCCGCTCCCGGTCGACCTGCACGATCAGCGGCCGCGACCGGGTGGTGAGCTCGCGCAGCGGCCAGCTGAGCAAGATCGCGGCGATGGCCGGGTCCTCGGTCGCGGCCAGCCGGTCCCACGGGGTCAGCCCGCGGTCGCGCATCGTCGCGACCAGCTTGCGCAGCGCGGTGCGGGCCGCCGCCGGGCGGCCCTTGCCCGGCGGCTGGGGAATCCGCCGGGCGGCCCGCTCGTACAGCAGCGCGCCCTCGGTGAGCATCAGCTCCACGTCCTGGCCGGCCGGGATCTTGATGGCCGCGTCGTGGTGCCAGCTGGCGATCGGATCGGCCCACGCCTCGATGTGGAAGCGCCACACGCCCTCGCTGGTGACGGTTACGTCGGTACCCCACCGGTCGGTACCCGGCGCCAGCTCGCGCATGTACGCCAGCGGGCTCGCCTGTCTGCCCGGGTCACGCAGCACCGCGGCGGCATTGATGATGCCGTGCCCCTCGCGGAAAATCGTGGCGCTGACGCCGAAGGTTTCGCCTGCTACCGCCCGGGCGGGGCGGCGGCCGCACTCGACCGCTGGCTCCACGTCAAGGATCGGGATTCGTCCAATCACCCTGGTTACGCTACCGAGCGCGGTTGACTTCATGCGAGCGCGGGTACCCCTAATCTTTCGCGCCGGCCGTACGGGCAGACGAACTTAGGCAACCCACATAAGGCCACTTCGTTCGGTATATTTGATTTTTATTTCCTGTCTTATGGGGTGGTTCGGGCCATCGTGGCCTGCGAATGGTTCGTCGCGGTGCCGCGGACCCGTTAAGGTCTGCCCGTGAAAGCGATTCGCCGGTTCACCGTCCGCGTAACCCTGCCCGAGCCGCTGGCCGCGCTGTACGGCCTGATGCTGAACCTCCGCTGGTCCTGGCATCGCCCGACCGCCGACCTGTTCGCGTCGATCGATCCCGCCGCCTGGCAGGCGTCCGGCGGCGACCCGGTCGCGATGCTCAGCGCGCTGCCGGCCGCCCGGATCGCCGCGCTCGCGGCCGACCCGGAATTCCTCGCCCGGCTGGCCGAGGCCGAGCGGGACCTGCGGCAGTACATGTCGGAGCCGCGCTGGTACGCGGCCGAGGGGGAGCCGGGCACCGGCCCGGCCGCGATCGCCTACTTCTCGCCCGAGTACGGCATCACCGCCGCGCTGCCGCAGTACTCCGGCGGCCTGGGCATCCTGGCCGGCGACCACCTCAAGTCCGCCAGCGACCTGGGCGTGCCGCTGATCGGGGTCGGCCTGCTGTACCGGCACGGGTACTTCACCCAGTCGCTGTCCGCCGACGGCTGGCAGGCCGAGCGCTACCCGTCCGACGACCCGAACGGCCTGCCGCTCGAGCTGCTCCACGACGAATCCGGGTCACCGGTGCACGTGACCGTGAACCTGAACCAGGGCCGCCAGCTGGCCGCGCAGATCTGGGTGGCCCAGGTCGGCCGGGTCCCGCTGCTGCTGCTCGACTCCTACGTGGAGGCCAACGAGGCCGACCTGCACGAGGTCACCGACCGGCTGTACGGCGGCGGCAGCGACCACCGGCTCCGGCAGGAACTGCTGCTCGGCATCGGCGGTACCCGCGCGGTCCGGGCGTTCTGCGCGCTGACCGGTCATCCCTCGCCCGAGGTGTTCCACACCAACGAGGGCCACGCCGGGTTCCTCGGCCTGGAGCGCATCCGCGAGTACGCCGAGCAGGGGCTGAGCTTCTCCGAGGCGCTCGAGCCGACCCGGGCCGGGACGGTCTTCACCACCCACACCCCGGTCGCGGCGGGCATCGACCGGTTCGAGTGCAGCCTGATCCGGGAGCACTTCGCCGCCGACCCGCTGCTGCCCATCGACCGGGTGCTGGCGCTCGGCGCGGAGACCTACCCGGGCGGCGACCCCGAGGTGTTCAACATGGCCGTGATGGGCATGCGCCTGGCGCAGCGCGTCAACGGCGTCTCGCTGCTGCACGGCCAGGTCAGCCGGGAGATGTTCGCCGGCCTGTGGCCCGGCTTCGACGTGGCCGAGGTGCCCATCGGCTCGGTCACCAACGGCGTGCACACCCCCACCTGGGTGGCTCCGGAAATCATCTCCCTGACCGGCGCCGGCCCCGGCGAGACGGCCGGCTGGGACTGGGAGCGGGCCGCCGCCGCCCCGGCCGGCGAGCTGTTCGAGGCCCGGCACGCGCTGCGGTCCCGGCTGGTCACCGAGACCCGGCGCCGGCTGCGGGCCTCCTGGCGCCAGCGGGGCGCGTCCGGGGCCGAGCTGACCTGGATCGACGACGTGCTCGACGACCACGTGCTGACGATCGGGTTCGCCCGGCGGGTGCCGTCCTACAAGCGGCTGACGCTGATGCTGAACGACCCGGCCACGCTCAGCGGCCTGCTGAACGACCCGGACCAGCCGATCCAGATCGTGGTGGCGGGCAAGGCGCACCCGGCCGACGAGGGCGGCAAGGGCCTGATCCAGCAGATGGTCCAGTACACCGACAACCCGGACGTGCACCGCCGGATCGTGTTCCTGCCCGACTACGACATGGCCATGGCCGAGTTCCTGGTCCAGGGCTGCGACGTGTGGCTGAACAACCCGCTGCGCCCGCTGGAGGCGTGCGGCACCTCGGGCATGAAGGCGGCGCTGAACGGCGCGCTCAACCTGTCGGTCCGGGACGGCTGGTGGGACGAGTGGTACGACGGCGGGAACGGCTGGGAGATCCCGTCCGCCGACGGCGTGGCCGACACCACCCGCCGCGACGCGCTCGAGGCCACCGCGCTGTACGAGCTGATCGGCAAGTCGGTGGCGCCGCTGTTCTACGAGCGGGACGGCGACGGCATCCCGCAGGGCTGGCTCGAGCGGGTCCGGCACACCTTCCGCTCGCTGGGGCCGAAGGTCCAGGCCGAGCGGATGGTCCGGGAGTACGTCACGGCGCTGTACGTGCCGGCCGCGGCCTCCTCCCGCAGCCTGGCCGACGGCCAGGGGCCTCAGGGTTCAAGGCCGGCCCGCGAGCTGGCCGCCTGGAAGCAGCGGGTGGTGGCGGCCTGGCCCGAGCTGCGGGTCGAGCACGTGGAATCGCTGGCCGCCGGGCAGGCCCTCGGCACCGCGCTGACCGTGCGGGTCTCAGTATCGCTGGGCGACCTCACCCCGGACGACGTGACGGTCGAGGTGGTCTACGGCCGCCCCGACGACGCCGACGAGCTCCTCGCGCCCCACTACGCCACCCTGACGGCCGAGCCCGCCGAGCCGGGCGGCGGCACGGTGTCTATCGGCACGGTGTCCAGCGGCACGGTGTCCAGCGGCACGGTGTCCAGCGGCACGGTGGCGGGCGTGGTCCGCTACTCCGGTGAGGTGCCGCTGGATCAGCCCGGGCCGTTCGGCTACACCGTGCGGGTCCTGCCGAACCATCCGCTGCTCGACAGCCGCGCCGAGCTCGGCCTGGTCACCTACCCGCAGGCCCCGGCCGGCATGACGAACGGAGACCTTCGCTAGGGTCGCCTCATGGGTGAATTCGTCAACCTGGAAGTCACGGACAACATCGGCACCATCCGGCTCAGCCGGCCGCCGGTCAACGCGCTGAACGACCAGGTGACCGAGGAACTGGCCGCGGCCGCCCGGGCGGCGGCCGCGGACGAGGTCCGCGCCGTGATCATCTACGGCGGCGAGAAGGTCTTCGCCGGCGGCGCCGACATCACGGTGATGGCCGAAGCCGGCTACGCCGAGATGGCCGCCCGCGGCGCCCGGCTCCAGGCCGCCGTCAACCTGCTGGCCGCCCTGGGCAAGCCGGTGGTCGCCGCGATCACCGGCTACGCGCTCGGCGGCGGCCTGGAGGTCGCGCTGGCCGCCGACTTCCGCATCGCGGGGGAGCGGGCCCGGCTCGGCCAGCCCGAGATCCTGCTCGGCATCATCCCCGGCGCGGGCGGCACCCAGCGGCTGCCCCGCCTGATCGGCCCGGCCAGGGCCAAGGATCTCGTGTTCAGCGGCCGCATGGTCGGCGCGGCCGAGGCGCTCGAGCTCGGACTGGTCGACCAGGTCGTCCCGGATGCCGACGTCTACCCGGCCGCCGTGGAGATGGTGAAGCGCTACGCCGCCGGCCCCGCGCTCGCGCTGCGCGCGGCCAAGCAGGCCATCGACGCCGGCCTCGGCGTCGACCTGGCCACCGGGCTGGAGCTGGAGCGGGTGCAGTTCGCGGCGTTGTTCGGCACCGAGGACCAGCGCGCCGGCATGCGCAGCTTCCTGGAAAACGGCCCCGGCAAAGCCACCTTCACCGGCCGCTGACTCCAGGCCTATCCCGCCCGCGTCCCCTTTGCCGGCCACCCGCCCGCGTCCCCTTTGCCGGCCACCCGCCCGCGTCCCCTTTGCCGGCCACCAGCCAGTCGCGTCACCGGCCAGGCGAGTCACAACAGCCTTGCGTGGCGCTATCGCCACACCAGCTCCGCCTCACCGAGGCACATTCCATGATCGCGAAGGATTTACTACGTTTTTCGATATAAAACCCTTCGCGATCATGGAAAACTCATTCGTAAGCGGGCAGCTGTCAGCATCGAAGCTCCTAACTCCACCGTGCTCAGCGACGATAAGCGTCAGGATGGTGCCGCTCCGCCGCCTTTCCCGGCTCCGCCGCCTTTCCCGGCTCTGCCGCCTTTCCCGGCTCCGCTGGCCCTCCCGACCTGGCCGGTTCCGGCTGCGCCGTCCGCCGCCG
>Ga0136846_1227998_pt1 | contig 15263 bp, 10 predicted proteins | sample HopSoiMetagenom2_FD_96841 | JGI IMG/M metagenome (GOLD analysis project Ga0136846, IMG submission 96841) | Grasslands soil microbial communities from Hopland, California, USA - 2 Assembly 2016 (version 4) | ecosystem: Environmental > Terrestrial > Soil > Grasslands | place: USA: Hopland... | reverse complement strand
GCGCCAGCGCGACGCGCGGACTCGCGGCGAGTGCGGTCACGATGGCGTCGCGACGCGTGACGGGCCGCTGTGCGGCCAGCGGCATGCCGCCAAGGAGCGTCAGGAGAAGGACGATGCGTGCAGTCAAAGGGGGGCGAATGTCAGGAGGGCCGCGGCGACGTCGCGGCGAGCCTCGCGAACATGCGCACAGTAAGGTTGCGAGCGCTACCTGACGATTCCATGACGGCGCCTGTGAGGAAAGAAGCTCCATAACAGGCGAGTCCGCCGGGAGGGATCCCCCCCGACGGACTCTGCGCCGTTGACCGCGTGTGGTTCGCGGGCGGTGGCGTGGTTTCCTGTTCCCGCAGGATATGCGCCATACTTGTTCCATGCGAATCGACTTACCACTCGCCACGCTCGTTCTGTTGGGTGCCTGCGCCCGCGGCGCCGTCACGGCACCGACACCCGTCGCGCCCGCACCGACGGCGCGCATCACCGCCGTCGACTCCCTCGTCGTCGCGTCGCCAGGCGCGGTGGGCTTCGACGCTGCACTCCCGGCGCGGCTGGACAGTGTCGTCCGGCTCGGCCTCGAGCAGGGGGCCGCACCGGGTGCCGCGCTCGCCGTGGGCCGTTACGGACGTCTCGTGTATCTCAAGGGACTGGGCACCACCGACTACGCGGCCGGCGCATCCGCCGTCGACGCGTCCACGATGTACGACCTCGCCTCGCTCACCAAGGTCGTCGCCACCACCACCGCGGCGATGATCCTCGAGGAAGAGGGGAAGCTCGACATCTCGCGCACGGTGCAGAGCTACCTCCCCGAGTTCAACGCGCCCGACAAGGCGGCGATCACCGTGCGCATGCTGCTCACGCATCGCGGCGGGCTCGAGGCGTTCGCGCCCCTCTGGAAGGACACGCGCGGCCGCGCCGATTACCTGACGAAGATCAACGCGCGTCCGCTGGCGTACCCACCGGGCACGAAGATGATCTACAGCGACTGGGACTACGTCCTGACGCAGGACGTCATCGAGCGCATCACCGGCACCACGCTCGATGCGTTCGTCGCCGCGCGCGTCTTCGGTCCGCTCGGCATGACCTCCACGCGCTTCCTCCCCGACACGACCGACGCCGCGCTGATGCGTCGCATCGCGCCGACGGAGCTGGACTCGCTGCGCGGACAGATCCACGGCACCGTGCACGACCCGAACGCATGGGCACTCGGCGGTGTCTCGGGGCACGCCGGATTGTTCTCCGACGCACGCGATCTCGCCATCTTCGTGCAGATGCTGCAGAACGGCGGCAGCTACAAGGGCACGCGCATCCTCACGCCATCGACGATCGCTCGGTGGACGTCGCCGCAGGATCCGCACTCGAGCCGTGCGCTCGGCTGGGACACGCCATCCGACGTGTCCAGCGCGGGCCGCTACTTCTCCCCGCGCAGCTTCGGCCACACCGGCTTCACCGGCACCTCCATCTGGGTCGATCCGGAGCGCGGTGTGTTCGTGATCCTGCTCATGAATCGCGTGAATCCGCACGGGATCGCCACGCGGCACACGCAGCTTCGGCGCGACGTCGCCGACGCGGTGCAGAGCGCCATCGTCGACGCTCCGCTCATCGATTGGGAGGCGCGGCGCGCTACGACGCCGCCCTGATCAGTCGGCTGCCGGTGCGTTCTGGCGCGACGCCGGGTGCCGGTTCGCGAAGTCGCGCAGCGCGGTGAACCGCGCGGCGAGCGGCACGAACGACTCCACCGTCGAGTTGTCGGCGAAGCGCTCCACGATCCCCCAGATCGTCGGATCCTCCGTCGCCAGCTCGGCGCCGCAGTCGGCGAGCAGCCACGCCGCGCCGTAGACGTCGCTCGGCTCGAGCTTCTCGAGCGCGATGCAGAAGCGCGTGTGAGCGATCGTCTTCGCGCCGTCGAGCATCGCGAGGCGGATGACGAGCGCTTCCAGCCGCTCGCGCCCCTGGAACCACCAGTCGTCCCGCCCGGCGAGGATCCGCTGCGCCATCGCCAGCTCGGTGCGGGCGGCGGCGATGTCCTGCTGGCGGAGCGCCGTCAGCCCCGCGCCCGCGTGCGCACCGACCGCGAGCTCGTCGGCGCCGAGCTGCTCGGCCAGCGACGCCGTCTCGCGGTAGAGTGAGCCGGACGCCTCCAGGTCGCCGCGCTCGGCCGCCAGCATCGCCAGGTTGTACAGCGCGCTCACGCGGCTCGTGTTGTTCCGGAGCGTGGTGTGCAGGCGCAGCGCTTCGTGGAGCGCGCCGTGGGCCGAGTCGTAGTTGCCGCGACGCAGCTCGAGCACGCCGATGTTCATCGACGACGTCGCCGCGACATCGAGCGCCTGCGCGTCGAGGCCGACGCGCAGCGCGATGCGGAACGCCTCCACCGCGGCGAGATCGTCGCGCGTACGCGTGCGTGCTGCGCCCAGCCCGAGGAAGGCGCGCGCCTCCAGCACCGGATCCTTGCGGCGCCGCGCGAGCGCGACGAGTCGGAGCAGCAGCTCCACGGCATCCGCCGGCCGCGGCGCGATGAGGGTGAGCGACAGGCGATGCAGCGTCTCCCCGGTCAGCGCATCGTCGCCGTGCACTTCCGCCTGCCGCAGCGAGTCCTCGGCGATGCCGATCGCCTCGTCCACGCGCCCCATGCGCTGCAGCGTCTGGACGAGCAGCGAGCGGACGCGCACGACGTCCACCACACTGCCGAGCCGCTCGGCCACCGCCAGGAGCTCTCGGCACTCGTGCTCCATCTCGCGTACCCCGATCCCCTGCCGCAGCCGCGCCAGCAGGCGCCGCTGCTGCACGGGAAGCGCGCGCGCGGGAGCGTCGGCCGACGTCAGGATCGCCAGCATCACGTCGCAGGAGCGCTCGACCTCTGCCCAGCGCCCCGACAGCTCCGCGGCGCGCACCAGCTCCTCGTGCACGAGGAATCGCTCCTCGTCGCTCGACGCGTGCGCCAGCGCGAGCTGCAGGAACTCCGTCGCCACGTCGAGCGCGTGCAGCGAGAGTGCGCGGGACGCCGCACGCGCGCACCACACGTACGCCTTCGCCGCATTGCCGCTCCGCGCGTACTGTGACGCGATCCGATCGACCGCATCGGGCGTGCGCACGGCGAGCAGGTCGGCGGCGCGCTCGTGGATGAGCCGCCGCCGCGCCGGGCTCACCGTCCCGAGCACGCTGTCCACGAGCAGCGCGTGCGCGAACTGATACGTGTCGTCCTTCGCGTCGCGCATCGGTTCGAGCACCGACGCCGTCAGCGCGCTGTCGACCGCGTCGAGCACCGTGTCGACCGGAACGTTCGCCGCCTCCGCCAGCAGGTCGATCGTGAACTCGCGCCCGATCGCCGCCGCGGTGACGAGGATGCGCATCGCCTCGGGGGGCAGCCGATTGAGGCGCCGGCCGACGAGGTCCGACATTCCCGCCGGCAGCGTGAGCGATTCCGGCAGCGTCCACACCCATGTCGCGCCGTTGTAGCTGAACACCTTCTCCTCGGCGAGGGCGCGCATGAGCTGCGTGATGAGGAAGGGATTGCCCTCGGTGTGTCGCAGCACGAAGTCGAGCAGATCGTCGCCGAGCTCGGCGCGGTGCAGCGATCCCTTCAACCACTCGCGTACCTCGGCCGCCGTCAGCCGCTCGAGGCACCGCTCGCGCGTGCGCTCGTCGCGCGAGAGCTTCTGCCGCCGCTCGCGTACGGTGCCGAACGTCGAATCCTCGCTGCGCACGGTGAGCGCGATGAAGATCCGCTCGGTCGTGAGCTGGGCGAGCACGTGCTCCAGCACGTCCCAACTCGCCCCATCGGCCCAGTGCATGTCCTCCAGCACGAGGCCGACCGGGCGGACCTCGCTCGCCGCGCGCAGGAAGGCCACGATCTCCTGCGTGAGCTGATGGCCCTGCGTCGCATCCAATGGCGGGAGCGCGGTGGGCGCCGCGTCGGTTCGCAGCGCGGGCACCAGTCGCTCGAGCATCGGCCAGGGTCGCGCCGGCGCCATCCCCTGCTCGTGCAGCGCCAGCACCATTTCCGCCCAGGGGCCGTACGGGGCGCGGCTCTCCGTCTCGAGCGAGCGTCCGGTCACCATCACCGCGCCGCGCAGCCGTGCCTCGGGCAGGAGCTGGCGCAGCAGCGTCGACTTGCCCACGCCGGCTTCGCCGAGGACGATGTGCAGCTGCGGCTCGCCCCGCACGCTCTGGTCGAACGCGGTGACGAGCGAGCGCAGCTCCGCCGTGCGACCGACGAAGCGCGTGAAGCTGAGCTGCGGAGGACCCTCTGCCTGGGCGCCGGCCAGCGCCACCTTGTCGCGTCCCTCGCGCTTCGCGTCGAACAGCGCCCGGTCGGCGGCGGTGAAGAGCGCCTCGAACGACTCGCCGTGCTCCGGCGCCGTCGCGACGCCGATCGAGAGCGTGACGTGCATCGTCTGGCTCCCCGCCACCGGCTCGCGCAGCGGGATCTCCATCGCGCCCGTCGTGACGCGCACCTTCTCGGCAACCGCCCGCGCCGCTTCGGCATCCAGCCCGGGCAGCAGGGCGACGAACTCGTCGCCGGCGTAGCGGCCCGCGTACTGGCCCGGCCGCAGGTGCTCTCGCAGCACGCCCGCGACGGTGCGCAGCGCGTCGTCGCCGGTGAGGTGCCCGTACTTGTCGTTCACCGACTTGAACTGGTCCACGTCGATCACGAGGAGCGACACCGGCGCGCCGGTCCGGCGCCGCTCGGCGAGCACCGCCGTCGTCACGTTCGTGAACGCGCGCCGCACGAGCACGCCCGTGAGATCGTCTTCCTCCGACACCGTGACGACGTTCGTCTGCCCCGTGCGCCGCGCGGGACGCGCGCGCTCCGCCGCGGGCGACAGGTTGTGCGCGCCACGACGCACCAGCTCCTCGAACCGCGCGAACAGCTGCGGGTCGAACTGCCGCCCCGACTGGCGGCGCATGATCTCCATCGCCTCGAGGTGCGAGAACGGCCGCTTGTAGCTGCGCTGCGTCGTCAACGCGTCGTAGACGTCGGCGATGCACAGGATGCGCGCCGCGAGCGGGATCGCCTCGCCGGCCAGGCCGTCCGGATAGCCCTGGCCGTCCCAGCGCTCGTGATGGCTTCGCACCATCGGCGTGACGTCCCAGGGAAACTCCACCTCGGCGAGCAGCTCGACGCCGGCGGCCGGATGCTGCCGGATGATCGCCCACTCCTCCGGGGTGAGCTCGTCGGGCTTGTTCAGCACCTCGGCCGGTACGATCAGCTTCCCCACGTCGTGGAGCAGCGCGCCGACCCGGAACCAGAACAGCGACGATTCGTCGAAGCCCACCTTGGCCGCGAGCGCGCCGGCGAGATCGGCAACGCGCTCGCAATGACCCTGCGTGTGCACGTCCTTCGACTCGATCGACTCGCTCCACTGCCGCACGACGTCGAGGAAATCACCCTCGAGGCGCGCCATGCGGCGGCCCACGTCGGCCAGCTCGTGCCGCGCGCGCAGCTGCGTGAAGCACGCGTGCGCCCGGTTCAGCGCTTGGAGCGTCTCGCGGCTGCGGCCCAGCCGCTCGAACAGCTCCGCCAGCTCGCGGTTGACGTCGCCCTCGAACTCCGGATCGTTCGCCGCGCGCGCCATCTCGCGTGCGCGCTGCAGGTGCGACTCGGCCGTGGTGAGATCGCCCGTCTCGCGAGCGATGACGCCGTACAGCTTCTCCGCCTCGGCGTTCGCGCGCGAGTCGCCCAGGTGCGACGCGAGCTGCATCGCGCGGTCGCAGCGCCGCTTCGCTTCGGCGTAGTCGCCCTTCTCGATCTGGAGCGCCGCGGAGTTGACCTCGATCTGGATGCGGAACGACAGCCCGCCCAGTGCGTTCGCGATCGTCAGCGCTTCCGCGAACGCCTCCTCGGCGGCGTCGATCCGGTGCAGCGCCATGTTGGCGATGCCGAGGTTGTTCAGCGTGCCGACGATGTTGTCGAGCAGCGAATGCAGGCGGCCGTGCGCCAGCGCTTCCTCGTAATACCGCAGCGCCTCCCGGAAGTCGCCACGGATCTTCGCCAGCGAGCCGAGGTTGGTCATGACGTCGACCTGCAGCCGCGGATCGGTCGTGCTCGTGCCGCGCTGGAGCGCTTCGTGAAAGAGCCGCTCCGCCTCGTCCAGGTCGCCCTGTCGCCAGCGCACCGCGGCGAAGACGTTCAGCGCGTGGCCCAGTGCGTTGCGGTCGCCCGCCTCCTCGGCCAGCGTGACGGCGCGCTCGGCGCACGATGCCGCCGCGGTGTAGTCGGCGTCGATCTCGTGCGTGCGCGCGATCCAGCGCAGCAGCATCGACGCGATGCTCGGCGCGGGCGGATCGAGCGCCTCGAGCGCGAGCTCGTACTTGCCGCGCGCCTCCCGCCGGCGCCCGAGCTTGTCGAGCGCACGCCCCTCATCGATCAGCGCACGCGCCGACGGATGATCCTCCGCCAGGTTGACCAGGCGGAGGTGGGCTGCCCGGGCGGCAGCGGCGCCGTCAGCGGACGAGGACACGGGAGGGAGGGGGTGACGCCGGGAGGGAGGGAAAACCGTACGCGCACGTGCAGGTGGGACCGGAAGCACGAGAGCCGGTGGCGCTGCGTCAGGGACGCCTCACCACCGGCTCACGTTACTGCTCGGGAGGCTTCAATCCGTACTCGGGCGAGACAAACGTTACTCGGCGCCGATGTAGCCGCTGCCGTCGACCTGATAGCGGCTGAAGTGCTTCAGGCGGCGGAACAGGACGCTCGCGCGGTAGTCGACGTACGTGCGGAGGTCGGGATCGGTCAGCGCCTCGTTCACGCACTGGCCGGACCAGCCGCTGGTCGAACCCGACCCGCTGCTGGAACCCGAGACGCTGGACGAGCCTGACCCGCCGTTCGCGCAGTACTCGATGATCCAGTTCCGCGCGTCCGTCTGGTTCACGTTGGGGACGTAGATGAAGAGCTGGACATTCGTCTGCGGGTTGAACCGCATCGCCGGGCTGAAGTCCACCGACGGGTGGTCGCTGGAGGCGTTCCGCACGGTGACGGTGAGCTGTACGGCGCCCGTTTCCGGCGAGCAGGGCGAATTCCAGAAGGCAGGGCCGTAGCTCGAGCTGCCGAGCTTGCACACTGCGTTGGCCGGGATCTCGAGGCGGTTCGGGCCGAGCGAGAAGACCTGGTCCTGCTGCGGATCGAACGTGACGCGATAGGTACCGTCCGTCACGCCGATGAGCGCCTTCTGCGCCGCCGTCGGCACGAAGGGCGAGGTGCGCACTGGCGTCGTGGCGTGCGAGGCGCTCGACGGTGCGGTCGACTTGTCGAGCGCGTCGACACCGCAGGCGCTCGAGGCGACCACGATACCGCCACCGAGCAGCAGAGCGAGAATGCGGAAGCGCTTGGAGGTTTTCATTGGACGTTTCCGATCGGGCATCGTTGCCCGGGGGGAGGGGCCTGATATGCCATCCCATGCCTCGCGATCATCGTCGATCGTCTGGCCGGGCGGCGGACGACCCCTCCCAAAGCAACGCCGGGGCCAGATGGCTCAGTCGGCTTCCGTTCCGGTCACACTGCCCGGAGAATGCCGATCGGTCGGGGTGATTCGGCCGAAACGTCCGACCGATTCGGTCATCATGCGACGCCTACTTTTCGCCTCCAGTCGGGCAATCTGCGAGAGATCGTGCATTTTGCCGCTCGCCGATGCGCTCGCGTCCGCGCTGATCCGGTAGTTCTTACGCATGCAGAGTCATGCAGCGGCGCTCTAAGGGAGCGAGCGTCAACAACCTCGACACTCACTCGGAAGCCTGACTCGGAAGTCAGACTCGCCCGACGCGCATCGAGAGCGGCCACTCGATGCGTCTGGCGGCGGCGTCCGAGGCCCATCCCGCACGGAGCTCTTCGGCGATGGCCGGAATGGGATCCGCGCCCTGTGCGCGCGCACGCTGTACCGCGGACCAGGTGGTGAGGTAGCCGACGAACTGGGCGAGGGTCCACTCCGTCGTCATCGCGAACGCGGGCGCACGCAGCTCGTCGAACGGGAACTCGACGCCCGCGAGTCCACTCACCACGAGCGCGCGCTCCGCCGGCCAGTACGGCCCCACGGTCTCGTCGTGGAAGCGGCGCATCGCCGCGTCGAGCGCGGGGTCGCCGAGGCTGCACGGGCCGTACGTCCACACGGCGATGATGCCGCGCGGCGCCAGCGCGCGGCGCGCTTCGGCGAAGAAGCGCGGCCGGTCGAACCAGTGGAGTGCCTGCGCAACGGTCACCAGCGCGACGGCGCCGGCCGCGATCGCTGGACGCTCCGCCGTCATCACGGCGTAGTCGATGCCACCGACCCGTTGCGCGCTCGCGATCTGCGCCGAGCTGGGATCCGTCGCGATGACATGCGCGAACTGGCGCGACAGTGCGACCGCTGCCTGCCCGTTCCCCGTCGCGCAGTCCCACACGCGCGCACGATCGGGCGCGATCGACGCCAGCCAGGCGAACAGCGCCTCCGGATAGTGCGGCCGATAGGTGGCGTAGCTCGCCGCGATCCGGGAGAAGTGGTCGGCGAACGGCTTCACGACACGCCCTCGCAGCGCATCGCTCGGATCAGACGAGGCGCGCCAGCAGCTCGCGCGCGTTCGTCGTGCCGTAGTTCCCGTAGCAGTTGTTCAGGAACACGGTCGTACGTCGCGCCTGCGCACTCGCCTCGTCGATGCGGGGGAGCCATGCGTCGAGTTCCCGTTGGGTGTAGAGATATCGGTAGCGCTCCACCGTCGGGACCTTCGCTGCCTCCCAGGTCGCCGCGCGGCGCCCGTGCAGCCGGACCATCGCCAGCTGCGGCGAGGTGACCGCCACGATCGGCGGCACACTGCTCTCCAGTCCCTGCGGGCCATCCACCATGACGTAGGCGAGACCGAGGTCGCGCAGCATGTCGAGCGTCCACTGGGTCGCCTTCCCCGTGCCGTCAGCGCCGCCGTACCAGTAATGGTTCCGCAGCTCCACGGCGCCGGGCGTCCCCGCCAACCGCACCGCCGATTCGGCGAGGTGGTCCTTGTTCTCCGGCGTCGGCAGAAACCAGCGCGGATACTGCAGCAGCACGCCGCCGAGCTTCCCCGCTTCGCGCAGCGGCTCGAGCGCGTCGAGGAAGTGCGTCCATACGGCATCGTACAGCTCGAGCGGAAGATCCTTCGCATAGATCCTCGGCTTGTCCGCGAGGGCCGCCGGCAGCGCGTCGATGAGCGCCTCCGGAAGCCGCGCCACCTCGGTGGGCTGCCCCGTCATGAGCGCGTGCGCCTTCACGTGGAAGACGAAATCCGGTGGCGTGCGCGCCGCCCACAACGTCGCGATCGCACGTTCGGGGAGCGAGTAGTAGGTCGAGTCCACCTCGACGGTGGGAAACTGGCTCGCGTAGTAGCGCAGCCGATCCTCGCTCGACGTCACGCCCCGCGGATAGAAGACATTCCCTTTCGTGATCGTCGGATCGGTCCACGACGCCGTGCCGATGCGGATCTCGCGCCCCTCGCGCCCTGCGGCGATCGGGTGCCCGAGCTCCTCGGGCGGGATGGCGTCGAGCGCGCGGGCGGCACGCTCCGAGGCGACGGCGAACCCCGCGTCGTGCTCGGCGTCGAGATCGGGGGCGACCTGGTGCGGTTTCGCGGTGCGGGGCATGGGAGGGCCGTCGTTCAGCGCATCATCCCGGCCAAGCGTCCGATCAGCGGACGCGGCTCCCTTCGCCGACCGGGACGGGCACCGCCTCGGCGGGCGCCGCACCGATCGCCGGCGCGCGCTCCGAGAGGAGGCGCGTCACGAACCGCTGCCCCTCGGAGACCCGCTCCACCTCGATCGCGATCGCATCGACGGCCTGTTCGATCCGCTCCAGTCGCTCGGTCGAATCGGGCGCGGCGGGCGGCACGGTCATCTTCCGCGAGCCCCGCTTCCAGAACAGCCGCGAGATCGAGAGTGCGATGGGTGACATCACGAACACGACGAACGCTATCGCGACCGGCGTGGGGTCGAAGTTCGAGTTGCGCCACGGCGGGCCGAAGTTCGGCGCCGGACGTGTCTCGGCCGCGTACTGCTGGGCCTGGGGCGACGCGAGCTGCTGGCCCGTCGCGTCGATCTCGGACTCGAGGTGAACGATGCGCTGGTCGAGCACGGCGAGCCGCGCCTCGAGCCCCGCCTTGCTCGCGCCGTCGGCGTGACGCACCTGATCGGCGAGCGAACGACGCCGGCTTGCGGCGCTCTCGAGTTGATCGCTCAGCTCCGCGCGGCGGGCGCGAAGGACCGCGACGTCCTGTTTGGTCATGGCGCCGCCCGGAAGCGATCCGGCGTACACCACGTCGGGGGATGACGGGCCGACTGTCACCGGTGCCGCCGGCGGCGGCGGAGGCGCCGCCGGCGCTGGCGTCTGATATGTGGCTGGCATGGACGGCCCTACGACGTGGGATCGGACGGGGTTCCACTCGCGCCGAGTCGCGCGATGCGCTTCCCTAGCGCGGCGCGGCGGAGCCCTAGCTTACGGCGCCGGAAGGGTGAAACCAAGAGCCACGCCGTCCGTGCCGTTCATGGCGATCGTCGTCCCCAGAATGACGCGATCGATCTTGTTGTGCGGATGGGCGTGCGAGTAGCGCACCACCTTGAGCCCGCTGAAGGTGCCGATGCCGGCGCCGAGGACGACATCGCTCGCCCAGTGCTTGTTGTGGTACATGCGCGAGAGTCCCACGAGCGTCGCGCCTCCGTACAGCACCGGCGCGACGAACTTGACCGCATTCGGGTGCAGCCGGCGCGTCTCGCTCGTGACGGAGGAGGCGACGGCGAACGCCGTCGTCGTGTGACCGGACGGGAACGACTGTCGGTCCGCGTTCGCGAACCCGCCGCCAAAGCGGAAGTCGGTCGGGTTCGTGTCGTTCGTGACGAATGGGCGCGCACGTCCCATCGTCCCCTTGAGCGCGCCCGTGATGGCGGTAGCGAGGATCACCGACTCCGTGCCGTGCCAGCCGAGGTCCGCGACGTTGGGCTTGTGGGCGAGGCGCCCCACGGCGTAGAGACCCCCGCCGATGATGTACGCGCCCGGCGCCGTGATCGCCTCGAGGCCATTGGCCGAATTCTTCAGGAAGCGGTTCGTCGTGAGCGACGAGTCAGTGAGCCGCTTGGCGATCGCCCGGTCGGCGGGGAACATCACGACGGTGAGGAAAGCGAATCCTCCGGCGAGAACCGCGTCGCGATAGGTGAAGAGCGTCTTCTGCTGCGACTTGTGAGCGGTGTCGCGCGGCGTGACGGTGCGTTGATCAGGGGTCGGATTCTGCGCGGCGAGGGGCGCCGCGGATGCCAGCGCCATGGCCAGCGCGAGAGCCGCGTTCACGCTGTGACGGCGGGCGGCTGGTCCGACGGTCGCGGTGACCACGCGACCGACATTGTTGAGGTGGCTCATACCAACGGCCAATGCAGGTTCCGGGCACGTACCCGAAACAAGGGCCGGTCAGGCGGCCGCGAACACCATGTCCACCCAGGTGCTGGCGCGGGTGACGACCGGCTCGGCGTCCCGCTCGGTCAGCCCTCCGTCGTAGAGCACGAACCGGATGTGCTGCCGGATCGTCGCGGCGGCGGCCGCGCTGTCGACGCCGGCATCGCGCATCTCCCGCGCGACCTGCTCGACCTGCACGCGCATCACGGCGTACATCGCGTTGGCGCCTTCCCAGGTCTCGCGCGTTTCGGCGATCAGCGTTCTCACCCGCCGCGCCGACGCACGCTCCAGCCGCGCCTTCCTCACCGACTCCGCCGTACGGCCGGACAGACGCTGCGCTTCCGCGCAGGCCGCGACCGCCCGGTCGAAGAGAACGTTGAACGTCGGTGACTTCGCCATTACTTCCGACAATCCTCCGGAGTCATCCCGAATCGGCCCGCTGGTAAAGGTGAACGACTTTCGGCGCGTCACGATTCGGTCCTCGAGTGAAATGTACGCAAAACCCGGCGCACGCGCGCGTGGCGCGTCCTTACGCCCGTTACCCCGGCGGCCTGAGGATGTTGTCTCTGTAACCCGTTTTCTATTGCCCTTTCTGCTCAGTGTGGCAGGGGTGGTGTGGGGCTACGGTTCTACGCCTGTCATCGCGAGCGAGCGGAGCGAGTCGAGGGATGAGCGGATGCGACACGGCCTCGGGAAGCAGGAGCTTCCCGAGGCCGTGTCCCACTCACCCACTCACCGACTCACCCTAGAACGGCAGGTCGTCGTCGTCCGGCGGCGGCGCATCGTCGAGCGGTGGGCCGTCCCAGGGGGGCGGCGCCTCGCTCACGGCGGGGGCCGAGCGTCGCGCGACCGGCGGCGGGTACGGGCTCGCGGAGCCGTCGCGTGCCGGCCAGATCACTCCCTCGCACCCGGGGCCACCCCGCTCGCGCGGCTTGTTCCGGCACTTGAAGTCGGGCGCCCGCGGATTCCGCTTCGAAGCGCGGTCGTCCCACATCGCTCCACCGCAGATCGGGCAGAGAGGCATCCCGTTGGCGTCCACGCCCCCACGTGCCGCGCCGCCGCTCGCCGCCCCGGAGGAGGCCGGCGTCTGGCGCGGTGCGCTCCCACCCGCGGCGGCCGCGGGCGCGCCTGGCGCAGCGACTCCGCCGCCGCGCGGCGGCCAGATCACTCCGCCGCACGCCGGATCCTTGCACTTGAAGTCGGGGGCCTTCGGGTTGCGCTTCCCTTCGCGATTGTCCCACATCGGGCCCTCGCACTTGGGGCAGTTCGGGGCGGAAGGTTCGGCGTCGGAGGTGCGGGGCTGGGTCATCGCTTCTGCGGCTTTGGGAGAGTAACTGTACAAAACTAGCCGAGCGCGCTTCATCGGCACACCATTTCGCGGCCGCGATCATCACCCGAACTCGGCCCGCTTGTTGCTTTTGTGACACCATATCCGAGAGACGAGGCCGCTATGAAGTGGAGTGACATGGGGCGCAGCTCCAACATCGAAGACCGGCGTGGCGGAGGCGGCGGGTTCGGCCGCATGGGCATGGGCCTGGGCGGCACCGCGGTGCTGCTCGTGCTCAGCCTCCTCTTCGGCCGCAACCTGTTCGAGGACACCGGCGCCGTGCCGAATGTCGGCGAATCGAATGGACAGCTCGCCCCCGCCGACTCGGCGCGCGAGGAGCCCGAGGTGCGCTTCGTGTCGTTCGTGCTCGACGACGCGCAGCAGACGTGGACGAACATTCTGCCGAAGTACGGCGCGCAGTACCACGATGCGAAGCTCGTCCTCTTCCGTGACGCTACCCAGACCGGGTGCGGCGTCGGCCAGACGGCGATGGGGCCCTTCTACTGCCCCAACGATCAGAAGCTCTACATCGATCTCGGCTTCTACGACGAGCTGAAGAACAAGTTCGGCGCGTCGGGTGATTTCGCGCAGGCGTACGTCATCGCGCACGAGCTCGGGCATCACGTGCAGCACATCCTCGGCACCGATGCACAGGTGCGCCGCGCCGAGCAGAGCGATCCCGCCGCGGCCAACCAGTACTCCGTGGCGCTCGAGCTCCAGGCGGATTGCTACGCGGGCGTCTGGGCGAACTCGACCCAGCAGCGCGACAAGCTCGACGCGGGCGACATCGAGGAAGGGATGAACGCCGCGGCGTCGGTCGGGGACGATCGTATTCTGGCGCAGGCGGGCCGGCGCGTGAACGCCGACAACTTCACCCACGGCTCGTCGCAGCAGCGCGTGAGCTGGTTCAAGAAAGGGTTCGACACGGGCGATCCGCGCGCGTGCGATACCTTCGGCTCGACGAGCCGATGAGGCAAACGTTGCGGGCCGGTGCGTGATGGATGAAGCACGCATCAGCCCGCACGCGGATTAGAAATCTCGAATGATTATCGACGCCGCCCTGTCAGGGCGGCGTTCTCGTATCATATTGGAATCAGACGCGTCCCGAATAAGCGCGTGTGCGCGGATCGTCTTGCGCACACGCCATTCGCGTCGCTGGTTTCGGCGATATTCTTGCGTCGAGGAACCCTTCTCATGTCCTCGCCTTCGGTCGTCTCCATGGATCGCGCTGCCTCTTCCGATACCGAACTCCTGACGCCGGACGTGTCCGGTCCCGCACCGGCCGACGGCGCGCACCCCGCCGGCGAGAACGGCGCCGCGCCGAATGCGGCGCCCGCGACGTCGGGAGATGAGAACTCGTCGCTCGTGACCGAGCCGGCGACGCGGCGCAGGTCCACACCGCGCGCGAAGAAGGCAACGGCATCATCCGCGGCGACGGCGACCAAGCCGAAGCGCACGTCGCGCAAGAAGATCGAGCCGCCGCAATCGCCGGTGACGACGCTGCCTCCCGCGCCGCTCACGCGTCCCGATGGAACGCCCGCGCCGGTGGTGCATCTCGCGGGCGAGCTGTCGCCGTTCGCGCGCACGGGCGGGTTGGGTGAGGCGGTCGCGAGCCTCGCGAAGTATCAGGCGTCGTCGGGCATTCCCGTCACGGTGTTCATGCCGCTCTACTCGGCGGTGCGCGAGCGGACGGAGATCCGTCCGCTCGGCGCGGAGTTCGCCGTCTCGGTGGGCCCGCGCACGGAAACGGCGCGCCTCTACGAGCCGGCCACGCCGCCCCAGCCGGGCAATCCGCGCATCATCTTCGTCGAGAGCGAGCCGTACTTCGATCGGCCCGGTCTCTATGGCGACGATCTGGGCGATTATCCCGACAACGCACGGCGCTACGCGTTCTTCGCGCGCGCCATCCTCGTCGCGCTGCCCCGCGTGCTGCCGCAGCCGCCGAGCATCATCCACGCGCACGACTGGCAGACGTCGCTCGCGAGCATCTACCTCAAGACGGAGTTCGCGGCGCATCCGTACTACGAGGGGATCCGCGCCGTGCTCTCGGTGCACAACGCCGGCTATCAGGGACATTTCCCCGAGTCGACGATGGCGGACATCGGGCTGCCGTTCTCGCTCTACAACCACCGGCAGCTCGAGTGGTGGGGCCGAGTGAACCTGCTCAAGGGCGGCCTCGTATTCTCCGATCTCGTCGTCACGGTGAGCCCGACGCACGCGCACGAGCTGCGTACGGAGAAGGGCGGGTTCGGACTCGACGGCGTGTTCGTCGCGCTGCGCGACCGGCTCGTCGGCATCGTCAACGGGATCGATCAGGAGATCTGGGATCCCGCGCGCGACACGATCATTCCGCGCCGGTATTCGCCGGAGAACATGGCCGGCAAGAAGCGCAACCGCCTCGCCCTGCAGCGCGCGACGGGACTCAGCCGGTGGCAGGCGCCGATCTTCGCGCTCACGGCGCGCCTCGTCGCGCAGAAGGGGCTCGATCTCATCCTCGGCGATCCGGGCTACTTCGCCTTCGACGCGCAGTACGTGTTCCTCGGACATGGCGACGCCCGCTACGAGATGGC
>Ga0136846_1221904_pt1 | contig 15263 bp, 13 predicted proteins | sample HopSoiMetagenom2_FD_96841 | JGI IMG/M metagenome (GOLD analysis project Ga0136846, IMG submission 96841) | Grasslands soil microbial communities from Hopland, California, USA - 2 Assembly 2016 (version 4) | ecosystem: Environmental > Terrestrial > Soil > Grasslands | place: USA: Hopland... | reverse complement strand
GCCGCATGAGCATCCAGGTCCGTCACCTGCGCAAGGCGTTCGGCGACTTCGTCGCCCTCGACGACGTGAGCCTCGACGTGCCGGGCGGCGAGCTGGTGGCGCTGCTCGGGCCCTCGGGGTCGGGCAAGACCACCCTCCTGCGCATCATCGCCGGGCTGGAGCCGGCCGATGAGGGCACCATCCTCTTCCACGGCGAGGACGCGACCACCCAGCCGGTTCGCGAGCGCCAGGTCGGGTTCGTGTTCCAGCACTACGCCCTCTTCCGCCACATGAGCGTGTTCGAGAACGTCGCCTTCGGCCTGCGGGTCCGCCCCCGGGGCGTACGGCCCTCGGAGGAGGAGATCCGCGATTCCGTGATGGGGCTGCTCAAGCTGGTTCAGCTCGACGTGCTGGCCCGGCGCCGGCCCTCGGAGCTGTCGGGAGGACAGCGCCAGCGGGTGGCCCTGGCCCGTGCGCTCGCGGTCAAGCCCAAGGTGCTCCTCCTCGACGAGCCTTTCGGCGCGCTCGACGCCAAGGTGCGGAAGGAGCTCCGGCGCTGGCTGCGGCGGCTGCACGAGGAGGTGCACGTGACTAGCGTCTTCGTGACCCACGACCAGGAGGAGGCGCTCGAGGTCTCCGACCGGGTGGTGATCATGAACGAGGGGAAGGTGGAGCAGAGCGGCACGCCGGAGGAGGTCTACGAGCGGCCGTCGACGCCTTTCGTCTACGGCTTCCTGGGCGACGTCAACCTGTTCCACGGCCGCATTCACCAGGGACGGGTGAATATCGGGCCGGGCGAGCTGGAGGCGCCGGGCTGGGCTGACGCGACCAACCAGGCTGGTCTGGCCTACGTTCGGACCTACGACGTCGAGCTGGGGCCGACGCCCTCGGGTCCGTCCTCGCTGGCCGCCGTCGTGCGGCACGTCCGGGCCTTCGGCCCGGTGGTGCGGCTGGAGCTGGATCTGGTGCAGGGCGGGGGAACGATCGAGGCGCACGTCGCGCGCGATCGGTTCGACGCCGCGGCGCTCGCCAAGGGTCGCCAGGTGTACGTCTCGCCCACGAACGTGCGAGTGTTCGCCGAGCCCGGCTCGGAGCGCCGCCCGGCCTAGCTCGGTTGAGGAGCCTCCCTGGGCCGGTCGGGCTGGAGCAGCGCGGCATCGAGCCGCTGGAGCCAGGCCGGGATGCGATCCGGGTCCAGGAACAGAAACAGGATGAAGTTGAGCAGGATGAACTGGTAGAAGGGGTGGCCGGCCACGTAGTACAGGCCGATGTGGAAGAAGACCCCGCCGAGGAACCAGAAGGGTGCGGTCCTCGGCAGGAGCAGCGAGAGGAAGTAGAACAGCTCGAACAGGACGGTCCCGATGGAGAGCAGCACGCACAGCCAGTAGTGCTGAGCCACCCAGACGCCCAGCGGGATGCTCCGCTCGATCGCGTCGCTCAGGATGTAGTTCTGCAGCGTGTACCCGTTCATCCACGCCAAGCCGCCCGCCAGGAGTTTCGAGATCCCGGTCGACAGGTACGTCATGGTCAGCAGCACGTGTACGAATTTGAGCGGCCACAGCGCCAGCGGCGACCTCAGCTCGGGCATGAGGCCCCGCCGCCGCCGGAGCAGGGCATCCAGCGACAGCCGGGCACCCGATGGGGCGAACGGCAGCGCCATCAGAAACAGTGCGAACGGGGCCTCCCGGTGGTGCACGTCGGCGTAGGAGTAGCCGTGACTGACGAAGAACCAGGTGCCCAGCGTGAAGATGAAGAGCGCCGTCCGGGTCCGGAACCCGACCAACGCGAGCCAGCCGGCGATCGCGGTGACCCACCAGACCGCCGTCATCCCCGTCGCGGAGAACAGGACGTGGCGCGGCAGCAGGTGATTGAGCAGCCGGATGAGCGGTTGAGGATCGCTGAAGTGGCTGTTGTGGGTCGCCAGGTTGATGTGGTGCGGCAGATTGGGGCCGAACCACAGCAGCTGCGCGGCGACCGCCACCAGACGGGCCCCGGCCAGCGGGAGCGTTGACGCGCCCGGGAACCACCAGGCATTCCATCGATCCAGCCACCGCTTCACCGGAATTTCCTCAGCGGGGGGTGAGTGGCGCGGTGTGATAGCTGACAACCGGCATCGTGTCGACCACGAGCCCGGTGTCGGACACGGCGTAGCGCTCCTGCTCGACCCGGATCTCGACCACCGGGTCCGGGCGGTTCTGATTCAGGCGATGGAAGAGCTCCGTGGCGCGGGTGCTGTCGCCCTGGAGCAATGGCCGGACGAACTTCTTGCCCATGGCCGGCAGGGGCACACCGGCGAGCCAGGGCGTGATCTCCACCCGCCGGGCCGTCCGGGTGATGCCGACCAGGTGTCGGCGCTCGGTCTCAACCGGACCCGGCGGATACGATTTCGCGTACATCGCCCAGACCAGGATCGGCCAACGGGTCTGCCGGTAGCCCTGATAGGACAGGAGCGGCACCGCGTGCAGCGCGATGACGGTCAGAATCGCGAGCGAGATCCACGTTCGGGGCTCACGCATCAGGGGCTTCATGTCAGGCGTCCGGCGCCGTGGGGACCCGGTCGAACAGCCGCACCGTTAGCCGGGTGGGAAGCGGGAGCGGAGGCCGCTCGCGAGCAGATGCCTCGATGCTGAGACGGCCGCCGTGCTTGCCTTCGTGCTCGCCGCCGATGGTATGGGCGGGGCGTGGGGTGAGCACCGCCTCGTTCCACGGCAGACCCAGGTGGGCCAGCACCTCGCCCAGGACCTCACGCGGCTGTCGCACCAGCCGCTCGTAGCTGATGCGCGGCACCCTAAGACCCCCCCGCTCCGCCGCCCGCGCGACTTGACCCGCCTGGCGCTGCGCCAGCCGCCAGGACACCGCGGTCTTGAGGGCCGAGTTGCCGTGGCGGACCTGGGACCGGATCACGCCCTCCAGGCGCCGGGTGAGCCAGACGAAGGTGAGGTCCACCTCGCCGGACTGCCACAGCCACCAGGCTCGCGCGGCGCCCTTGGAGGTGTCCACGGCCACCGTAGCGCCCGCCTGGGCGATGGCGGCGCGGTACATCGCCGCGGCCGCCGCGGCCCAGCGAGGCAGTTCGTCGCTCGGCGCCGCCAGCCAGGGCGAGTATCGACGCCACCCCATCGTGGGCGAGAGCGAGGTGCCGTCCCGGGCGAGCGCCGCCATCGAGCCCACTCGGTGGGCAACCCCTTGCCAGTAGGGGCACTGATCCAGCGGCAGCTGGCAGCCGCAGGCCCGTGGCGGGATGTAGGTAGGGCCGGGGATGAACGTGGGGAGGGTGGAGATCTCGCCCAGGTTTACCAGGCCGGGATGCTGGCCGAGGGCCATGCCAAGGACCGTGGATCCCGACCGGCCGTAACCGAGGACGTACAGCACGCGCGGTTTCATCGGCACCAGCCATGGTTCGAGGGGGCGGCGGCCGCTAATTTCCCGGCATGACCCTGCCCAGCTTCATCGTGGTCGGCGCCGCCAAGGCGGGCACGACCGCGCTCTACTGGTACCTGAACGAACATCCCGCGGTGTTCATGAGTCCGGTGAAGGAGACCAACTTCTTCGCCTACGGGCGCGATGCCCAGGGGCGCCTGCTCTACGGCGATCCCGAGGTCCACCATTTCCCGATCCAGACGATGGCCGAGTACGAGCGGCTGTTCGACGGGGCCGACGGGGCCGCGGCCATCGGGGAAGCGTCTCCCATCTACCTCGAGTGTCCCCAGGCCGCGGATCGGATCCGAGCCGCGATCCCGTCGGTCCGCATTATTGCCAGCCTGCGTCAGCCGGTGGAGCGAGCGTACTCCGATTACCTCATGCATCTGCGCCATCGAGGCCAGCGATTCGATCCGGCGCGTGACCTGAGCGTGAACGCACCTTGGGCCGCGCCCGATTCGCGGTGGATGCAGGTGAGCCGCTACCACGCCCAGCTCGAGCGGTACTACGCCGTCTTCGCCCGCTCTCAGGTTCACGTATCGCTCTTCGACGACCTCAAACGCGATGCTCTGGACATGGTCCAGGACGTCTACCGCTTCATCGGGGTGGACTCGAACTTCGCTCCCGATTTCGACACCCCGCACGCCATCGGAGGGCTGCCGGCGAGCCGGGTGGTCGAACGGCTGCTCACGAACCGCGCGGTCGCCGCCGTCATCAAGCCGCTCCTTCCCATGAACGCGGCCAACTGGATCCGCCGGATGCGGGCGCGCAATCTGAAGAAGGCGCCGGCCCTCCCGCCGGAGCTGAGACGCGAGCTCACCACCCGGATCTTCCGGGACGAGATCGAGCGCACGGGGCGGTTGATCGGGCGCAGTCTGGATCACTGGCTCTAGCGACGAGCGGCGGCGCGGCACCCGCTACTCCCAGTGCCCGAGATCGCGACCCAGGAGCCGGCCGAGCAGCGCGACTTCGTCCCGGAACACCTCCACCAGCTCTGCCCGAAAAGCAGGTGACAACGGCTCCCGCCGCTCCTTCACGGTGAGACGCTCCAGCACGCCTTGCCGGATGGCGTCGAGCCGCTTCCGTCCCACTCGCGACTTCACTCCTCGGTAGGCCTCACGCAAGGCCGGCGGGGGCTTCCGGATCAGGTTCCTGAGCCATGCCACCCGGGCGCGCTTGTTGTCGTTGATTCGGGGAAACTCGCTACGCCCATCGGGCGGCAGTCCCAGAAACTCGACCACCTCGTTGTACCTCTGCCGAGGCGAGGCCGCGAAGTCGTCGTATAGGATCAGCTTGACCTGCTGAGCGGGAGCCGCCGAGAGCAGCCGCTGCGCCTGGGTTCCGAAGCGCGCCATCTCTCGATACTGGAGCAGAAACGCTCCCCGCGATCCTCGGGGCAGGTCTATGCCTCGGCTGCGAGGCTCCTGCAGCCGCCAGGCGGTCTCGAAATCGTTGACCACCTCCTCCGACCAGTAGAGCAGCTGCGAGTGGAACGAATAGACCATGTCCACCGGATTGCGGAACATGGCGATGATCCGCGCCTCGGGGTTGTAGGCCAGGATGTTGGGAACCGCCACCTCGGACCGGAGATAGTACACCGACGCTTCGCCGATGCGGCGATGCCTCGGCTCCGCACCCATGAAGAGCGCAGAGTAGTCCTCCATCGTCTGGATCGCCGGATAGGAGCCCAGGTCGCGCGCGAAGAAATGGGGCTCCTTCTTCGCCGGCATGTAGATGTTGGGATGAAGCCGAAGGTAGCGATACAGCGCGGTAGTGCCGCACTTGGGGGCGCCAACGATGAAGAAGTTTGGCTTGACCTCCACTCACCATCCTCCTGGCCCCGGGTGTAGCACGCCAGCAACAAAGGGCAGTGTGCGTCGCCGCCGGACGAGCTCGGCGGGGTCCAGCCCAGCCCGAGGACGTGGTAGATTGCCCAGGCCCCAAGTGGCTGTCAAGCAGCAAACTTACGGCATGTTTCGTGCTCATTCGGCGCCGACTTGCGCCGTGTCCCGACCCCGTGGAGAGTCGCCCAGCCCGCGATGAAATCGATCCCCAAACCCATCATCCTGGTCGGCACCGGTCGCTGCGGCTCGACCGTTTTCCACCGGCTGCTCGCCACCCATCCCCGACTCATGTGGCTGTCCGGATTCGCCTACCAGTTCCCCGGCCGGCCCGCCTGGAATCGCCGAGCGGTGGAGGCGATGGGCTCGGTCACGATGCGGCGGCTGCTGGGCCGGTGGATCCGGGCCAACGAGCAATATCGCTTCTGGGATCGGTATACCCAGGGTTGCTTCTCCGAGCCCTGCCGAGATCTGGTGCGGGGTGACGTCACCGCGCGAGTCAAGAAGCAGGTTCTCGCCGCATTCGGCGAGATGGTCACGGCCCGGCGCGACCGGCTGCTGGTCAAGATCACCGGGTGGCCCCGGATCGGCTTTCTCGACGAAATCTTTCCGGACGCAAAGTTCGTGCACATCCTGCGGGATGGTCGCTCGGTGGCCAGCTCGCTGCTGCATGTCGATTTCTGGCGCGGCTGGTACGGACCGCAGGGGTGGCGCGCGGGGCTGCTCTCGCCCGAAGACCAGGCCACCTGGGAAGCATACGACCGATCGTTCGTCGCGCTCGCGGGCCTCGAGTGGCGGATTCAGATGCGCGCGATCGAGGCGGCCCGGCGGCAGATCGATCCCGCGCGGTTCATGGAGATCCGCTACGAGAGCTTCTGCGAGCAGCCCATCGAGACCTTCCGCCGCGTGCTGGAGTTCGCCGAGCTGCCGTCGGCGCCCGAGTTCGAGCGGGAAGTCGCGCAGGCCTCCATCCGCAGCATGCGCGATCGCTGGCGCGACGACCTGACGCCGGCCCAGCAGGATCTGCTGGACGAGCTGCTGGCCGACGACCTCCGGCGCGCCGGCTACCGCCCGGAACCGCGCGCGATGCCGGCGCCGGAGCCCGTTGCCCGCTAGCGTGTCCCAACGCGAGGAGCACCAGTGACCCGGGGTGAGCGCGGGCTGACCCGGCAGGCCGTCGGCAACATGGCGTGGGTGGCCTGGGGCAGCGGGGCCACGGCGCTGCTCAAGATCCTGGTCCTGGTGGTCCTCACCCGGTTGCTCACGCCGGCCGACTTCGGCCTGGTCAGCGCCGCGCTCGTCGTCATCGCCTTCTCCCTCAACTTCTCCCAGCTCGGTCTCGGGCCGGCGCTGATTCAGCGCCCCGATCTCCAGCCGCGTCACGTGAGCAGCGCGTTCTACGCGTCGGTCGCCCTCGGGCTCCTGGTGGCGGCGATCATCTGGCTCGGCGCGCCGCTGATCGCCCAGTTCTTCCGGATGGAGCACCTCACGCCGGTGGTGCGCGGTCTGGCGTTCGTCTTTCCGATCACCGGCCTCGCCACGGTCCCCGAGAGCCTGCTCCAGCGCGACCTCCGGTTCCGCCTGCTGGCCAATCGCGACGTCGTCGCCTACAGCGTGGGTTACGGCGTGATCGGCGTGGGGCTGGCGCTGCTGGGCTGGGGTGTCTGGGCGCTGGTGCTGGCGCAGGTCTCCCAGGTGCTGGTCCGGACCATCATCCTGCTCCGGCTGTCGCCGACACTGGTGCCGGCGCGGCCCACCTGGCGCAGCTTCGTCGAGCTGATGGATTACGGCGTGGGGCAGAGCATGTCACGCGTCGGGGTCATTCTGGCCAATCAGGTCGACAACCTCGTGGTGGGCCGCTGGCTCGGCGCGGTGAGGCTGGGTGAGTACAGCCGTGCCTACCAGCTCATGTCGGTGCCCACCGGGTTGCTGGGCGACGTGCTCGACAAGGTGCTCTTTCCCACCATGGCCAGGGTACAGGACGATCCCCGGCGGCTCGCCGCGGCGTTTCTGCAGGGCACCGGGCTGCTCGCCCTGGTGACGCTCCCGGTGGGAGTGGTCGCGGCGATCGTGGCGCCGGAGCTCGTGGCCGTGGCGTTCGGCAGCAGGTGGGCGGGCCTGGTGGCGCCGTTCCAGGTGCTCGCGCTGGGGATGATGTTCCGGGTCTGTTACCGGATGAGTGACTCGCTCTCGCGGGCCACCGGCAGGGTGTACCGCCGGGCGTGGCGCCAGGCGCTCTTTGCTCTCCTGGTCTTCTCCGGGGCGCTGGTGGGACAGACCCGCGGGGTCGTGGGAGTGGCGACCGGCGTCCTCATTGCATTCTTCCTCAACTACCTCTCGATGTCGCAGCTCAGCCTCGCGATCACCCAGGTGTCGTGGGGCCGCTTCCTCCAGGTCCAGCTCCCGGCCGTCCGCCTGAGCCTGGTAACGGGCGCGGTGACGATGGCGATCATGCTGGGCATGCGGCAGATGCATCTGCCCGCGGCCGTGGGTCTCGCGGCCGGCATGCTCGCGGCGGTCGGCGCCGGCGTCGCTGCCGCGTGGGCGGCGCCGGTTCTCGCGCTCGGCCACGACGGTGTCCGCGCGCGCGACATGCTGCTGGGCCTCCTGCCCGCGCTGCGGAAGCGATTCGCGCCCGGGGGCGCGGCGTGAGTCGAGGGCGGATCGCTTTTTTCCTTCCATCGGTGCGGGGCGGCGGTGCGCAGCGGGTCATCGTCAACCTGATCCAGGGCATCGTCCGGCGGGGCGAGCCGGTCGATCTCGCGCTGGCCATGGCCGACGGCGTGTTCCGCGATCAGTTGCCCCCGGAGGTGCGGGTCGTGGACCTGGGCGCGCGCCGACTCATCGGCGGCCTGTTGCCCCTCATGCGCTATCTCCGACGGGAGCGACCGCGGGTGCTGGTCTCCTCGATGAGCCACGCAAATATGGTGGCCCTGTGGGCCGCCAGGCTCGCCGGCCGCTCCACGCCCGTGATGGTCACGGTGCACAACACAATATCAGAGTCCACCGGCTCGGACTGGGGTCTGGAACAGCGTCTCCTGCGCACCTTCTACCCGTGGGCCAGCTGGATCGTCGCGGTGTCTCGCGGGGCGGCCGATGACCTGGCGCGGACGACGGGTCTGGCTCGTGACCGCATCGAAGTGGTGTATAACCCGGTCATCACCCCGGCCATCCTGGCCCAGACCCGCCGATATCCCGATCATCCGTGGCTCGCCCCAGGGCAACCTCCCGTGGTCCTGGGGGTGGGCCGCCTCACCCGGCAAAAGGACTTCTTCACCCTGGTCCGAGCCTTCGCCGAGCTCCGGCGTCGGCGTGAGGCACGGCTGATTATTCTTGGGGAAGGCGAGGACCGGCCTGGGCTCGAGGAGCTGATCGCCGAGCTGGGCGTTGGCGAGGACGTGGCCCTTCCGGGCTTCAGAGACGACGCGCCGGCGTTCATGGCCCGGGCGGCGCTGTTCGTGCTCTCCTCCGCCTGGGAGGGGCTGCCCACGGTCCTCATCGAAGCCATGGCGGCGGGAGCGGCCGTCGTCTCCACCGATTGCCCCAGCGGGCCGCGCGAGATTCTTCAGGATGGCCGCCTGGGTGCGCTGGTGCCGGTCGGCGACGCAGCGGCTCTCGCCGGCGCCATGGAGCGCGCCATCGACGGAGGCCGCGCCACGCTTCCCGACAACGCCCTTCGCGAGTTCACGCTGGACGCCGCGGTAGATCACTACCTCCGACTGATCGAGAGCGCCTGAATGACCACCATCGCCTATGCCGCGATCTGGCTCTTCTGCTTCGTGATTCCCTGGGAGGGGGTAATCCGGGTCAGCGGAGTCTCCATCGCGAGCCGGGCGGCCGGTGCGCTCGCGCTGGGCTGCACGCTCTTCGCAGTGATCTTCTCCGGCCGGCTCCGAAAGTGGCAGGGCTTTCACTTCGCGGCGCTGATCTTCGTGCTCACCGCCGCGGCGGAGCTACTTATCCTGCACGTCAGCGACAAGCTCCCCGCCAAGTACTACACCTTTCCCCAGCTCTTCCTGGTGCTGTGGATGATCTGGGAGGTGGCGCGGACCCGGGGCCGACTGCTCAGTCTGCTCCTCGCCTACGTGTTCGGCTGCTACGTGGCCGCGTTCCAGACGATGCTGATCTACCGGCAGAGCGGCGGCACGCTGCGACGGTTCGCCGCCGGGAACGTCGATCCGAACGACCTGGCGATGACCATGGCGCTCGCGCTTCCCATGGCCTGGTACCTGGCGCAGACCTATCAGAAGCCGCTGCTCCGCTGGATCTGCCGAGGGTATCTCCCGGTCGGGGTGCTCGCGCTCGGGCTCACCGGCTCCCGCGGCGGCCTGGTGGCGGGCATCGTCGCCCTCACCATCGTGCCGTTCACCATGACCCGGCTCACCGCCGGGCGGCTGGTGTCGACCATCGCGCTGCTGCTCATCTCCGGCGGGCTCGCGGTGGCCTACGTCCCCGAGAAGATCGTGCAGCGCCTGGGGACGACCTCGACCGAGGTCGAGGATCTGAGCCTGGGCGGACGCTTCCGTCTCTGGAAGGCCGGACTGAGGGCGTTTGCCGACGCCCCGCTCATGGGCTACGGCACCGGCGGCTTCATTCGTGCCATCAGCCCGCAGCTCGGGACCGGCTCGCAGGTGGCCCACAACTCCTTCATCTCGGTGCTGGTGGAGGAAGGGCTGATCGGACTGATCCTCTACCTGCTGATGTTTCTCGCGGCCTACCGCGCGGTGCGAAGATTCCCCCTGCTGGAGCGACGATTCGGCCTCGTCCTCCTGGCCACGCTGGTGATGGCCATGAGCCCGCTCACCTGGGAAGACCGCAAGTCCGTGTGGGTCATCCTGGCGATTCTGGTGGGGCTGTCGCAGGCCTTGCGGACCACGCCGGTGGCGCGGGCGACCACCCCACTCCGGGCAGGGCCGCCGCTGGTGGGAGCGCCGATCACCCGGCGGCCGGCGCCGGTGGCCGGTCCGCCCGGAGAGCTGGAGGCGTGACCCCGCGGGTGAGCGTGGTGGCGACCGTCTACAACGGCGAGCCCTACTTTGACCGCGCGGTTCCCGGCATTCTGGCCCAGACCTTCGACGACTTCGAGTTCGTCCTGGTCGACGACGGCTCGACCGATCGGACCCTCCCGCTCTTGCAGGAGCTGGCTCGCGGCGACTCCCGGGTGCGGGTCTTCGCCCCCGGCCGTCTGGGTGCCGCCAAGGCCTACAACTACGGCGTGGAGCAGGCCCGAGGCGAATACATCGCGCGGCAGGACTTCGACGACCGGAGCTACCCCGACCGCCTCCGGCTCCAGGTGGCTCTGCTCGACGCCCGGCCCGAAGTCGGCATCGTAGGCGGCGCCTACCTGCTGGTGGACGAGCGCCGGGGCGAGCGCTACGTGCGGATGCCGCCCACCGATCACGCCGCGCTCCGGGCGGCCATGGCCCGATACGTCCCCATCGCGCACACCGTGGCGACCTTTCGGCGCCGGGCCTGGGCGGAGGCGGGCGGTTATCCCCTGGTCGACAACCTGATCGATCTCAGGTTTTACCTCCGGGTGGCCAAGCTGGGCTGGCAATTCGCCAACGTACCGGACGTGGTGGGCGAGCACTACGTCCACGACACCAGCTGGTTCCACCGGCGGCACCGGTACGTGGAGCGGCAGCGCGATCTCGCCCGGGTGCAGGCCCAGAGCATCCGCGAGCTCGGCCTGCCGAGATGGATGTACCTCTACTCGCTGGGGCGCCACGTCTACGCGTACGTGCCTCCTGGCTGGAAACGGGTGCTGCGGCGCGGGGCGGGGAGGTCACGGGAGCGGGACCAGTGAGGATCCTGCTGCTCTCGACCAGCATGGGAATGGGGGGCGCGGACCAGCAGCTGCTGTCGGCCGCGCTGGGGCTGCGCGAGCGGGGCCACGAGGTGCGCATCGTCTCCCTCACCCCGCTGGGCGAGATGGGGGCGCGGGCGCGCGCCGCGGGACTGCCCACCGAGTCGCTGGAGATGCGCCGGGGCATCCCCGATCCCCGCGGGCTGGCGCGGCTGGTCCGGCTGGTGCGCGCCTGGCGGCCCACGGTGCTCCACAGTCACATGCTCCATGCCAACCTGATGGCGCGCGCGGTCCGGGTATTCACCCGCATTCCCGTCGTGGTCTCGACCATCCACAACATCTACGAAGGCGGACGCCTGCGCATGCTGGGCTACCGGCTCACCAACGGGCTGGTGGACCACGTGACCATCATCAGCCAGGCGGCCGCGGATCGGTTCGTGCGCGACCGGATCGTGCCGCCCGCGCTGCTCGAGGTGGTTCCCAACGGCGTGGACACCGAGCGATATCGCGCAGTGTCAGCCGGGACCCGCGATCGCCTGCGTGGCAGCCTCGGCCTGGGGCGCGAATTCGCCTGGCTCGCGGTTGGGCGCTTCGAGACGGCCAAGGACTATCCCAACATGCTCCGCGCATTCTCTCGGGTCCGGGCCGAGCGGCCCGACACCGTGCTGCTGCTGGTAGGGCGGGGATCGCTGCAATCGGAGACCCAGGCGCTCGCGACAGGCCTGGGCCTGGAGGGCAGCGTCCGGTTCGTGGGGACACGGGAGGACGTGCCGGCGTTCATGACCGTAGCCGACGGCTATGTGATGTCCTCCGCCTGGGAAGGCATGCCTATGGTGCTGCTCGAGGCCGCCGCCGCGGGGCTTCCGATCGTGGCGACGCGGGTGGGCGGCAACCAGGAGGTCGTACAGGAGGGGGCCAGCGGCTTCCTGGCGCCGCCGGGTGACGACGCAGCCTTGGGAGCCGCGATGCTCCGGCTGATGGCATTGCCGGAGCCGGAGCGCCGGGCAATGGGTACCCGCGGCCATGACCACGTGCGGCAGCACTACGACCTCGCGCGGGTGGTAGACCGATACGAGGCCGCGTATCGCGAGGTGCTGCGACGGAGGGCGGGGTCGTGACGGCCGCGGCTTGAGCCTACGAACCCGCCGGTTCCGCCGGCGGGCAGCGGTACACCTGCAGGTACTGCTGCCGCAGGTCTATGCGGCCCCGTCCCAGGGTATTCCGGAGCTGACACCTGGTATAGATCCAGTGGCGGAGCCCGCCCTCCTTGAGCGTGGCCCGGAATGCGTGCGAGGCGGCCGGCGCCACCAGCCACAGGCTCGAGCGACCGCCCGTTTCGAGGCCGCGCAGGCTGTCGGCGAGCGGAGCGGGGTTCACCTGCAGGTGCAGTACCTTCGTCTGCGGCAGGTAGTGCTGCAGCACCATCGGCTGGTCCGAGAAGACCACGTCGCCCGGCTTCATCTCTTCCGTCAGCCATCGGGCCGCGTCCCGGAAATCGAACCGCCGGCCATCACGGGCGTCTGAGATCACCGTCGGCATGCCGGCAGCCAGGATCATGAGGGTCACCGTCGCCGGTACCAGCCAGGCAGGGCGCGCCTGCCAGTCCACCCGGCACAGCCAGTCGAGAAACAGCCCCGCGCCGAGGAAAAAGGCCGGCGTGGCGGGCAGGAAATAGTAGAGCGAGACCGAAGTACGGAGAGAGATTAGCAGCAGGAAGGCGATGTGGAACCCGGCGACGCTGGCGAGAAACAGCGCGACCTGTCGCTCACGCCCGGCGCGCCAGACGAGATACACCCCGGCCAAGGCGGCCAGGACGACGGGGATGGTCAGGCTATCGGTGAGCGCCAGCAGCCGCGTCATCTGTTTGACCCCGGGCGGCGCCTGGGGCCGAAGCAGGAACTGCCCGTACCCGGGCATCCGGTCGTGCATCGCGATCCAGCCGCGCAGTAAAGGCACGAAGCGGTACAGCACCAGCGCGCCGAGCACCAGCACGACGAGCGCGCCGATCTTAACCGCTCGGCGAGTCCACCACAGCGCCAGCTGCTCCCGGCGCACGCCGGCGAGGAGGAGCAGGGCAGGCCCCCCAAGGGCGATGACACTCACCGGGTGCGACAGTCCCGCCAGGATGGCCGCGACCACGCCCAGGGTGAACGTCGGCCCGCTCCGCTCCCGCACGCCCAGGTACAGCGAGATCGGGGCGATGATGGTGAACAGGAACACGAGCGACCAGTAGCGGGCGAGCTGGGAATAGAGGATCTGGGTGGGATTCAGAGTCACCAGCAAAGCGGCGAAGAGCGCCGCGCGCGATCCCACGACCCGCCGTCCCATGTAGTAGATCGTCGGAATGGCCAGGGTCCCCGCCAACGCGGGGATGATGCGCAGGCCGAGCTCGTCCAGGGGAATGAACGGCCGAACCACGAAATAGTTCAGCAGATAGCCCAGGGGCCGCGGGTTGCCGAACTGCGGCCGCTGGGAATCCCGGTAGGTAAACATCTCGGTCGCCTGGAAATTCCAGCTGCCGAGGTGCCAGAGCCGGAGAATGAGGCCCAGCACCGTGAGGCCGCCGATCAGGAGCAGGGCGGTGGTCTCGGGTGATCGACGGAGCCGCCCCTCAGGAGGTCCGGACCCATTCCGGGGATGTGTAGCTCCGGACCCCCCGATCGGCCGAACTTCGGGGTTCATGCAGTGCTCCTGTAGCTGTCACGGGACGATGGTCTGCGGCGCCGAATGTTAACGGTGGCAATGATTTGCCACCACTAGGTAAAATGAACACTTGACAAATGTGACAGGGATCACCATCCTCTACCCTGGCGCGAGCAATCACGACAACGAGATGACACCAGGTCGGTGATCATTCCTTCGCGCTCTGCACGACTACTTCCGTAGTCTCAGCGGACCCAAAGCTCAAAACAACACGATAGGGCGTGGCAGAGCTCCTGCCTTGTCCCGCGCGTCAGGACCACACGAAGAGCCGCCGCTTTGGCCGTGCCGAGCGATGGCCCCTCGCCTGCCGCAACCAGTGTGTCACTCCCATTCCAGTGGTCCGGAGAGAGGAAAGCCCGCGTATGCCCCACAGCTTCAAGTTGTCCCGTCGACTCGCCCGATTTCGAGCCTTCGCTGCTGTTGCCCTCCTGCTCGGCGCTGCCGCTTGTGACGATTCCCTGAATCCCGACCGTAGCACCACCGCCGACCCGATTGACCAAGGCCCCACCATCGGAGATGGTACCGAAACCGCGGCGATTACCCCCACGGCTCCGCAGCTCTCGAGCTCGTTCGCGGGCGGAGTGCCGATCGGCCTGTTCGCGCTTCCCACCAGCGAATTCGGCGGCCGCTACAATGGCGCGCTGCGGAACATCGCGCCGGAACAGCTGGTCTCGCAGCTCTCGGCCATCCGCTCGAGGGGTGGCAAGGTCCTGCTGATGATGGCGGGCAGCCAGCCCTACTACAAGAATTCCGACGGCACTTTCAGCTTCTCCAAGTGGAAGGCCAGGGTCGACCGGTTCCGCAGGATCAACATCAACTCCTACATCAGCGACGGCACCGTCATCGGGCACTACCTGATTGATGAGCCGTACGACCCGCGCAACTGGGGCGGCAGGCCGATCGGTGGCTCGACCGTCGAGGACATGGCGCAGTACAGCAAGAATATCTGGCCCAGTCTCAAGACGGTCGTGCGGGCCGAGCCGGACCTCATCCAGTGGGGCGGCCGTTACCGGGCCCTCGACGCCGCCTGGGCCCAGTATCTCTGGCGCAAGGGCGACGTAAACGACTACATCCGGAAGAACGTCGCAGCCGCCAAGGACATGGGCCTCGGCCTCGTGGTCGGACTCAACGTCTACAAGGGCGGCAGTCCCAACAACAGCTGGATGAGCCCGAGCGAGGTCGTCAACTGGGGCTCGGCGCTGCTCAACAGCGGCTATGCTTGCGCGTTCATCAGTTGGCAGTACGGTCCCGACCAGATCAACAGCAGCGCCATGCGTGACGCGATGAGCACCCTGCGCCGCAAGGCGGAGAACTCTCCGCAGCGCAGCTGCTCGGGCTGAACCCGGCGCGGCAGGACATGGGCACGGGGGTCGCGGCACGCCGCGACCCCCGTCTTATTTCGCCCCTGAGCCCTACCAGCCGCCGCGGCGGAAGAGGACGACGGGGAGGGTCTTGAGCATGATGCGCAGGTCCTCCCGGAGGCTCTGGCGGCGGATGTACTCCAGGTCGAAGCT
>Ga0136846_1219057_pt1 | contig 15264 bp, 12 predicted proteins | sample HopSoiMetagenom2_FD_96841 | JGI IMG/M metagenome (GOLD analysis project Ga0136846, IMG submission 96841) | Grasslands soil microbial communities from Hopland, California, USA - 2 Assembly 2016 (version 4) | ecosystem: Environmental > Terrestrial > Soil > Grasslands | place: USA: Hopland... | reverse complement strand
GCGCGCTCGGCCGACCTCGGGCTCTCCGGCATCTAGCGCCTTCTCCTCGCATTACGGATTGCGGCACGGTTGCCGCTGCGTAGAGATCTCGGTCCGGGTCGAGGCGAGGGAATCCTCTTCGGCGCTACGCTCGCTTGGTCGGTGGCCCGCTCGCGCGTAAGCCCCGCGCGGTTGAACTGTGGTTCAATCGCGCCACACGATGGATAAGCGCGCCGTTCTAATGCCGGATAGGGAAGGAGGACGGGGTTGCCGCAGGCGCTTTGCAAAGTGAGCGGCCAGAGGAGACCCGCGAGTGAGCGCAGCGAACGAGGCTGTTAGGGGCTCCGCGGGAGCGAGCGTAGCGCCGAAGGTGACCCCGTCCGACTGACCAGGGCGGCGATCTATAACGCCACCCTCATTCCATCGCGAAGACGCGATTGAAAACCACGTCGAACGCGAAGGTCTTGGGCTTGGACTTCTTCTCCATGATTTCGGCGATCCGCTCGAGACGGCTCGGAATTCCCATGATCTTTTCCTGTGCCGCCCGACCGAGATCGTTCAGCCCTTCGAGGGATTCGATCGACCAGTACTTGATCAGCTCCTCGACGATCCTGAGATAATCGCGCGGGCCGTAAATTCCAGCCCGGCGAACTACGTCGGCCAGCTCGCGGAAGTGGGGCATGTTGACACCCGGCATGTCGATGGCGGGCATGATCTTCGCCGCCGCGATCAACCCCTGATTGGGATCACGCTCGAGCACGGACTTGAACACCGAGCGATAGAACGTGTAGTGGCGCGCTTCCTCCTTCGCCACGTTCTGAAGCACCGTGCCGATTGTCGGCTCGTACTGCGACGCGAACTTGCCGGTGTTCGCGTGTGAGACCTGCGTCGCTCTCTCCTGCAGCGAGGTATAGACGAAGACCCGATAAGGATCCTTGTCCCACTCCGGCTCGAAGCCCGCCTTGATGTAGTCGAACTGCATCTTCTCGATCACCACCGGATCGAATACGCCTGCGTCCCTGGTATAATCGTGGAGAATCGCGCCGTGTCGATCCTCCTCGGCGGTCCAGAGATTATTCCATCTCGCCCAAATGCTGTCGGTGCCGAGGTAGACCGCCAGCAGCCTGTGAAAATGGGGAAGACCTTCCTCGGTCAGGAGGTTGAGAGCGAGCGCCACGCGAGCGGGGTCACTTATCCCGCGCGCGCGCTCCCGCAGCGACCGCAGGTGATGATCAGGGTCTTCGCCGGGCGGCGGCTCCAGCAGCTCCGCGGGGAACCAGAGCACGCGTTTGGCCTCATGGGCCGCCATCAGCTCAGTCACCACCGGCTCGAGGTCGGACAGAACTTCGATCTTCGACAGTGTTTCTTGTTCTACTGGATTCACTCGCGACCTCGAACGGGAAACGATGCGCGACTCGGAAACTTATGCAAACCTATTGCCGTTCGCTGCGACTTCCTCTGACGCATACCTCTGACTCCCCCGCCCCGCACCTGCACTTTTGAGCAGGTAAAATTCGGCGTCCGGTTCGGCAAATGTCAGTAGTCGTCCTCGACAGGTCGGAAAAATTTTGTCACACACGTGCGACGAATCAAGAAATCCACATCGTCGACGGTCTTGCAATCGGATCGTCCTCGCCCGGAAATTGCGGCCTGACGCTTGCGCATTCAGAACGTTCTCTTCCACGCGGCAAATGCACTGAGGGATTCACCATCTTCATGGTGTCTCACCACGAACCGCGTTTCAAAATCACCTCGTAATTTCGGCAGGAGATGGATAATGGCAGACGAAGCTAACGACCAAGGGGATAGAATGGACGAACGGAGCGGACGAAGTGGCGGAGCCGGCGGTGCGAGCACCGGGCTAAGTGGGACGAGCGGAGGGAACGGCGCACGGAACGACGGCGGATCCGACCTGCGCGCGAGTGGAACTGTGAGTCGAAAGACTCCGCGCGGATTCGCGGCGATGGATCCCCAGGCGCAGCGTGCGATCGCTGCCAAGGGGGGGCGCGCCGCGCATCAGAAGGGAACTGCCCACGAATTCACCAGCGAAGAAGCGAGAATCGCCGGACGAAAGGGCGGCGAAGCGTCGCGGGGCGGCCGGAGATCCGGCGCGTCGAGCGATAGCGGCAACAGCTGACAGCTTCAGCCCCTCCGTAGTTACCACCGAGGCACGGGCAGACCCGTGCCTCTCCGCTGCTGACGGCGAAATCGCAGATTGGAAGTGACGGGCCCTGTAGTTGCATAACTGATGTTTGGCGGGAAAGCGCCGCCGCCCCTCCCAATCCCGTTGCGAATGATGGACCCGGCCCAGCAACCGACGAACGCCGACACGCGCAATTTTCCGCGCAAGGTGCAAGAGGCGCCGCTGCGTGAGAAACTCCGCCTGGCCGAGGAGCGTCTTCGCGAGCAAACCAAAGAGCTCGAAGAGAGTCGTAAGACGATCGACAGAGAGCGCGCCGGATACCGGGAGCTCTTCGATCTTGGTCCGGATGCCTACCTCATCACCGATACAGCCGGAAAGATCCGCGACGCAAACACCGCCGCTGGCCGTATGCTCGGTGTCGAGCCGAAATTTCTGAGGGGCAAACCGCTACCTTCGTTTTTCGGCGAACAGGGTCGAAAGGAGTACCGCCAGCAGCTCGACAAGCTGTGCGACTTCGGTCATCTCGACGACTGGGAGACCCTCGTCCATCCGCGTAACGCCGAGGGCATCCCAGTTTCTATCTCGATTGCGCGAGGCAGCGGAAGGGAACCGGCCGCCCACCGCTGGATTCTCCGCGACATCTCCCGGCGGACCAAAGCCGAATCAGACCTGCGCGAGCTGAATCGCGACCTCGAGCACCGAATCGCTGCGCGCACCATCCAGCTCGCCGCGGCAACCCGGGCGAAGGACGCCCTGCTATTCGCCGAGCGTAAAGCCCGTGAGGAGGCTGAAACGGCGAATCGGGTCAAGGCCGAGTTTCTCGCCCTCTTGAGTCATGAGTTCCGTACTCCCCTCCAGGCGATCTTCGGTTACACGGAGTTGCTCGAGCGACAGATCCATGGGCCGCTCAACGATGCCCAGTTGCGTGACCTCCAGCGAATTCAACAGAGCCAGCAGCATCTGCTCGGTCTGATCACCACAATTCTCGACTTCGCGCGCCTCGAGAGTGCAAAGGACATCCAGATCCGCCCCGGCGCGACGGTCGTCGACGAGATCCTTCGCGAGATGGAGGGATTCGTCGGCTCGCAGCTCGAGAGTCGCGGACTCGGATACAACTATCGTTGCAGTGACAAAGGAGCCGCAGCTTTTGCCGATCCCGCGAAGCTTCAGCAGATCGTGCTCAATCTGCTCGCCAACGCGATCAAGTTCACACCGCGCGAAGGTCACATCTCGATCGAGTGCGTCGAACACGCCACGTGGGTGGTGATCAGAGTCACCGATACGGGAATCGGCATCCCTGCCGACAAGCTGGAGACCATTTTCGAGCCGTTCGTACAGATTCGCAGCAGGGATTCGAGCCGCAGCGAAGGTACCGGTCTCGGTTTGGCGATCAGCCGCAAATTGGCTACCGCAATGGGCGGGATGCTTACCGCGACGAGTGTTGACGGTGGAGGGTCCACTTTCACCCTCTCGCTTCCGTCGACTAAATCGGGCGCGCGGGACCCCTGACGCAACATTCTTCCAGCATCTGCACAATCTCGCGCATCGTCGTCAGTCCCCGATCGCGGGCATAGAACGTTCTGATCTCCTTGTAGCGTTCATCCTTCGGCAGGGACATTCCCTTGTCGACAACCCACTTCTGCAGCTCGCGCGGACGGGGTCCCCACCAGCCGCATTCCTCGAATTCCGGATTCAAGAGGATCACGATCGGGATCGACCGGGATTTGCCGCCGGTGAGATGCGCGTCCATGATGTCCAGATTCTGGTCCCGCGAGAGAATCCGCATGTCCATGTTGCTGACCGACTCGGTCAGCTTCGCGATTATCGGGACGATGTTGATCGAGTCCCCGCACCAGTCTTCGTTCAGTACAAGCAGATGCCACTGCCCGTGCAGTGCCTCCACGCGCGCCGATATCTCCAGCGGAATCAGCACTCGATTCGCTATGGCTGTCCACATCTCCTGACTCTGGATGGGGTGAGCCATGAACTCGGCGAAGGTTTCACCCCCGTAGTACCGCGATTTGGTAATCATCGTCGTGATCTGTGAGTCAACGTCTAGCGGACCATGTCGACGTGCATGATTCCATCTTCCTCGTACGGAACGGACACCACCTTGAATCCGAGCCCGTCATAAAATTTTTCGAGCCTGCGCTGAGCGGCGATTTTTATCACCTGGCCAGGCGCCAGCGACTCGACACGCCGCAGGGCCTCAGCCATCAGCACCTTGCCGACGCCGGTTCCCCGCACCGCTGCCGCGGTCACCACTCGTCCGATCGAAGCTTCCTTGTAGCGCACCCCCGGCTCGAAGACTCGGGCGTATGCCGCGAGCTCGCGCTGGCCGCCGATATCCCGCCAGCCGAGTAGATGCCATGCTGCCGGATCGCGCCCGTCCGAGTCCGGGTAAGGACAATTCTGCTCGATGATGAAAACGGCTTCACGGAGTCGCACCACGGCGTAGAGGTCGTCGAGGCTCATCTCATTGAAGCGCGACCACTGCCATTCTATGGTGCGATCTTTTGCATCCACCCGGCTTGTGTTGCTCATAGCGCTTCAATATTCTGAGCGGTCGGACCCGTCCTCATCCGGATAACATAACATGACGACCTCTCGTGTCTTCGCCGCGCTGTGCGGTGCGTGCCTCACGTTTTTTTCGGCGCCACTCAGCGCGCAGCAGCCATCACCAGTGGCCGCAACCGATGTAAAGATGGGACTGCAACGCGATGCGGCGCTCGCGGCGACGATCGCCGAAATTTCCTCGGCCCAGATTCGCGTAACGGATTCGGCGCTGGTGTCATTCGGCACCCGTCACGCCATGAGTGATACCATGAGCAACACGCGAGGTATCGGCGCGGCGCGCAGATATCTGTTCAATAAGCTGTCGGGCTACAGCGAGGCGTGCGGCGGCTGTCTGCGCGTCGAGTACGACCCGGCAATGATGGAGATGCGCGGTCATCCGGGTAAGCCACTGGTCAACATCGTGGACGTCGTCGCCTGGCTTCCTGGCCGCGACACGTCCCGCGTCGTCGTGATGGGCGGTCACTACGACTCCTGCGTCTGCGCGCGCACCGACCTGGGCCCATTGGCGCGTTTCGAGGCAACACAGACCGCTCCTGGCGCCGATGACGACGGATCCGGAACATCGGCAGTGGTGGAGCTCGCGCGCGTGTTCTCCAAACATTTTCCGCACGGGCTCGAATCGTCGGTGATCTTCGTCGCCTACTCCGGAGAGGAGGAGGGGCTTTACGGTTCGACCCACCTCGCGCAGCGACTGCACGCGGCGGGCTATAAGATCGTCGCCGCGTTCACCGATGACATCGTCGGTAACGTGGTCGCCGAGGATGGCTCGGTCGATTCGACAACGGTCAGAATTTTCGGCGCCGAGCCCGATAATGGTCCGAGCAGAGAGCTGGCAAGGTACGCCTGGGCCACCGGCACGATTTACAATCCCGCGTTCCACATTCTTCCGGTATTCCGTCTCGACCGCATCTCCCGCGGTGGCGACCACAGCCCGTTCGTCAGCCTCGGCGATGCCGGTCTTCGGTTCACGGAGCGGCTGGAGAACTACAAGCGGCAGCATCTTCCGACCGATGATTTCGCCCACGTGAACTTCGGTTACGTAGCGAATGTCGCGCGCCAGAACGCGTCGGTGGTGGGCTCGCTCGCCGCCGCGCCTGCGCCTCCGCTGGCGCTGGCTCGGCGTGATCAGGCTTCTGGCGGCTCGAGGTGGTCGCTATCCTGGAACGCGGTTCCGGGCGCGGCGAGCTACGAGGTGATGTTTCGCCGGACGTTCTCGCCAACCTACGAAAAGATTTATCCTGTGAGCAGCGGGACAACTTTCCTGCTTCCCGACCAGCTGGACGATGGGTGGGCCGCGGTCCGGTCGGTTTCAGCGAACGGGAATCGGTCGTTGTCCAGCGCTGTTCCCCCGCCATGCCCGATACTGAGTACGCATGCAGACTCGGTGGCAGCCGGCGACCTCATCAGGAATTGCATCCGCGCGCCGGGACGGTAAACGGAGGGACAACGGATAGATCCATCCGAAGTTGTCCCGCGCCGGTACAATCGTCTAACATGAAGATGAGACGGGCCTGATCATCCAGGCGCCGCACCCTTTTTTTGCATCCTCCGGTGTAGTCGCTCCCATGAAGTCTTTTCGATTCGCCATCATCCTCGTATCGGCCGCTGCGTGCGCGCCACCACCACCGGCGCGCGTCGTCGCGGCGCCACCGGTCCCGATCAAATACATCGAGCCCGAGGTAGGCCTCAATAACTCGGGGCTGGATCCCGCGCTCGCTGGCAAACTGGACAAGCTGGTAAAAACGGCAATTGAAGAAGCAGTCGCGCCAGGCGTCGCAATCGCCGTTGGCCGTAACGGGCACATTGCCTACATGAAGGGCTACGGCTACATCGACTGGAATCAGCCCGGATCACCTGCGGTCGACACAAATACCCTGTACGATCTGGCATCGCTGACCAAGGTCATCGCGACCACGACCCTGGCGATGATTCTCGAAGAGGCCGGTCAGCTCGACATCAACCGCACCGTCGTGTCGTATCTGCCCGAGTTCAACTCGCCCGAGAAGGCACAGATAACGGTGAAGCAGCTGCTGACACACAGCGGCGGGCTCGAGGCCGGCGCGAACATCTATGCTACCGCGCGCGGTCGTGACCAGTACCTCTATCAGATCAACGCGCGTCCACTGGAGTACACGCCCGGCACCAACATGATCTACAGCGACTGGGATATGATCCTGCTGCAGATGGTGATGGAACGGATCAGTGGTAAGACCTTGGACGTGCTGGCCGGCGAAAGGATCTTCAGACCGCTCGGAATGGTCGATACCCAGTTCCAACCGCCAATCTCGCTGAGGTCGCGCATTGCTCCAACGCAGGTCGACGAGGCCCGCGGCGGACTCCTCTGGGGCACCGTCCACGACGAGAACGCGTGGGCGCTCGGCGGGGTCGCCGGTCATGCCGGACTGTTCTCGACTGCCAAGGACCTGGCGCTGTTTTCGATGATGATTCTCAACGGGGGCGAAGGCGTCAACGGAGTTCGCATCGTAAAACCAGCCACCATTGCCCGCTGGACCGCGCGCCAGGGCAAAGAATCGACTCGCGCGCTTGGGTGGGATTCGCCAGAGGGTGGGTCGAGCGCCGGACAGTTCTTCTCGCCATGGAGCTTCGGACACACCGGCTTCACCGGCACTTCGATTTGGATCGATCCGGAGAAGGACCTGTTCGTGGTGGTTCTCACCAACCGGGTGAATCCGACCCGCAACAATACCCGCCACGTTCAGCTGCGACGCGATGTTGCTGATATGGTGCAGCAGGCGGTGCTCGGGGCGCGGATCGTCAACTGGGAAGCCCGTTAGCCCGGCGCGTACGGCCGGAATAGCACGAAATTTCTAACGCCAGTATGTAAAGCTGAAAAGAGAGAGCTGACTAAGCTTTTCAGCCCCCTGCTTCGGTATTCGATGGGCCGGATCGTGCTCTGATGCATCCCTGGTTCGCCTGCCCTGCGCCGCGAACCATCGGCCCTATATTTTAGAACCATGGCACCCTCCCGAGAACGCCTCCCCGTAGTAATCGTCGAGTACGACGAGATCGCCAAAACGATCGCCCGTCGCATTGCTGAAATAATCAAGGAGCGTCGTCGGGAAGGCGGGCATGCGGTCCTCGGCCTTGCCACCGGCAGCACGCCGATCGGGATTTACCGCGAGCTGATCAGGATGCACCGCGAGGACGGTTTCGACTTCTCGGACGTCGTGACCTTCAATCTCGACGAGTACTACCCGATGAAACCGGAGAGCATCCACAGCTATCACCGGTTCATGCGGGAGAACCTCTTCAACCACATCAACGTCAAGCCCGAGAACATCCACATTCCCAAGGGCGATGTCCCCCGCGACGACGTCGAAGAGGAGTGCGAGAAGTACGAAGCCGCGATCAAGAAAGCCGGCGGAATCGATCTGCAGATCCTGGGCATCGGCAAAACCGGCCACATCGGCTTCAATGAGCCGGGCTCCGGCTCTGATTCACGAACCAGGCGAATCGCGCTGGACACGGTGACCCGCCGCGACGCTGCGGCCGACTTCTTCGGTGAAGACAACGTGCCGACGGAAGCGCTTACTATGGGCGTGGCGTCAATCATGGACGCCCGCGAGATCGCGTTGATAGCTACAGGCGAGCACAAAGCCGCCATCATCAAGCGCGCCGTCGAGGGCGAACCGGATCCAGACGTCGCGGCGACGTATCTCCAGCAGCATCCGAACGCGGTGTTCTACGTCGACTTCGCAGCGGCCGCGGACCTCACCAGAATTCGGACGCCATGGGTCGTCGGCGAAGTGAAGTGGAACCGCGAGCGCGAAATCGATGCAGTGATCTGGCTGGGTGAGACTACAGGAAAGTCGGTTCTCAAGCTCGACGAGAACGATTATCGGGAGCACCACCTGAGCGCGCTGCTGGCGCGCCACGGAAAAGCCGGCCCCCTCAATGGCGAAGTGTTCAACGCACTCATCGCCAAGATTCGAGGTCGCAGCAAACTCCCTACCGGGAAGAAAGTTGTTGTCTTCTCTCCCCACCCGGACGATGATGTGATTTCGATGGGCGGGATGCTCAACAAGCTGCATCAGAACAAGAACGACATCATCGTCGCCTATCAGACTTCCGGTAACATTGCGGTCTTCGACCATGAGGTGCGGCGCTACGCCGACTTCCTCCGCCGCTTCGGCAACGACTTCGACATCAACGACTCGACCCAAGGCTCCCTCATCGAAGAAGTCGAGGAGTTCCTCGACTCGAAGAAAGTCGGCGACATCGACGCCTTCCCGGTGCAGGTGATGAAGCGCGCCATTCGCGAGGCGGAAGCGGTCTCCGGCATCGAGACGTTCGGCATGAGACGCGAGCAGGCTCGCTTTCTAAATCTGCCGTTCTATCAGACTGGAAAAGTTCGCAAGGATCCCATCGGCCCTGAGGACGTTCGCATCGTGCACGATCTCCTCGAGGAGCAAAAGCCCGAGCTGGTCTTCGTTGCCGGCGACCTGTCGGATCCCCACGGCACCCACCGCATGTGCCTCGAGGCCGTGCAGCAGGCGCTGGCTACATATTCGGGCCAGCCACCCGAGATGTGGTATTACCGCGGCGCGTGGCAGGAATGGGAGATCGCCGAGGCAGACGTTCTCGTCCCTCTGTCGGAAGACGAGCTCCGCGCCAAGAAGATGGCGATCTTCAAGCACCAGAGTCAGAAGGACCGCGCCCCATTTCCCGGCCAGGACGATCGCGAATTCTGGCAGCGTGTCGAGGAGCGCAATCGCAACACCGCGCAGCGCGTCGACAGGCTCGGCCTTCCCGAGTACTTCGCGATGGAAGCCTACGTTGTGCGGAGGGCGGGGGCGCCGATCGAGCCTGAGATGGTATCCACCAGCTCATTGGCTGAGCGTGAGACTACACGATCGCGCGGAAAGCCGGCCCGAGCGGCCCGCTAACTCTCTCTCGAAGGATCACCATGCGCTTCGGATCGAAGCTGTGCGTCGTCTGCGTTTTCTTCAGCGCGCAAACACTTTCCGCCCAATCCCAGCCGGGCCTCTCCTTCGACGTCTATACTCGGAACGGCCAGGGTGACACTGCGACCAACGTGGTCCACATGCTGGCGACGGCTAACGCGGTACGAATGGAGTTCGAAAAGCGTCCCACCAGCGGACAATTTCGGGCTCTGCCCCTGGGAGATCACGGCGTGCTCATCCTCCGCGGTGGAGGGGCAGAGTTTATCGTGCTCGATCCGGCAAAAAAAGAGTACGTGTCCATCAAGCCGCTCGAGATGATGGAAGGTGCCCGAAAGATGATGGAATCGATGGGCGGATCGATGACGTTCGATAGCGCCGCCTCGACCTTTCAGGTGGACAGCCTCGGCCCTGGGCCGACGATCGACGGCCACAATACTCTCAGGTATCGCCTCGTTGGCCACACGAAAATACACGTGGTCATGATGGGTCGTGACCAGACAGTTGAGAGCCAGGTAGTATCTGAAACGCAGAACGCAGTCGATCTCGCTGAGTACGCGACCCTGATGGGAGCGTCTGGCGGGGCGCGCGAGCTGGTACGGTCGATGTCGACCACCATCGGATTGCCGAAAAACTTTGTCGACCGAGCCAGCGCGGCCGCTCGCAAGGCAAGGGGGTTCCCCCTCCACTCTGAGCGGCAGACAACAGCCATTACTCCCAACGGCACCCTAACCCGCAGCGACACGTCTGACGTCAAGAACGTTCGCCGTGCATCGATTCCGGACTCGACTTTCGCTGTTCCCGCGGACTACAAACAGACATCCTTTCCAGGATTAGAATCGCCGCGGCTTTCGCCGTGAACAGGCTAGACCTTCAGGATGATCTTCCGTCGATACAGAACGAGAAGGATTCCGTACCAGAGTAGGACGAAGCTGATTGCGAATGCCAGCGACGCGACGCGTTCCGGCAGCCAGGGCAGAAAGACCGACTGATAAATCGCGTCCTGAATAGCGACGGACTTGCCCTGATAGTCGACGTGCCAGAGCGTGTAGATCAACCGCGCCAGCACTCCCGACCCGACGAACGCGACGATCGGGTTCACGCCGTAAACCACAAACGGCTTCGTCCACCCCTTCACCTGGTTGTAGTCGACGATCCACATCACCGTTGCCAGCGTGACGGAGGCCATTCCCGCGGTGAAGACAACGTAAGAGCTGGTCCAGAGATTCTTGTTGATCGGGAACGACCAGTTCCACATCAAGCCAACAACCATTCCGATTGCGCCGGCGGCAAAGAGTCCGCTGATTCGATCCAGCAGCTGCTTGTCCTTGCGCGCGATCCAGGTGCCGGCGAGTACGCCGAGCATCGCCGTTGCTATTGCAGGGAGAGTCGAGAATGGACCTTCAGGGTCGAAGGTGACACTGCCCGTCCAGGTGTGATTCGTTGTCAGAATCAACCGGTCCAGATACGCGGCGAGATTTCTGTCGTGGGTGTTGAGGAGCTGCGCGCCGATCGCATTCTCACCTGGGACTGGCAGCACCGTCATGGCGAACCAGTAGCCGAACAAGAGCGTGGCGATGATCGCGATTTGCTGTTTGAGTGTCGTCTTGAGGGTTAGCAGGCCGGCGCAGATGTACACGATCGCGATTCTGGGAAGCACACCCAGCAGTCGCACATGCTCGATTCTATAAAGGATACGATCCCACGCCGTCGCGTTGGGAAGCGACTGTATCGAGCCCCACTGGAAGAACGGGAACATCGCCATCCCGAAGCCAAGCAGATAGATGATGATTCCCCGGCGCAGAATCTGTTTGATGAGCGCCGAATCGTCATCTCCGCGCGCGCGGCGCGCGGACATCGACAGGTGCGTCGTGATTCCGACGATGAAAAGGAAGAATGGAAAGATCAAATCGGTCGGAGTCCACCCGTTCCATTCCGCGTGCTCAAGCGGCGGGAAGATCGCGCTCCACGTTCCGGGATTATTCACCAGCAGCATGCCGGCGATGGTGATCCCGCGAAAGACGTCGAGCGACACCAAGCGGTCCCGTAGCGGAACGGCAGGTGCGACCGTCGAGGTGGTGGCGTTATAGATCGGGGATACCGTGCGTGGCTGCGCGGTGGTGGTCATCATCGCCTCAGGTGTGTCGGTTTGCGCTACCCATAATACGAGCCGAACTCGACGCCGTTACCTGTGGACCAACTTGCCCGCCCACCTGGGCCTCAAGAAAAGGGAGCAGCCGGCTTCCCCGGTCCCGCGTCCCGCAGTTAATACGTTGGACGCACCGGAGGCGACCAGTCTGAGAGTCGCGCGTCACCTGACAAAGTCAGCTGACGGAGTCGGCCCGTTTGTTCGTCCAGGATCCAGATGCTCCGCGGATCCCCGATCGCCCCGAGCCTGCGCGTGATCGACATGTGCCGGCCGTCCGGCGCCCACGACGGATCCTCGTTCTCACCCTCGTTGGTGAGCTGTCTCATGAAGCGATCCTTGATGCGAATCGTCCAGACCTGGAAGTCGCCGTTCTGCTGCTGGAACGCGATCTCGTCGCCCTTCGGCGACCACTCCGGCCCCGTCCGGTAGCTGCGCTTTCCGGGCACGATGGGAGTGAGCAGCTTCAGGCCCGTACCGTCGACGTTCATGATGTAGAGCTGCGGCGTCAAAGGAACCGGCGACATGAATACGATCTGCTTTCCGTCGGGACTGAAACTTGGCGACGTGGTTTCCGCGCCAAGGCGCCCGACGTATGGCACTGAGATAGTGTCCTGGCCGCTGGCGTCAGCGAGGACCAGCTCCGCGGGAGCGTCCCCGCCGCTCGCCCAGACGATGTTCTTGCCATCACGGGTGTAGACCGGCGTGATGTTCAGTCCACGATTCGAGGCGGCGAGCAATCGTGGGCGCATCGTTCGTAGATCAATCTGGGCGATCCGCGTCCCGCGATCGTCTGCATCGGCGTATACGATGGACTTGCCGGTCGGACTCCACGCAGGTGAAAGCGCTGCACTCGCTGTCGGCAAAGTGCGCTCGTTGGCCCCATCGCTATCGATGATCTTGAGCTTGGTACCGTCGATGAAGGCGATTCTCGTCGCCGAGATTCCGCGGGTGCCCGTGATCCAGCGCTCGATCTCATCCGCCACGACGTGTATGCCGAGCCTCCGCTCTCGAGCCGCGGAGTCTCTGGCGACGGAATCCCTCGCCGCGAACCTTGTCAGCACCGAATCCATCCGCACGGTGTCCTGAGCGGCGTTCGCCTGCAGTGTCGCCTCCCGGCGATCCAGCTCGCGTGAGAGAGAATCTCTAGCCGCGGCAGCGCGTCGCGCATTGGCACGGTCGCGTGTGGTCTTGAGCGGGACAGTCTTCGCCGCTTGCGCCGTAAGGCTGTCACGCGTCGTCGCGATCGCCGCCAAGGCATCGCCGGTTGCCCCTGCTCTGCGGGCGAGGACTCCGGCCAGAGAATCGCGTACGGCTTCGAGTCTTCTCGCGGGAAGCTTCGGCAACCGGAAATAGTCTTCCTGCCGCAAACGCCCGCGAGGCAGGTCGTAAACCTCGACATGCAAACCGGCTGTCGTTGGACGCGCGCGCACCACGAAGTTGGCGCGCGTCTGGGCGAGGGGCGCAAAGTTGATGCTTCGATTGCCGGGTTTCCAGACGTCGGCGAGGGTGACACTGTCGAGGATCAGCGGCTGGATGCGATCGCCGTAGTCGAAGTCGCGCTGAATGATCGTACGCGTGGAATCGCCGGCGGACGTGTCAACCTGGAGCACGACTACGGCAGGCGGAATGGCCACAGGGGTCTGCGGCTTCGGCCGGGTCGTGGTGCGGGGAGCTGTTTTTTGTGCGTTCACCGGCGGGGCCAGCGTGGCAAACGCCAGCGCTCCGACGAGGAAAAATCGATTCATGAGCGGTTCAATCTACGTGATCCGTTGATGATACACCGCCTTTTCTTTCTCGATCTGCAGACCGGGCAACGCAAAGCCGCGGAGGGGATTCCTCCGCGGCTTTACTCGATCGGGTTGCTCGTTAGTGGGAGAGATGAAACTGAAACGGCATCTGCACGAGCTGCTGAACCTTCTTACCCCCGATCTGCGCCGCCGAGAACTTCATACGGGGGAGCGCATTTTTCACGGCGGCGGTGAACAGCGGATTGCTAGAGTTAAGGATCTTGAGGGTGCCCATCTCGGCGCGGCCGCTCTCGTTGACGACGAACTGCGCCATAACCTGGCCCTCGACGCCCTGGTCCTTCAGCATCGACGGATATTCCGGTGCGTCGCCGCCGATTTTCTCGACCGCCTTCTCGACCTGGAATTCCATATACGGGCCAGTGTGCTCCTCTTCCTTCTTGACGCCCGCTTCCTTGCCGGTGTCGCCTTCCTTGCCCGTGCCACCCTCTACGCCATTGGCCTTTCCACCAGCGACACCCTTGCCGCTGAAGTCGGCTTCATTGGTGACCGCCTTTGAAAGGTCAACCGCAGGCAGGTTGGTCGGAATGCTGACAGGCGGCGGCACGACCTGGAAACCCTTCGGCGGGGCCGGGGTCTCGACCTTCGGAAGCTCAGGCGCCTTCACTTTTGGCAGCTCTGGAGCCTTCGGCTTGGGCTTCGGCGCTTCTACCTTCTTGGGAGGCGGAGGTGGCTCCTTCTTTGGCGGAGGAGGCGGCTCTGCCTTCTTAACGGCGACGAAGCGGACGTTCTCAGCTTTCACGCGCTCGCGCTTCGCGGTACCTGCGCGTGCGGTGGCGAAAACGGCCAGAAAGATCACTGCGACGTGCAATATGACGCTAGAGATGGTCCCGCTTACAGACCGCCCTTTTTTGACTGGTTTCTTGGATTCTAGTAGCTGCATCATTGGAAGGCTCCCCGGTTGAAAAACGCACATTTACATATAGCAACCGCCTTGCCAACGTGGCCAAAATTCAGGGGCAAAAAAAGACCAGTTTTGGCATGAAAAAACAATAGCTTAGCTATTCAATTAACTCCGTGGGGGATAAGGACTTGCGTTGAGGACATCCGGGGGAAAAACGGGGAGTTGGAGGGCAAGAAAAAAGGGCTCCGGATCGCGCCCCGGAACCCCTCTTTTTTGACGATTTTTCGCTCCTTCCCAGCCAGAAAAATTTCGGGCTAGCTACTACTTTTCAGCACCCGTCAGTTACCCGTGGTTTTCTTGGTGGTAGTTGCCTTTTTCGGAGCCGTTTTGGTCGCGGCTGAGCTCGACGGAGCTGCCTTTCCGCCCGACTTCCTGGCGATCACTCCACAGATGGTTTCGAAAGCGTTCTTGCCCGCGGATCCCGGTTTTGTCCTGTCCCAAACCATGTGAGCCACGTCTCTCGAGTCGACCTCTCCTTCGTCGCGGACGAGGACGTTGTTTGCAGCGTACACCGTGCTGCGCACCCGCTTGATCCGGACCGGCGAGCAGCGGACATAGGCTCTCTCGACGAGCCGCGTATAAGGCTTTTTGAACTCGGTGACGCGTGGCCGCGCATAGTCCCAGCTCGTGATCGTCGTCCACGTTCCCGGCGACTGCAGCATAAGGTTCGCCGTGTCAAAGACAACTGTCACGTCTGCGTCCTTATAGACCTGGCGCCACGGCGCGGATTGAGCGCCCGCGATGAGCGGCGCAGAGACCATCAACGCCGCGGCGAAAGAAATTCG
>Ga0136846_1221341_pt1 | contig 15273 bp, 12 predicted proteins | sample HopSoiMetagenom2_FD_96841 | JGI IMG/M metagenome (GOLD analysis project Ga0136846, IMG submission 96841) | Grasslands soil microbial communities from Hopland, California, USA - 2 Assembly 2016 (version 4) | ecosystem: Environmental > Terrestrial > Soil > Grasslands | place: USA: Hopland... | reverse complement strand
GAAGCAAAAGCGAAGAACGACAAGGGCACTGCGCCTGGACCGCGGCACACTCCGCGCACCGAGAAGCCGCGTGGTCGGCGTAAGACCCGCATCGGCTACGTGGTGTCGGACAAGATGCAGAAGACCATCGTGGTCGAGCTCGAGGACCGGGTGAAGCACCCGCTCTACGGCAAGATCATCCGCACCACCACCAAGGTGAAGGCGCACGACGAGAACGGCATCGCCGGTGTCGGCGACCGGGTTTCGCTGATGGAGACCCGTCCGCTGTCGGCCACCAAGCGCTGGCGGCTCGTCGAGATTCTCGAAAAGGCCAAGTAGCCTTCTCGCGCTAGACAAAAGCCTCCGGCATGCCGGAGGCTTTTTGTCGCTGCGCCGCCGGCGTTCAGAACGCCTAGTGGCTACTGGTTGTTCTTGGCTTCGCGCCACTCCCGCTCGAACGGCAGCCGCCAGGCATTGGGCGCGATCAGTTGATGGATCGCGTTGGGGCCCCATGTCCCTGGCGGGTAGGACTTGACGGGTGGCGGGTCGGCCAGCAAGTCGGCTGATCGCTCCCAGAGCGACTCGATGCCCTCGGCGGTGGTGAACAACGTGTGGTCCCCGCGCATCGCGTCCAGGATCAGCCGTTCATATGCCTTCAGCACATCGCTGATGGTGTCGACTTCCTGCGTCGAAAACTGCATCGACAGTTTGTCGAGCTTCATGCCGGGGCCTGGCCGCTTGCCGTAGAACGACAGCGACACCTTGGACGCGTCGGCGAGGTCGAATGTCAGGTGGTCCGGCCCCTGGGACCCGACGCCAGAGCCGGGCGGGAACATCGTGCGCGGCGCCTCCTTGAAGGCGATCGAGATGACACGAATCCCCTCGGCCATTCGCTTGCCCGTGCGCAGATAGATCGGCACGCCGGCCCACCGCCAGTTGTCGAGGCCGACTTTGAGCGCGATGAACGTCTCGGTGTCGGAATCCCTTGCCACGCCCTCAGTCTTGCGATACCCGCTGAATTGGCCGCGGACCACGTTGGCCGGGTCGACGGGCAGCAGCGACCGGAATACCTTGTTCTTCTCCTCGCTGATGGCGCGGGGCTCCAACGCGGTCGGCGGCTCCATCGTTACGAAGGCCATCACCTGAAACAGGTGGGTGACGACCATGTCCTTGTAGGCGCCGGTGTTCTCGTAGAAATTTGCGCGTTCGTCCAGGCCGAGGGCCTCGGGGATATCGATCTGAATATGGTCGATGAAGTTGCGGTTCCAAATCGGCTCGAAAAGGCCGTTGGCGAACCGGAAGGCGAGGATGTTCTGCGCGGCCTCCTTGCCGAGAAAGTGGTCGATGCGAAAGATCTGCTCCTCGCGGAAGGTCTCGTGCACAAAGTCGTTGAGCGCGACCGCAGTTGCCAGGTCGGTGCCGAACGGCTTCTCCATCACGACGCGCGATCGGTCCACCAGTTTCGCGTCGCGCAGCGTGGTGATCACCGCTCGGGCGGCCTTCGGTGGCACCGACAGATAGTGCAGCCGGCGGACTTGCGGCCCGAGCTTGTCCTCGGCAGTGGCAACGGCCGCGGCCAGCGCCTCGGGACCCGCGCTCTGCGGCACATAGGTGACCGTCTTAGCGAAGCGGGCCCACTGTTCCTTGGTGAGTTTGTGCGTCCCGAAGTCGTCGATCGCCGCTTTGGCCACTTCGTGGAACTCGTCTGTGGTGATGTCCTCCAGTGAGGTGGCGACGATCTCGATGTTGGGTGCCAGCTCGGACTGGTCCAGATAGGCCAGGCCAGGAATCAACTTGCGTCTCGCTAGGTCGCCCGTCGCCCCGAAGAGCACGACCACGTGAGGGTCGACCGCGATGTCGTCCTGCCGGTACGGGCGTGAACCGGGTGCCGGATAGGAGATCGTCTGCGCTTTGCTGGTCGTCACCCTTCTTAACGTTGCACGACAGGCTGCACTTTAAACACCGGGTGCTCCCGTGCCGATCGCACAAAATCGTCGTCTGACGACTCCATGTCGACGTCGAGATACGGGAGGACAAAGTAGCGCCGGAAGATACGAACAATGAGCCGCGGAATGCCGGGCGGGCCGTTGAGCAAGCTGAAACGCAGGATCGGGCCGGCTTGCTCAGGAGACAATTCGATCGCGGTGATCTTCTCGGTTACCTGGCCGCGCCGCAGTTCGGCCCGCCCGTCAGCGGCGCGAAGATTGCGCACCCAATTGACGACACCGTACGACGCAACCAGGTACCGGTTGTCGCCATGAGGAAACACGACAACCGGGACATTCACCGGTCGCCCCGTCTTGCGGCCGGCAACCGTCAGAACGGCGAATGTTCCGATCCTGACGCCTGCGTGGATGAGCGATCGCATCACGGCGTTGTTGGAACGCACAAAGAGCCCGACTCGATACGGTTTCGGCATCACTACTCCCCGGTGGCCTCGATGACGACGCGGTAGATCGCCGGGTGGGCCGCGACCGCGAACTCCTGCATGGATCGCTGCGCGCTCTGCTGAAAGACGTCCTGCGCCGTCGCGGCGTGCAACGCCTCGGAGCTGTCCCACTCGGCGACATTGACCAACTGGAATCGCGCATCCGGATTCAGCGCGCGGTGCAGCCGTAGCGAACGGAAACCAGGTTGTCTGCCCAAAAACTCGGCGCGTTCCTGCCACTGCTGCAGAAACGATTCGACGTCGTCGGCGCAGATCTCGAAAACGTTGATGAGGGTAACCGGTCCGTTTTCCATTCCTGCTCCTATCGCATGATCAAAAAGGTCCTATGTCCTTGACGTAGCGGGGGAGCCAGATATGACGGAATGGACGCGCAGCCACAATGCCACCAGGATGCTTGGAGCATATTACAGGTAGTTTGCTAATTGACGCGGGTCGTCGGGATACCATCGCCTAATGCGGGTGTTTGCGAGGGCGTCATTATCATGCGGTGTGGCGATGGCCGTCCCAGTGCTGGCCCTACTGGCCTCGGGACTATTCACCTCGCTTGCCATGGCGTCTCCTGGCGAAGACCCCTCGTCCTCCGAACAGATGACGCTGAACCTGAAGTCGATTGGCCTGGACAACAATCTCGCCCTGTATGGCCTGCAAGGAACGCAATCGCTAACCATCCCGGTGCAGCCTGGATTAGCTCCGTCTGCGCTGAATGCCCTCGTCGAATTGCCCATTGGCGTGCGCGGGGGCACGTTCACCGTCTCACAGGACGATCGAACGCTTTCGCGTGTACCGCTGCCCGTCGATTTCCGCGCGCCGGTGTCCGTCCCATTAGACGGCGCCCAAGTGGTGGACAACGCGGTCACGGTTCTCGTGCGCAGTTATCTCGATCCGCTCGAGGGCTATTGCCTCTACGACCCGACGGTGCCGCTACGCCTCAGCAACGCATCGGTCTCCTTTACCGGCGTCGAAGCGGCACCGGCCACCATCGCAGACTTCCTTCCGCCCGTGCTTCAAAAGCTCACGCTCTTCATTCCAGCCTCGCCCTCGCATGCGGAATCGGATGCGGCGATACGCGTGGCTACGACGGTAGTGGCGCATTACGGCAAGCAGAACACCGTTGTCACGGTGGCGCCGTTGGCAGACGGACAGACGGCACCACCAGAACCGTCGCCGCCACTGGAGCGCCAGATCGTCATTCGGGAGGGCCCCAGTCGGGGGCTCGAGCTCGTGGGTGGTGATGCGGGCGTTCCATCGCTACTGATCGGCGGGCCTCCCGATGAGCTCGTCAACCAGACTCGTGCGCTGTCCGGTGACATCGGCAGGCTTGCATTGAGTTCGAAAGCTGTTGCTGGGCCGCTTCGGTCGGCGCCGCAATTGCCGCCAGACGCCACAACTTTGCGACAACTCGGCCAACCGGGTGTCAATGCAACGGCGTTGGCGCCACAGGTGTCGATCGCTTTGGACCAGACGCGGCTGGGCAGGCCGTCGCATGACGTTCGGGTACGGCTGCGTGGGTCGTATACCCCTCTTCCGTCATCGGTGGGCGGTCAATTGGTTGCCGCGATCGGCGGTGAGACCATTGACCGCTGGCCGGCCGACAACACGGGCATCATCGACCGCTGGGTGAACGTCCCGGACCGGCAGCTGCAGCGCTACGCGAATCTCGGTGTCGTGATGAACATCACCGGAAACACCGGACGTTGCGGGGAGTTTCAGCCGATCACACTGACCATTGACGGCGACAGCCCGGTGGAGAGCAGGCTCGCCAAACCACCGCTGCCCGCCGGGTTCCAGGCCTTGCCCCAGGCGCTGATGCCTAGGGTGCAAATCGGTATGGGTGACAAATTCGACGACACGCGGCGGGCACTCACTATTCTCGTCGGGCTACAGCGCCTCAGTGCGCTGCCGATCGACACCGCCGTAACTACCCTCGACGAGGCGATCGCCACGCCACTTCCGGCTGTTCTGGTGAATGCGGCTGGCTGGACCGACGAACGGCTCACCTTGCCGGTCGCGGCGGATTCAAACGGCGACATCGCCGTCAATAACGCCGACGGAACAGATCAAGAAGGCAAGCTCAGGCTCGAACCGTCGCTGCGCTTCGGCTCGCTGCAGACAACGTATGACGGCAACCGGACAGTGGTGATCGCCACCTCCAATGACGCCCCAGATCAGCTGGACGACCTTCTGGTGTGGCTCGATTCGGACGCCGAGCACTGGTCACGGTTGACGGGCAACGCGCTCATCGCAGCGCCGGGCCATGTCCCGGTGGTGGTGGGAAGCGCGCCCCAACAACATCCGGCCGTCGTCGAGTCCAAAGACCTTTCGGTGCCGTTGTGGAGTATCGGTGCCGGCATCGCCACCCTGGTTGTCGTCGCCGGCGGGCTGATCATCCTGCGCCGCAGGCGGTCTCGGAGCCAGTCGTGACGACAACCGCAATCACGGCGCCCGATAGTGGCGCGCGGCGTCCGCCGCAAAGGGAAGGCGAGCACCCGGCCTACCGCCTGATTGCGCGGTGGGCGTTGATATCGGTTTTGACCGGCATCGGCTTCCGCGAGAGCTTCTACAGCATCGGGTTGACCGCGCACGAGGGCGGCCTCGGCGGCTTCGCCTGGACCGTGCCGACCGTCGCCATCCTGGTAGCTGTTGGGGTGGCGCGCCGCAACCGCACCGAACTTCCGATACACGACCGGCAAGTCGACATCATCGTCGGAACCATGGGCTTGGTGCTGGCCCTCCTCATTCACTGCGTGCTGCTGCAGCGCTATGCGTTGTATTTTCATCTCCTCCGGCTTGATCTGCTGGCGATGTGGCTCTTCGTCCTCAGCAGCAGCATTGTGCTGTTCGGCCTTCGCCCGGTCAGTCGGTTCGCCTGGGTGTGGGCAATGATGTTCTTGATCTTCGCGCTGCCCTACTACATGCTGGTGATCTTTCTCGGCGGCGGAAACTACGCCGCCGGTGCTGCGGCGTTGCTCATCGCCGGCGTTGGGAGCGGGATAGCGGTCGGTCGCACCACGCGGCGCGGTGTGGTGGGATCGCTGCTCGCGTGGGTCGTGGGTTTCGCAGTGCTGACGACGATCAGCGTGCTGTTCCCCGACACGCCGCTGTGGATGTATCAAGAGGTACCGGCGGTCACCGCTGTGGCCGTCGTCGGTCTGGTCATGTACCTGGCAGCGCGCCGCGGAATGCCGAAGCGTGTGCTCGATCGCAAGGTGGAACCGCTTGCTGCCAAGCAGGTCTGGGCGGGCGTGCCGCTGGTCATCGCCGTCGGAGTGGCGTTAGCGTTTGTGCACCTTCCGGCCAACGTCGGAGCAGCGCCGGTCGACAGGGCCAGCCCCCATACCCTGGTTGCCGGCGAGCCCCTCGTCGCGCCGCCCGGCTGGGTGACCACGCAGATGCAGGACTACCGCGACGTCAAGAGGCTCTATGGCGGCGACTCCGTTCTGGTACGGCAGTGGATGACAGCGGCGGCGGGAGACCCTCGGTTCGACAAGTTTTCTCGCCCACGAACGTTGGTGGTGGACAGCCTTGTGAGTCATCGTCCGTTCTCGTTGGGGGTGTATCCCGCCCGGGTGTTGTACGGCTTGACCGGGGCTCGGTTCAGCGCAGTGCGGTCGGTCGACCTTGGAATGGGTCTGACTGGCCAGATGGTGTCGGTCGTCGACGACGACCTGCTGATCACCTGGAACGCGATTCAGTTTGCCTGGGGCGATCGTGAAGTGGCCCAGCGTGTCTCGATCTTCGCCGTCGACAACCACGACCCCAACGCGCCGTTTCCTGAGCCATCAGGCGACATGATCGGGACACTGCGCACGTTGATCACGCTGCTGTTCCGGGGCAATGCCGTACTCGCCACGCGATTGGCGTCATTCAAGGACGCCGACCTGCTCACTGAATTCGGACGCGGCTTGGTGAGCGCTCAATTCGCAACGCCAGGCGCCGGCGCATGAGCACCGGGATCGAGCAGCGATCGCCCGACACGATTACGGACGAGGAACGCGAGTACGCGCTGCGGCGGGCGATCGACGGCCTGCGCGAGGACGACCCGATCCGTTCAGCGTCGATTCCGATCGTCGGTTGGCAGCGGTGGGTGTTGTGGTCGTTGTTGCTCATCGTCATTGGCTTCGCCATCTGGCTCCCTGCCGGTACCGCGGTCGTCCTCGTGGGTGTCAGTACGCTCGGCTATCTGCTGACCATGGCCGACCGGCTGATGATCTTCCGCGACGGGCTGGCCTCACGGGCCATCGTCATCACCGACGAGCAGGCCCGGCGGATTCCGGATGCCGATCTGCCGCCATACACGATTCTCGTTCCCGCCTACAACGAACCCGAAGTGGTGGGCGATCTCATCGGCGCGATGGCTGCCCTTGAATATCCGGCCGACAAGCTTCAGGTGCTGCTGTTGCTGGAAGCCGACGACGACGTAACAATAGCCGCGGCAACAAGTTCCACAGAGTCAGATGCGATCACCATCGTGCTCGTCCCGCCGGCGGAGCCACGGACCAAACCGAAGGCATGCAATTACGGGCTGTACTTCGCCACCGGGGACATCGTCACCATCTACGACGCCGAGGATCTGCCCGAACCGCTGCAACTGCGCCGCGTGGTGGCGGCCTTTCGGCAGCTTTCCGACAACGTCGCATGCGTGCAGGCAAAGCTGGTGTACCACAACGGGCACCAAAACATGCTGACCGCATGGTTCACCGCTGAATACCGGCTCTGGTTCGGCTACTTACTGCCCGGGATGATGCGGACCTCCTCGCCGATTCCGTTGGGCGGCACGTCGAATCACCTACGTCGTGCCGTGCTCGACGAGATCGGGGCGTGGGATCCGTTCAATGTCACCGAAGACGCCGACTTGGGCTTGCGAATCGCCGCAAGCGGATACCACACGGCCGTCGTCGATTCCAGCACCCTCGAGGAAGCCAATAGCGATGCGATCAACTGGATTCGGCAGCGATCCCGTTGGTACAAGGGTTATCTGCAGACCTGGCTGGTCCAGGTCCGGCGTCCCGCGCGGCTGCTGCGCACGATCGGCTGGCGCAATTTCATCCGGTTCAATCTCGTGTTGGGTGGCACGCCGATCATCGCGGTCCTCAACCTAGTTTTCTGGTTGATCACGTTGATGTGGTTTCTCAGCCAGCCTGCACAGATCGAAGCCGTATTCCCCTGGTACATATACTTTCCCGCGCTCATCGCGCTGGTGTTGGGCAATGCCGCGACGCTGTACATGAATCTGATCACGCTGCGCGAGGACGACCGGGCCGACCTGCTGCTGGCCGCGCTGACCGTTCCGGTGTTCTGGTTGATGATGAGCGTGGCCGCCGCCAAGGGCTGCTATCAGCTGATCCGCAACCCATCTTATTGGGAGAAGACCGTTCACGGGTTGACCGAGCGGCCCGAGCACGCCGGTACATCGTGACGGCGCGGGCGTACTCAGACCGTAAACTGAAGCTGAGCGCGTTCTTCGTTTCGCTGGTGGTATATCTGGCGGTCGGTTACTGGCTGCAGGTGCAACACGGCTTCATCCTCGGAGACGCGCTATCCAGAGTGGCTGCCGCTCAATCGGTGTTGTTCAGCCGTGACCCGCATCTGGCCGCCATCGGATTCATTTTCACACCACTGGCGTCGATGGTTCAGATGCCGGCCATCGGGCTGAGCCCACTGTGGCCGTATATGACGGCACGCGCGTTTTCCGGAACCATCATGTCGGCACTGTTCATGGCCGGTGCAGTGGTCCAGATTCTCGAGATGGGCACGAACCGCCAACTGCCACGCAGCTATTCGATCACCGTCGCCGCGCTGTTTGCGCTCAACCCGATGATCGTCTTCTACGGCGCCAATGGGATGAGTGAGGCACCGTTCATCTTCTTCATGTCATGGGCGGTCCGCAGGCTCATCCTGTGGATGGTCGACGACGATGTGCACCATTTGATCACGGCCGGCGGTATCGCGATGGGGTTGGCGTACCTGACTCGGTACGACGCCGTCGCCTGCATCGCCGCGGCAGGGCTGCTCGTCGGTGTAACCACCTATCTGCGGGCCAGGCCCCCGCCGCGGATCCGGCGAGCACTGCTGGACATGATCATGGTCAGTGGCCCGGGCTTGGCTGCGTTCCTCGGTTGGGCCGTGCTCAGCTGGTTGATCACCGGTGAAGCGTTTGCGCAATTCACGTCGCAGTACGGGAACACAGCGATTTTGGCGCAATCCGGCCAGACGAAGCCGGACTTTGGCGGCGGAGTGCTGTTCGCCGCGGTTTGCGTACTGGTGCTCGCACCCACTCTGGTGCCCATCGCTGCGTGGGCAGCGGCACGACGGTGGAGACGGCGGTCCTGGCAGGTGCTGTTGGTGCCGGTCGTGATATACGGTGCGGCACTGGTATTTCAGGCCTTCAGCTATGCGACGGGCTCGACGTTTCCCTTTTTGCGGTTCTACATCGTCGCCATTCCGCTCAGTGCATGCCTGGGGATGCTCGCCGTGCCCGACGGTCAACTCGTCGCTGCCAAACGGCGAGGAAAGTACGCGCCTGCGCCGCCGCTACCGATGCATCGACGTCAGTCGCTGGCGGCCTACCTGCCTGTAGCGGCGGCGATTGCGATCGCCCTGCCGATCACCGCATGGGGGATGGGCCAGCCGAAGTACGCGCCGCAGGAGTATGCCCTTGGCGCGGTGCTTGCGCCGGATCCCAACAGCGTCAGTGATCGGAAGGCTGTCGAGCGCCGCATCGCCGCAAGCTTTTCCACCGAACGGCAGATCGCGGGCTATCTGGGGAAGCTGAACCTGCCCGACGGCTCGGTGATCACCGACACCGTATATGGATTCGCCGTGATTGCGGCTTCTCGAGAACCGAAAACCTTTGTGGTGCCCTCAGATCCGGACTTCACCGATTTGCTCAACGCACCCATCGAGAACGGGATCAAATACCTCCTCGCGGTGCCGCCGGTCGGGCGCGGCGTCTCCGATGCGCTCAACCTGCGTTATCCCACTTTATACGAGACCGGTGCGGACATTGCGACGCTCGAGCTTGAGGTAGCCAATGACGGTGACAGCCAGCCAAACTGGCGACTGTATCGGGTGATCGAGCCACTGCCGAAGTTATAGCGGCGCGAGGTCTCAGCTTCTCGGCTCGTTGCCGACTTTCACGGCGATGCCGTCGAGCAGCTGGCCGAGCCCCGAGCGGAACTCGGCGAGATGATCGTCGTCGGCGTCGTCGAACACCCCAGCCGCGACGGCGGCCGCCAGCGCCGGGAACCGTTCGCCGTCCAACAGCCGTCGAAGCAGAGCGGGGTAGTCCTGGCCATCGACGTCGGCAGCCTCGATGTCCAACGCGGCCGCGCCGCGGACGTAATGCAGTACCGCCATGACTGCCGCCAGCTTGTCCCGTTCGGCCAGGCCGGTGCCGCCCAATGCGGCGAGCCCGGCATCGAGCCACGCCAGCTGTCCCGGATCCGCCGGCGGGCCAGCCGCGGCGGTCTGCAGGACCCACGGGTGCCGGTGATACACATCCCACAGCCCGGCGGCCCAATCGGTAAGCGCGCCACGCCAATCCGATGGATCGGCGGGCGTGGGCGGTGGGTCCGGCGCGCTCGACAACATGAACGTCACCAACTCGTCCTTGTTGGCGACGTGGCGGTACAGCGACATGGTGCCGCAGCCGAGCCGCTCGGCCAACCTTGCCATCGACAACGCGCCGAGGCCTTCGGCCTCAACCAACTCGATGGCCGCCGCGACGATGCGATCCCGACTCAACCCGCGGGTGCGCCGGGCCGCAGGTGCGTCGCCCCACAGGATCTCCAGCGCCCGGGGCAGCGGCTCGTTGGTGGTCATCGCCTACCAGCCTAATCGCTGTGTGGCCTAAATGCGTATGCCGTACGCTTATGCGTATGTCATACGCATCACCGGGCAGACGGTGGCCCGCTCCCGCCCTCGCCGTTGTCGTCGTCGCGTTCCTGGCCTACTCGCTGCCGCCTTACTTCACCGGCGGCACGCGGGTGCCCGCCACGTTCGGCTTGCACTACCCGTTGCTGGTGGCGCATGTGATGTTCGCAAGCGTGGCGATGGTGACGGCGGTGGCGCAGATCTGGCCCGGCCTGCGCGCGCGGAAACCCGTTCTGCACCGGTGGATCGGGCGGATCTACGTGTACACGGCGGTTTCTGCCGCGGTGTGCGCGATGGTGATCGGGGCGGCCACGCCGTTCGGCCCGTTCCTGGCCGTCAGCAATGTCTTCCTCGCATCGCTGTGGCTGTGGTTCACGATCAACGGCTACCTCGCCGCGCGGCAACGGCGGTTCGTTCAGCATCGGCGCGATATGGTCCTCAGCGCGACGCTGGCGTTGTCCATCATCACCAACCGGATCTGGACGCCGGTTTTAGTGATCACGTTCCAGTCGTTGCAGGACAGTGTTTTTGGAGGCAATGAAGCGCACTTCGTGTGGTTCGTGGCCGGCGTGGGCGCGTGGTTGGGCTGGGCGATTCCGTTTTTCACGGTGCGGTGGTGGCTGAACCGGAAATCTGTACTGCCGCCGTCGTCAATTTCTCAGCTAACGGGTACACATCGGGTGTAGTCTCCGGGCGATCGTCGAGAACACGGCGATCCGATACCCGGGACGAGGCTGCCATGGCAACGGAATTCAACGGCAAGATCGAGCTTGACATTCGGGATTCCGAGCCGGACTGGGGCCCCTACGCCGCACCGACGGCACCCGAGGATGCGCCCAACGTCTTGTACCTGGTGTGGGACGACACCGGAATCGCGACATGGGATTGCTTCGGCGGGTTGGTCGAAATGCCGACCATGAGTCGCATCGCCGAGCGCGGCGTGCGGCTGTCGCAGTTTCACACCACCGCACTGTGCTCACCCACTCGGGCGTCGCTGCTGACCGGGCGCAACCCGACCACCGTCGGCATGGCCACCATCGAGGAGTTCACGGACGGGTTCCCCGGATGCAACGGGCGGATCCCCGACGAAACCGCACTGCTGTCGGAGGTGCTGAGCGAGAACGGCTACAACACCTACTGCGTCGGCAAGTGGCACCTGACGCCGTTGGAGGAGTCCAATCTGGCATCCACCAAACGACATTGGCCGCTATCGCGGGGATTCGAGCGGTTCTACGGCTTTATGGGCGGCGAGACCGACCAGTGGTACCCCGAACTCGTTTACGACAATCATCCCGTCGCACCGCCGGCAACGCCTGAGGACGGTTATCACTTGTCCAAGGACATTGCCGACAAGACAATCGAGTTCATCCGCGACGCGAAGGTGATCGCACCCGACAAGCCGTGGTTCTCCTACGTCTGCCCCGGTGCCGGGCACGCACCGCATCACGTCTTCAAGGAATGGGCCGACAAGTACGCCGGCCGCTTCGACATGGGCTACGAGCGCTACCGCGAAGTCGTGCTGGAAAACCAGAAGAAGCTGGGCATCGTGCCGCCGGACACCGAGCTGTCGCCGATCAACCCGTATCTGGATGTCAAGGGGCCCAATGGCGAGCCGTGGCCGCCGCAGGACACGGTGCGGCCGTGGGACTCGCTGCGTGACGACGAGAAACGGCTGTTCGCACGGATGGCGGAGGTCTTCGCCGGCTTCCTGTCCTACACCGACGCCCAAATCGGCCGCATCCTGGACTATTTGGAGGAGTCGGGCCAGCTCGACAACACCATCATCGTCGTCATCTCCGACAACGGTGCCAGTGGCGAGGGCGGCCCGAACGGATCGGTGAACGAGGTCAAATTCTTCAACGGCTACATCGATACCGTGGAGGAAAGCCTGCGTTTCATCGACAACCTTGGCGGGCCGGAGACCTACAACCACTACCCGATCGGGTGGGCGATGGCGTTCAACACGCCGTACAAGTTGTTCAAGCGCTACGCATCACACGAGGGCGGCATCGCCGACACCGCAATCATCTCCTGGCCCAAGGGCATTGCCGCACACGGCGAAGTACGCGACAACTATGTCAACGTCTGCGACATCACCCCGACCGTCTACGACCTACTGGACATCACTCCGCCCGCGACCGTCGGCGGCATTCCGCAGAAACCACTGGACGGCGTGAGTATCAAACTGGCCCTTGATGATCCGGCCGCACCCACCGGGAAGGAGACCCAGTTCTACGCGATGCTGGGGACCCGCGGCATCTGGAACAAGGGCTGGTTCGCCAACACCGTCCACGCCGCATCGCCTGCCGGCTGGTCGAACTTCGACAAGGACCGCTGGGAACTGTTCCACATCGAGGCCGACCGCAGCCAGTGCCACGACCTGGCCGACGAGAATCCCGACAGGCTCGAGGAACTCAAGAAGCTGTGGTTCAGCGAGGCCGGCAAGTACAACGGGTTGCCACTGGCCGATCTGAACGTCCTGGAGACGATGTCCCGTTGGCGGCCGTATCTTTCGGGCGCCCGCGAGTCGTACTTGTACTACCCCGGCACCGCCGATGTCGGCATGGGCGCGGCCGTCGAGATCGGGGGCCGGTCGTTCGCCGTCATCGCGGAGGTGACCATCGACAGCACCGGCGCTGAGGGCGTAATCCTCAAACACGGTGGAGCGCACGGCGGCCACGCGATGTTCATCCAGGACGGGCGGCTGCACTACGTCTACAACTTCCTCGGCGAGGAAGAGCAGCAGATGTCGTCGCCGGATGCTGTGCCGCTGGGCAAGCACACCTTCGGGGTCGCGTTTGCGCGCACAGGGACAGTGGAGGGCAGCCACACCCCACTCGGCGACGCCGCGCTCTATATCGACGACGCCGAGGTGTCGTCGCTGCCGGGCATGAAGATCCACCCGGGAACATTCGGCCTGGCCGGCGCCAGCCTGAGCGTCGGCAAAAACACCGGATCCCCGGTGTCGCGGGCGTACAAGGCGCCGTTCCCGTTCACAGGTGGCACCATCGCACAGGTGAACGTTGACGTCTCCGGCAAGCCGTACGTGGATTTGGAACGAGAGTTCGCGCGGGCTTTCGCGAAAGACTGATGAAGCGAGTTGGATGGGCGGCGCTCGCACTGGCGTGCTTGCTGACTGCGTGCGTCCGCACCAGCGACGGAGTTCCCGTCGCCGGCGAGACCGGTCCGAACGCAGTGACGTCGTTGTCGCCGCGGTCGGCAACGGCCGCTCCGACACAGCAGGGCGACCAGCCCGCGTATGGCGTCGTCCCCACCACGCGGGCGCCCGTACCACCGAACACCGTCGCGTGCTCGCAGAGCATCAAGCCGAGCGTGCGGATGACGGCCGAGGTCGATGACCCGCAGGCGCCGAGGATCACGGTCGGTGTGCCCGACCAGTGGTCGATGTCGGCGGGCACCGGGGACGTCGGCGGGCGGCTCGACGGTCCGGGCGGCATGCAGGCGACGATCACGATCGCAGCGACCCAGCTCGACCCGTCGGCCGCGTTCAGGAAGTACGCCGATGACCTGATGGCGGAATCGGCCGTCAGCAGCGTCAGCGTGCTACCCGGCGAACTGTGCGGATACAGCGGGCAGAAGCTGATGGGTGCATGGTCGGACACGCCCCAGAACGCCGTCGAATACGAAGATCGCATCGTCCATATCTGGACCAACAGCGGCAACAATTATCTCGTCGCCGTGCACGTGCAGGCCCCGACCGGAACAGCGGGCTTCGATGAGGCCGCCGCGCTACTGACCGAGGACTTCGAGATCGTCCTACCGTGAAGGTCATGCTCACCGCGTTCGTCGAGCTACCCGGCGGGTCCTTCCGGATGGGCTCAACCCAGTTCTATCCAGAAGAGGCGCCGGTGCATTCCGCGACTGTCGCCGCCTTCGCCGTCGAACGCCATCCGGTGACCAACGCCCAGTTCGCCGAGTTCGTCGCCGATACCGGTTACGTCACTGTCGCCGAGCAACCCCCGGATCCCGATCTGTACCCGGGCGCGGCGTCGCAGGATCTGGTGCCGGGCGCGCTGGTGTTCCGGCCCACCAGCGGACCGGTGGATCTGCGCGATTGGCGGCAGTGGTGGGGTTGGGTGCCCGCCGCCAACTGGCGCCACCCGTTCGGCCCGGACAGCGGAATTGAGGACCGGCTCGACCACCCGGTCGTGCAGGTCGCCTACCCGGACGCGGCGGCCTACGCCCGCTGGGCGGGCCGTCGCCTGCCGACCGAGGCCGAATGGGAGTACGCCGCGCGCGGCGGCGCCACCACGACGTACGCGTGGGGTGAAGACGTCGCTCCTGCCGGTCGGTTGATGGCCAACACGTGGCAGGGTCGGTTCCCGTACCGCAATGACGGTGCGCTCGGCTGGGTGGGCACCTCGCCGGTCGGCACGTTCCCGCCGAACGGGTTCGGCCTGGTCGACATGATCGGCAACGTGTGGGAGTGGACGACGACGCAGTTCTCGGCGCATCACCGGTTGGACGGTCCGGTGCAGTCCTGTTGCAGCCCGTCGGCGGCGGATCCTTCGGTGAATCAGACGCTCAAGGGCGGTTCGTACCTGTGCGCGCCGGAGTACTGCCACCGCTATCGTCCGGCCGCCCGGTCACCGCAGTCACAGGACAGCGCGACGACGCATATCGGCTTCCGTTGCGTGGTCGATCTCGGCTGACACAACGGTTTGCTATGCGCGAGATCGACCCTAGCGTCGCGACCGCCTAGTCAGGGCGCACCGCTTCCGCCGAAGCGGACGACAAGCCGTCGATACGCTCCGGGAGCCAGCGCGCGCATCGCCGGGGCGACCCGAAGCCACCGCGGTCGCCACTCTTCGGCGCGGTCGCGTTCCACAGCTCGGACCACGGCATCGGCGACCCTGTGAGCGGCTATCGGTCGTGGCCGCGTGCGCCCATAGGGACTGCCACGAGTCTCGAAGAATCCCGTGTCGACCGCGCCGGGGACGACGACACTGATG